>LFFM01000468.1_pt1 | contig 28054 bp, 15 predicted proteins | sample 643131 | NCBI WGS metagenome assembly LFFM01 (sample SAMN03777445, study PRJNA286221) | soda lake metagenome | biome: soda lake; feature: Kulunda steppe; material: water; isolation source: sample Tc-Br brine of Tanatar trona crystallizer | place: Russia: Kulunda steppe | collected 2011-07
CCCGCAAAGAAGCTGAAAAAGTCGCTGAAGATAAAATCATCGAGTTCTACAGCGGAGAGAAAAAGGCAAAGCCTAAGATAGAATCCCTTCGGGTATTTCTTGGCAATCACTACTATCCGCATATTCGCAGTAACCTTCGTGAATCAACCACAGTTAGCTATAAAAACGCCTTAACCCATTTTTTACGGGTTTGTGGTTCAAAACCAATTGCGGCCTATTCCAAAACCGATATTCAGAAGTACAAAGTGAAACGGTTTGACAAGGAAGGCATAAAGAAAACAACCATAAATATTGAGCTGAGAAGCATTAAAGCTGCCTTTTCTTGGGCTTACAAAAACGATTATCTGGATAAGCATCCATTTAAGGGGCAGGATTTTCTATTCAATGCCAAGAATAAACGCAGACCATTTAAAGAGCATGAATATGAAAAGCTACTTAAGCAGACTCAGGGGAAAATGATCGGCTTGGTCATTCGGATGGGGTTCTATACCGGGATGAGGATAGGTGAGCTATCCAAGATGCAATGGAGAATGGTCAACCTGGAAAAAAGGTACATCCATCTGACTCCTAAAATAACAAAATCGGCTAAATCCAGAATCATACCGCTAAGTCCAAGCGCCTTTAACATCATTAAAATTCTGGAAGCTCAGTTGAAAGAAAAAAGGAAGAAACATCCTATGTGGTATAAACATAAATCATTTCCAGATTGTCACGTACTGCAGAAAATGCGAGGTGTTGGGCGGTATGAGTGTCGCAGTGTGCAGGATGCGTTTCGAAAAGAAATGAATGCTGCAGGGCTACCCAAAGAGTTAACCTTTCACAGCCTCAGGCACACCTTTGCAACACGTACACTGGAAAATGGTGGAGATATCTATGCTGTGAGTAAGGTAATGGGCCATTCCACCCCTATGATTACCTCACAGTTTTATGATCATAGCACAGCTCTAAAATACAGAGATGTGATGGAACTGATCTGATAGCACCTGTTAATCCTTAACTGCATAACCGGATCATTGTCTCCATATATGCAGTTGAGGTTTTTTATTCCTACCAGTTTGCCTTTTAAAGTACGTTTCAGCCCACTAACATCGCTTTTACGTATGGTTCCATGACCGTTTTTACCCTACAGATCTTCATAAACCTGCTAAGTTCATTTAGATTGGCATCCGACCTATTCAGGTAGTTTTGTAGCCCTTCCAGTGCCAGATCTTCTCCAAGTTTGTTCCTGTAGCGGAACATGTCACAAACGGTTTTCTCTCGATTATACATTCGTACGCTATGCCCTTGAATTTCCACGTGCTCTATACCGGCTTCATACTGTGTCTTTCTGAAATAGTACACTTCTATCGGAGGAAAATTGATTTCTTTGGCCTTAGCATCATTTGGTATTGCGATATGAACCTTTGATGGATTAAATGTGGTGAGCACATGAAAAGAAAGAGCAGATACCACAGCAATGACTGCTTCCGGAATGGAATGGCTAACATCTACATACCCTGATGTTATTTCGCTACTACTTAGTTTGTACAGCCCTGCTTTCACTTTTTCAAGTGTACCTTGTTCACATAGTTTAGCAATATCCCTGGTCTGGAATCCGGCACTCCGTAGCTCCGACATCCGAGAATACCCACCCTTTTTCTTTATGTAGTCTGTAATTTCTTTCATTTGATTCAATTTTACTGTCACTATTATACAATGACAGTATTTCTCGTTCAATTACAGATTTTATTGTACCCTTACTAACAAACTTTCTGTCACATGAATAGGGAATTCATCGCTTTATTTGCCGTTTTTCCATTAAATTTAGCTTCTAATGAGTGTGTTTAAATTAACTCAATTCGATTATACCCGATAAGGTATAATTATTGAGAATAACCCGAATTTATACCCGATCAGGTATATTATGAGTGCTACAATTGAAGTTATCAACTTTTTGTAAACCCGGCGAAAACAACTGGGGCTAACCCCAACTGAAACTCTTTTGCTTCGATTTGTCCGGGGCAAGACAACCTGTAAACCACTAATTTTTTGGACTTCTTAACTTGTCCGATAGGTTGTTCGGTAACTTACCCACTAAGTTACCCGGTAACTCCCCCATTTACTTGAAGCTTTTATCTAATTTTGTCAGGGTTTAATCCCCGATATACTTCACCTTTTCAATTAGAGATATGAGTTGATGAACTTGGGGGTATCATGGGGGGGTGACTTGGAGGGTTGCTTTATTCAGAATCAAAAAAGCAGTGTAAATTACATCTCAGTCAGAATACTTAACGATATACAACGTACCATAAAAACCACATAACGACCTTAGTAATAAATCATGAAGAACATCACATTCAATAGAAATGAGCTATACAAAGAGCTTTGGGAAAAACCCATGACCCAAATTGCCAAAGATTACAAGATAAATGTATATCAGCTTACGAAGGTCTGTGATGAACTCGAGATCCCGAGACCTGAGTCAGGGTATTGGTCGAAGTTACGTAACGGGTATAAAGTAAATCAAAAGCCGCTCACGGAGTTTAAAACAGATGAGTACAAACTAAACCTCTTTAATGAACCCGAAGTAGATTTAAAGAATCAGCTTCCAAAGTCGATCAAGAACATAAAATTTAAAAAGAATCTGACCGGACTCCATCCATTAGTAAATAAAACATACAGGCATTTAAAAGAAGGGAACTTTGGAGATAGTTACGGCAGGTTCAAACCCTTTGGCAAAGGTTATTTGGGAATTTTGGTTTCAGAGTCACATTTAAAACGATCCATACTTTTTTACGATGGACTCATAAAAGAGTTAGAAAGACAAGGTTTTCAAGTTGCTGCAGAAGGTTCTGATAAAATGACTTATACCTCCGTTAAAGTTAATGATGACAAAGTTTATCTACGATTGGAGGAGGAAGGATCTTTTAACCGTAGTAGAGCAAAGCCTGAAGATTCATGGAAAAAATATGATTATGACTACTTCACAACCGGTAAATTAAGATTACAGATATCTAAATATAGCTGGAACCATAATGACCGCACGATTTCTGACACCAATAATCTAAAATTGGAATATCAAATTGAGAAGATTTTTAAAACCATATTGCTAATCGCTGAAGAAGCCAAGAAACAAAGAATCAATAGAGAGAAAGAGGCTAAAAAGAATGAACAAGAACGAATTATCCGTGAGAACCAAAGACGTAAAGAAGAAATAGAGCAGAAGAAAAGAGCGGATTTAGAGCAAGCATCTGCTTCTTTTACAAAATCACAGTATATCTATGAATATATACAGGAAGTTGAATCTAACATCGACAAGGAAACCCTCAACCAAGATCAATTGGACCGTTTCAATGAATGGAAAAGATGGGCTATAGAACATGCTGACCGATTGAATCCGGTAAAAAAACGAATTAAAAAAATTTTAAGTAATTAAAATTAATATGTAACAAAAAATAACTATTTGGTAATTTAAAATAGTGGTCTTTAAGCCTTGAAAGTCAAAGAGTAAACACTCATTATGAGTTATATAAAATTAAATAATTGAAATAAATACTACTATTTAGAAATCATAAATATTCTTAAGAACTATGAATAGAAAAGTAATCACAGAAACCAGGTACCATCAGGTTATCGAGAGAATTAAGACAATAAAAAATGAGTTTGCCGAAAGTCCTGCATTGTTTTTAACAGAGGACGACTTAAAGTGCTATATGTATCACAAACTTTATGACCTTTTTGATCATTCGATGGAAACCTTTAATCCACCAATCAAAGGAAGTCCTTTACACTCTGAGGTCAAATTTTTTGATGAAGATGCAAAACTATTATTAAAGCCTGATTTAAGCATTATTGAGCCGAGTAATCTCAGCTTGCTACACTCAATCTCTGATACTGTTATTGCAAAAAATGGATTAAGATATAAATCGACATCATCCAAAAACTTCGAGTTTGGATATAATTGTATTGCTATTGAGATAAAATTTTATAGAAATAAGAATGGAATTACTAAGAAAAATATTGATGCAATCAAGTATGACTTGTTAAAACTTAAACGGTTAGCAACCATCGCCAACTCATATGATGAGCACTACAAAGTTTATTCCATAATGGTCGTTTTTAATAAGACCAATAAATCTCATCATTTATTTCAAGAATTGATCTCACAATATCTTGACAAAAAAGAAGTAGCTATAATATACGGCTCAAGTAATTTAGAAATGAATTAGTACCCAAAATTAAATTTTATCACCTCGCTTTCTGTCACTAAAATTTAGGCGAGTAAACTCGTTAATTAGGACATAATTAACTCTTCTCCACTATTTCAATTAGCTTTTTAAAAATTCTCTCTTTACTAACATCTGGCTCTATTTGTGATATTCTATCCAAAATTTCTGATAAACTTTCTCCATATAAAATAGTATTTGAATCTATTATTTTATCCAGAAAATGTAGCGACTCGACTGGATATTTTTCAACCAACCCACTTTCTATAATTTGGTGTAGAGTTGAATCAATACTTTTCAGTGGTTCCAACCAGTTCTTTAAAATTTCAAAGGCATCCGGAAATTGATCCTCTGATTTGATGCAAAAATGTACAATAGCATTAGAAAGAGAGGGATCTTTCTTATCAATAGTTTTGGGCCAGATCTTTTTAAAATACCTCTTGACACGGTTATGCCAGTATTCTTCTCTTTTTTCTTCGGTGCCCTCAAGAGCTCTTGTTAAGGTATAAATTATCTGCTGTAAACCTTTTGATGGTAACTGTCTTGTAGCTCTTGCTAATTCCTCAAATGAAAATGTACCTCTTGTGTCTAATGAAGCAAAAACTAATAAAGAAATATAGTTCTTAGATTGCTCACCTAACTGGGAATAATAATTTGCCGTCATTAAGAAATAAGACATTATCTCTGTAAACAACGGCATGTACAATCGGGGAGACCATAAAAAACCTGCCCAAATTGCTTTGGCTTCCTTCGGATCTCTTTTCCAATTAAACCTAAATAAAAAGTTATCTTTTGACCATTTTTCATCAACCCTCATGAAAGAAATTATGTGTGCAGCAATAATTGTTCTACCGTACAAAAATCTTTCTTCATTACTGTTTACTATCAATTCAAAAATTAACCTGAAATCTTCCGCTAACCGTTCTTCATCTACTGGATCCGTTTCGTACCAACACTTAATCAATGCCTCTGTTACCATACCAACTGGATGGTTTATCGCCATCATAAGAGAATCATCATGATGTTCTATAGCACCCTTTGAAGTAACCGATAAAATTTTTCTGGCTAATTCAAAAAACAGTTTTTGATCATCCTTTGCGTTAATTCGATTTACTTGAAGTTTTAACCATCTTGATAAGGGATGAGACAATTTCGAAACGATTCCATTATCTGCTTCTATAAATATATTTGCCAACTCAGGCCATAAACGATCATCAACTTCATTTGTAGATAGTTCCTGTAAGAATACATCCCACCTATTGATTAACCATTTTTTCTCAATAACAAAATGGTGCAGAGAATTGAATACTAACTTTGGTTCATCACGGCAGATTTCATTCCACTCATTTCTTTCATCTCGGCCTATATCATCTCCATATTTTGATAACCATTTAATTAATCCCTCTGAATTTCTTGGAGGCTTCTCTATTTGCCCCTCATACTTGATTTCCACATCCCAACCCGTACTCATCCAGAATGGAAACTCATCTCTTTCGTCATCAGAAACTTTCCATTTTGGATATTTCTTACTGATTTTATTATAGGTACCCATTGCATTAGGTGATAACTCTGCGCCACCATAAATCAATTTTGCAAGTCTAAACCAGATACTACGATCTTTGATTCTAATCCATTTCTTTGAATCAATATCAGATTTGTACATTTTCTTTGGCGGACCGTTCAAGATTGCATTTTCCAAACGGTTTTTGTCGTTAGGATTTAATTTTGATGCGATATGTACAAGTAATCTTGAAACTTCCCTTTGAGTTTCAGTTGACCACAACCACCAATGCTCATCAATCAGCAACCAATTAAGAGCTTTCTTTAGTGAAATTATATCACTTTGTGTCGCTGCAAAATATGCAAGTCGCTTGAACACCGGGTAGGGTGTATTAATCCACCTTTCAGCGACTCTTACAGCCCTGTCTGGATCATTCTTTGATGTTTCAAACCATGAGTCACGATTAAGATCTATGAGTATAACCCAATCTTTAAAATATTGATTTTGCTCATGATCACTTACCGACGGATGGTGGAAATATGAATAATCACTTATATCATTGGCTACACCGACATCCCTCAACATATCCATTGCTCTCCTTAAAAGTTGAGTAAAATCATCGATTAAATTTGGTAAGTTTTTTATCCAATTTTCACTCTTAACAAATTGTTTGATTGCGGACTTGCTGTGACTACTTGCTAATTCTAATTCAACCCTCACAATTTTATTTATCGTATCTGGCGTACTCTTTCCTCCCTCAATTTCAAATCCATATGGTTTCTGAAAAACATAATAAGGTGTTAAACAGTCGATGACTTTACCTCTTAGAGCAAAAGAGTATCCAGGATTCTTTATCTCATTAACAAATTGGTAAAGATTGCAAGATCGCCGAAGTTGATCAGAAACAACATTTCCATTTAAAATATGTTTCCAAATTGTCCTCATTGCTTGATTTGGAATTGCATTTTTTGACGTCTCTTGGAGCCTGGATAACTCTTTCGTTTCATTCTTATGAATATGCTGTTCTATTTTTGATATTCTGCTTTGTATCATTCTTGAAAAATTCGGATGCAAGCTGCCACCATTTCTAATTATCCAATAAATTAACTCTGGATCATTCAAATGGTTTAAAAGCCATACAGCTATCCAATTCATTACTTTGTCCCATAAAGTCACGTTATTTTGTGAAATGAGACTCATACGAGGTGCTTTACTGTATGGAGAGGGGCGTTTTAAAAAGTTAAATGACAGGCCATTATCTACTTTATTATCAGGAGTTACATTGAATAAAGATAAGTCACCGTGCCCGTATTGATTTTCTGATAATGGTCCAAGCCAATCTAATGGTGGTGTTGGCGATAGGGTAGCAAAATGTTTGGTAGCAAGTTCATCTTTTAATGCCCACAATACTCGACCTACTGCATACTCTTCTTTTTTATTTGTTAATGGTGGAGTACTTCCATGTTTTGAAACAATCATTTGTTTTCCCCTTACACCGTCTTTATAGGTTTTTGCCCATTCCCATAAAGTTCTATGCAGGTTCCAATGCTTTTTCGTTTCTTTATATAAAATTGGAGTAACATTCTTTGCTCTCCATTGAGCAGAAATCGATACTTCTTCACCTTCTTTCGAACTGCCAAATGCAAACATCTCCGGATATTCCTCACCAAGCATTTGATCAGCTGCTAATGCATCTGTCATATATCGAAGAACAGGATCATCCAAACTGTACCCGATAAAACATACAGTAAACTTTCTAAAAAGCTCACTAACAAACCTTGAAGCCCACCTTTCTGTTAAATAGGCTAAACCAAAATCACCACTTGCAACTATTAAATTGTTCAGTTCATAGTCAGTGATTTTCTCAGGAATCAAACCATGTAAATAGACCAAACCATCTAATCTATTTTTAGCTGTGGGTAAGGTTGGAGCACGATATCTATTAAGCTCTAAACCGTTATTGTTAATAACCTCTTCGAACAACCGATCAAAGTTTGTTGTAATAAGCCTGTATCTATCCTCATTGTTTCGAGCAAGTGTTATGAGTGCATTATGAGTTGTAGTTGCATATTTTTTCGATGTATCAGGAGTCAAGATTTCTACGATTTTTTTCCTAACCCCATAACGACCAGGGATATATACTCTCTCCAAAAGTCCAATTGCTATATCGTATTGATTAGAACAGATTGCAGCTTGCTGAACCTCATTCGGAGTAATATGTAGTTCATTAAATAACCGGGTTGTAAGTTCTTTATACCCTGGTAATCCAGCCGGGTACGAAATACCAGCACCACAAAAAAACACGACATTACCTTCTTCATGCTTTTCCAACAATCTTTCAGGAATGTTAGGCCCATTTTTAATGAATTGTGGCATAATTAATTAAATTTAAGATTAGAGTTTTCTACTTTCACTTAACAAAACTCTTATCTTTCATATGAATATAGACTGGATATAGTTTTTCAAACTCTGTGATTATTGTTTCTACAATATTGGCTATTGAAAGCTTTTTATCATCAGGGGAAAATGATTTGCCAATAATGAAGTAATCCGTTCTCCAATTATCACGTTTAGTAAACTCCCACAAATCTTCACTATCATTAATCTCTTCAATGAAGACTTCATCATCACCAATCCTTAACCAATAGTTTGGTCCGAGATCTTTTAACAACTTGAACATCTCATTTCTATACTCATCATTTTTCATCTTTGAATGGAAATACCCCCTGTCTTGTCTACTACCATTTTCCTTGCCAAACCTTAACCACACGCCAACATCATCATAGTGAATGATAACTTGCATTCTTGAAAAATAAAGAGGGGTTTCACCTTCACCATACCTTTTTATTTCCTGTTTTGATCTACCATAATGCAACCATAATGAACTTATTTCATTTGATCGATGGAATGATATCTCTATTTGAGAAACCATATCATCTGTGACATAATGAGGGTTCAAATCCCACCCTTTACGATTGATTTCCGGGTAAATCAGATCATGTAATTCATATAATCGGTGTCTGGTTTCTTTACGTAGTTCATTGACTGCTTCATCACCTTCTTTATTTCTATTTTCAGGAGAAAATGTTATATGATTACTCTTATTGAAAAACTGATCTTCAAAATTTAGATGATCGAGATTGAACTTTCCGGTCATCAATTCTGAAAGAGCTTTAACCTCTTCTTGACTTTCATGTTCAATTCTTCTCCTTTTTTCAAAATAAGACCTTATAAGATTAAGTCTCTCGACAGTCAACATTAGACCATCTTTGAAATGATTTTCGAACCAAGTCTTATAATCATGAAAATGCTCTGAATCATCTACTCTGTGAAACAATTCAATATTTTTTTGCAGTCCTCCCTTGGTGAAATTTCCTGATCCTATAAAAGTTTTTTTAAGATTTTCGCCTTCAAAAATATACAACTTCGGATGAAAAAAAGATTCAACATAGATTCGACACTCTATTTCACCATTATTTTGTAAGTCTAAAATTCTCTCAAGCGTATTTAAGTCACTTGGAAGATGTATTCCAAGCAATAATTTGAATTCTTTGCGGTTGGGAGTATTCCTATATAAAAAATCAAATGCCCATTCAGATAGTAGTGCTGATGCTACATATACTTTTTCAGCACCCCTAAGAATTTTTTTATCCTCTGCGAACCATTCGATTGTTAGTTTTCTACTTAGCATTTATAGGTCTTCATTAATAATTTACATCTTTCCCAATCCCCAACACCTTCCTAAACAACCCATCCACATACCCATCCTGATCCGGGAAAAAGAGATTCATTCCATTCAGATCAGCTACGGAGTTTACTTCATTATTCTTCTTCACCTCATCAAAATCAGTTTGTGAAATAATAAATGAATGTAGCTGAACCTGGTCATTGCCTCGCTTTTTGTTGAGTTGTTTTTCGTAACCTTTGATCTCTTTAGAGAACTGTACTTTATTATTCTCCTTTACATTGATCTTATGCTGCAACCCTTTTGGATCAATAAAGCAGATATGCTGCTCTTCTTCATTCTTAACCCAAACAATAAAGTCCGGGAAGTAACGCTCTTCTTCGAGAAGAAAACCGACTCCGTGACCTCGGGATTGATTCCGTAGGACAAATAACTGATATCCTTCGAGCAATTCATCCGATTCCGGATTTTGAAAATACTCTCTCAAGTCCTTTAAAAATTTCCATTCTCCTTCATTCAGTCCCGGTGGTGTAGATTGAATTACATCATTTTCATCTTCCAGTAACAATGGTAAATAAATATGCCTGTCAAAGTAGATTCTTGGTACACTACCATATTTCTTTTTGGTGACATCACGTTCAAAAACATCATTATCGTTGAATAACTCCTCAATCTCTTTTTCAATCTTCTCAACAGCTGTTTTCTTTACATGAAGCTGGTAGCCCGGCTCAGTTTCTGCATAATGGGGAATATTTCGATTGTCTTCCTTGAATGGATGGTATTCCAATTGTTTGTACTCCCATTCCTGCTGCTTTTGTTTGTACCAGCTATCGATATACTTTCGAATGATGATCAGTGCAATCTCTTCAAGTCGTTTCACTTCCGAAAAGCTGTTCACTTGCAGGAGATCTTCATCACAATAAAGCTCATACAGCCGGCCACTAATGATCTTTCGCAGGCTTTCTGTATTAAAAGAGAGGTTGCCATAGCCCTTTTGACTTCTGTAGTGCCAGGCTTCCCGGAATAACCGTTCAAAATCCAGCAAAGGTAATTGCTTGTCGTCAATAAAAATTCTTTCATCTGAATCAAATGCAGATGCCTGTTCTTCTGCTTTGTCATCAGGCACCTCAACTTCTATAGTACTGTTCAAGTCAATTTTAGGTTTTAATTTTTCATCTACAGTAAGCACCAGTTGTTGAACATCTACGAATTCATCCCGGATTTTTGGTTTAATGACCAATAGCCCCTTATCCTCGAATGAGTTTGGAAACTGTACCTTCAGGTTGATCTGCACCCTTTCTTCTGTATCGATACCTTCATCCTTGAGATACTTGCGGAATTGCTCCATGTAATTGGCCTGTAACCCAAAGATCTGAAGTGTTTCGAGCAGCTCTATGTTCTCCGGCTTCGGAATGTTGGTCATGGCTGAGGAGCGCATCAAGCTGCGGTCTTTCCCCAACAGGCGAACTCCACGTCCAAATAACTGAATGATTTGTGGTCCCTCGCTCTTTCCAATGTTCATTAACCCCATATTCGCCACCCGCCAGGAGCTCCAGCCTTCAATAAACTTTTTAGAGCCGATAAGAATATTGATGGGAGAGTGCTGTTTATTGATCTGTTGAAATAACGATCCATGAAAAGCATCCCCCTCTTCCACAATCAAGTCCGGCAGATTTTCTTCCACGAATGACAGAAACACACTGTCCTCGCCTATATTGATAACTCCAAAGTAACGTTCACTGTTTCCGGCGCGTAGTCCGATTTCTCCATCGGCAGACTTGATGTTGCTCAACTTCAATGGTGCCGATGCAGTCACATGGAAGATACTTTCAAGTAAATCCGCATAGAGATCCTTAATATTTCTGCTGAACCGTTCTTTTAGTACATCAAAGCTGTTTTCGAAGATATCGGAGTCGTCCGACCCGGTAATCCCTGACTCACCGTTCAATAACTTTTGAATGGTGTCAATAGTCCACCCTTCTTCATTTTGAAGTACTTTGTTTAAGAATCGCACCAATTTTTGGACATCAGAAATCGTTTTCTTTTCATCGTTTCCATCTGATAGTTTTTTTATCGCATTAACGGTTTTACCCCCCTGTACACTATGTCCGATAAATGTGAGCAGCGGATCGTGAAGGTTCCAGGTCTTATAAAAGGTATTGGCATTCTGGCCGTACACATATTTTTGTTCATAAAAACTGAGCAGGTTCGCCAAAAGGTAAACATGACGCTGATCTAAATCGTCAAAATTCTGCTTTTCCCGGAGGTTCAGAATGCGATAGTTCTTTCCATACCCATCATCATAAAACCGGGGATAGGAGTAATCAAATACAATCGCTTTTCCGTATTCATTTTTAACTGAAGCACTAACGGAATTTTTGTTTAACGCTTGACCAAAAGTGGCACTATATTCAAATGTAAACCCTCTTTCAGAGATTGCTTTACGCCGGGCCATTTGCTTACCTTCTTCTGTTCCAGACCCTTTATGCCCTTCATCTACAAATATGAGGTTATTTCCCTCAAATGCCGAAACTTCCACACTATCTCCATCGCCTTTCTTCTCATCGGTGAGCTTGGTGATTTCAATCAGCTTTACGGTTTCCGGCTCGATACCGGTAGCTCCATCTGCATCCAGATAGTAACGGTTCGGAATACCGCTTGCATTCAGCTCTTTTTGATGTTGATGGGTGAGTCCAGCATTGGGTGTGATCAGCAGGATATTATCCGGGGCTTCATCAAGCCGGGGCATATAGTGTTGAAATTGATAGTAATTCAGATGTAGGATGAGTGTTTTCCCGCTCCCGGTGGCCATCCAGTAAGCCAGTTTGTTCAGATCCGATTCTTCAAACTCCTCATAGGTTACCTTTGAGCTGTGATTTTTTTTCTGGTCTGCAACAAAAGCATTTAAATCATCCAGTAGAGATTGCTTGTCTTCTGTAACACGGTCGAGGTAGTACTCGGTATAAAATCCTGCCAGGAACTGAAAGTACTTGAAGACGATCTGGTCTTTCTGTAGCCGGTGTTTGTTGATCTTCTCCAAATGCGACCGAATATTTCGGTCATATTCCAGCAGTTTTTCTTCCGATATGGACACACGTGATATCGTCCGAAGAACATTACAGACCTTGCTGATGCCACTGGCATCATATGCTGCTCCGGTTGCATCTTCATTGAACCGTTTGTAGTAACGGCGAATACTGGCCTTGTCGTGGATATCCGATACGCCAAACGTTTTTCGCAAATAACCGGTCAATGCAAGTCGTTTTTCAAACTTCATGCTACACCCTCAAACATTTTTTCCCGGAATGTAATCTCTATCGGTTCGGCATCCTTCACCTTACTTACCCCGTTGATGTACATCCGGTCGAACGTTTGATCTTTGATGATTTCCTTCTGAATCCATCCGGCCTCTTCATCCAGATCCAGGTCTTTGGTGTTTCTCCAGATGATGCATACATCTTCCACAGCATCCTCATCCCGGATTTGACCGCTGCTGATAATATATTTTCTGTTTTGATGCTCCAGCCTTCGAAGCTTTTGAACCCATAAGCCGATCAGATAGTGGAAAGTCTCCACCAAATCCACAGTTTCTTCTGAGGGAGATTCATGCCCGCGCTGAATGTTCAGCTTGTAATCGAACGGTGTATCAAAAGCCCCATCTTTAAGCAAGGATGCACTAACCCCTTGGGTTTCGAAATCGAGCATGTAGGAGAGCATATAATCCTCAAACTCCATCGCTTGTTGAGTATCGTCGGGGTTTTTAAAATCGATGTTGTTCAGGGCATCTTCATATGACTCAATGAAATGATATTTGAAGGCATGAGATTGCCCGTCTCGGTCTTGAGGAATGCCGTCTTTCCAATTGTTGGAGAAAACAACTTTTTGGATTCGGGGTTTTAACACCGTGTCGAAATATTGGCCCATTTCAACAAGGATGTATTTTCTCTGGCCATTATCCTCCCTATTTAAGTTTAGTACAGCATGACCTGTTGTACCAGAACCTGCAAAAAAATCTATCACAAAATCATTTGATATTTTACCAAGATTAACTTGAAATAATCTTTCAACTAATTTTGATGGCTTGGGGTATGAAAATGGTCTTCCAGAATCAAACAAATCATCTAATTCACTATTAGCCTTTGAATTATCACCAGCAAATTTACGATCAAATAAAGTAACCGGAACTAATCCATCCTGAACTTCTGCTAAATATCTTTTCACCATTGGGTATGAATCACCTTCACCCCAAACTATTTCATTTCTTTTAATTTTTTCTTTTAATTTTTCTTCACTAAATCTCCAATATTGCCCTTCTGGTTTAGATAATTTAATACCGTTTGGTTTCTCAATTATATAGTCAACATCATATGGGTTATTAGCATATACAGGATCAAGTTTCCATGGTCCTTTTGAATCATTATCTGGATTTTTATATGCATCTGTGTTTTCCCTGGGTATTAAATTTCGATCCCATTTTGATCTATTTTTTGCGAAACATGTCACATAGTCGTGTGATACAGAAAAAAATTGTGCAGAGTTTTTTCTTGTATGAACTTTCTCCCAGATTATAGTTGCTATATGATTTTCATCTCCAAATATAGATTTACTCATGGAGAGATATTTTTCTATTTCATTGTCATCTAAGGTTGTAAATACTGAGCCATCGGTTTTGAGTAAGTCATAGCATTGGGCTAATCTATCATTAAGCATTGATAGCCAACTTGAATGTGAGAGACCGTCTTTGTAAATAAATTTACCAGTTGATTGGTCTTTTTCTGTATTGTATGGAGGATCAATAAACGCAGTTTTAATTTTCTCTAAAAACGTCTTCTTAAGTAAGTTTAAAGCATGAAAATTATCTCCGTTAAGTAAATATCCATTTAATACATTCTCTATAGAATCAATTGAGTTTAATGTTTCAAACTTAAATTCTTCATCAAAAAACTGGGTATCCACTATCATAAAAGAATGGGCTTTCAAAAATGCTTTCGTCCATTTCCCATTCCACTGCAATTCACCACTCCATTTGTCCATTGCATATAACTCTTCCCAAGATTGCAGTTGGTCTTTGTTTTCTAAAATAGTGTCGTATAAATCCTCCGGCACCTTATCCAGCGTAAAGCAGTAGTGGGTATCTACCACAAACCTCTTTTTCTCGAACAGTTTCTTTTGGAAGTTTTCAATCTGACTCAGGAAAGCGATAATTTTTTTTCCGATACTCCACACCACTTTAGCTCTGGTGAGGGCGACGTCCATCGTCTGTTCAGTTTGATCTTCAATAAAGTCATCTACCCGGATTACCTCACTCTTTAGGTAGTACTCCAGTTCCCGCTCCAGGAAGCTTTGCAGGTCTTTATGAATAAAATAATCTGCGGTGTTTTTGGCGGTATAGTGATTGAGCTTTTGGTGAAGAATCGAGCGTCCTTTTTTGTTTGGATCTACAGATAAAGGCTTTCTCCATTTCTCATCTAACTCTCTACGAATCCACTCATCATAGGCAATACAAAGTGCCTGCCGGTCGATGGTTTTCCGTGACTTCTCAACAGAGTTATAAACCTTCAGCCATTGACTTTCCTCTTCATCCGCTAACGGCCGGTATTCAAACCAAATCGTCAGCTCGTCATCATTAATCTCAATGGGATTGTCCGGACGAAGAACAAAAGAGCGTTTTTCTTCTTCCTTCACATTATCTCTATCCTGCTCTGCCTGAGCCACCTTAAACCACACCGATTTCCCATCCACCTCAAACTTGTAGTTTGTAAAGTGCTCTCCGGTTTTAATATAGTACTGATCTTTATTCGCCCAGTGGAGCAACACCTCTTCGCCATTGTAGGGTACGGCATATTTGGAATCCCTTGTACTGATGCGCCGCTTCGTAACAAAATCTCCCTCACTGTAGTAACGTGAAAAAAAGGTAAACAGATCGTTATAGATTTTCTTTTCGGTGTCTGCACCAACCTGCTGCTTTTCTGCTTTCTCTAAAGCCTGCAGATACTCCTTCCCAAGCTTGGTATTCTCATACTTCACCAGCTTACCCTGATCATCAAATGCATCATCAGATAAGTTCTCAATGATCTGCTGTTTAATGTCATCAAGTTGAGAGGCATCCTGCTGTTGGTACTCTTTTAATCCCTCATTGACCGCATCCAGCAGATCTTTCTCAATGAACTGTTCGATCCGATCCTTTTTCCGGCTTAGAATTCGATAGATCCCGAAATCAAGATCGGAAACGTTGAATTGGAATAGCTTACGTAGTTCTTCCTGGAGCTTTTTTCGTGCTTGTTGGTTTTCGGTCATGTTACGTTCGGTAGCTGATATTTTATATGTAGTTAGTAATAAAGAAAACCATTTTCTGATTGTTCATGAAATGAAATTATCTTAAACACAAGATAAGAGATCCAAAACGATATGGTAGGCTTTTAACCAAAGCTCCTTAATGCTGCATTGTATTAATAACTTCAGTTTATAGATAGTATCGACATGAACCTTAATAAAGATTTCCTCGATCAAATAAGTAGAGATGAAATTATAAGTGCTGGACCAAGATATACACCTCAAATCGAAGATGGTGCGCCAAATTTAGTAATAGAACAAGTTATGAATGCCTTGAATGCAATAGCATTCAATAAGTCAGCAATACAGACCATAGATAATTTTATAGGTTCAATTAATGATGTTTGGAAAGACTCTCCTGTTGAGGTCAAAAATTATTTCAAATCTAATAAACAGAATCCGAAGTATATCGCTCGCCTACTTCAAACAATTAAAGAAAGTGAACCCGGTCAAATATCTTCAGAATTATCAAAACTAACTCGAGGGCTAAATTTTATATCCCAAAAACTCAGTAATAAACGTCACGAGTTAATATTATCTGAACGCAATTCAAACCCTTCAAGTAGCAAAAGTAATGATCAATATCTGCGAGTACATACTGATAAGGTTTTGTCAGAGATTAATGCTTTAATTTCATACTTCAACACACCTACACCATACTTACTAAAAAGTAATTTGGCAGTGATACTTGGAGAGTGGGGTACAGGAAAAACACACACATTGGCTGATTTTACAAATCTGAGAATTAATTCAGATGCCATTTCTTTATTTCTTCTTGCACAGCATATTCCACCGGGTAATGATACCCTAAACCAGATTTGCCATAAATTTAATTTGGAATGCAATAAAACTGAGTTACTTCAATTTTTGCAGTCAAAAGGTGAAGAAGTTAAAAAACGATCTTTAATCATCATTGATGGAATTAATGAAGGAGATCGTAATTCTTGGTCAAATTCACTTGTACCTTTAGCTGAGGAGTTAACAAACTATCCTAACGTTGGCTTAATACTGAGTTGTAGGACGCCATATAACAATCAAATGTTCACTTCAAAAGCTGAGAGTTTATACGAAAAAATTAATCATCCTGGATTTTTAGAGAATGAAATCGACGCCCAACAAGAATTCTTTAGACATTATGATATTCCAACTCCGCAAATTCCACTACTTAATCCAGAGTTTTCTCGACCGTTGTTTCTCAAATTGTTCTGTGAAGCTGTAAAAGAGCGAAGTAAGAGTACTAAACGGAGAAAGCTAAAAGAGGTTGCAACTGGACAAAAAGGTATGACCTACCTCTTGGAATATTTTGTGAAAAATATTAGTGATTCAATTGAAGAAGAATTTAACCTGCGGAAAAAAGCTGTTTGGAGAATAATTAAGGGAGACAAAGTTGGAAAGAATACCCTCTTTTGGGGTATAGCACCTACAATGGCAATAAATGATCGTGAATATGTTTATCACCAAGAATGTATTGATGCGATCAAAAATCTTACCCATATACAATCTGACGAAACAGCACAAAATTTGCTTCAAGAGATGATCCTCGAAGGGTTATTAATGGAAGACCTTATCTACGATGATGGTGATTATGTTGATATCATTAAACTACCTTATCAAAGATTTAGTGATCATTTAATTGCCAGACACTTGCTAAGAAGTTTTTTAAATACAGACTCTGTCGAGTCAATAAAACGATCTTTCTACAAAGATCGAAAACTTGGAAAACTTTTTATTACTTCGGTTTACAATGATAGTTATAGGCGATCAGGATTGGTGTCCGCTATCATGCTTGAATTTCCAGAAAGAGTAAAAAGAAAACTACCGAATAATGAACGAGAACTTATCAACTACATTCCTAAAAAGCGAAGATACCTAACACCATTAGCTGAGGCATTCCAAGAAAGTCTAATTTGGCGAAGTAATGATACAATTACCGTTCAAACGGAGGGGTTATTAAAGCTAATATTGGCAAAGAGTGATAAATATTTGCATAAAAGATTACTCGAAACCATCGTTACTGTTGCTACGCGAACAAGTCATAGATTTAATGCAAAGTGGTTATTGCAATATTTGGAAAACTTCTCCATGACTGAAAGAGATATTACGTGGAGTGAATATCTCAGATCAGTTTCTGAAGAGTCTTCAGTATTGAGACTTTTAGATTGGATAGAAACTGTATCAATAAAAAAGCTCGATGAAGATACTGTTTCTAATCTTTTGCTCTTACTCTCATTAATGCTTACAACAACACATCGAAAAAGACGAGATAGGGTTACTCACGCTATTTATAGACTTGGCTTTGAATATCCAAATCAGATTTTTTCAATAACGATTAATAGTCTAAAATTTAATGATCCTTATGTACCCGAAAGATTATTAGCCGCAAGTTACGGTGTAGCAATGAAATCGTGGTGCAATTCAAATAGGAGGATCTTCCACAATACTTTTGTCTCATTTGCTAAACAGTTATATCAAAATTTCTTTGCGCCGACTTCCAAATATTCAACTCATCATGTTCTCATCAAAGATTATTCAATCCGTATTATTGAGATTGCACGAAAATTGGATCGTTACTGCATTGCAAACCAATACGTAAAATTTATTAAACCTCCCCATAATCATTTTCAATCTCCATTTCCTAATGCAAATACCATTTCAGTTGCTAAGGTCGCTGCCGCGAACCGTGCCATACATATGGACTTTGAAAATTATACTATTGGCAGGTTGGTTAGCGATCGACGAAATTATGATATGAACCATAACGACTACCAAGATGTATTAAACCTAATTAAGTGGCGAATTCTTGATCTGGGCTACGATTTTAAAAAGTTTGAATCAGTGGACCAATTCATAGACCGAATGAATTTTAATCGAGCTGGAAAAAGTAGTAATGGTTCAAAGGTTGATCGCTATGGGAAAAAATACTCATGGATTGCTTTTTTTGAGATGTATGGTTTAAGGAAAGATCTCGGTTTATTAGAAGATTACAGGGATGAAGAGGGACTTTCAGTAAGAGATATAGATCCAAGCTTTCCAGATAAACTACCTGAGTGGCACCCAAATCTTCCAGAAATTTTTACGCAGTCTCCTAAACCTCATGCTGATTGGCTAAAATCAAACATAGTCCCTCATTATGATCATTTACTGATTATTGAAATGATAAACAGTAAACCAGGGCCTTGGGTTCTGTTAAATGGTTATATAAACCAAAAATCAAATGACAAAAGAGAAGTTTTTACTTTTTTGCGGGGCTTGTTTATTCACCCAGAAGTTGAAGCTATAGCACGCGAAAAACTGGAAAATATTCAATACCCAGGTAATTTTAAGATTCCAGATCCAACAGAGGATCATTATACGTATGTAGGAGAGGTTCCATGGTCTTGTCAATTTGCAAGTTTTCTAAAAAACAATAATTGCAGTCCAAAAAGAGACGTGAGAGAAGTTTTATATGAGAATCAAACTGAAATTATCAAAAAGCGAATAGATGAATTGACTCCTAAAGAATTACTTCAAACAACAGCGCAAATTGATATTCAGCAAATAATTCAGAATTTAGGTTCAGAAAAAACAACTAAAAGTTCAGATGATCTTCCGGATTTTGTTAATGTCTCTAAAACCAAAAAAATTCCAGGAATTAAGGCTGAAATTCCAATATCAGAAGTGCATGACAGTTTTGGAAGTGAGATTAATCAATATGGAACTTTTAAATATCCAACCCCTGCTATATGTGAAGCTTTGAACCTAATCGGCAAAGGCAGTACTTCATGTTTATTTGATAAAAATGAAAGCATAGCTACTCTGCAATTTAACAATGAAGATGAAGCCTCGAATAAAGTGGATTTAATTTATTTGAGAAAAGATCTCTTAGATAAATATCTATCTCATACCGTCCAAACTCTTATCTGGATAAATTGGGGTGAAAGGACGTTACATCATGAAGTGATCAATAATGCGGATCGTGAATCAGAAATTCATTCAATCAGAGGATCATACGACAACATACATAAGAATTTAATTTCTTATGCTGAAATCAGAAGTTAGAAAGAAACTTATCCACAATAACATCTTCCTTTCCACAATGCGGTTTTTGATTTTGACAATGAAATATTTTAGGTAGGCTATTGTATCCTTAGCATATTTAAAATTAAAAACCGTTAATTATAATATTCATTACTAAATAGAAAATACTTAGATACAGTATTTTACCTCAACTCCTCTCCAAAAAGTGCGTCTTCCCTTTCACGGCTTCGTAGGTAGCGGCTTTGGCTACGGTGTCGGGTCCGTAGCAGTTGTTCAGGCAGTCGGTAGCGCGGTAGAGGTGGCACACCTTCTCATCTTCGGTACAAAAATCGACCTGTTTAGTCTGCTGCATCTCTATGGTGTAAAGGCCTACACCGCGAATCTTCATCCCTTTTCGGAGAGCGCTCTGTACCAGCCACATGGCTTCTATTAATAAATGGAGCGGCTACAAGCTATTGATAAGTTGTCAAAAAGGAAGTCACCTATTCTGTTAAATAGAAGATTTTAGTAAACATGGTGCAATTGAGTTTTATTTGCTTTTCTTGTCACTAAGTTCATTAACCTTTTCGGTTAACTCATTTATTTTTTCCATAAGCTATGGGAGTAAATCTACTACATCACCTAAACTTTTCAATACTTCTGGTGTATCAGCTTTTTCTATCATAGCAAATATGTTTATTTAATAACAGTCATTAGTAATAAAATCATAATAAAATATTTCGTGCTCTCAATCCAAATTCTAATATGAAAGCGATTATGCTTTTTTATTTCTTTGGTGAATTTTTAGTGTCATTATACTTGGGTAACCTATTAAAACGCTTCACATACTCTGCAATGCAAACGTACTCATACTTAGCAACCTCTCCTTTCACCAATAAATCATCTACTCTTGGTGGATAGATTTTGTTTTGGCACTCAAAATATCTTGCAGATACAAATAAATTTGACTTCAGTTCTTTATAATCAGAATAATCATATTTAAACCGTTTGGCTCCACCATGTCCAGTATAACCTTTTATTGTTCTATCAAACTGATAAAACCGCCCACTTAGCCCCTTTTTTGAATTCGTCATACCGACATAAACAATCTCCTTTAACCAACTAAACTCTTTTTCTTCAATATCTTGTCCTGTTATAGCTAAAATATATACGCCAGGGAATTTTAGCCCATTTAATTGCTTTCGCTTATCCCATTTTTTCCATTCTGAAAACATTACAGACATTATTTAGAAATTGTTAGTTTAAATACGTTTTGCCCAGTACAAATTTTGATAACTCATCAACTTAGCCACTCTTTTCCCTTAGCTATTGAGTTTATTAACATCTATAAAAATATCTGCCATATACTTTTTGAGCAGATGAGAGTTTAAACCCAAATATCGATTCATAACTTCGATAGCTCCCATCCACTCCTCTTTTGTAGATGGCCCGTTTACGGTTTCATCACCAACGAAATAGATATTTACTAAATAGGCATTCTGATCACTTTTTTCCCTTAAAAAGTAGAGGTGTGCTATCCGGTTTGTATACTGATAGAACTTACCAGCCCAATCAATTTCATTTGATTTATTTAAGTATTTTTTTGTCTTGTCCAAAGATTCCCTAATTATTTTGATAGATTTTTCTCCGGCTCCAGAAGGAGACGAAACCAACTCCGCAATATTGGCTTTTGCTTCAACGAGTATAATTTCATCCCGATTTGTTTTTGCAAGCGCGTCCCAATTAGCTCCCCTTCGTGGCCAAAAACTCTTTAAATTTATTTCAAATGGATCGAGCCCGATTTTTTCTATAAAATCATCATCTGTGTACTCTGCATAGCCTTCTTCAGCTAAAGGCGAAAGCCAATCTATTTTTGATTTTGATAATGAATTAAGGTGCTCTTTGATTTGACTATTTATTAGTTCCGGATTTTTATTTACAAGGATTTGTAATTGTTTTAGACTTCCTTTGCCATCCGAAGATTGCTTTTTTATTGCCATAATATTTTTCTATAAATTAATTCTTCGTTCATATTCCATTTTAGCTTTTTGCACGACTTCATGATCTTGAAACCTCTCATAAAACTCTGATTTCAAAAACTCTTCTTTCCTGTTCTCCAGATAAAAAACTATAAGCCATTCGAGTTGGTTTATCAACTTTTCATCCAAGCCGTACGCTTTTAGCTTTTCATAATTTTGAACAAAGGCTTCAAAGCTCCATGCTGTTTGCTCCTCCAGCTTATCACGCTGCTTCATGAAACACTCTTCTTCCCTATAAGGGGTGTATTCATTCGGTACAGCATCAAACAGTTCATTAAGTCTCTTTACAATATCATCGTAGGTTTTTTCCTTTTTCATATATACTTATACGCTGGAAGTCGCTGAAATTTCAACGATTTTAAAACCTTTTTACAATATATTCGAAAAAGCTACTGATTAGGATGAATAAATACGGTTTTCTTAATATTGCTGTTTTAACTCCTCTCGAAAAGTGTGTCTTTCCTTATCAAAAAAAGAAATATTAAATAATTGAGTAACTACTGTAAGGAATTGCCTCGAGCGTGTTCATACTGATAAATCTTTAGGTTTAACCAAAATATCAGCTATGACTGAAAACGAGATCATGACAAGGGACATTCATAATTTTGTAAGAGGACACATGAACTTTGAAGAAGAGTTGGAGTTAATTAAGAAGGTTTTCGAATCTGAAAAGTGGACAGATAATCTACTCTTTGAATTTTGGTTGTATGAAACGATCACTTCCATGAAACGAAAAGGGGTTTCACTAAGCAAATAAATGGCACTGTGGGTTGTCCAGGAAGATTTAAGAATCAAACTCTTTTAGCAAGGTTCTGTCAATGTCTACTTTTAATGCGGTTGTAACACTTGAGTTACATTGGTATTTGTGATGGGCCACATCTAAATGTTCATTAGTGATTTTAATTTGTTTGAAATTATTATTTCCGCAAAATGGGCAATTTACGCCATCTTTATTATGTGATGTTAGCATACATTTAGTGCATTGGCTTCCACAAATACCATAGAGTTCTAAGACCCTTTGTTCTGATTTTATCATATCAGTCACTCTTAATTTTTTCGAAAATTTCTCTTTATTAAATCTAATTTCATTTTCTATTCTACGATTGACTTTATATAAATGCCTATTACTTCTACGTCTTTCTCTCTCTTTTTCCAACTCTTTAATATGCGTATTCAATGATGCTATTGAATTAAACTTTATCAAAAAATTATCGGTTTTGAAATCCTGTGACTTAAGCATTCCGACCTTTGATAAATACACTAAATAATTCATAACAGGTTTTTCAGGATTTACCAGTCTCTCATTTTCCTTTTTCTCAAGAAACCAAATACTATTTTTATCAGAGTTTGTTAAATATTTAGTTCGGGGCTTTTTTTGGGTGTTCTTTAAGTTTATTAATTGTTGAACAAAATTAATCAAATCAAAATGTTTATATATATAATTAATTACCTGGTGAGGGTTTATTAATGATCTAATAGGTTTTGATTGGATAAATTTTAGATAAATCGCACCTTGCCAAACTATCGGGTGACTTTCAATCAACCATCCATATTTAATATCTTCATTGAAAAGTGGTCTTATTCCTTCCTTATGTAGTTCAATTTTCTTTTTAATTTTGAAAATTTCATGTTCGTTTTCTTTTAAAAAATGCTGGTTTCTTTTGTTCTTCCAATCAGCTTTATATGAGTTTTTAATCTGATCTAAAAGATGTGAATACTTTTCCCGTAAAGATTTTCTTTTTGAATCTACTCTCCGTCTCTCATTTTCTTCGATTTCATACCGCTCATTAATATTGTCTGTTTTAATCTGTAAATCAGACATATGGGCTTGATATATTGACTCCGCTTTAGGATTATTTATCCATATCCTATTACTTTTTTCGTAAAGAACTTCTTTAATGAAAATTTGATGATCTTGAAAGGTCTCATTTTCTATTTTACTTAAATCAATTTCGATCACAGGGTGCTTAAGTGATTCAATTTGTCTTTTCTTATCGTCTTCTACAGAATGAGTTACCTTAATCTCAATAAAGAGTTTTTTCCCATTTATAAAACCTATAACATCTGGTCGATAGCCATCTTGTAAAAGCTCAAGTTCTACTTTATCAAACTTCAATACTTCAGATTGCAGCAATACTTCTTTCCCAACTACTATTTTCCCTCTATTGTCTTTTAGACTTGTTTTCTTGTAAAATGTCGGAGTAGTAATCTGATTATGATCATATATTATCTGCTTAGCCATCAAATGAATTGCAGTCTCTAATCCACCAATGCATTCTTTTTCTCGATGATGGGCAAAGTGATGGATTTTATCTGTTCCCTTTTTAGCTACAAGTGGTATTTGACAGCCTGGGCATACACAATTACACCTTAGTCCTCTTTCAACTTTTGAAATGTGATACAGTCTACCTTCACGTAATCCATATGGTAGCTTGATATTATCTTTAATCACTTTTTAAAAGTTGAAGTATTATTCATAGTCATAGACAGCTTTAGATATCTTATCATTTAAATAAATGATGTGGAAAAACTTATCGCCGTATAAATTGAATCCATCACAACATATTATTTGTAATACTTCTAATGAATTATCTCTTCTATAATAATTTAATTCTTGATCTACCTTATCATAAATCTCATTATTGTCATAATTGTGTCCATAAGGTATAGAGAACTTTTTTGTATTGACTTCGCCTATAGAGTCATCACTATCTACAAAGAGGACAATTATATTTCTGTGGTGTTTGGTGTCTTGCCCTTTTAAATCTTTGATTATTTCAAGTATACCCATTTTCAATAAAATTGAATTTGTTTTAAGAATTCTACTGCATATTGCAGTTTAATTTTAAAATAAATATGCATATCCAGCAATCAATTACTTAATTAAGTAATTAAATAATTAATCGGTATAGATTCAGACGTTCCACAAAACATTAATATTTTTTGTCAAACATTAAATTAATTGTACCGACTTCAATTTAATTGATGACATCCATGGTAATGTAGAATAATTGGAGAATTTATTAAATAAAATGTGGTCTTATCGAAAGGATAACACTTGGAGCAACTCATACATATCTCCCCGGCTATAGCAGGTTGGAAAATAAATCTATGGGGTTGGATATTCGCCAATTATTAAATCTTTAAGCTGAATTTTAGATCAGCACCCTAAAAATCTAACCTTTTGCCTCGTGTGATGTTCAAAAATATTTAAAGTTTATAACCTACAGAGGTTCTACCCAATAATTAATTATTTAATTATTCATTTATTTGATTATTTAATTAAATAATTAACCCATTGCGGTAAGCATCAGCCCAAAACATTAAATGAATTGCACCGGAATCGATTTTATTGGCGATATCCACGGATATGCAGACGAATTAGAGCATTTATTAAATAAAATGGGGTATTCCCGAAAGAATCAGACCTGGGAGCATTCATGTCGTTTAGCGTTTTTTGTTGGGGATTTTATAGATCGGGGACCAAAAATCGTTAAAACATTAAATATTGTCAGGCATATGGTAGAGAACGGTAGCGCCAAAGCCGTGATGGGGAACCACGAGTACAATGCTATCTGCTTCAATCGGAAGAATGGGGATGGAGAATATTTAAGAAAACACTCAGATAAGAATATCCGGCAGCACGCAGAAACCGTTAAACAATTCCATAGGAAAGAAGAGGAGTACAAAAATTATATAAAATGGTTTGAGTCTCTTCCGCTTTACTATGAGTCTGATGATTTTCGGGTAGTCCACGCTACATGGGATCACGAAAAGATTAAATATTTAAAGAATCTGACCAATGATGGAGTGCTCAGTGATGAACTTATTCATCAATCTGCCCAAAAAGGAAACAAATTATATAATTCTGTAGATACCGTTCTTAAAGGAAAAGAGTTGGAGCTACCAAATGGTTATACGTTTTATGATAAAGGAGGTCATGAGAGGAATGCCATCCGAATGAAATGGTGGGAAAGTCCGGAAGGCCATACGTATGACTCCATTGCAGTTGGAAAAATAGAAGGTTTACCCGATCGATCTATCCAAAATGATAAATCATTAAATAATTCGGTATATGGCCGAGATGAACGCCCTGTTTTTTTCGGTCACTATTGGCTCAGGGGAAATCCCAGCCTCTACAAAGATAACATCTGCTGCCTGGACTACAGTGTAGCTGAAGAAGGAAAACTGGTTGCCTACCGGTTTGATGGAGAGGAGCGGTTGAAGGATGAGAAGTTGGTGTATGTATAAATACCATCGATGTCAGTTGTATGAATATCGATTACTTTTCATGAAAACCATATAGAAGTACCCCTATTCATAAAAATCGATTACCACTTATATGTAATTGAGTAGGTATCTCTTCATTTCTTAAAAAAGTTAAATAATTGGAGTGCTAAAGTGCTAAGACTGCTAATTTCTTTAAAAAATAACCTTTAAATACACTGAATAGGGTTTTTCCTATAGCAGAGTATATAATAAAAGTGCTAAACACTGCTAAGCTGTGCTAAAGATATTAGCATCTTTTAGCACCTATAGCAGTGTTTAGCAGTATATATAATTGTAATTAAGTGCTTTATTAGATCATAAACGCCTTTTTTTATAGTTTTTTAGCATTTAGCAGTAAATATTTAATTTTTTGATCAATTTTACGGAACCAGCCTTTCCGGCCGTTTTTGCTCATACTCCCTGGCCTTATCAATTAACTCACTTAAAAAGCCTTTATCTACTAACTCGTTTACATTTAGGCGATAGCATCGCCGGTTACTTTCCTTTCTCTCAGATAACGACCGAGTAAGAGTCACTTGAACGCTCTTGTCCAAATAGTATGAACTTTTTTCAAGGTGGGTCATTACTTGTTGCAAGGACACTTCACGAGTAATCGGCGCATTAACATCCTGCATAGCACTCCAGCAATTTTTTAAATGAATTGCCAAAGTAGGACCATCATAAATTATATTTTCGTCAGGACCTTCGACCGAATCTTTTTCCTTAATTCTAAAGTGCCGATGATCAATTAGGAATGATTTATTAAATGAATCAGATGAAGGATCAGCTTTTTGGGTAGCATGGTACTCAAGGGAATTAAAAAACTCGTGTACCGGATTAAACTGTTTGGTAACTGCCTCCTGCCTGCGAATGATATCACAAATTTCGTTTCTAAGGGCGTCAATTTCATCCGTCCAGTATCTCAAGCCGGGCAAAATGTATTTTACGCACTCCATCCCTGCCAGAGGTATGGCCCAATTATTAGATGTTCTTCCCTCGAAACCTTGATCATTTAGATAATTTATATGCTCATCCAAAGCTGAGAAAAATCTACTCTTTAAATGATCATAGTTTTTCAGAACCAAATGAGTAAACTCTGAAAACCGATCTGTATGATTCGTAATTTCATGTATTCGCTTTAATTTTTCCTTCTTTAGATGCCTATTGTAATCCAACACAATCATACGGCTTAAGGCTGCTTCATCAGTAGGCCGATCATTTCCGGTCATGACAACTGTAGCCTGCATGGGGGTTTCAATGGTCTGATGGTCTGTGCTCTTTTTTGCCATTGCAGACCCAACTCTGTGAAACCAGTTTAGAAAATTGGATGTCAGATTTAACGACTGGTTATCTGTATGGTGATCTCTGAAGTCATCTAAGAAAAAGGGGAAAGATATAGGCAGTGTTAATCGCCTTAAAATACTTTTGTTTGTATTCTGTTTTGAGGCCGATTGCCGATTGCCGTTTCTGTAGCCGAATAACGACATAAACCAGTCCATACTGGTACTTTTACCGGTTCCTCTCACCCCAAATTTAAATAGCATGGGATATCCACCCAGTTTTTTTAAAATTTGGCGACTAAAAATACAGGCTAATGCAAAACCCACGGTAACCCTTACATTAACTCTGCCATTAAACTCTTCCCAAAGATTAAATTTTTCAGTTAAGAAATATTCCGTGTCATCTTTTAAGGGAGATATTTGGGGAGGCAAGACCTGTTCGGTACCCGAAGGACATACAATATGAAGCTGCCCTTTTTCAATTCGCATCTGATCATCAGCCCAAAGGAGCTCCCCTCTACTCGTATCATATAGGCCGTTCTCAAACAGAAATTTACCGGGTTCATACTCTCCCCATGAAGACATTTGACGTAGGGTTTTATAATCCTGGCCATTGATGATAAATTCATGAAATTGATCGAACTTTTTCGATGAACCTCGAAACTTTATGAACCCTTTTGACACTAAAAAACTCGAAAATCGAGTGCGTGTCGTTAGTTCTTCATGAGTCACTTCCGAGATCACTC
>LFFM01000469.1_pt1 | contig 28024 bp, 22 predicted proteins | sample 643131 | NCBI WGS metagenome assembly LFFM01 (sample SAMN03777445, study PRJNA286221) | soda lake metagenome | biome: soda lake; feature: Kulunda steppe; material: water; isolation source: sample Tc-Br brine of Tanatar trona crystallizer | place: Russia: Kulunda steppe | collected 2011-07
TAAGTGGCACGTCGTCAAGCAGGTCGATGCCACGCCGCCCGAGCCGGACGTTAACGAATGCCTGCGTGCTGACGGCGCCGTTCGGTCCCACACACGGGGCGAGCGCGCCGACTGCGGGTGCGTCGGTTGCGACGGCAGTGGCGAAAACGGGGCCGTTGTCGGTCTGCTCGCGGATGCAGATGGAGAACGTCATAACTGAGGTTGTGTCCGGCGAGTAAATAACGCCCACGCCAGACATATTCGGGGTCATTCTGTTGGGGTTATTAGTTCGGGTTGCCGGAGTCAGTTTTATGCCACAAATAAGCCTCAAAACCGGATATATTCTCAATGGGTCTGGCTCGAGTTCACGCGTATGTGGAGCAAAGTGTTGATACCGGGTTCTCTCACGGTGCTAAGAGCTTCCGCCGATCACAAAACGGAGTAGATCTATTTCTGCATGCTGCTTTTTATTGCAGATCTGGACGAGGATGCTGTATCAATGAACGCTGCCAGAAGGACTGTGGAAATAGTCCTTAGCTACCATCAAACCCCGATTAGAAGCACCTAACAGCATAAAGCACCCGAATTGAACAATTATAATCTTTAAAATTGGCTGATGTCAACACATTCAAACTCGGCCCACGCGCCGACTACTGCTCCAATCAGACCGGGGCCATATTATAGGCTTCAAAACCTCTGATTTTCTCATCGCAAAACTTCCGATTTCTCGTTGAAGATTATTCATAAATAGCTTCTGGAAATAGCTTATCTTTGCTCGCCGTGCCAATTGCAAGTATCAGCGATGAATAATACCCCGGACGCGGAGCATCAGGACGCTATATCTCCTGAGGATTCACCCAACAATGGAGCGTATCGATCTCCGATGGAGTATGCACCATCCCGAAAGAAAGGGGAACGAAAGTACGGAACTGTGGAAGAGCGAGGATCAGACATTCATGTCTGCTCACCCGTTGAGAATGTCGGAGAGCTGTCTAATAGAGCTCATCTCACCGCACAATTTCACGAAAAAAACCGCCCACATTGGGAAGAGAACTCTCCGCTCAGCAATAATGGTGGGAGGCTCTATGACAGTGCTATCTTAGACCTGTTTGAGGAGACGCTGAAGTGTGAAGGCATAGACCCATCCGATCCATCAATCAACATTCCGCTGTCTCGGCTGAAAGTACTCTTTTTGCGGAGAGCCCGCGAACAGTCTGGCACTGAATCCTATGAGTATTTGACAGAAGAAAAGACAGATCGACGCGCCATTCTTAACAAGTTGGGATATATGTTGCCGTGTAAACTCCCGAGCTATCAGACATTTCAGCGAACGTATAATACACTACACGGAGAGGATACAGACACAATAGACGGAGAGGCGTTTGAAACTGCCGTGACCCGGGCCGTTTATGCTGTGTATCGAGCTGGTATCGTGCCACCGGACGCGGTCAGACAAAAGTACGATTTTGACGTCCTTGAACCTCCACTTGACGAAAGACGCCTCCCTCGGAACATCAAGAAAGCAGAGCTTTGCGATATCGTTAGAGACCTGTTCGATGTCACCATTGAACCGCTGACGTTCGGCCGAAATGTAGAACAGAATAAATATGATATGAAGGCGTTCATCGGAGCCCTCGCCGTCTCCGCCAGTAAAGATACAGAGGTGGCAAATGCGAAAAACGTCTGTGATTGGAATTATCCACGTGACCGGATTCCGGGCGGTTCGTGGATGGACAACTATGTTTCTGAGCTACCGCTCGACGCACAAGAGGAGCCTAATTTATCATCTGAAGAGGATTCGGACGAACCTATTTTATCGATCGATGAGCAGTTCAATGCCGTTCACCGCTTGACTCTGCAATATGCGAAAGATCGCGGGTTTTGGCCGGAAGAGGATTCGTCCATGCTCGGTATCGATATGTTCCGCGTTGACTGGTCTGGCGAATCGTTGGACGCAACGATCGGCAGGCCTCCAAAAGCCGATAATGACGCCGTTACTGAAGAATGGACCTTTTTGATAGCTGGTGGCGCAGAACCGGACAATAGGTTCATACTCGGTGGACGCTGGTTGAATAAACTGAGTGACTATCCCACCGCGGTTAGAGAGATTGTGTCTAATGCCGTTCCACCTGCCTCAATTGATACTATCCTCATTGATTCAGAAATTGCTGGCGGGGAACTCATCGATACGCTCTGGGACCTAGTCGGCGAGGACTGGATCATCAGTGCGCCTGATGCAGCAGTCGCGAAAGCGCTGAAGCGTCTCACGCCTGCAAACCATATGGCCTATGCCCCAAATATAAACTGGAACACCGACTCAGAGACGAACTTAGTGACTTATCCAACGGATGGAAACGATCCAGATCCAGTGTTGGTTGATTATTCAGAACTTGCAATTCAAGCGATACAGCAAGAGGGTGAGGGCGACAAGATACCGATCCCACTCAAACACAGGCTCGGAAACAATCCCACTCAGCCGACCTCTCTTGAACCTGACCCCGACGTCCCGCATCTCACTGAAGCAATAGATGACTTGGAGACAGCAGCTGGCATCGGTAGTGAGGACGGCCTTGCTGCGTATCTCACCGGTCGGTCCCTTCAGAATCGCTCTGATCGGGGTCGTCCGCGTCTCCCGGGTAGAACCGATGCAGCAGAGTCTCACGTGACACTGGTCCGTGCTCGTGGACGTGTTTCCACAATGCAAGTACGTCGTCTCCTGTAACGTTTCGTGCGAAGAGTGCCATAGCAAACCACCCGATATAACCGGGTCGATAGTTAGACACATACGAGCATGCGTTCTCTCATAAACCTATCTATCTGACAAGAGTTAACGGTTATCTATGGCCGAGGTCCTAGTAAGTGGAGGGCACTGGTTCGCGCGGGCGGGACCTCCCACCCGATGGAACCGCGATCGCGTCGGCCCCTCACTCACGGGTGACGGTTGGATGGTCGGCAAAAGACCGACGAGTACGTCGATCGGCGCGGTCGATGAGTTCAGCTGGACCGGATGCCCATCGAGGAGTGGTAGCAACGGCCCGTACGATGTCGCCTTCGCCACATGATGTACACGAACGGACTGGACGCTATTCGCCGTAGTTCTCCCGGTATTCCCGGACCTGCTCCGCGTCAAAATTGAACCTCTGCAGTTCGTTAAGGATGTGTTTCCGGATGACCGTGATGTCGGCCTCCACCCACGGTCGAATAGTCGCCTGGATGTGGTCGGTGTTCTGCCGCGTCGTCTTGTTGGCGAGGAACTCGAAAACGTCCCAGGTTCTCACTTCGGGATGGACAATCGAGAAATCGAAGAGGTCCGCGACTCGCGAGGGCTCTTCATCCATGAGGGTCGCGTACTCCAATGCAGCCTCGTGGAGCCAAACGTTCAATGTCTCCTCGAACGAGAGATAGTGTGTTGGAAGTTTATCATTGATGTAGTAGATAGCAGCACCCTCGTAGCTGAACTCGGCGACATCTCTGAGTGTTTCGGTGAGCGGTTTCTCTCTCTCGGCGTCGTCGAGCTGGAAATCGGAGCGGTCGACGACCAGGAAGAGTTCGTCGACGTTCCCTTCGTTGTACGCCCGGATCAGTTTCTGCGTCGTGCTCGACTTGCCGACCGTCTCGGTCTCCTGGCTGGTGAGCTGGCAGAGATGCGTCGTAGAGATATCTCCCCAGGTCGTCCCGGTCCCGAAGAGATGGTACGTAAAATCGATCCCCGGAATCGCCCGATAGCCGTACGGCGGATCGTCGCCCTCAAGCACCTCATCGAACGTGGTGGATGTGTCGTAGGAGAGCCAAGACTGCGAGAACGTGTACTGGGTCACGCCCTGTCGAATTAGGAAGGGCAGACTTCGCAGCCAGCCCATGTTACCTCGGTCACTTCCCGCCGTCGCAGGATCGGTCATTACGATAATCGAATCCGTGTTTATCCCTTCGATGGTATCGACATCCATACGACGTGTCATCGAAGCCTGTATACAAGAGTACTATTGAAGAGTCTTGTCGGTGAGAATTAATATGCGATTCACACGTGGGATCACTCATTCGAATGGAGTGTTATCTGCTGTTTTGAATGGCGGTGACTGAGTAAACAAGAAGAATCTGTTTCGGTCCGTGAAATGGAGAGCAATCCGATAGCAAAATCTTGGTCACCAATTGTACGCGGGCGATGTCTGTTTGAGATTACTCTGTAACGATTGGAAAGAAGTTCTACAGTCTCTTCAGAGAATGGTTCCGTTCAAATAAACACATCTCTTGGAAAAATACGGGGATTGGTGCTCTGTGGGCAGATATAGAACACAGGCAGTTCACTTTCTTAGCTCGGGTGTAACGAGCCTCTTAACCAACAATGGAGGGAGTGAGACACCGAAATTTGTTGGTTAAAGTTCGCGGTGAACTTCGTCCCTCGGAACGATTCGTCGGTGTGAGTGAGAGAGACAGCAGTGAACGACCAGATCCGAATTATCATACGCCCGGCAGTCGTATGTAAGTGTAATTTTATAATTGACGTTCCAGAGACGTTGAAGACGCTATTTTCCGCAGATGTTGAAGAGATCGACGACGAGTATCGAGTGATGATCCCAAAAAGAGAGGTTGTACGGGGCGGGGTGGCCTCCGGAGACACGTATCGGATCGCGATTCTCAAGCAAGGGGAGGCAAGCACGACAGGGCCGAATCAGAAGCCCACGGGTCGGAAGGAGACGGACTGGTTGGAGCGAGCTACCTGTTGAAGCGGCGATTTAACCATGAGGACGGTAAACAATAGTCAGTCGGGCGACTCACAGGCCCTCTGCCTGTGCAATAGCAATCCCTAGCTCTTGAGGGGATAATTCGTTGAAGAACACTTTGTCGAAGACTACCCACCGCTTCCCGGGCAGCCTCGAACCTTGACTGGCGCTTCGAGTTCACCACGAGTCGCGAGGACGATCCGATCGGGTTCGATCTGGTGTGGCTCAAATGCCTGTTCGATTCGGCGTCGTTCGTCGTCCGTTGGAGATCGTGATTCAGGGTCCATTGCCAGCTGCGTCGCGTCGAGGCGAGCGAGACGACACGCTACCAGCCGGACTACACGCGGCTGCTCTTCGAGGAGATCCGCACACTCATCGAGGGGAACACCCGCGAGGAGTTGCAATGTGAATTGGTCACTGTCACCGAGGCGGTCGAGAAGTGGCAGGCGATCTACGACGTTGAGACGTGGGAAGAGCTCGAACAGTCGCTCGCCGACGGCGATCTCGCAAGTGCCGAGCTCCGCGAACGCCGCGACGTCATCGCGTTTTGGCGTGAGAGCGAGGAGGATCGTCGCCTCATCAAGCACGTACTGGAACTCTATTCCGACGTCGAAGCTGCCCGTGAGCAGATGACCGATGTGGCTGACCACGCCACGAGCTAATCCTCTCTTCTCACACGTGAGGAGCCACCAGAACGGAATGATACGAGATCCCAGACGGTAGGTTGATGAGAGAACCTATCACACAATTTTGGCATGTCCAAAACAGAGCAGGCATTAGATCTCGCGATTGACGCAACATCGACAGGGTTTCTCAACAATCCAGCCAACTATAGCGACGAACGGTCGCTAGCCGAGGAGACGCGTCGCCGGTTGGGAGCTGTCCTTCCTCCCTCATCGGTCAAGAGCGTCGAAGTGAGAGAATCGTCAGGAGCTGCTGGAGACATCCCCGACCATCGACGGTACACGGCTAACTACAAACGTATCGATGAGATCGATCGCGCTCAATGCGAAGTCGGTGGGCCAACGTTTCCGTTTGGGCGCCGAGAACGGCTTGATCTAGCTGTTCTCTCCGACGAAATTGAATTGATCATCGATGGTGGAACGCAGACATTCACTGTGACTGATCTCAAGGCGGCTGTCGCGTTTAAGTACGTGAAAAATATCAACTATCTTCGATACCGTCCAGACGATGAGCACAGCAAGTACCGCGATATTGCTGACGACATCTCACGCCTAGGTGAGATCGAAGGTGACCTCATCCGGCGTTGCATTGTCTATTCGAATTATGATCTCTTTCGACGTGAGGATACCGAGGAGGCCAAACAGCATCTTCTTTCATTGGCCGATCAAGCTAATGCTACACTGAGGTTTGTTGTTCCTGAACCTGTTTAAGAATCCTAATTTCCGTACCGATCCTTTACAGGTCGCCGGCCCGTGGTGTGGCTCATCGACGTCCTCCGCGTCCGTCTATCTGGATACGCTCACCGACCGCTATTTATCTGCCTGAATGGGTGCGGTCAGGTTCGCCTGACTGCGTCGCTATGGTTGAGAACTCATCGACAGACGAGAGAGCGGTAACTGAATCGCCTTCATCCACACCATCCACAGACGCGTTTCGGATCACCTTCACGCCCGAGCGTCAAGCCGCTCGTCGCATCCGGTTCGAGGCCCGAAGCGACGCCAACGGCTGGTGGCGGATCGATCAAGAGTGGACAGGCTGTGCATGGCGGACCGTCGGTCGCGAGCCGGTCGCCAACGTCGTGGTCGAGCGGAGGGTCGACCGTGAGTGATTCAGAGAACGAGCATTCGCGATGTCCAGTGTGCGGCGAACGCTTTCTGTGGATGACTGCCCGCGGCCCGCATACGGGTCACCTCTGGCCCTGCGGTCACCCAGTCCATCCATCAGAGATTACCGACGAGCATCGACGGGACTCTTCCTGAACGGGAACTGAATCGCGAGGTGGAAATCGTTCGTTAGCAGGTGCTGCTAACCTGAGAGTCGATCCTATCCGCGTGAACCTCACGTCGAGACACGGAAACAAGCAGGTGGGTCTGGATAAATCCACTCTACGGTCTCGCACCTGTCCTAAGACCCTGCATCACATGCCAGTAGTCTATTTCAGACGGTCTGAGGAGACTAACGGCTGTTTCTTACGGTCCGCCCACCACATCCGAATACGTCACTCGCTACGTCTCCTCGTCGCTCAGGTCGGGCCAATCACCTTCCACCCGTCGCTTTGAGCAGACCAGTCATCATCGGACGGGGATGCGACCATCTTGACTCCAATGATGACAACCGTTGCTGCTTCGATCTGATCGTGTCTCCGCTGAGCATCGGGAGTATCCAGCTTTTATTTTAGGTGCGTGTGTCGGAGGGATAATGATACGCCGGAGAGAACCGGCACTATCCATGACGACACCTGTACTCGCTATCGACCTCGAGACGATCAACCTCGTCGAGAACACCGATTTCTACGAACCCGCACATTGGACCCCCGTCGCGATCGCACTCGCGTACCGCAACCGAAAGGGAGATGTAGAAGCCGAGGTCCTGATCGCAAACCCCGGGGAATCGACGCCTGTGCTTATACAACGGATAGTCGAGTGGCTCGAAGGCCCGCGTAGGATACCAAAGGAAATACTGACTTACAACGGTTCGAATTACGACATTCCGGCCCTGTTGAAATCCTTTAGCGGTGACATCGGAAAGAGCAACTCTTCCCACTGGGTTTCGCGGTTCTGATGCAAAACTAGCTTCTTAGAAAACCGCCTGACGGCAAGAGGGTTTCAACAGAGCCAGTTTTGTATCTACCGTTGGCGAACTTTTATTACTTGAAAAGAGTCAGGACAGCTATGTCGGTTCCCCGGGCGAGGTCTGCCGAGCAGCTCTATGAGGCTGTGGCGGAGTATGATCTCGTCATCACTCCCGATGGCCCGCTTGCAAGTACCCTGAATCGGCAGTTGGATCGACCACATCTTGGCCCGTTTGCGATTCCACCCCGCCGGCATGCCGCAGGACGTCGTGAACAGGCCGAGGATCGCCTCGCATTCCTCGAGATGGTCGATCACAACGACATATCATGGAAACGAAGCGCGTACGCCATCGGCAATATCTTGCAGTGCTGGGAACATCAAGGGAGCCACGACGCGATCCTTGGGTACGACGCATACGTCGATGAGGCGACCGAGCGCGCAGTTGCGCGCATCGGCCAACTCACGACGACGTCGATGCGGTTGACCACCGGACAGATCGATCCCGATGTCGATGTCGCCGTTATTGCGCCGGAGATGTTGACACCGCTTGAGCGGTCGTATCTCCCCGAGACGTACGACACAGTAGAACTATTCACCGAGGAACCGTTCGAGCTGCCGCCGTTCCGGATCCTTGAGTCGCCGACAGCGATTGTCGACGCGGTCGTGGATGCGATCACTGCGGAGAACGCCGAAAACGTCGCTGTCGTTCTGGATCAGGGCAGTGAATACTCACCACTCATTGAATCAGCACTTGAAGCCGCTGAAATACCGTTCTTTGGCGGTCCCGGATTCATCGACATCGCGGAGCATCGAACATTCCTCCAGCTCCTCCGTGCGGCTCACCGCGGGGCGGAGACGCGAATTAGCGAGATCCGACCGCTCCTTTCGACGCTTGGAATCGACCTTGGCTTAGATCACGAAGAGAAGCGGTTGTATGAGACTGATGAAGCCGAATTGTCGTGGCTGATCACGTTCTGCCGCGAAATAGAACAGTACACCTACGGCGAGGCACTCTCAGCGTTCGAAGAGCGTACAGGAAGTGACCTTGAACTGTTCCGCGAAGAACTCCAAACACTCGGGATTCTTCACGAGTCGATCACCGAACGCGGCGTCGACGAGCTGGCGTTTTATTTGCAATCATACGAGGTCCCAGTCGAGCGTGAAAACGCCGGTGTGCTCCTCGCAGACGCGACAGCCGCTTCGTACGTTGGCCGCGATGTCGTATTCTTCCTCGGACTTGATCAAGGATGGACGCGCTCACCACCCAGTCGTCCATGGGTTGATCAGGACGCACAATACACTCGGAACATTCAGGCCTTCCAGCTGCTCCTCCAAAGCGGCGACGAACAACACTACCTCGTCCAAGATTCGACGGGTGGGTCACCGGTCACGCCCTGTCTCTATTTCGAGGAACTGCTTGATGCAGAGTTCGAACGATTCAGCGACCTGCCTTCGACGAGCCATACACAGCAACAGGAGGTAACATCAACACCGGCCTTCGAGAAACCACCGACCGACGTGACAACTGAGACGATTGAGACCATAAGCCAATCGACACTCGGTACCTACGCCAACTCACCGCGAGACTACTATTTCAGCCGGATCGTAGATAGCCCTGATAGAGACTACTTTACCGAGGGAAACCTCTATCACGATTTCGCCGAGTTCTACGTGAATCACCCATCGGTTGTCGACGACGACGTGATCGATGAAGTGGTCGACCTCATGATACGGGACGTCCGACCACTGCTCCGGTCGGTCGATGAAGAAACACAGCGAACCGAGTATCGAGTCGGGCTCGAGACGATTATCGAGTATCTTGAGTCTCATCCTCCAACCGATGGCGCGTTTCTCACGCCGCGAAGCGGTTCCAACAGAAACATGATCGCTAAGCATTTCGACCGTGACGTCGACTCACCGGTCACGGAGCGGTGGTTTGAGGACGTCGACCTTGGGATCAAAGGACTCATTGATCTGATCCACTCCCGCTCACACCTCCTTGATTACAAGAGTGGCGCTAAAAAGAGCGCACGGTCTATTGTAAAAAACTCAGCGCTTGAAGAGCCATCCGATACGCCGAACTTTCAGGCGCTATTGTACCTCACGTATTGGCGCTCGAAAGAGCCAGATACCGAGCTGCAGTTCACCTTCTTCCACTTTTTAGAGACCGTCGATGAGGCCATTACAGGTGAGGCTGACCTGCAAGACACGCTGACGACTGTCACCTACTATCCGGTGACCGCTGCCGAATATGTCTCTAAAGAAGCGTTCTTCGAGATGTTACAAAATGACGGGCCGAAGAAGTGCCAGAAGACGTTGGGTAAAGTCGAGTACAGCACATATGCATCGGTTTTCGACGCTGAATCGCTTCCGCAAACGACTGAGAGCGACGAACTGATCGAGTCGGCGTTCGGACAGGCGATGATCGACCGCTTGCAAGCGGCGGTGGGGTCATACAAATACGTCGTCACGGGAGCAAAACAAATTATGCGTCAGATCGTGGGTGTGCAGTCGCGTAACTATTTCAAGAGTGATCTGGATGCATTCGAGGAGTTCATCGACGAGCGGTTGGCAGAACTTAATCGCCGGCGAGCGGGTGATGAGCGCTTCCCCATCGATGGCTTGGCTGGCGAGCCAAACTATCGATATGTGGGTAACCGTGACCTACTACTGGAGGGTGGGCAATGAGTCGATCTCTGCCGAACGACAAGCAGCAAACCCTCATCGATAGCACGGAGGGGCTCTATCTCGTGGATGCCGGTGCTGGCACTGGAAAGACCTTCACCGTCACGCAGCGCTACGCGAATATCGTCGATCAAGGGCACGTCGACCCTGAGGATATCCTGCTCGTTACGTTCACGAACAACGCCGCGGCGGAGATGAAAGAGCGCATCGTCAGCCAGACAGACTACGGAATGCGCACGTTAGCTGACGCGCCGATTCAGACGTTCCACTCGCTATCGAACGATCTGCTCGAAGAACATGGACACGCGGCACCGACGCATCTCGGAATCGATGATCGGATCACGGGTTCGACACGACTGATCGAAGATGAACTCATCGAGAAGACGCTGTTCCGGGAGTTCATCGGCCAGTTTATTGATACACATCCCGAGTACGATGGCTTCTTCACTGCTATCTCGGACGAAAGTCAGCTACTCGATCTGATCAAGGAGCTTGCCTCGAAGGGGATCTTCCCCGATGCCGACGGCTGGTATCGAGACGGTGAATCGCATCTCGACGGCGACTTCGATGCCTTCCAGACACTGTTCGAGCAAGTTAACGAACCACGGAACGAGGGGAGCAAGCAGTCTGTACTTCGCAAAAAGCTCAACGGCTACGGGAAAAATAAGACCTACCTCCCGGAGGCACCCACAAAAAGCGAGGTTCGGGGCGCTGGAAAACAGGTGCCGAGCGAACTCGCTGGGCAGGTCTTTGCGGAAGATCGGCATGAACTCAACGCGTTCGTTCACGACGTGTATCATGCCTACCTCGCCTTCGCCCTGCGTCGTAATTACCTGAACTTCAGCTTCCTCCAGCTATTTGCGTTCGTCCTGCTCTGTGAGAACCACGCGCTGCGTGAACGTGTGTGCTTCGAGTACGTGATGATCGATGAGTTCCAAGACTCCAGTACGATCCAGTTCAAGCTCGCGCTGCTGCTCGCCGGGACGAATAACATCTGCGTTGTTGGCGACTGGAAACAGAGCATCTACAGCTTCCAGTACGCCGATGTCGACAACATCCGTAACTTCGAGACGCGACTCGACCGCTTTGCTGCCGAACTAAACAGCGATCACGAGCGCGTTCAGTTTCCACGCACGCCCGTCACACGACTTACGCTTGAGACCAACTACCGGTCGACACAATCGATCCTCGATTTCTCCGAACACGCGCTTACCACACCGACGACAAAGCGTGATTCCGTGGATGTCGCAGCTGTACGCGACGACGTGACGTCGCTGACTGCGAAGGCGGACTACGACAACAGCGTCATCGGGGCCATCCAGAGTGCCGACGAACACGAGGCGATCCTCGAAAAAGTCGATGAGATAGTCGGGAACGACCGGTATGCGGTCGAAGGAGAGGATGGTGAACTGCGCGCGCCCACCTACGGTGACATCGCCGTCATGACGCGGACACGAGATTTCGGTCGTGAACTGCTCGAAATCGCCGACCAATACGACCTCCCGATGGCGTATGAAGGCGGGATAGAAGTGTTCCGAACGGATGCAGCGAAGCTCCTGTTGGCGTGGCTCCGTATTCTTGAGCGCGACGCTGACCGTGGCTGGGCGCTCGTGTTGGAGGAGGCGGGCTACACCATCGATGAGACGAAGGCAGTCCTCGAAAGCGGAGCCTATCCTGAAGCAATGGTTGCGTTCCGAGAGGAGCTTGCAGCGTTGGAGACCTTCGGCGGCATCGCTCGCCGTGTGTTCGCCCGCTACGGCTGTGCGGGTCCCACTGCGGATGTCGTGCTATACACGATCCAGTCCGTCCATGAGTCGACGACACTCACCCGCGGTGACGTCATTCAATTTATCGAGGAAGCCATCGAGGCTGGAAGTACCCACGAGGTCAACGCTGGTGCCGGGACGGATTCGGTGACCGTCCAGACGATCCACGCGACGAAGGGGTTGGAGTATCCCATCGTGATCCTCGCGAACATGAACGCCAGTAAATTCCCCGCTTCCGGAGGGCACGGCGGTACTATCAGGTACACGGATCCCGTGGGGCTGCGCCAGCTGAAATGCTACGGGGAGGCACACGGGGTGCCGTACGTCTACGATAACTGGCGAGCCGACATCCTTCGACGCTGTCTCCCGCGTGACTATGATGAAGAGCGGCGGCTCCTGTACGTCGCGATCACCCGCGCCGAGAGCCACGTCGTGTTTACCGCTGGCGAGTCGCCCAACACGTTCCTTGAGGAACTGCCCGTCGATATCAATACCATTGAGCCCGATCTGTCGGCATTCGATCCCAGTCCGACGACGTCCGATCCGTTCGAGGTGGACATATCGGTGCCGGAGGGAGCGCCACGATTCTCTCCGCACACGTTCATCGACGAGGGGGTTTTCGAGGAGGGAACCGGTGGTCGAGGAATGGAGTTCGGGTCGAAAGTGCACGAGTTCGCCGAGGCGTTCGTTCTTGGAGAATCGGTGACAGCGGAGAGACGCGACGAGCAGCATGTCCAGTCGTTGCTGGAGTCACTTGCGGGTGAGACGCATGCCGAGAAACAGGCGTTTCTTCCGCTTACGGTTGACGGGGAGCGAATCACCATCTCTGGAATTATTGACCTCCTGCACGTGACTGACGAGCGCGTCGAGATTATCGACTACAAAACCGATCTCGACCGGCATGCTGAATCGGAGTACCAGAAGCAGCTGAGCGTCTACTACCACGTCGTCAACGAGCTATACCCGGATCGTGAGGTGGACACGGCGATCTTCTATACGGCAGAGGGAGAGCCACAGCCTATCGACCCACTATCTAAAGAAGAGCTCAAACAGTTGGTTCGGGATATCCGGGAAGAGTGACTACAGGAGAGCTAGTCCAGACCGCTCGCTCCGTTTGATCCAATAAGATATTCGCATGCTTGCTCTGTTTTTTTTATTCCGTTGCGAAACACTCCCCCGACAAGTCCCACGCTGATGCATGGACGAACGATACGCAGTATCCAAAAATTACGCTCATACTTTTTTCTCTGGTCGTCGTGAGCAGCCTATGGAATCGGATCAGGCTCGTGGCGTTCTGCTCGGACTCGCGTGTGGAGATGCTCTCGGCAGACCAGTTGAGTTCGTATCAGCCTCGGAGATTGCAGCCCAGCACAGTGAGCTTGATGAGATGGTGGGATACGGGACGTGGAATCAGCCTGCTGGAACGATCACGGACGATACTGAGCAGGCATTATGTATCGCTCGCAGTTTCGTGGCAAACGAAGCGTTTGATCCAGCCGATGTCGCTGCCCGATTCGTCGACTGGTATGACACTGGACCATTCGATATTGGTGGCATGACGAGGCGTGCACTCACGCGCCTCAAACGTGGTGACGCATGGAATGAGGCTGGACAGCGTGTGTGGGAAGAGAGCCCAGAAGGACAGAATGCGGGCAATGGGAGCGTGATGCGGTGTCCACCACTGGCGATTCCACTCACTACTGATTGGGACCGCCTCGCTGCCGCAAGTCGAGATTCGTCGCGGATCACACACGCAGATCCACGGTGTACCGAAGGTTGTGTCGTGTTGAATCTCACGATAGCTGGGTTGTTAGAAAACGCTGAGACGCCATTACAGGACGCCCTTGATTACGTCAGATCTGATGCGCCAACAGAACTCCTGAGTGCACTGAAGCCAATTGTACACGGTAAACAACCCGACCTCAAAACGTCTGGCTATGTCGTTACATCCCTCCAAACGGCGCTCTACGACGGATTACATGCCGACTCTGCCACCGAGGCGATTGTCACTGCGGTCAATCGTGGAGGGGATACCGACACCATTGGTGCGATTGCCGGCGCTGTCGCTGGGGCACGATTTGGCGCCTCCCAGTTGCCGCATCGCTGGCTCTCCATGATTGATGAAACGGAAGAGCTCGAAACGCTTGCCACAAATATCTCTGAGCTGTCATAAAATCTCTCGGTCGGCGGCATCCGCTGAACTCCATACTCAATCTGGCCCAAAGGATCTAGCAAGACACATATGCTTATGCTGTCACCAGTGCTTCCACCCTTCGGTATGCCTACCCTCAACAAGTACACAGATAAGAGCGGCTACTATATTCGGGCTCGGACACCTGAAACCGGGAATATCACCTATAAAATCTATTCGAAAGGAAACTCTGTACTTCGAGATGCACAACTCAAAGCTGGTGATGAAATATCGTGGGATGTCATCAAGACGCTCAAAGCTCTCGAGTTGATCTATACCGATGGATCGGGGACGCTTGGGCCAGACGACTTTGTGCCATCTACTAGCGGGTCTGGTGATCTCTCACCAAAACAAGCTGAGCTTCTACTTGAGAGTATTCAAGCCAATTTCCAACTCACCGAGAAGCAACTGCGGATTATCTGTGACATTCTCGGGCTAGATGTTCCCAAACAGAATATCGAGAGCACACGAACGCAGTTGGAGGCCGAAGTCCAATCTATAGCGTCGAAGATCCCAATGACTACGACACTGTCTGACTGTGCTGCAGCAGATTTAGCGACCTCAGTATCGATCAATCAGACGCATCGGTTGGGGACGGAATTACAGATCACGTTACTCAACAGTAACCTCACCTCGGCGGCGACAGCTCCAGATGAGTGGAAATATGTACAGCATACGTTCCGCTGTGGTGGGCTCATATCAGAGGGCCAGTGGAGCATTTCAGGAATTGACGAGACCTCGTGGAGGCAAGTGGGTGAGGCATACGCTCAGTTTGGATTGCTCCTCCCGATTGTCGAAAGAGCACTTGAGAGAGAGGAATTTGAGGTGCCCGATACTCCGGCTGGGGTCACGATTTCGATTGGATCCTGACTTACGCAGAAACGAGCAGAAAGCCTCACGCTTCAGCGCGGGGAGGATCTCAAAGAGCAGAGTGTGAGCAGTGGTGGCCCAATACCGGTCTCACGAGCGATGTGGTCGAAGTGTCCGCCAAAGGATACGTGGATGTAGCAATGAGGTTGCTGGTTGTTCAAGACGGAAGACGCGCAGGAACGCCTCGGTTAAAACGCCGTCATTGTGGGCTCTGGTAACTAATCGTGACACGTACCGATTGAGAATATCAGCCGCAAAGGGTTTCGGTCCCGTTGTCCGATCGAAAATAAAATCGTTTGTAACCGCTGTACGCCACGCCTCATGAATGACTGGTGAGATTCGATCGAACACCCGCGGCCCAATGCTTGACATACCGTTTGACAGGGCATGGTGGAGTGCGAGCGCGTCTAACGCGGCGACTGACATGCCCTGTCCGTAAATCGGATTGAAGCTTGCAACTGCGTCACCGATGACGACCAAGCGTTCAGGAAAGCGATCAAGTGCGTGATAGTTTCGCCGAACACTGGCGGGGAATGGGTACCGGCGAATATCGGACTGCCACTCCCGGGTCCGCAGTTGGACCGCGATATCGTCGATTGGGAGGTCCTCAGCCCACTGTATGAACTGGTTCCGCTCAGTTGGTGCTCGTTCACCGTGCACTCCTTGATGAAGCACTTGCCACCGGTCATTTTCAACCGGGAGCATAGCTGCACCACGCGGCCGGTCGGGCTCTGGAGCGATCAACACGCCACGGTGAGTATCCGATGGCCGTGAGAGGCACACGGTACTGTACGTGACATCGATAGTCACCTGATCGACATCCGGTTTCGGGTACCCGTTGGCGGCCAGCCACGACGGTGTCTTGCTTGCCCGGCCACTCGCATCAACGGTCAACGCTGCTTGAGACGTTTTTTTGACACCGGTTTTGTTCCTGAACGTGACGCCTGTGACCCGGCTCGTTGTAGGGTCATGCGTGTATCCGAGAAAATGACACCCATCCCGAAGACGTATCCGTGGGTTGGTCCGAACGTGCTCTCGGACGATCTGCTCAAATAAAGGACGGCTTGCATACAGCGCTGAGAGTGGCGTGTCTGACGGAGCGACAACGCCACCTCGATCGTACCACGCGATATTTTTCGTCATATCCAGCTCCAACCCGCCGGCGCGCTGCACGTCATCGCTGAATCCCGGGAAGAGATCTTCAAGCGTTGCGCGGCCGGCTTCTAGCAGTGCATGCGGCTGCCCGGTCTGTGGTGCTCCATTCCGCACCGTCGCTTCCACCGGCAACGTGTCGCGTTCAAATACGGTCACCTTAGTAAATACGTCCGCAAGCACTCGTGCGGCACACAAGCCCGCCATGCTGCCGCCGATAACCACCGCATTACCGTCTACTGACGGTGCTTGCGAACGATCATACCGTGTCATTCTGCTCAGTGGCATGGTGTGGAGGCACTCAAGGTAGGCTCTCTGCGGGGCAAGCGCGCTCACCGAATATAACGCGGTAAGCAGTCAAAAGCACTCGGGGGTGCAACTGACGTGATTGTTAGCGACGACGACATCTTGGTGATGTGAACTGAAACCGAAACTGGTGGCACCAGCGCCGCGTACGACTTCAGGGCACCACATACAGTCCAGCCGAGTATGCAGTCGTATGTCGTTTGCGTAGTGTCGCGAAGTTTCAAGTCTGCCGCGGACACAGATATGTTCAGTTCTCCCATCTTATGACGCATACACAAGAACAACCTAACACATGGCTCATTGATATGGATGGAGTGTTAATATCTGAGGAGGTTGCCCTCCCGGGGGCAGAGGAGTTTATCAATCGTCTCCAAGAGCAGGATAGAAAATTTCTCTTGCTTACCAATAACTCAATTTACACACGCCGAGACTTATCTGCCCGTCTTTCGAGTGTCGGTCTTGACGTACCAGAGGAACGGATTTGGACTTCGGCCGCAGCTACAGCACAGTTTTTGTCAAATCAAGTTCCAGACGCGTCGGCCTACGTTATCGGTGAGGCTGGACTGAAGACAGCACTACATAAGGTAGGCTACACGTTGACCGATGCTGACCCGGATTTCGTCGTTCTCGGGGAGAGTCGCACCTACTCATTCCAGAATATCACACAGGCTGTCCAACTGATCGATCAGGGTGCGCGGTTTGTCACAACGAATCCGGACGCTACGGGACCATCCCCGAAGGGACCACTTCCGGCTACTGGCTCTGTTGCTTCGCTCCTTTCGGAAGCCACTGGGAAGGACCCGTACTTCGTTGGCAAGCCCAATCCGGTTATGATCCGAAGTGGACTCAATCGGATTGACGCGCACTCCGAATCGACAGCGATGGTGGGGGATCGAATGGATACTGATGTCGTGGCCGGTCTTGAGGCTGGCCTGAGTACGTACCTCGTACTTACTGGGTCGACCGATCGTGACGAACTCACAGAGTTTGCGTACCGCCCAGACGATGTCGTCGAATCGGTCGCTGAGTTGGTTGAAAAGATATGACCACGCAGCCGGCTCCTTTCGTCGGTGAGCCAACCCGTTAAGTGGGCCGCCACCGTAGAGCTGATGTGACAGAAATCGGCATCGTCGGCGCAGGAGCCGGCGGGACGGCCGCCGCGTTCACCATTGCTTACGCAGCCCCCGAGGCGAACGTAACGATCCTCGAAAAATCCGGCGGTGTCTGCGGCCGCGCGGCGACACGACGTCATGGCGACCTCACGTACGATTACGGGGCGAACTACCTCAAATCGGACGACGAACGCGTCGTCGAACTGGTCACTGAAACGCTCGATTCCGACGGTCTCGTCGAAGCCACTGGGCCCATCTACACGTTTGAAGCAGACGGCGAAGTGACCCCCGGACGCGAAGCCGACGAACCGAAATGGAGCTATCAGCGCGGACTCACCCAGATCGCAAAGCGGTTGCTTGACCGGGCCGACGCCTCCGTTCACCGTCGAACTCACGTCGAGACGATCCGGCGGATCGACGAAGAGAACGGTTCCGTTGAGGACACCGTCCGATGGGAGCTCGACGACGCCAACGGCGAGACGTGGGGGCCCTTCGACGTCCTCCTGTTGAACCCGCCGGCGCCCCAGACCGCCGAGCTACTGCGTGATGCGGAATGGGACTCACCGCTCCGCGAGCGGCTCGTCGAGGAGATCGACGACGTCGAGTTCCGCACGGTCTGGACCGCCGTGTTACATTACCCGTTCGCGGTCGACGTTCCGTACTACGCGCTCATCAACACCGACAAGCAACACCCTGTCGGGTGGGTCTCACGCGAGGAGTGCAAAGCCGGACACGTTCCAGACGGCGAGACGGTACTGATTGTACAGGCGAATCACGAGTGGTCCGTCGAACACTGCGACGACGACCCGGCGAGGAACGTCTCGGCGTTGGCCGATCACGTGTCCGAGATCATGGACGACGACCGGCTTGCCGATCCGGAGTGGACCGATCATCAACGATGGCGATACGCACTCCCCGAATCAGGCGTCGCCCCCGGACCGCTCGACTCGGCTAGAGCCGAGAACTTGTATCTGCTCGGCGATTGGGTCGCCGGCGAAGCCCGCCTCCACGCCGCCATCGCGAACGGCCTTGCGGTCGGCGAGCGGGTCGTTCACTCGCTATCGGTCGGGCAATAGTCGGCTGTTCATCCGCTTGGTCGATCGTATCTTCAGAAACGGGATCGATCAACACCGAACCCGGTGCACACGGGAGTCGGATATGGTTACCACGTGGGCCTCTCTGTTGCTGATCGGTTCCACAGCAGCAACAGACTGATCACCATTCTTGTGCACTTGTAGATAACTCTAGGCCTATCAACTGATCAACACACATTAGCCAAGCTTCGGGAGGCTCGGCTTGAAAATTAATAAGAACTCAGCACCCATTACATTGGGTATGTCCGAGACGGGTGACGGGACAGCGATGGAGCCCCCTGTTGACGCAGCGTGGTCCGTCACCGAGCTGAATGACGAGATCAATTCAGTGCTGGCTGATGCTGACCATCTATTCCCTACCTACGTCGTTGGAGAAGTCTCTGATGTCGCTCCATATGATTTCGGGACGTTTTTTGATCTTCGTGATTTGGATGGCGAAGCCACAATCTCGTGTATCGTTTGGTCGTTCCAGCGTGATGCCGCAGACTATGATCTTACTGAGGGCGTTGAGACGATCCTTCGAGCATCCGTCGGATTCTATGTCGATGACGGACGGACGCAGTTGACCGTGCAGAATTTCTGGCCGGTCGGTGAGTCCAAACGCTCCCAGAACCTTGCAGAGCTCCGGAGCACACTCAAAGCTGAAGGACTGTTTCGCGACGAACGTAAGCGACCGTTGCCAGAGTATTCCGATACCGTCGGGGTCGTCACCTCGCTGTCCGGATCCGCACGTGAGGACTTCTGTCAGGCGGTCCACGGTCGTGACTCACGGGTTACGATCCGCATTTGTGGAGCGACTGTGCAGGGGGAGACGGCCGTCCAGTCGATTATCAGCGGTATCAGACGTCTCGATGAAACGCCGGACATCGACGTGATCGTCGTGACACGTGGTGGCGGCGCTGACGTTGATCTCTGGGCATTTAACGAAGAGCCGGTAGTGCGTGCCATCGCGGACTGTGCGACACCGACCGTGGTTGCTATCGGGCACGAAGATGACGAAACACTCGCTGAACATGTCGCGGACCATCGGGCAATGACGCCCACGGACGCTGGCGTCGCCGTCGCTCCTCGTATCGACCGTGTTCGACAGCAGGCACGGACGGTCGAACGTCGCATCGGATTCGTATACGCTGACGTGGTTGAGTCACAGCTTGCTGAGTTTGAACGCCGCATTGAGGCTGGCGTCACAGGCATCGAGCAGGCAACGATGACACACCGTGCGGTTCGGCAACGCGGGAGCGATCTTGAGCGGCGAGTATCGGCGGCCTACGATGGATTGGTTGAGTCACGACTCACTCAGTTGGAGGACCGAATCACAGACGCTGTCCGCAGTATCGAACACGATGCCGAACGAGATGCTGTCACTGCTCGAGCTGCACGCGGCCGAGTCCGAGGACTTGAGCGACGGATCGAGAGGGCGTATCAGTCTCAGGTTCGAGAGGAGTTGCAACAGCTGGACCGACGGATCGACGTCGCATACCGGGAAGTCGAAATGGATGCAACGATTACTGCGGAGACGACGGAAGCACGGCGGTTGCGTGTTGTAGTGCTTGTGCTTATTCTCCTACTGGTCACGCTTGTGGGACTCCTACTGCTCGGCGTCCTGTAGGTTCAAGGGTACCGAGTGAGTGCAGATCCGTATATGGAAACTACCGACATCGACATTGGGGAAACCATCGCGCGCTTAGAAGAAATAGCAGAAACACTCGAGGAGGGATCTGTCGGATTGGAGCAGGCCCGTGACCTCCGGGAGGAGGCAGACGAGCATTTGGAAGCACTCCGTCACGAACTGGATGTTGGAGACGGGGAAATCATTGAGATTGACGGGGTAGAATCCGACGAATTGTGACTTCCTCCCCATCCTACTTGCTTCCTGTTGACGCGGCTTGCTCCTTGAGGGTGGGCCAGCAGCGCCTGATTTTCAGCAATGGTACTTTTGTCACGCAGTCCAGAAGGCCCGCTGTCGAGCTTCGATCTCAGAGAGAGCCATCGAAAGAACGTCCCGCCAGTCCGTAGGGTGGTCGGTGTCTTCTCCCGGTGTCGATGCATCAGGCCCTAGATGGACGTGATCCCGTTCGTTGTGGTCCGACGGATGGCGATCCCATCGGTGGTCGAACGTCTCATCCTCGTGGTAGTGTAACGAGAAATCCCCGTTCTCGTACCAGACAATCTCAAGATGAGCTGATTCGACGGCCGCTGGGTAGAACCGTCTTTCATACACGCATACCATCCGGTCCGGCGCGAACTCAGGCCGATCATCGATCCGAGCAAAGCGGTTATCGGTTGCTAGTCGCTCTCGAATGAGTTCGAGCCGTTCGAAATCAACGGGCGCACCACGAATGTTATCCGGAGAGTCGGCGTCGTCCCCACCCATCTTCAAACCGCCGTTCGCTCGCCAGCGGTGTCGCCGCCTTCCGCCGTGAGCGCACGCTCAAGGAGACTGATACGCCGATTCACCGTTTTCCACGTTGAGATGTCTTCCCAGACATCTTGCACGGAGCGGCCCGTTTCGGACGCGTGTGCCGTGATCGAGACGACCTCGGGCGACTTGACGTCGAACCGGTCGCGATAGGTCTCTTGACGCTCCATCTCGTTTCTCAGGAACGTGACAAGCTCTTCAGACGAGTATTCGGCCCGGAGCTGCTGGACACGCCGCCAGTTCAGGTACTCCTGATTACGCCGATACGTGGCCGGTGTCTCGGTGACTCGCAACACGATTCCAAGGCGCTCGAACCACTCCAAGTACTCACGTGCTGCGTCCACGCCACGGCCGGCCAACTCGGCGACTTCGCTCGCAGTGGCTGGCTCGTCCAGCCCGAGAACGGCATCAAAGAAGTCGTCGCGCGTCCTATCACCGCGGACCGCTTCCTCTGGTGGCGTTAGAGTATCGAAATCAGGTGGGCTCTCTCCACTCTCAGAGTCCTGTTTGATTTCTGGAGTCGGTTCTTCCATATGTACAATTTCAACCTAAAGCGGAATAAATCTTTTTGAGACGTATTATTCCACGTAGCTTTCAGACGTACGGCATGCACTAGTCCGTGAATACGGTCAGCTCTGGTGAGTAACCCCCCGTGAGATACTGTCGGATCTCCGACTGAGTCCACCCTAGTGGTGACAAAATGCTTTCTACGGCTCTGAGGAGCTGTGTCTCGTAGTACGAGGGGTCATATGACGCGATCTCTTCGTGAGCCAACGCGACCCGGTCTCGAGATGTCTTCGCGTCATCGACGACCACGTACTCAATATCTTGTCCCGGATGAACAGCGAGATTCTGGTCGTGGGCCCGCTTCAACGCAGCCACATTCTGCGTGTTTTGTGTATACCCTTCCAACGGTTTTGAGACGCGATTTCGTTCGACGAGTTTCTCAACCGGGACGGTGCCGTCGTGAAGGCGTTGGATCGCGTCTTGGAGATACACAAGCACAGTCTCCGGTGACCGAGTAGTATCCAACCGTTCGATACAGTCGCGCTGTACCTGCTCAATGAATTTCGGGCTTGAACGTTGGCGGGCTTCGATCCCCCTGATCTTGAATTGATCCTCTCCAGCGACCTTGCCGAAGTACTTCGTCAACGCGCCGGCGTTGCTCTCGCGTTGCGGGACGAACGCCACCCAGTCGTAGTGGGATTCGTGTTCGAGCTGGATTTCGACGCGTTCGGTAATCGCTGCCGCAAGCGTCTCAAGATCCTCGCGGTCTGCAGCGTCGACATCTGGGTCTGGAGTCACCCAGATCGAATCGACGATACCGTGGACAACGCGCCAACCGCCCGCTTCGAGTGTCTCTTTCGCCGTCAGTAGGATCTCGCGAGCGTAGGCGTTGATCGCCTCGTGACATTCAATTCGCCCGAATTTCGCGTTGCTAAATCCTTGATACCCGAAACACGAGACAAGTATCCACTTTAGTGCTCCCGACCGTCCTTCAAGTTCTGCCAGTCGATCCTCATTGGGATTTTCTTGTTCCTTCTCCCGGCGGATGGCCGTCTTGATTTCATCGCGAGCGTCGATGATCGGCTGCAAGACGTCGACGAGATAACCCCGTTCGTCACAGATCGAGTATCCGAGTTCAGGGACATCCTCACGGTCGCGATGGCAGTCACATCGGATGACGTCGGGCGAGACGTTCCGCGTACAGATGATGTTCGGATAGAGGCTCGAAAAGTCGAGTTCATGCACGTCCTCATGGAAGCCGACCTCGGGAGCGAAGATGAACCCGCCACGGTCGGCGTCATGAAGCGTCCCCATCGGCTTGAAAAATTCGTGACGCCACGAGTTCCACGGGACGAGGACCCCGCGATCATGCGCTTCACAGATCTGGATCGCGGAGAGGACGTTCCCGATGGATGCCCACGCGAGTTCTTGCACGGGCTTTTTTGAACGCGAAACGAGGTCGAGGACGCCGTCGAGGTTCGTCTCTCCGTAGAAGAACGTGTTCGATTCATCGATGATCACCCGGCCGGGTACATTGTACCGCGCCGGGGAGTGGCCGACACGTCCGTAACTCGCATACGTTGACTGCCCCGCCAGTTGCTGGTAATCGACATCAGGCCATCGACTCAGAGTAAAGTCGTCAACACCGACGCTGGCTGCCATCTCGGAGAGCGTGGGAATGATCTCACTCGTTGAGCAGACGAGGATGTCCGGGTCCTGTTCATCAAGCGCTGTCTGCACGGCATCGATGATCTCTCTCGGTGATCCCGTGACGGCGTCCCCGTCGACGGAGAGCTCACCGTAGCACTCGTTGCTTGTCTCGGTGATCGGGACGCTAAGTCGGAGTCGGGAGAGTTCGTCCGCCGGCGTCGGATCGAGATCGTTCTCAAGACAGTAGCGGAACTCGCGAGAGAAATCGACGTTGAAGCAGGCGAGATCGCCGACTGGATAGTCCGTTAGTTGCCGCGTCTGGCGTGCGAGAGGCGCAACTCGGTCGACATGGGCGACGTCAACGGCAAGGACTGTCTCTTCTTCTCGGCGGAAGCCGGGCCGCCGATGGACGAGGTCCGTTGTGACGATATCGGGATGCCGATCATATACTGACCTGAGTGTCGTGAAATCGGCTTCGGTATCGACATCGCGAGGACCTACGTAGAAACGCGGGGTGTAGCCTCTCTGTTCCTTCACTACCGGACCACCAGCAGTTGTCTCCCACTCCAGAACCCGTCCGTCATCTAGGAAGTCGATAGTGAACGGCATGGTTGAGTTTCGAACCTTCTATTGCCGGATTGATTGGGTGCAGAATAAGCGACAGTGTGTCATTTCCGTAGTTCCAAGAAGGATTCGATGGTTCTACAGATATGGCGCGAACGGGACACAAGCAGTGGGGCAGATTTCTGCAATTCGACCAAGATCTCACAGGTGGAGTCAGTAACCGACGGCTGAAGTCATGGGCTTCCTCCTGACCTTTCTGTGAAATTGGATTTGTTGAACACCTTCAGATCGGATACGAGGAAGGTGCTGAATACCGAGCGCGTATCTTCCACAGAGTGTTTGAGGAAGAACGATGGGTCAGATCGGTCTATACAGGGAACTCACATACCGGCGAGGGCGACTCGTTAACGACACCATGAGCAGTTGCTTACCTTTTTTATATGCGAGGTCTGTTACTCGGTGTCATGAGCTTCGACGGGGAGCCAATTCGTGTGCTATGCGTTGACGACGAACCCGGACTCGCCGACCTCACTGCGTTATTCTTAGAGCGGTTCGATGAGCAATTTTCCACGGAAACCGCGACAAGCGCACAGGAAGGTCTTGCATTTCTTGAGCAGAACGATGTTGACTGCATTGTCAGCGATCACGATATGCCCGGGATGGATGGTCTTGAGTTTCTGCAAGCGGTCCGGGCAACGAATCCCGATCTCCCGTTTATTTTGTTTACTGGCCGTGGTTCCGAAGACATCGCTAGCGATGCAATTTCAGCAGGTGTAAGCGATTATATGCAGAAAAAACAGGTAACAAACAGTACGCTGTACTCGGCCAGCGGATACGAAACACCGTCGAGCGACACCGATCACGCGTACAAAAACAGGAAGTCGAAACCAGAGCCGAGATCATCTTAGAAGCTTCTCCCGAGGCGATCTTAGTTAGTGTCGATAACGAGTTCGTCTATGTGAATGATGCTGCTGTTTCACTCTACGGTGTATCTGACCGGGCCGACCTGCTTGGCCGGCAGGTCGGTGAATTTATGAATCCGGGTTACCGCGACGATGTTGATCAACAGTTACGGGCGGTCGAATCCGGTGAAAAGCACACAGATCACATGTCGAGAATATTGACACTCGAAGGCGAAGAAATCCCCGTCAGGGTCACTGCCCGACACGTGAGATGGCATGGCGAACCCGGCGTCATCGTAATCGTCCGTGACCTCTCACACCAGGCAGAACATCTTCGACAAGAGCAACGGTATGAAGCAGTATTCCACGGCTCGTTTGACGCGATTGTCGTTGCGGATGAGGAAGGGCGGTATATCGATGCGAATCAAAACGCGTGCGAGTTGTTCGGCTTAAAAAAAGAGGCTCTCCTTGGTCGATCAATAGAGGACTTCCTTCCTGAAGATTATGACTTTACAGCAGCATGGGGAGAGTTCGAGCATAATCCCATGGATAAAGGTATGCTCGAAATCATCCGTGATGACGGTGAGAGACGGCTCATTGAGTATGCTGCAACAGCGAATATACTCTCTGGGGAGCATCTTGCGGTACTTCGTGACATGACTGATCAAGAACAGGAACACCGAGAGGAAGTCCTCAGAGAGATGTACACGATTATTTCAACCCGTGATCAACCGTTTGCAGCGCAGGTCGAGGCGCTGCTTGAATTAGGCCGACGGGAACTCGACGTTGCGTACGGGACGCTCTCGGAGATCCGCGGGGATGAGTACATCTTCGAGTTCGTCTCTGCCGACGATGACAGCATTCAGCCCGGGGATGTCGTTCCTGTGTCGGCGACGAACTGTGAGATTGTCGCACGTACGGAGCGAACACTCGTCGTGGGTGACATCGAACGAGATGCACCTGAGCAAACGCATCGAGCGGGATACACCGAATGGGGGATTTCTTGTTATCTGGGTGCCCCCGTCTTCGTTGACGAAGACGTGTACGGAACGTTTTGTTTCTATGACACCGAAGTGCGTGCGGATCAGTTTTCCGAGTGGGAAGTGACACTTGTCGATCTCATGAGTCGCTGGGTGAGTTACGAACTGCAGCGTCAACAAGCGAATATCCGTCTGACAGCGCAGAATGAAAAATTAAATCGGTTCGCGTCTGTCGTCTCGCATGATCTTCGAAATCCCTTGAACGTGCTTGAGGGTCATCTCGAACTCGCCGAAGAGACCGGTGGGAAAGACCACTTCGACCAGTGTTACCGAGCGATTGAGCGGATGCAAACACTGATCGACGATCTCCTGTCGTTGGCTCGTGCAGGAAGGATGATTGATGAGACGGAGTCCGTGCCGCTCGCATCACTGGTCGAAGAGTGTTGGCAGGGAGTTGAGGTGGCGAACGGAACGCTCCAGCTTGATGTTGATAACACAGTAGAGATACAGGGCGATAGAACTCGGTTACAACAGCTCTTTGAGAACCTCATTCGGAACGCGTTCGACCATGGAAGTGACGACACGACTGTGACGGTGGGGACACTTGCGGACGGATTCTACATTGAAGATGACGGGCCCGGGATTCCGGACGATGAACGAGAGAAAGTGTTTGAAAGCGGTTATTCGACAGTGTCAGATGGTACCGGGTTTGGTCTTGCGATTGTGAAAGAAATCGTAGATGCCCACGGATGGGAGATTGGCCTGTCTACCTCAGAGACCGGTGGGACACGGTTTGAGATCACCGGTAGTGATATTACATAATATATTCGCAGATCAAGTAGCACAGCTGATTCGATAGATTGTGGATGGAATGAAGTCGATCATGGTGCTGTATTGATCCTCTATATTCAGCACGACGCGAGATACCAATCACCGCCTGAGGGTTTCAACAGAGCCGTGAAGTTGGGTTTTGTTGTCGTGTTCCTCTTCCTGCGTGGGATGCGAGAGACCACTACTGTTTTTGAATCACGTGGGTAGTAGTGGCTATGACCGTCGATTTAGCGGCGCTGGTACTGCCAGCATTCGATGAGATCACCGAACTACCGAGTGAGATCGAGCCGTGGGAGCAAGCGTACGACTTCGAGAACGATCTCCAGATTGAGGGCATCAACAGGCCCTTGCGATACTCGGATACGGGGGTCGGTGTCATCCCCACGGGAGTCGGGAAAGTTGCGGCAGCGACGACAGTCACGGCGCTGCTGGCGAGCGATAAACTCCGAGTCGACGATGCCCTGATCATGAGCGTCGGCGTGGCTGGTGGACCGCCGAGTCTCGATATCGGCTCCGTCGTCATGGCTGAGTCCGTTGTCGACTGGGATCACAAATGCCGCGTCGATTCAGAAGGGGAGGAAGACGTTCCACTAGCGATGAACGACTATACTGGTGGTGTACGCTTTGAGCTCAACGCGGAACGGGTTGACTGGGCCTTCGACGTTTCGGCAGACGTCTCGCTCGTCAGCGGAACTGACCGATCGGAGAATCCGCGCGTCGTTCGTGGATCCAATCTCTGTGGGGACGAACTCTGGCATGGAGAGCAACTGGCCGGGCAGGTTGAGTGGCTGATGAAACAACACGGCGTCGGTCCGTACCTCGCCACCGAGATGGAAGATGCAGGCACCGCCTTCGCGCTCGATCAGTTCGGCTATCTCGACCAGTATCTCAGTCTCCGCGGCATCTCGAACTACGACCGGCCACTTGACGATACGTCAGCCAAGGCGAATCTTTTCAGTTCGGCCTTCGAGGAGGGGTTTGAAATTGGGATCGAGAATGCGGTCCGCGTCGCACGGAAACTCATCGACACCCGCATGCAGTAGACAACGAACATCGGAGGCCGAAGCAAACGCTGGTGTCTGCACGTCATACCTCTCTATGTGGTTTTAGTAGGTCATAATTTAGAAAGTCAGGCTCTGTTGACATCCTCAAGTGGTGATAGGTTTCGGGCATTGTGCAAGATACAGAGGGTGTAGTCAGCAATCTCGTCGCTTACTCATCCCTGCTGGAATTTGTGAGGCCTATATGGTTGACTGCGTATGTGGCGGAGACTGAACAGCTAGTGTTCATGAGTCCGCAGCACCCGTTTTCGCTCGCGGCGGTGCTGGAATAGATCGGCACAGGTCTTGAAAAAGATCAGAACGACGACCACGCCAAGCGGTTCTTGGGTGAGGTTGGCGGTGAATACGCCGATAAAGACCACACCAAACAGCGCCACGAACCGGGCCGCCGGTTCGACCAGCAACGAGACAGGGCCGCGGCGTTCGTACTCTCGGTTGCCGAGATACTCGGCCCAGTACGAATAGATGTGGGAGACAA
>LFFM01000470.1_pt1 | contig 28010 bp, 28 predicted proteins | sample 643131 | NCBI WGS metagenome assembly LFFM01 (sample SAMN03777445, study PRJNA286221) | soda lake metagenome | biome: soda lake; feature: Kulunda steppe; material: water; isolation source: sample Tc-Br brine of Tanatar trona crystallizer | place: Russia: Kulunda steppe | collected 2011-07
GACGGTTCGGGCTGGCAGTCGTCGTGCATGGTCTGGAGCTCCGTGACGAGCAGCTCCGTTGCCGGATACGCAAAGACGACCCGACGCGCGAGCTGTCCCCACGCCGGTGCGAGATCGACGAACCGTGTCGACGATCGATACCAGTTCTCGAACGCTGCGAGTGCCCCCTCGACGGAGCCATGTCGCGCAGTCCCAAAGCGGACCACCTCCTGGCCGAGTGAGGTCAGTTCGACCCGGCTGCCGTCCTCGATCAGGTCGAGAAAGGCAGCACCTTGTCGTGCGCTGTCGACCGCGTTGACGACCTTGTACTCGGCGAGCAGCGTCTCGGTATCGCCGTCGGCAGCGTGGGCAAGCGGATAGCCGAGATAGTTTTTCGGATGGTTCAGACCGAAGGACCTGTCTGCGACACCCTGTGCCCCCGCCTGGAACCGGATCGCGTTCGCCTCGGTCGTCGTCCGGGTCCCGACGAGCCGTGGCGTTTCGAGAACGTCGACCGCACCGCCAGACTCGACCCCGAGGACGCCCACGTTCAGCTCGCTGGCGAGCGTCCGATCGGTCGCCGTAATCGCCGCCGCAGGCGCAGCGAGATACGCCGCGTTCGCCTCGTGGAGCCGATCGTACGCCTGGACGATCCCCCGCTCCGTGTCGACGCCGCTGCTCGTCTCCCCTTTGGCCTCGATCGCGATCAGTGGCGGCTCGTCACCGAGGCGATCGACAGCAAGCAGCTCCGCGTCGAGCGTCCGGACGCCGACGAGATCGGGGTAGCCGCCCCCGATCCGGACGTGGTTGAACGGGGCCAGACAGTCACGAACGTCGGGATCGACGCGGTGGCCGGGCAGCCATTCGTCCTGTGAAAACTGGGTGTCTGCGACGACGTACGATCTGGTATCGGGCTCGTCCGGAAAGAGCCGCCGCTTCGTGTGTGCGAGGACCTGTGGTTCCGAGAGCGATCGGGCCCCGGTGCTCATAGGAGTCGATTGGACACCACGGTGAAGATACTGTCGGCCACCGCCGGCGGATATCGCACTGAAGGTACTGTCGGCCACCGCCGGCGAATATCGCACTCGACTCCCTCTCGCACCGCCACCGTCGTGTCTCGTCTCACCTGGGGCGAGACTGAGACAGGTGTTAGTGGCTCGAACACCTACACCTGCCTATGACCGAGCCAACGCTCGTCTTCGACGACGACTGTGGCTTTTGTACGTGGTGGGCCGAGTACTTCGACGAACGATCGGCCGTCCGTATCGTCGGCTACACCGATCTGACACCCGAACTTCGCGATCGGCTGCCTGAGGACTACGACTCGTGTTCACACTTCGTCACCGACGACGCCGTCTACTCTTGTGGGGCCTCGATCGAGGAAGCCACGCGGCGGGTCGATCTCGATCTCCCCGCCGACGAGGTCGTCACCTTCCTGCGACATTTCGAGGACTACGAGCGACTCCGCGAAGCGGGCTACCAGCTGGTCGCTGACAACCGCGATATCTTCGGACGGGTGGTCTCACGGACGCCACCGGTCCGGCGACCGGCCCAGGAAGACCCAGCAGACGAGTAGCGTCGCGTGACTCTCACCCCAGGACGACAGACGAATCCGAGACGACAGACGAATCCAAGACGACAAACGAATCCAAGACGACAAACGAGCCAGAGCCGAGGCCAGCGACGGTCACGAGACGGCAACGGTCCGGGCCGGATCGACAGCGCCCGATCACTGCCTCTCAGAATGCGGTTCGTGACACTCGCTCTCCCAACAAACTCATGTCACTCGACGCGAAATGGGGGGCAAGATGAATCGCAGAACTGTCCTGGCCGGCGCAGGGAGTATCGGACTCGCGAGTCTCGCCGGCTGTCTCGGGCTTGCAGGACTCGATTCACACGAGTCACAGCCCGCCGGTGTCGATGCGCGTGTTCGCGAGGAAACCGGCTACGAGCAGACCGCGATCGAGACGATCGACATCGAGGAGGAACTGAGCCTTGGCCCCTATTCGGAGACGATCTCCGCCGCGAACCATCTGACAGAACACGAGAAAGCCGTCGATATGGGCCCACTCGGCCGCGCTCGGGGGGCGATGTTCGTGATACTGACGACGCCACAGGTCTCGGTTGTCGGCCGGGAGTTCAACCCTGTCGAGGAGATGTCGACCGACGAACTCGTCGAACTCGTCGCTGACAATTACGACGGAATGAGAGACGTCAGCCACGTCGACGACGCGGATGTCACGATCCTCGACCAGGAGACGTCGACGGCTAAATATACCGCAAGCGCCGAATTCGACGGCCAGGACGTCGACGTCGACGTCCACGTAACCGAAGCTGTCGAAACTGACGACGATCTGTTGGTTGCGATCGGTGTCTATCCACAGCGGGTACAGCTCCAGGAGGAAGACAACGTGTACGACCTCATCGACGGGATCATCGAGGAGGCCGACGAGTCAGAGACCACGCAGAGCGCAGAGACGACCGACGACACTATCAGCGAAGACGATCTTGGGGACAGCAACCTCAGCGAAGATGATCTTGAGGACAGCAACCTCAGCGACGACGATCTCGGAACCGACGAGGTCACTGATGACGACATCGAGATCGACGCAACTGTCGGATCAGTTTCGACGTAATCGACAGTTCTACAGCCACGCCTCGAGCCGTAGTTTCGACGATGCGACACTGCTCTCAGCGTCGTATCGTCACTCGATACTGAGGGTGACAGTAAGTACGCCGTTATTGTAGTTTGCCGCTCGATCGTCACCGAAGCCGTCCCGGCGTGTCGGTGGTGTGACGTCCCAGACGACATCGCCGTCGTCGTCGGAGATTGTGAGCCGAACGCGACGCGAGCTGACGGCAACCGCGATGTCGTCGATACATGTCGGGCCCGCGTCGATAACGATCGTCAGCGTCTGAAGGGACCGATCGTACAGGCAACGCGCCGGAAGTGAGTAGCTGCTTGCAGCTGTACCGGAAGACATGTGCGGCCGTATCCGCGACTGGCAGAAACGACTCCGTGTGTACACGTGTACGCTTGATACTGGTCCAACGCACGACGTGTGTCGTCGATCTGGCTCTCGGTATCCGATCGATCGACAGTCGTAGTGTACCCCAAACGACCGGCAGAGCAGTCACAGGTAGCCGAGATCGGCCAGCCGCTGTTTGGTTCCCTCACGCATCTCGATGTCGTCGTCCGATCCGGCATCCGCGAGCGGCTCGAATCGGGATTCGAGGCGATCGCTGAGTGCCCGTGCCCGTTCGGGTTCCGCGGCCGTGAGATCGGTGTGTTCGCCCGGGTCTGTCGGGAGGTGGTGAAGCCGCTCGAAGCCGTCGTCACCACGGACGTACTTGTGCTCGTGGGTTCTGATCGCTCGCAGCCGCCGATCGAACGATCGAACTCGATCGGGAACCGTCCCAAACCGCGCCTCGAGACGCTCGATCGAGGGCTGAGGGGCGACGTACTCGGCGAAGACCGCATCCCGCGGTTCGGTCTCGGCGTCCGGATGGAGTGATCGGCTCGAGCCCTGGTCGAGGAGCGCCGGATCGTCAACGCCGACTGTCTCCAGCAGCGTTGCGGGGAGATCGAGCAACTGAACGAGGTCGTCGCGTCGACCGCCATCGATGAACGGCCCGCCGTGGACCGCCATCGGGACGTTGAGCAGGGTGTCGTAGAGATTGTACTGGTGGCCGAAGAAGCCGTGCTCGCCGATGTGCTCGCCGTGGTCACCACAGACGACGAACAGGGTGTCTTCCCATTCGCCGGCGTCTTCGAGTACCGATCGGAGTCGGGCGAGTTGGTCGTCGACGTAGGCGAGTTCGCCCTTGTAGAGTCCCCTGAGGAGGGCAAACTCCCGATCGGTGATCTCGTAGTCCTCACAGTCGTACGCTCGCGGGTCCTGGCGGATCGCGGCCGCCTCCTCGTAGCTCGCGTCGGCGGGCAGAAACCGCTCGGCGTACTCCTGGGGTGGGTCGTACTGGACGTGCGGTTCGATGACGTTACAGAACAGGAAGAACGGCCGATCGTCGGTGCGCCCACTGAGCCAGGTTTCGATCCAGTCGACCGATCGGGCCGCGCCGTCGTCACCGGCCGGCTGGAACAGTTCGCTGTAGAGGATGTTGGCGGCGTTGACCAGTGGGTTCCCGTCGAACAGCCGGTTTCGCGTCGCCTGCAGCTTCTCGTTTAGGTCCTCACCGCGGACGACAGCCCCCATGTCGGCGTCGGACTGGATATACTGCCAGCCTTTGCGGAGGTCACAGAACCCACGGTGAAACCCGAACTCCTCGGTAAGCCAGGTGTTGTTCGAGACGCCGATCGTCTGGTAGTCCGCGTCGGCGAAGGCTTCCGCAAGCGTTCGAAGCTCCGGGTCGAGGTAGGTGTGGTCGCCGTGTGTCCCGTGTTCTGATGGGTAGAGGCCAGTAAAAAGCGACGCATGAGAGGGGAGCGTCCATGGGGCAGTTGCGAACGCGTTCTCGAAGGCCGTCCCCTCGCGTGCGAGACGGGACAGGGCAGGTGTTGGGTGCGGTTCGTCGGGCTCGTGACTGCTCTGTGGCTCGGTGGGCTGTGTCCTACCGACGTCAGCACCACTGGGGGTCGAAAACGCACTGACGCTTTTCGACCGAGCCGTATCGAGGATCACGAGCACGACGTTCCGCACAGTTGTATGTGACTCCGGATCACGCTCATTGGAATCGCTCATAGATGGAGATACCTCCAGCCTTCGTCGGTAAGATCACCCACCCGGAGTATGCAGGCGATTCATCATACACGTTACACGATCGGTCAACAAAACCGGTACAGTCGCCACTGACCGTCGGCGTCCATCCAATGGCACGACAGCTGTGCGAGTGGTGCGTAAACAGGCTCAGCTGTTTCTCTTGCCCCCCGCCCGTGATCGCCTCGTGGCAGCCAGGAGTGGCAACAGGGGATGCGATTTGCGTGCCGCCTATGTCGTTGCAAAGTCCGCTTCCGCGATCGGTTGGCCACAGAGTGGACAACCGCTCTGGACCGTGGCCGATTGCTGTCGGTCGTTGAACTCGAGGTGCGTCGCACACCCGGAGCAAGTAAACTCGTAGTCTGTCATTGTGATTCACTCACTATCTATATGCTAGGTATCGATCTGGGTGGGTTGCTATCCTCGATATCAGGGCTATTTAAGTACCGTTTACAGCCTTATCACGGCGAGCGCTATTTCACTCGTCCGCGTACGTGCGGTCCAGATAGCCGATGATTTCCTTGCTCTGATAAACGGTTTCTTCGCGACCAGTGTCGACGAGAAACGGGATTGCGTCCTCGCCACCGATTGCTACCATCGCCTGCTTGGTTTGCTCGTTTCGCACGTCCCCGCCTTCGTCGCCGGGACGTCGTGGATTGTGTGCGACGTAGGAGAGTCCGAGCTCGGTCAGTTTCTCTCGAACGTCGGCGCTGTGTGGACAGCCTTCGGCTTGGTATAGTTCGAGCACGACCGGTGTTCGATCGTCCCGCATCCTAACCGTTGAGCCGGCACACGAAGCCACGACCCTCCGGCTGTGGCTCCCGTGGCTGCCTACAGTAGTGGCGCTCGGTCGCGGTCGCCGGTCGTACCTGCAAAGCGTCACTCGGCCGCTCGCCGACGGTCGACGCCCCTAACACGCTGGCACGTGTCGGTTCAGTCGATGCCAGCTCGTGCGTTTCGGATCGCTTACGACGGAACTGACTACTACGGCTTCCAGCGCCAGCCCGACGTTCCGACCGTCGAAGACGCGCTGTTCGATGCACTCCGATCGCTTGACGCCTACGATCCCGCTGCCCGAGACGGTGCAGGTCCCACCCGACCGACCGGCTACGCCGCCGCCGGGCGAACCGACGCCGGGGTCTCGGCACTCGCCCAGACGATCGCACTCTCGGTCCCCGACTGGCTCACGCCGCGGGCGTTCAATGCCGAACTTCCCGCCGACGTCCGGGCGTGGGCGGCTGCCGACGTCTCCCCCTCGTTTCACGCCACGCACGATGCTACGCGGCGGGAGTACACGTATCACCTGTATGCGCCGCTCGCGGACGGCGATCGGACCGACACTGAACACGATCGGTCTGTGCCGGTCGACGACGATCGCTTCCACGCGGCCTGCGACGCACTCTCCGGCACCCACGATTTTCACAACCTCACGCCGGACGACGACAACACCGAGCGATCGCCGACGATCGAGGCGACCAGAGACGGCGAGTTCCTCGTCGTCTCGGTTTCCGCCGGCGGGTTCGCCCGTGAACTCGTCCGTCGGCTCGTTTCGCTCGCCGCTGCGGTCGGGGCTGGTGAGACGAGTGGAGACCACGTCGATCGCGTCCTCGCTCCGGAGCCGTTGCCCGGCCACGAGGGAATCGCACCCGCCCCACCCGAACCGCTCGTCTTGACCGGCGTCAGCTACCCGGATCTCGAATGTACGATCGACGAGCGCGCCGCTGAGAGCGCGCGAGCCGTCTTCGAGCGAACGCGGATCGATCGGCGGACGGGCACACGGGTTGCCGGACAGCTTGCAGCCGGTGTCACTGCAGACGGGCCGCTTGATACCTAGATCTGCGGGCGTCGTACCTCTGTCTCGTCACGGTGCATCCGATCGCCCCATCCCGTGTACACTTTTTATCGCACAACACAGAGGGCGGAGCATGGAACTTTCGCCGGAGGAGTACGGTGCATACTGGCGTGCGACGATACGTGTCGCGGCTGGTATCCTTGTTATCGTTCTTAGCTATCAGTACATCATTTCCTCGCTGCTCTCACAGTCCGCTGGTGGGGCGATCGCGATCGGCATCTTTCTGCTTGCTGCCGTCCTCTTTGCGGGCCTGTTCGCCGTCATGCTCGGCGTTGCCCGCGTGGTCCGGACCGCCGTGGACGCCGAGATGCGGGGGTAGCCAGGCGAGTCGACGGTGGACAGGATTATGCCGCTTCGACCCCCTATGAGTTCGTATGAGTGATTCCCCGCCAGACCAGTCCCCGGAGGACGAGATCAGAGGCGCAGTCTCGCTGTTTCTCAAACGCAACTTCCCACAGATCGAGGCCCACGGCGGTGAGTTTGCGATTACCGGCGTCGATCTCGACGAGCGCCACGTCTCGGTCACACTCAGCGGTGCCTGTGACGGCTGTGGCGTCAGCCCGATGACGACCCAGGCGATCCAGCAGCGACTCCCTGGTGAGATCGACGAGATCGATCGCGTCTCGGTCGATCTCGGCTTCGACGGGATGGCTGGTGACGGCACTCGACGGGACGTGCCAGAAGACGTCCCGTTCTAGCGATCGGCTGTAGCGATTGGGCCTGTTGTGCTGGATCGTTCCCCGATCGACTCCGTCGTCTCTCACTCCCGGTCGGCTGGCCAGCTGTCAGCCGCTCGCATCCTGCCCGTACACCTGATTGTCGAGCCGATCGCGAAACTCCGAACTGTCGCTTCGCCCCACGCCGGCGTGGGTCAGTTCCCAACCCAGTAGCGCCGTCATCATGGCGTGTTCACGGCGGTTCCGCGGGTCGACTGGACGGCACGACCGTCGGCGGGATCGACGACCGCTCCGATCGGTTCCGCGATTCCGCATGGGATCTCGTCGTCGATCGCAGCATGCTAATCCGTTATATCCGTCCGCTCGCCGGCGGATGACAAGATGCCGGTGTGGTCACCAGTCTCGGTGCGCCGACACGCTTTACCACCGCCGCTCCGAACAAACCCCTATGAGTTCCGTTCCGGAGCGCTCCGAGATCGACGAAGCCTATACCTGGGATCTCGAGAGCATCTACGCCAGCGACGACGACTGGGAGTCGGCCTATGAGGCGGTCGCCGATCGTCTCGAAGAGCTTACAGCGTACGAAGGACAGGTAACCGACGACGCAGCGACGCTGCGTGCCGTTCTCGAGTTGCGTGACGAAATCATGCGCGAGGTGTCGACTGTCGCCGCCTACGCCCGAATGCGTCGCGACGAGGATACGACCAACCAGCAGTACCAGGCGCTGACCGCCCGCGCACAGTCACTCGCGGCCGACGCCCAGTCTGCGGCCTCGTTCATCGAACCCGAACTCCAGGAACTGACCCGCGAGGAGTTCGAGGCGATGGTTGAGGCGGAGCCGTCACTCGACACCTACGACCACTACGTCGACGACGTGTTGCGGATGAAACCGCATACCCGATCGGCCGAGGTCGAGGCCCTGCTCGCAGACCTCAGTGAGGTGACGGGGTCGACGGGCGAGGTGTACAACATGCTCTCGAACGCGGACATGGCGTTCCCGACGATCGAAGACCCCGACGGGGAGGCCGTCGAGATCACCCAGAGCAATTTCGTCAACCTGCTCAAACGGCCCGACCGTGAGTTCCGCCAGACCGTCTACGAGCAGTATTTCGACGAATGGGCGTCGGTCCGGAACACGGTCGCTACCGCCTACAAGAACAGCGTCAAAGCCGACGTCAAGATGGCCCAGGCGCGCAACTACGACACCGCCCGTGGGGCGGCACTCGACGGCCCGAACGTCTCCGTCGACGTCTACGATACGCTCGTCGAGACGGTCCACGACAACATCGACAAACTCCACCGTCACGCCGACCTGAAGCAGGACGCTCTCGGCGTCGACGCCCTCCAGATGTGGGACATCTACATGCCACTGACCGGTGATGAGGGGCCCGATGTCGGGTACGACGAGGCGACCGACCACATCGTCGCCGCCCTCGAGCCGCTGGGCGAGACGTACCAGTCTCGCGTCGCCGGGGGACTCGACTCCCAGTGGGTCGACGTCTACGAAAACGAGGGGAAACAGTCCGGTGCCTACTCCGGTGGCACCTACGACACCCAGCCGTTTATTCTGATGAACTACCAGGACGACATCTCCTCGATGTACACCCTGGCTCACGAACTCGGCCACTCGATGCATTCGGAACTGACCAAAGACGAACAGCCCTACGTCTACTCGAGCTACGAGATCTTCGTGGCCGAAGTTGCCAGTACGGTCAACGAGGCACTGCTCACGAGCCACCTGCTCGAATCCGTCGACGATCCCGAGTTCCGAAAACACGTTTTAAACGAGTTCCTCGAACGCGTCCGATCGACGCTCTACCGACAGACGCTCTTTGCCGAGTTCGAACACGAAGCCCACAGACTCGAAGAGAACGACGAGCCACTGACCGCCGATCGACTCGACGAGCTCTATCGCGGTCTCAAAGACGACTACTACGAGCCGGCCGCGATCGACGATCGGATCGCAACCGAATGGATGCGAATCCCGCATTTCTACCGTGCGTTCTACGTCTACCAGTACGCCACCGGCATCTCCGCGGCGCTTGCGATCGTTGACGGCATCCTTCCGGACGGTGCCGACGGCGACCCGGACCGCGAGGCCGCCGAGGACTACCTCGCCTTCCTCCAGCGTGGCTCCCGGGAGTATCCGCTCGAACTGCTACGGATTGCTGGCGTCGATATGAGTACGTCGGACCCGATCGATCGCGCCCTGGAGAGTTACGGCGATCGGTTAGACGAGATGGCGACGCTGCTGAACTGATCGCTCGTCGGTTCGCTGGCACCGCTCGGTCGCTGTGTGGACCACGGTCGTCGACGCGACACCACTCGTTCGCTGTGTGGACCACGGTCGTCGACGTGACACCACTCGTTCGAGACCGGTCCACCGAAAAAATAATATCTTGAACCCCGATACGATCTGGTGATGAAAGACGGCATTGTCGAGACACTGCACCAGCCCGAATATACTGGTGAGCACAGATGTGGGCCCTGTACCGTTCTCAATGTCGCGATCGCAGCCGCCCTCGGCGCGATCGTCGCACGCAAATCGAAACTCGCTGGGGCGATCACCGTCGGAGTGTCGGGAGTGCTGATCTATCTGCGTGGCTATCTCGTTCCCGGAACGCCGACACTGACGAAACGGTACCTCCCGGCGTCGGTGCTCCGGCTGTTCGGCAAGGAGCCGGAACCGACGGTCCAGAGCGGGTTCGGTGCGATCGACAGCCGAGAGTCGGCGACTGCGGACAGCGGCCACGACACCAGTTCGACTGCAACCGACAGCCACCAGACCGAGACGGCGACTGCAGCCGACGATCGGCAGACAACTGCGGCCGACGACCAGCAGACAACTGCGGCCGACGACCAGCAGGCGGCTGCGGCCGACGATCGGCAGGCGACTGCTCCCGGTGACGCCGACACCGCCGAGCCATCGACGGCAACGACTGCTGGCCCTGCCACCGAGTCCCCACAGGCGACAGACGAGGAGCCGGAACCGGTAGCCCCCGAGACGTACTTCGGTGAGCTCGGCGTCCTCGAACCCTGTGCCGATATCGACGATCTCTGTCTGACCGAGGGCTTCGAGACCGCCTGGTTCGATCGGATCGACGCGATCGACAGCGAGCACCTCGACGGCACCGACGCCGCAGCCTCGATCGGGCTCGACGACGACGATCACGAGTTCGAGATCGACCGCAACGACGACGCCCGAGTCCTCCGCCGCGATGACCAGCCGATCGGACAATGGCCTTCACAGGCCGCCCTGGTGGCCGACGTCACCGCCGCCCGCGCCCTCGCGGACTGGGACGACGAGTGGGAGTCGATCGCTCCCGAAACCAAAGGGGCACTGCTCAACGGGCTTCGACTGTTCCTCGAGACGTGTCCGACGACCGGCGGTTCGGTCGTCATGGGCGAGGAAACGGTCGAATCCTGCTGTCGATCGCACGACGTCGTTGCAGTCACCTGCGAGGAGAGCGGCGAGCGGCTCTTCGAGCATCCGGTCGACGATATCGAAGCGTAACCGACATCCGGCACCGAGAGTGGATCACGCACGTTCGACCGACTCCGTTCCCCGTGGCCGCTGTTCTCTCGCTGAAACTGTACTGTGCCGATCGAAGGGAGCCTGTACGACCGGTACGGGCCGTTATTTGGGTCCGCTGTTCCTAACTGTCCGGATACGCGATAGCGCTGCAAATCCACCGCGACCCAAAGGCACATTTATGGTCGGGAACTTATCGATGGATGTTAGGATGTCTCGAAGCCCGTCTATCCCCGATCGACCCCACCGCGATATCGATCCTGATCTTCCGGACGACGAGCGGCTCGAGGCGCTCCGTGGCCATTTCGAGGACCTCCTCGAAATTAACGACCAGCTGTCCGAGCAGCTGGACTCCGCCGACGAACGCCGCCAGCGCCTTCGTGAAAAAGTCGACCGTGTCGAACGAGAAAATGAGACGCTCAAGGGTTCCTCACTGTACATCGCGACCGTCGAGGACGTGATGGACGACGGCGAGGTTATCGTCAAACAGCACGGTAACAACCAGGAGGTACTCACCGACGTCTCGCCCGGAATCGCCGATCGAGTCGACCCCGGCGATCGCGTCGCGGTCAACGACTCGTTTGCGATCCAGACGGTGCTCTCGACCGAGACTGACGCGCGTGCCCAGTCGATGGAGATCACCGAACGCCCCGACGTCAGCTACGCTGATATCGGTGGAATCGACGAACAGGTCCGCGAGGTCCGCGAGGCCGTCGAACAGCCGCTTTTAGAACCGGAAATGTTCGAGGAAGTCGGGATCGACCCACCGAGTGGGGTCCTCCTCTATGGCCCGCCTGGCACCGGGAAGACGATGCTCGCAAAGGCCGTCGCCAACGAGACCGACGCCACCTTCATCAAGATGGCCGGCTCGGAACTCGTCCGCAAGTTCATCGGGGAAGGCTCACGGCTCGTCCGCGATCTCTTCGAGATGGCCCGCGAGCGCGAACCGGCTATTATCTTCATCGACGAAATCGACGCGATCGCGACCCGCCGGACCGAATCCAAGACCTCCGGTGACGCCGAGGTCCAGCGGACGATGATGCAACTGTTAAGCGAAATGGACGGCTTCGAGGCCCGCGGCGAGATCCGTATTATCGCCGCGACCAACCGGTATGACATGCTCGATCGCGCCATCTTGCGACCGGGGCGGTTCGATCGGCTCATCGAGGTCCCCGAACCCGGAGTCGAAGGCCGCGAACAGATTCTTAAGATCCACACCCGGATGATGAACGTCGATGACGACGTCGATTTCGACGCTCTGGCCGACGAGACCGAGGGCTACTCGGGTGCAGAGATCGAGAGCCTCGCGACCGAAGCCGGAATGTTCGCGATCCGCGACGATCGCAACGAGGTCCACCATCAGGACTTCCTCGACGCCCACGAAAAGATGGAAAGCGACGACACCAGTGACGTGATCTCCTCGCCGGGCTACTTCTACCAGTAACCGACCCCCGACGTCGGTTCGATCGCGTATCGCAACGCCTTACGCCGTCCGTCCCCGAGCCGATGGTATGAGCATGATTCGTGTGGTCTGGGGCTCCGCGTCTGGTCCTACAGCGATGGCATCCTACGACGCTGCCCTGGCGGAAGCCGGCGTCGAGAACTACAATCTCGTCGCCGTCTCCTCGATGATTCCCGCAGCGACACCCGTCGAGGCCGTCGGCACCGCTCCCGATCTCGGCCCCGCTGGCGAGCGCCTGACGGTCGTCGAAGCCCGTGCGACGACCGCCGAACCGGGCCGGGTCAGTGCCGCACTCGCCTGGTCCCAGTCGACTCAGGACGGACCGGGGCTGTTCTACGAAACGGCCGGGGAGATGGAGGGCACGGACGTCGAACGCCGTGTTCGGGAGGGGCTTGCGGCCGGGCAAGGGCTTCGCGACTGGACGTTCGACGATCCCTCAGTCGTCATCGAGAGCACTCAGGCCGAGTCCGGAACCCACACCACGGCACTGGTGGTTGCGATCTATGGGGAGAGCGAACCGTTGCTCTGAGGGCAACAGTGCCACAAAGCGAACCCTTTTGACTCCCGCGGACTATGGTAGCGATACACACTTCTCATGAACGGAAATACGCCGTACGCGGGACTGCCGGGTGAAACGGGTGCTGGTCAGCGTGCAGCGGTGGACGTTCCAGCCCTTTCATCGACCCAGAAACGAGTTCTCAGCCGTGATGCGTCTCGGATTGCCGCCAGAACCCGCGAGTTCCTGCCAAACGAGTACGTCGTCGACGCCGATATCTCTCGTGGTATCTCCGGTCCCCAGGTCACCGTCGCCGTCCGCCCGCCGGTAGGCCACGCCGTCAGCGCCGGCTTCACGCCCGAACTCGAAGACGCTCCTGAAGAGGGCATTACCGCCGACGAGCGAGACGAGGTCGCCCGAGGGCTCGCAGCGAGCGCGGCACTCCAGGTCAAACAGGCCGTCAGCGACACCGTCACGCCGACCGGCAAATAACACGGCCGATCGCAGGTTGTTCTCCCCGTTTTCGACCGAGTCCGGTAGCTGTTCTGTCTGGTAGCATTGCCGATCGCGGTCGACGGTGAGACAGCGTGAACAGCTCGCCACGAGGGACGCCGAGTCGGGGGCGTACTGGCGGTCTGTCTCGGTGACCGCCACGGGACCATCGCGTCGGCACCACAGCCGATAGAAGGCTTCGGTGTGGGGATTACTGATCGGCCGTTGGCGATCGAGCAGCAGTACTCGCTTCGGGCTCGACCAGTTCTTCTTCGGCTTCTTCTTCGGCTTCCTCGGCCTGACGCTCTGCTTTCGCCTCCGCTTCCTTTTTGTCCTTGATTTTCTTGAGGCGGAACGTCTCCTCGCGTTCTTGCTCTTCGAGTTTCTGCTCGATGTACTCCTGGCTGTCGTAGAGGTCGGGGAGGAGTTTGAACTCGAGGGCGTTGACGCGGCGTTTGGTGGTCTCGATCTCGCGGAGCATCTTTTTCATCGCGGTTTCGACCTCTGCGGCGAGGATGATGCTTTCGAGGAGGTCTTCGTAGGCTTCGGCAGCTTCGTCGATCCGGGCAGAGGATCCCATGATCCCGTAGCCACGCTGGTCTAGGCTCTTCGAGACCCGGGATGACTCGATCTGGGGAACGACGACACCCATGATGTTTTTCGACTCGGTCGTGATCTCGGGGTGTTCCTGCAGCGCGGCGGCGGCTCCGCGGACTGCAACGTCGCCTTCCATGGCCCGAGCCATGTTGATCTTCTTTTGGGCCTCCTCGTAGTCGTCAGAGAGTTCCCCGCGAACGTCCTGGGCCTTGTCCAGGATGTCCATGAATTCCATGATCAGCCCGTCCCGTTTCTTCTCTAGGGTCCCGTGGCCCCGCTCGGAGAGTTCGATCCGATCGTCGATCTCCATTAAGTTCTTGCGGGTGGGTTTGACGTCCTTGGCCATCTTGTGGGAGGATTGCGCTCCCAGTCGGATAACTGTTTACAGTTTTGTCGGGCCGTCCTCGCAAGTGGTACTCCGGTGGGTTCTGGACGTCCCGTGGAGTCTTTTTGCGGGTTCAGAACAAATAGGAGTCCGATCGATCAGCCCGCGCCGGTGTTACGGACGATCAACACCGGCTGTGGCGACTGCTCGATCACCGTACTGGTCACGGTCCCGAGTAACCGATCGCGAAGCGAGGGTTCGGTTTCACCGACGACGAGCAGATCGAACGCGCCGGCAGCGCCGACAATTGCCGTACTGGCCGACGGATCACGCTGTTGTTTCCAGTCGACTCGTTCCGGGTCGACGCCACTCTCTTCGAGTCGATCGCAGGCCCCCCGAATGATGAGTTCGCCCCGTGAGGCTTCGTCGTCGGAGGTCGCAACGTTGAACAGCGTCGCGGTGGCCTCGCTCTCGGCTAACAGCGTGGCGACGAAATCGAGAATCTCATCTACGTTTTCGTCGCCGCGAATCGGCACGAGGACCCGATCCAGGCGGTCTTCGACTGGATCTGGGGTAAGCACTGCGTCAACGTCGTAGTCGGCAGCGATGCGATCGATCGTCTTCGATCGATCCTTCGTGAACACGAGGACGGAGTCAGCGTCGGCACCAGCGTCGGTAAACTGCTCGGTGATCGTGTCGAGTTCGGCTTCGGCCTCCTCGCCGAACTGTGCGCGAAGCTGGTCGGCGGACGACTGATCCGGCACAGGGTAGTATCCGAGCACGACGACCGCGTGCGGGCTCAGCAGTTCGACAAGCGATGCTGACGGGGTTCCGGGATCGCTGGTGTCGATCGGGACGAGTATCGTCGCCTCGGAGACGGACTGTGTCATCGACGTTCAGTTCGAGATACTACGCAGTGGCTGACGTAAAGTGGTACCGCCGTGGGTCGAGACGAGTATTTATGTTGTCCTGGCAGAAACTTTTCTGCAAGTGAGCGACGCTGCGGGTGAACTCGATCGGACGATCGGGCTGGCAGGTGCGGTGACGATCGGTACCGGGACGATGATCGGTGCAGGGATCTTCGTCTTTCCGGGACTGGCTGCCGGGCGAGTGGGGCCAGCAGCGTCGCTGTCGTTTGCGATCGGTGCCGTGATCGCGCTCCTGGTTGCCCTACCGACCTCCGAGCTCGCAACGGCGATGCCAAAGAGTGGCGGCGGCTACTACTTCGTCTCCCGCGGGCTCGGCGCGCTCCCGGGGGCGATCGTCGGCATCGGCCTCACGTTCGGGCTCATCTTTGCGACGGCGTTCTATCTCGTCGGCTTCGGTGAGTACGCTGCCGGCGTGCTCGTCGAGGCAGGGCTCATCGAAACCGCTGGGATCTCGGTTGGCCCGGTCGGTGCCGTAACGATCCTTGGTATCGCGCTCGGCGCCGCACTGACCGTGATGAGCGTCTTCGGGACGGAGAACACCGAGTCGCTCCAGAACATCGTCGTCGGACTCTTGCTCGCGATTCTCGTCGTCTTTCTCTCGATTAGCGGTCTCAGTCTCGTTGGCATCCGCGGAGACGGCGCAACGGCGACGACGTTCGCACCGGCTGGGTTCGCACCGATCCTGGAGACCTCGGCGCTCGTGTTCACGTCGTATCTCGGCTTCGCACAGATCGCGACCGTCGCAGAGGATATCGTCGAACCCGATCGAAACCTTCCGCTTTCGATGATCGGCTCCGTCGTGCTCGTTGGCGTCTTCTACATCGTGACGCTGTTGATCGCCGGCTACACGTTCGCCCCCGAGACGATCGGGCCGATGGGCGAGACGGCAATCGTCGAGGTGGCCCGCGTCTATCTCGGCACGACCGGTGCGATCGCGATCCTCATCGGCGGGTTGCTCGCGACGCTCTCCTCGGCCAACGCCTCGATCCTGAGCGCCTCCCGGGCGCTGTATGGGATCAGCGCCGATGCGATCGCGCCACCTGCTGGCGCGCGGGTCAATCGACGCTACGGGACGCCACATTTCGCCCTCGCGTTCGTCGGCGGGCTGACGATCTTGCTCGTCGCGTTCGGACGGACGGAAGTGCTTGCCGAAGTCGCATCGTTTCTCCATCTGGTCCTGTATGGTCTCATCTGTGTGGCACTAATCGCGCTCCGACGGTCCGATCCGGTGTGGTACGATCCATCGTTTACCTGTCCGGGCTATCCGCTGGTTCCGATCGTTGGTGGGATCGCGAGTTTTGCGCTGATTGCGTTCATGCAACCGCTCTCCCAGCTGCTCGGCGTCGTCGTCTCGCTCGTTGCGGTCGGCTGGTATCTGTTCTACGCGCGCGATGTCGAACTCAAAGATCAGCTGTAGCGGTTCGGTCCAGTGCTGACGGCCCGCGCCGACACCGGGTACGTCACCGCCCACCTTCTGTGTCCGCCAGCGCGAACTCGACGACGATCGGCAGATGGTCCGATCGTGGGACGCCATCGCGTGGCGGAAGCGTCCGGTAGGTCGTCACGTCGACTGCTGATGGGAGGAAGACGGCGTCGATCCGATCGCCGGGCGCGCCATCAAAGCCGTGGAACGTTCCGACAGGACCCGATACGTCCGCGGCCTGCTTTCGGGCGTCTGCGAGCGCCCCCATCGTCAGTTTCCGGTACGGTGGAGACCCCGGTGTGCAATTATAATCACCCATCACCACGGCCGTCTCGCCGTCATCGAGTCGGGCGCTGGCACGTTGGCGAAGCAGTCTGGCTGATTGCAGTCGTGCCTGCTCACCACGGTGGTCGAGGTGGACGGTACAGACCCAGTACCGATCGTTTGCGTTTGCGTCTGCATCCGCATCCGTCGCCTGGCCTCGATCGCGCAGCCAAACCCACGTTGCTACCCTGGGCAGCGCCCCATCCCACCCCACACTCGGCTCGTCGGGCGTTTCCGAGAGCCAGAACGCGCCCGTATCGAGGCACTCGAAGCGCTCCCGTCGCCACCCCACCGGAACGAACTCGCCTTCCCGATCGCCGTCGCAGCGACCGACACCGTGCCAGTCGTACGCCGGGAGTCCCGCCCGGAGATCGTCGTACTGGTGGGCCAGGGCCTCCTGGCAGCCGATCAGATCCGGATCGATCGTTTCGATCGCCTCGAGGACGTGGGGCCGGCGATCGGCCCACGCGTACTCGTCCTCGGGTGTGTCGTATCGGATGTTGAACGAACAGACGCGGACGGCCGGGGCTGTGGTCATAGATGGCACTCTGGTGACGGTGCGCCTAAACAGTAGGTCCTGAGTACGCGTCAAAAAGCCGAACAGCAAATTCTGGCGCGATCAGTCGTCGGCCGTCGCTTCGGCGAGTTCGGACTCGTCGTCGCGGTAGTGTTCCTCGATGAGGTCCTCGTCGATCCGGTTGAGTGCCTCTTTCGGGAGATCCGAGAGCAGGTCCCAGCCGAGTTCGAGGGTGTCCTCGATCGAGCGATCGGTGTCGTACCCCTGCTGGACGAACTCCGACTCGAATCGATCGGCGAAATCAAGGAACTTGTTGTCACGCTCGGAGAGCGCTTCGCGACCGACGATGTTCACGAGGTCACGCAGGTCTTCACCCTCCGCGTAGGCGGCGTACATCTGGTCGGAGACGTCGCCGTGGTCGGCACGCGTCAGGCCTTCACCGATCCCGTCGTCCATCAGCCGCGACAGCGATGGGAGGACGTTGATCGGCGGCTCGATTCCCTGGCTGTTTAAGTCCCGGTCCATCACGATCTGGCCCTCGGTGATGTAGCCGGTCAGGTCGGGAATCGGGTGCGTGTCGTCGTCGCCGGGCATCGTCAAGATCGGGAGCTGTGTGACCGATCCCTCGCGCCCTTCGATCCGGCCCGCCCGTTCGTAGAGCTGGGCCAGGTCGGTGTACATGTAGCCGGGGTAGCCACGTCGACCCGGCACTTCCTCACGTGCGGCACCGATCTCGCGCAGTGCCTCACAGTAGTTGGTGATGTCAGTTAGGATGACCAGCACGTGGTAGCCCTTCTCGAAGGCGAGATACTCCGCCGTCGTCAGGGCGAGTCGCGGCGTGACCGTCCGCTCGACTGCGGGGTCGTCCGCTAAGTTCATGAAGACGACCGATCGCTCCAGAGCGCCGGTGCGCTCGAAGTCATCCATAAACTCGTTTGCCTCCTCCTGGGTGATTCCCATTGCGCCGAAGATGACTGCGAACTCCGATCCGTCCTCGTCGTCGCCCTCCTCCTCTTCAGGGACGCTTGCCTGGCGAGCGATCTGGAGTGCGAGGTCGTTGTGGGGCAGCCCCGACCCGGAGAAGATCGGCAGCTTCTGGCCACGAACCAGCGTGTTCATCCCGTCGATCCCGGAGACGCCGGTCTGGATGAACTCTTCGGGGTATTCACGCGAGTAGGGGTTGATCGCCTCGCCGACGATGTCGATGCGTTCGTCGGGGACGATTTCGGGGCCGCCGTCGATCGGGTTCCCCGAGCCATCGAGCACCCGTCCGAGCAGGTCCTCGGTGACGGGCATCTTCATCGTCTCGTCCAGGAAGCGAACGGAGGCATTGCGGTCGATCCCGCCGGTGCCCTCGAACACCTGGATCGCGACGAGCCCCTGGCTCGACTCCAGTACTTGGCCGCGTAGCGTTCGGCCGTCGTCGGTCTCGATCTCGACGATCTCGTCGTAGCCAACCGGCTCGTCGACCTCGGCAAACACCAGTGGACCGCTGATTTCCGTGATTGTCTGGTACTCTTTCATAGTTAGTACAGTGTGCTGATCTGCTCTGTGAGGTCCGATTCGAGCTCGTCGATGAACTCGTTCCACTCGTCTGCAACGCCCATCCGGTTAAGTTGTGGGGCCGCGTCGACGTCCGTGATCTCCTCGACCGGGACGCCGGCTTCGAGTGCCTTGAAGGCTTGATCGTTGAACGTCTTGATCGCACCCAGCATCCGGTAGGTCTTTGTCGGATCACAGTAGGTGTCGACGTCGTGGAACGCGTTCTGCTGGAGCCACGCCTCGCGTAGGTAGCGGGCGATCTCCAGGGTCAGCTGTTGGTCCTCCGGCAGCGCGTCTTTCCCGACGAGCTGGACGATCTCCTGGAGTTCGTCTTCCTCGTCCAGGACGTCGATCGCCCACTGACGCCGCTCGGGCCAGTCTTCCGCGACGTTCTCGCGGAACCACGGGTCGAGTTGTTGTCGGTACAGCGAGTACGATTCGTTCCAGTTGATCGACGGGAAGTGCCGTCGTTCGGCCAGATCTGCGTCCAGCGCCCAGAACGTCTTGACGATCCGGAGCGTGTTCTGGGTGACTGGCTCGGAGAAGTCCCCACCGGGTGGGGAGACGGCGCCGATAACCGACACCGAGCCACGGGTGCCGTTGATGTTCTGGAACAGGCCAGCACGCTCGTAGAACTCCGAGAGTGCAGCGGCCAGATAGGCGGGATACCCCTCTTCGCCGGGCATCTCTTCGAGGCGACTCGAAATCTCACGCATGGCCTCTGCCCACCGAGAGGTGGAGTCGGCCATCAGCGCGACGTCGTACCCCATGTCGCGGTAGTACTCTGCGATCGTGATCCCCGTGTAAATACAGGATTCACGCGCGGCGACGGGCATGTTAGACGTGTTCGCGATGAGACACGTCCGGGACATCAGCGGTTTGCCGGTCTTTGGGTCCTCCAGTTCGGGGAAGTCCTCGATGACTTCGGTCATCTCGTTGCCACGCTCGCCACAGCCGACGTAGACGACGATGTCCGCGTCGGCCCACTTGGCGAGTTGGTGCTGGGTGACCGTCTTCCCGGAGCCAAAGGGGCCGGGAATCGCGGCCGTCCCACCCTTGGCGATCGGGAACAGCCCGTCGAGAATGCGCTGGCCAGACACGAGGGGGATCGTCGGCGTCTCCTTCGTATCAGCAGGACGGGCCTCACGAACGGGCCACTGCTGGTGCATCCGGATCTCGACGCCGGAATCGAGCTCGGCGATCGTCTCTTCGACGGTGAACTCGCCGCTCTCGATCGACGTAAGTTCGCCACCCTCGACATCCGGTGGCACCATCACCTTGTGGGTGATGCTCGCGGTCTCGGGGACTTCACCGATGATATCACCGGGCTCGACCGCGTCACCGGTCTCGGCGGTCGGCTCGAACTCCCACTTTTTCTCGAAGTCGATCCCGGGCGCGTCGACACCGCGATCGAGGAACGCCGACCCCATCTTCTCTTCGAGTTCGTCGAGCGGGCGCTGGACGCCGTCGTAGATGGCGTTGAGCATTCCCGGTCCGAGGTCGACCGAAAGGGGTTCGCCCGTGTTCTCGACGGGCTCGCCCGGGCCGACGCCGGAAGTCTCCTCATACACCTGAATCGTGGTCAGGTTCCCTTCGATCTCGATGACCTCGCCCATCAGTCCTTCGTCGCCGACGTAGACGACGTCGTTCATCCGGGCGTCGAGGTCCATGGCGGTCACGACTGGACCGCTCACGCTTTCGATTACACCGTCTTCGTCGACGGTCTCGATGTCTTCTGCCTGGCTCATAGTTTAATTGTCCTCTTCGTCCATCAGGTCGATACCGATCGCACGCTTGATCTGCTCGCGAAGTCCGCCGCCGCCAGTGCCGCTCCCGATCGTGACGACGACCGGTTCGACGCTCGTCTCGACAGTCTGGCGGACGTTCCGCGACAGATACTCGAGATCCTCGTCGTGCATAACGACGATACCGACACCCTCGTCGTCTAAGACGTCGGTGACGGCGTCGTCGAGTGTCGTCTCTTTGTCGTCATCCGGGATGTTCTCGAACCGGCGAACACCTGCGAGGCGAAAGCCGGTGGTAAACTCCGGACTGCCAACAACTGCGATTTCCTGGCTCATAGAATCACCAGCTCCTCTTCGATTTCGCTTTCCGAGAGGCCGACCTCTCGACCCCGGGCAATCGCACGGATATTCTCGACCTCGCGTTCTTTCGCAAGGATATACGAAAGCACCGACGAAACCGACACCGGGTAGATACTCGAGAGGGTGTCCGAATACTTGAGCAACGCGGCGTCGATGGCGTGCTCGAACTGGATCAAGCTATCCGCCTCACGCAGTCGGCGGAGTGCGCCCGACAGTCGGTCGCCGTAGCGTTTGTTCTCGACGATGTGATCAACGAGTTCGTCCATGTCGGAAACGAGCCGGCTCAGTTCCGACTTGTCGAACAAGACACCGCCGGGGATGTAGTAGCTTGCTGGGTCGAGATCCGCACCACTTCGGGCGAGCCGTAACGCGTTTCGGGCGTTGCGGAAGTCTATTTCGGCTTGCAGGAACTCGACGTACTTCGCATTCGGCCCCTCCTGTGGCCGACCGAGATTGTCGAGCAAGTGTTCGTAAAACTCCCGATCGAGGGCGTTTTCGAGTGGGACGAGTGTGCCTGTCTCCTCGAACTCCTCGAAAGCGTCGTCGAGGGGACCGTGGTAGACCGTTCCGTCGAGAATCTCGATAACGTCTTCGATCTCGTCAACCTCGAGCAGTCGATCGAGAACGGTGTCGTCGAGTTCGCCGGCACGAATCAGGTCCGTCCGGATCTCGTCGGCGGGCGTCTCGGTGTAGATCCCGCGGATGATCGTTTTGATGTTCCAGACATCGAACTTCCGGAGATAGCGGGCGATGAGATCGTACAGTCGCCCCTCCGAGAAGTCCAGTAGGTCCTGAAAGTGTCGCGCGAGGTTCTGATTGAGTGCGTACTCGATCAGGTCGACGCCCGAAAACCGCGTTCCGAGTTCGTTGATTTCGCGTTCGTACTCCGATTCTTCCATGAATCGTGCAATGCCACCTGGCCCCATGCGGACGAGCTTTCGGTAATCTTCGTCCGAAAACAGCGCCGCTCGCCGCGCTTTGACGCGGGCGCTGACGTACTCCGTATTCGAGGCACCTAGGATCATTGCTCGAAGAGTTGGGTGCTGATCTCCCGGAGGTTCTCCTCCCAGACGTCCTCGAGGACCGAGTCGAACGTGTTGTTGACTCGAACGCGAGACTGGTCGCTCTCGACGACCACGCCGCCGAGACACTCGTGTTCGCCGGCATACTCGTAGCCGTCGTACTCGTCAAGGATCGACTCGATGAGCTCCTCGTCGTCGTCGCGGCCGTAGACACGGACGTCGTCGCCGGCCGCAAACTCACCACTCGAGGCCTCGAGCAGTGTGCGAGTCAGTTCCTCGCGAGTGTCGTCTTCGAGGTCGACGAGTTCGGCCTCAACGGCCTCGCGAACCTCGCCGAGGACGTCGCGGCGGGCCTCCAGGCGCTGTTGTTTCGCCTCCAGTTTCGCACTGGAGAGTCGCTGTTCACGAAGTTGTTCGACTTCGCCTTCGACCTCCTGTTCGGCCTCCTCGAGGACCTCCTCGGCGTCGGCTTCCGCGGCCGAGACGATCTCCTCGGCGCGGGATTCGGCGTCCTCTCGGATGTCCTCCGCACGCGCGTGGGCCTCTTCTCTGATATCTTCGACGACTGTGTCCAAACTCATTGGTGAGAGAAGGGGTAGCGATTATATGACGAAGACGACGACCAGCGCGAAGATAACGAGCGTCTCCGGCAGGACGGTCATGATGAGACCGGGAACGAACAGGTCATCATCTTCGGCGATTGCACCGATCGCAGCGGCGCCGATACCGCGCTCAGCGTACCCTGCAGCGACTGCCGATAGCCCGACTGCAAGCGCAGCCATCCCTTCAGCAGTCAGGAATGGCGCTTCGTTCACTTCTCCGTTCTGTAACACGGTCTCGGATGCGAGTGCAAGTGCTTCGATCATGGCTTACTAGATTCCTCTGTGGGTTCGACTGCTCCGAACAGACGTATCTGTCTCTGCACACCCTATAAAACTCTCGAAACAATTCGATCTATGCCGGCCATATCAGCCGATTTTGCCATAGTATGACACTCTGTCTCAACAGCATTCCAAACCAGAAACAGCAGATATTTCGTTACAATAACGTGACACAATCCGAAAAATTGGAGCGGTTAGTCTGCCTGTTGGGTGGACGATTCGGTTCCGAACGGCTCGTACTCCTCACCACCACCCTCGTAGAATTTCTGGAAGAATTCCACGTATTCAAGGCGGAGCATCTGGATGCCTGCGGCCGTGATCCCCAAGAGGAGGACCACGATGTGTCCGACGACGAAGACGAACACTGCAGCGAGGAGGGCGAGTACCGTTACGATGATCCCGCCCTCGAAGCCAATCCAGACGAGTCCTTCGAAGGTGACGTCCGCTGCGCCCTCGACCTCGCTTGGCGCCCCGAAGTACGCAAAGTTCATGTAGCCGTCGTCGGCCTCCCAGGCGCCAAAGACCAGCAGGTTGACGACGAACGCCATCCCGCCTTTCGCGAGCAAGACGGCGACCATCCGCAGATACGAGAGCGCGTGGCCGAACGCCCACGCCGGCGCCTCAAGCACGCCTGCGATTCCTTCGGCGATAACGACCATTATCATCCCGACGGCCAGCATTCCGATGCCGACGATCCCGATCAGTTCGGAGAAGCCGGCAAAGCCAAAGAACTCATAGAGGATCGCTTCCTCTCCGGCGCCGGTCATGAACTCGGGTTTTGTCGCCGAGGCCGTCGTGTCGAATCCGAGGTCGGCGCTCCCGGCATCGTTGTGGGTAAACAGCCAGATGAACAGGCCGTTCATCGCCAGGATCCACGAGAAGCGCTCGAAGACGGCAGCCTTCAGGCCGTGGCTGAGCTCGTTGACGAAGCCGGCAATCAGTCCGAGGTTGAGATGGACGATCCCGAAGACCAGCGAGAGCAGGATCCACAGTAGTGCCCACTCACCCGCTTGGAGCCCCTTGGTCAGCGTGCCGGCGAGCGGTAAATGGACGCCGACGTCGCTCATGTGGACGCCGAAGATATCGTCGTACAGGTAGCCGAAGATGATCGTAAAGGCACCGGCCCAGATGGCGATCGTCCCGATCGCTTTGCCGGCGTCGGAGTCGAAGTACTTCCAGCAGCCATACCCCATCAGCATGTAGAGGGCCCCGTAACCGATGTCTCCGATCATAAAGCCAAAGGCGAAGGGGAACGTCAGGAAAATAAACAGCGTCGGGTCGAGTTCGCTGTATTTTGGCTGACTAACCATCTTCACCATTACCTCGAACGGTTTCGCCGGCGTCAGGTTGTTGAGTTTGACCGGTGGTTCGGAATCCATCGTCACGGCACGACTACCGTGGCCACTATCGGTACCGGTAGGAGTGCCACCATCGGTCGCCGCCTTCTGTTTTGGCGGCGTCTCGGCTTCGGATTCGTCTTCTGCCTGCTCGTCTTCAGTATCCGGCTCGTCCGTGTGGGCAACGGCACCGTGCTCGTGGCCCTCGTAATCGGCCTGCTCGAGTTCTTCGATCTCGACGCTGTCGCCGACCGCCTCGCGAAGTGACGACACGAGATCATCGTACTCCTCGCTTGGGATCCACCCCTCCGCGATGAAGGCGTGGTCAGTCGTCGCAAACTGTAGCGGCGCTTCCGCCCGCTGGACCTCGATCGTCAGTTCTTTTTCGAGGCCGAGCAGGAACGGCCCCTCGGTGTGTTTGATATCCTCAAGTTCAGCGTCGATTTCGTCGATCTTGGTTTCGAGTTTCCGGCGTTGGTCCTCAAGCTCGCCCACGTAGGCTCGTGGCCCGCGGTCGGTGTCGGGCACCTCTTGACGGGTGAACTCGATACCGACGAGAGCGTCGTCGATCGGGTCTGTCTCGCCCTCGGCGGGTGCAGCGACGATCGCAACGACGTCACCGCCGGTAAACGTCTCGAACGCCCTGATCTCCTCGCTTTCCTCGAGGGCCGGCTCGATCTCTCGAAGCGGACCCTCGCCGACGAGGACGTCGACCGACCCGTAGCCAGACAGCAAGTCGAGATCGATGCCGAGTTCGGCAAACGGCTCGACGCGGTCGATTCGCTCATCAGTCTGGCGGAGCTGTTCGCGAACCTCGTTGCGTTGGTCGTCAAGTTCGTTGACTCGCGTCCGAACGTCCTCCAACCGGTCTTCCCAGTCGTCCTCGGGACGGGCCGGTGCCATCTCGTCGGACGACAGCGAGAGCGTGCTCTCGAGCGCCCGGATGGTCACCAGTTTCTCGGAGGTGTCGTCGGCCCCCTCGATCGGATTCCCGTTGTCGAACCCTTTCCAGGAGCCGTCGTAGTCCGAAAGGTGGACCACGTTCAGCCCGTGGACCGTCTCGATGACCGTGGGCATAACGCCCCTAGAGCCGGTCACCGAGACCTTGCTCATCTGCTCAGGTCTGAGCATGGACGTCCTCCTGGAACAGTTCGACGACGTGGTCGGTCACGTCGTCGACCCGGTCCTGGGCGCGTTCGATGAGCACCTCTCGCTCCTGTTCGCCCTCCTCGAGGACGTGTTCACACTCCTCGTCGATCGCTTCGCGCGCCGCCTCGAGACGGCGCTCTTTGAGTTCGCGTGCTTCTTGTTCCGCTTCCGTGCGAATTTCCTCGGCACGTTCCCGGGCCTCGGCAATTCGCTCGTCGCGGTCGTTCTGTGCCAATGCGACGATCTCGTCGGCCTCTTCTTCCGCCGACTTAATTCGTTCGAGAACCTCTGGCCTCGGCATACTCTAAGCAACCGGATGTTTGCCCAAGCGCGTATATGGTAGTTGCGAAAGTGTCTCGAGAGTTCTCACGACAAAACCGGCTAATCGGCAGTTACTTTTCGGCGGCCTTCACGCCGAACGCGATTGCTCGGAGGCCGCCGGGAACGGCAGACATATGCCGATTCGATCGAAACGATCACACAATGGGAGTTCTCGAGAACAAGGCCCGGGCCCGACTGTTCTATAAGTACCTCTCGAAGATATACGATCAGATAAACCCCTTCATCTGGAACGAGGAGATGCGCTCGGAGGCACTCTCGTTGCTCGACATCGAAGACGACATGACCGTCCTCGACGTCGGCTGTGGCACCGGGTTCGCGACCGAAGGATTACTCGACCACGTCGACGAGCTGTACGGGATCGACCAGAGCGAACACCAACTGGAGAAAGCCTACGCCAAATTCGGCAAACACGCCCCACCCGTCCACTTCCACCGGGGCGACGCCGAACGGCTCCCGTTCGCGACGGACACGTTCGATATCGTCTGGTCCTCGGGCTCGATCGAGTACTGGCCGAACCCGATCCTCGCACTCCGGGAGTTCCGTCGCGTGCTCAAACCGGGCGGCCAGGTGCTCGTCGTCGGCCCGAACTACCCCGACAACCCGATCACGCAGAAGCTTGCCGACTCAATAATGCTCTTTTATGACGAGTACGAGGCCGACCGGATGTTCAAAACCGCCGGCTTCGAGGAGGTCAAACATCTGTTCCAGGGCCCCTCCTACGAGCCCGAGGTTGCGATCACGACGATCGGGCGGGCACCAGAGTGAGCGAGACACCGCGGCTATTCGGCGACCGTTTCCAGCGTCGCGATTGACGTTCCGTCGACAGCCAGTCTCACCGTTACCGTGTCGCCGCGCTCGACTGTTGGGCTGTTCGTATCGGCGACGCTGAATCCTGCAACCGTTCCCGATTGCCACTGCTGCGTTGCTTCCGCGTTGAACGGGCCGTCGGGTGTGCCGTCGAATCCATTGGCACCGACGAACGGGACGGGCGGCTGGTCCGCCAACTCGGTCCCATCTACCGCGACTGTAATCGAGAGCGTCTCGACATCGATCGTGTCGCCAGCGACGTGGTCGATCCGAATCGCCGACGTCGAGCCGTCGACAGCCAGCTCGAACGCCGCCGTCGGCTCCGGCGAGCCGGCGGACAGCGCCCCAGCCCCGACCGCGACCACCGCGGCGAGTGCAACGGTAATGACAAGCAACGCGACGACCCCGACGATCGGACTGACGGCTCGGTTACGATCTGGCAGGCTGGCTCGTCGTTCGAGCGGCTGGACACTCACGGGCCAGTGTGGCTGCTGCTTCGGTTATTAACCCTCGCACCCGATCGAAGGCGTCGCTGGTCGTTGTGTGCGTGTCTGTGAGCACAGATCGCGATCTGCGACTCTCGAAGAACCGCAATCGGGGCCCGCTATCCGGAGACCGTCGCGTTGAGGCGTTCTGAACCGGTGTCGACGATCAGTTCGTACTCGCCAGCCGGCGGTACGATCCACAGTGTTCCGTCTTCGGCGTCGGTTTCGCCGACTTCCTCGTCGTCGATCGTGACCGTCGCCGACTCCGGCTCATCTGTCTCCGAGTCAGTCACCGTCACCGTGGCCGGCCCGTTCATCGGTGTCTCGGTCACCGAGAGTGTGAGTCCGTCACCACTCCAGCTTTCGTTGCCAACCGTCGGGAGCGCGTCGGGGGTCAACACCTGTGCCTCCCGGTGGACCTCACCCGTACCCCCGTCGAACGTCGCTTCGAGCTGTCCATACTCGTGTGGCACGCGGATCTCATATAGCTGCACTGCCGACTGTCCCGTCATCTCCGAGGATTTTCCCGTCTCGAACACCCACGGATACACCTCCCGGGCAGCTTCGTATGCATCGGTAATATCGTCGAACTGATTTGGCTGTTCGGTATCCCGATTGTCGAACCGGGTCGTCTCACGGACGTAGCTGCTGTCGATCGTCGAGAACGTGTATCCAGTTTCGGACGTTTGCACGGCGACGACTGCGCGATCACTCACTGTCGCTTCGAGTGTCGATCGGATCTCCGACTGGTGTAGATCCAGTTCGCTCTGTTCGTCATCGACCGAGAGCGAGTAGCCTGGAACCTGCCCAGCCCGGTCGGAAAGCTCGTCGAATGCCTCCGAGAGGACCGCTGCTTCGTTGTGGTTTCGGATGAGTACCTGTACCAGTTCGGTCGTTGCCTGCTCACCAGCAGCGTGTGCCTGGACAACCGTTCGTTCGCGGGTTTCGAGTGCGTTCGAACGCTCCGTGAGCTGCTCGTAGGCACCCTCGAGCAGCGTGATCTGCTCGTCAGTATCGACA
>LFFM01000471.1_pt1 | contig 27999 bp, 19 predicted proteins | sample 643131 | NCBI WGS metagenome assembly LFFM01 (sample SAMN03777445, study PRJNA286221) | soda lake metagenome | biome: soda lake; feature: Kulunda steppe; material: water; isolation source: sample Tc-Br brine of Tanatar trona crystallizer | place: Russia: Kulunda steppe | collected 2011-07
CGGAACTGGCGGAGGGCCTTCATAAACGTCGTTTTCCCCGCGCGCTGCGGTCCTCCGATGACGACGAGGTCTTCGGCGATGTCGTCGAGTCGCGCGTTCCGGAAACAGCCGAAGTCGTCGATTCTCAGGGTCTTCAGCCGCATCTATTCTGCCCTCCGAATCGCTAGCTCCTCGAACACACGCTTTTCAGCCCGATCAATGAGGCTGTCAAGGCGGTCAGGCGTTAGTGGCAACTGATCTGGCTGTTGTTCCTCGTGGTCTTCAACCGTCTCCCAAGCCACTCCAACGACGTCTTCGAACACCTCTCGCTTCGCTTTTCGGTCGAGTTCGTCGACAAGCGCAAGGAATTCGTCGATGACAGGGTCTTCACCCCGGAGGTCGTCGAGAGATGGAATCGGTGGTCCGGTCGCATCCCGAACGGCTTCGGTCCAGACGAACGTCCGCCGCGACATCAGCTGCCGTCGAAGGCGCCGTGTGAGTTCGGTCAGGCTCTCTTCGTCGCGTGATAGGGTTTCGTGAGCGGGGCCGTTGCCGGTGAGTCGCCAGCGACAGACGTAGCCGTCAATTCCCCACTCTGGGTCGCGAACTGATACATCCGAGTCGTCGAATAGGTCGGTCGGTGCTGCGAGATCGTCGACAGCTGATTCAACGACGCGCTGGATGTCTGGGATCGAACTTACCTCCGTATCACTAACGTTGACATTGACCGTTTTCCAGACAACAGGACTGGTGGGTACGAACTCAATATCGGCAGTCCCTCCAGATTCAATTTCAACGAGATACCCGCCACCAAGCCCCTGCTCGGTTATTTGCCGTCCCTGCGGTATCCCGGGATATGCGACCGGTTGTGCGTTCGTGAACAGACGAGGGCTGTGGATATGTCCGAGTGCCCAGTAGTGGATGTCATCCTTGCTCTCAAGTTTACTCCGAGCGACTGGCACATACCTCCGGCCGTTCGGGTTCAGGCCGGTGTGAAGTACGCCGATATTAGGGATTCGACTGTCCTTCGGGGTGAACCGTCGATACATCGACCGACTCTCGTGCCGGTCGCGATACGATTGGCCCCAGATACGGGCTTCAGGAGCATCTGTGTCAGGATAGAGGAACTCTTCTGGCCCCTCGTGATCGAACTCGTTGACGTTATCTGGCAGGTCGACATACGTCGTCGCGCTTCCTACGGGGTCGTGGTTGCCATACGAAACGTATGCCGGGATATCCTCGGCTGCCAACCGTTCGAACTGATCGCTCAGGAATGCGTTCGCTTTGACGCTCCGAGAATCTTCATCATACAAATCGCCGGCGACGATGACGAAGTCGACATCTTCCTCCAGTGCAACATCGAAGAGTCGCTCAACAGCCGTGTACACCGCCGAGTCGAGAACATCGGAAGACTGGCTTGATCCCTGGTGTTGAGTTTTGAGTTGACTCCCCAAGTGGAGATCAGCCGTATGTAAGAAACTGACACTCATCTATGACGAATACACCTGTGTCGAAAGTATATATAAAGCATATGATTGCTCTATTGACAACATTGGTCAGAGGCGCAAAGCGTTTCGAGCCTTGGCTAGGAACCCGTCTCTCGGATCCTCCTCGGTCGTTTCGCCGAGCCAGTCGAAGAACTCGTCCGGCGTCTTGACGATGAGATCCAGCCCGCGCTTCTCAATTCGGACCATCATCGGTGGGTCGCGCTTGTACTCGTGTAGCTCGAAGCTCATTGATTCCGGGAATGTCACCTGAAGCGTGTCGCCGTCTTTGCTAATCTCCACATCGTCGCGGTCGATCAGGTTACGCCAGCGCTCCCGACCGGTATCATACGCCTGCTCGGCCGGTTCAGTCGGGAAGTAGTCCGGCACGGGGCGGTCAGCAAATTCGTAGAGCTCCAGCATCGCTTCCCTGACCTCACGAAGTGCGTCTGAGTCTTCTCCCAGTACGAGATCGCGGTTCAGGTATTCATGTCCGAACCACTGGAAGATTGGATTCTCCGTGTCGATGAGGCGGTTCACTTCTGCCTCACCCTGATGGGAGGTCATGAAGTTGACGTCGAATCGAAGTATCTTGGCTCGGTTCCGGAACCACTCCCCTGGGCGCTTGTCGTTGGAGATGAACGCAAACATCGGGTAGGACGTTTCCCCGGTCCATCCGCTCCAGTAGTTCCGGAGCGTATCTAACGAGTTCACTTTCTGCTTGGTGATGTCGTCGACAACGACGGGGAACGACGTGTGGGCCGACCGGAGGTTCCGGACTTTCCGTTTCCCAATCTCGTCAGCGTCGACCGGAGCCTCCACGCGGTTTCCACTAATTAGTGAGAGGGCGAAGTGGCAGAACGTTCCTTTCCCACCGTTCGATTCTCCGAAGATGTAGAGATAGGGGAGCGCTTTGTCGAGGTTGATGCCGTGCTGTCGGTAGAAGGCTGCTTGACGGTTCGCGAAAGGTGCCCAAAAGAACCAGAGGAGCGCTTCGTACATGTGCGCCTTGACTGCCGTAGCATTATTGGAATTCCCGTAGTTGTTGACGGTTGCAAAGTAGTCCTCAATCTCCTCAAGCGCCTCGTCGACCTGCTCCGGACTCTTTGGGGGTTGCGTAACGCGGTAGACCGTCCCGTCGTAGTGGAATTTGAGCTGGTCCCTGTCCTCGTTCAGATGCATCGTGGGAACATCGAAGACCTGCTGGGCGTACCGCTGGAATGCGTCTGGGGTCGTAGTCAGTGTATCGTTCGATACCGTCGCGTCGAAGTCGGTCATCTGAGACAGTGTACTCACCGTCGATTCGTCGTAGCCTCGGAGAGACAGAGTGATACGGTCCTGTGGAGCGTCGGCTAATTCCGGATCTCCGTCCTCTGTCGACTCCTCGGTCTCATCAGCATCGTCCGTTGACCGAGTGCTCTCGTTGTCAGAGGATGTCCTGCCATCGAGCGCAAGGTCCACTGTCTCCACCTCGGTGTCGATATGATCCGCGAGGCGGCCATGTACCTCCCCGAGTTCGTCCTGGGTCCCAACGCGCCCCTCCGTATACAGTTTGATTATCTCTTTGCGGTCGTCATCCGACTGCTCAAGCTGTTCAGAGAGGTCTTCCAGGAACGGACCACCCTTGTTGTAAGAGTCTCTGTGATCCTGGTACAGGTCTTCGAACTGTGCGTAGAGGTTGCTCTCTACCGTCGTATCGTACACGACTCCCACGTTCGTCTGATTCGACCAAGCGTTACGCGATAGGTTTGGAGATCCGATGACGACCTTCGCCGGTGCTGCACTGGCCTCCGCTGACGAGTCCGATTCTGTGGTCGCTTCTCCATCGAGAGTCATCTGGTCGTCCTCATCGGCTTCCTCGTCGGCCTGGTCCTCCTCCGGGTATTCGATCAAGTAGAGTTTCGAGTGAACCTCCTTGTTCTCACAGAGGTAGATGATCAGCTTGTCGTCACGACGTAGTTGCTCAAGTCGATCCGCGAGGTCGGGCTTATCGATGAGGCGCTCGCGATAGTCGTCGACGTCGCCGACAACGACCTCCAATCGTTCCAAGTTCCCCAAGTCCTCGAAGAGATCGAGAATAAACTCGGGCGAATCACAGTACGTGACCACGCGCATCCGTTTTGCACCCTCGAAGACGTCGGAGAACGACCGCCAGCTCTTGAATATCTCCACGTGGCTGCCGTCCGGTTCATCCGTATTGAGTGGTATATCAAATTTCATTTGATTTGGTCCTTGATTTCTGGTGACGCGGTATCAGTCACGGTGGTGCCACTAGCTGTCCACCGCGAGATGAACAAGAACTCCGGCAGCAGCTGCGCCGGCCACTAATACACCGTTTTGTCCCTCGAAGACGCCAAGGACGCCACCAAGACTGGCGAGCTGTTGGGTCGCGACCAGAGCCGTGAGGCCAACGAGGGCGACAAACGCTAGGGAATGCGTGAACCCACGATGCGTGGTCAGTGAATCGAACGTATCGCCACCGGTGGCGAGAAGGACGACAGCACCGGCCACGAGAACACCGATACCCAGAGTAGACGGACTCCCACCGACTCCGAGTGTATTCACGAGTCCGCCGAGTAGCGCGACGCTATCTGGTGTGAACACGACGAGTCCGATAACGCTCCCGACGACTATGAGCGACCCCAGACTACCAGCAGCTTGCCGTGGTTTCGACGCCTGATGATCGATGTCAGGTAGTAGCGACCCTACCACGAGGACGCCGCTGACACCGGCAGCGACGATGATTGTTTCTCCGATACCTGCACCGCGGTCAAGAACAAGGAAGCCAACGAATACAGCAGCAAGTAGTCCGGCGGCCTTCCCCGCGTTGAGATGTTCGTCGAAGTTCCCCATTTGAATTGAATCCCTGTTGTCGTGTTGGTTGCTCGTCTGGACGCGGTCAGATGTACGGTACTCCTCTGATGATCTCGCCGTTGACGAGGTACCCCTTCCGTGCAGCCTCGGCACAACGGTCCGCGTAGTAGGTCGTTATCGGGAGCCGTGTGCTCCGCTGGGCGCTCCCGACGTGACTCTCGCTGAGCCAGTATACCTGCTCCATCAGTGTCTGCATCGGTGTCTCGCCCGCTCGCCGGACGATGCGGAGCGTTCGCGGCGTTCCGAGTCCGTCGCTGTCGTCGAATTCGGGCCGACCCGTGGTGGTGAGGAAGCCGTAGTCGTCGTTCTGCGCGATGAAGATGCGCCCCTTGTGGTCGACGCGGAACTGTCCGTTACGTCGGAATGCTGCACGGGGCGCCCCGCTCTTTCGGATATCGAGGATGTCGATGTCGATTCCCGTCCCGTCGAACGGGGCCAAGATGGCGTCGACATCTTCGAACAGTCGACCGTCGCGGTGAACGACGATACTGTTGGGTGCCTCACCCTCTGCCCGGACGAACTCCCTGTGAACGTCTTTGAGTACGTCGACGACGGCGTCCTCGTCGAACGTCTCCCCGGACTGGAGGGATTGTGTCTTTGAGACGAACACGGTCCCGTCTGCGAGCACGACGTTCGCGCTCGCGCCGAGGAACTGTCCAGTATCCGGGTCACGGGTCGCGTCGAGGCCAACGAAGCAGTCGGCATCACCGGGCATCTGGTCGACGCGCCAAGGGACGCCGCCAGCGCCAGCGACGATACCGAGCGCTGTGTTGCGGACGACCCACTTGTTGTCGAGGTTGTCCACTCGAACCATCTGCGACGGAATCGTCTGCTTGCCGAGTGCCTTCTTGAACTCCCCGTACGGGTCATCGATGGTACCGTCCTGGATGAAGTCGTTTGTCGGGGATGGGACGGCAGCGAGAACGACGTCGACATCGCTGATGGTTGCGGCTGCGTTACTGTACTCGATCTCACGACCCAGCGCGTACTCGCTGTAGGACGTTTTGTCCGGCGAGCAGTTGATACCCTCGAGTTGCTTCTCGATCCGATCTCGGAACTCGACGAACTCGTCTGCATACCGTTCTGGGACGAGGTAGTGCAGTCTGAACGAAGAGGGACGAAGGTAGACACCATGCCGACTTAGGCCGGAGCCAGGGAGGTCAGCGGTGCGGTCGTTGCCGAACCGGAGATTGTCCGCGCGGTCGACCTCCGTGGACATGAACGAGATACTCGGCCCGACAGGCGTCGGATTGAGGTGCGTATCAACGGCTGGGAGCGCGTCCAGGCCTGCAACGAACTGCGTCGCCTTCTGGAATCGCTCCTCAGGAAGCATCTTCGCGCTTCGGTCACACTCCCGATGGAATTTCGGAGCTAGTTGCTTGACGACTTCTTTGCGTGGGGAGACGCGGAGAAGTTGCGGGACGTGGACACTCGTCTCGTCGCTGTTAGGGTTGTATTGTACCTCGACGAGCCGCGGATTCTCAGAGCGAAGCTGGTCCAGCATCTCGTCCGAGACGCGATCCTTTCGCTCGTACCAGTCCGCGAGTGACTGGTTTCCGAAGCCCGGTATTGGGTCTGTGAACCGCACGTCTGCGAGGCCCTTGAGTCGCCCACTCCCTGGCGTCGAGTACGTTTCTGGGTCGTGTTCGACGTGCGTGTCGACGAGTTCGTCCACTGTCGCGTTCACGCGGTCGATATACTCGTCGACGGTCGCCTGACTGCGGGTGTGGTGGCTGACCTCGATCCCGACGTAGGCATCGCCGGAGGGAAGCACCTCGATACCCACCCGGTATGCGAGGCACGCTTCGAAGAGGCCCTCTATCCCACTGATGACGGGTTCCTTCGTTCGGATACGGTCCACCCGTCCCGTCTCGTACTTGTCGGTACTGATGCTCTTTTTGATCCGCTGCTGGAGGAGACGAACCATCGTCTCGTTGTCCGACGTCTCGTCAGCGCGCAGGGTGACCCGGGTTTCGCTAGTGAGGGTGAACGGGTCTGGGAGGGAGATCTCCAGCGGCTCGGTCGAGATGAGCAACATTACTCCCGCGTGCGTGACGGCCGCGTTACTGGACGAACGGAGGTATGCTGCGAGGTTGTACGTCGCGTCCATGGGACTGTCCTCGAACGCGTCGTTGGCCTCGATGCGGTACTCGTAGACAGACAGCGTCTCGAAGTCCCGATCGAACGGGAAGAGCGAGAGATACGGAAGGTTGTCCTGAAGCGTGTCGAATAGCTCACCGCCGGACATCTTCTCTGACTCGCTGTTGTCCTCGTTGTCCTCCTCGGGAGGTTCGACGATTTCAGCGCGTAGTCGTGAGGACCCGTTCAGACTCTTCTCGCCACGGAATTCGTTTCCTTTGGCGTTCTCGAGCTCGTACCAGCGCCCGGACTCCCAGGCGAAGTCACTCAGTGCGTTGTTGTTCCAGATGGCAAGCGGGAACTCGTTGCCCGCAGTGTCGCGGATCTTGAGCCGTTTGGCCATTTTATTCGTTGTACGGTCCAGTTCAGCCAGCACCTGGACCGTGATGTCGATTCGTTCCCCATCCTCGATGTCGGCTTGCGTCGGCATCTACCAACGACATGGGCAGCCACCGACAAATAACTTTCTACTAGCGTAAGTCAGAATACGCTATCTATAAAATAGTTAATTGGGATTGTTTCAACATACTTCTCCGTCTATCAGGGTTTCGCAAGTGTGTAGAGCGGCTGATCTGTCTTGGCTCTCACCTAATTCTGAGATATCGTAGGCCCGACCTTCGCTATCTCTCAGAAATTTTCTCAGACGAACGGCGCGCAATGTGAGATAGATACATTGCGATGAGTGAATACTTATGTTTGGCCAAGAAAGAATAGACAACATGACCGAGGAATCGCGAGCTGAGGATTTTATCGCCGACGCTGAGCGCCATAACGAATGGTGGAGTGAGGGGGTAGGCCGAGATTTGGAGGAAACTACTGAACGAACTCCTCGCTCAGACTTCCATAAGGTCCTGAAAGCGGTACACGAGCAAGACGAGAAGGGCGCCGACAGCCTGATCTATCCAATCTATGGATCAACTGGAATCGGAAAGACGACGCTCCTGTATCAACTCGTTGCAGCACTGACTAGTACCACTGAATTCCCTCCGAGCGACACTGACTTCGACATTGTCTCCTCCGTCTCTCCACGCCAGATTCTCTATGTTCCACTCGAGGCTTGTCTTTATAACCTGGAGCGCCCCGGAGAAGGTATTGAGCGTCTGAATCTGGTCGTGGACTATTTCCACACTCACATCGCTCCCCGAAACGGCCGAAAATACATTCTCCTCGACGATGTTGACATCCTCAACCTCGATGAGGGTGACAAAGAGACTCTGTTAGAGTTCGTGAGTGAGGATACGTACCTGTTCTTGACGGGGATAGTCGATTCCCAAGTGGACCTTCGATATGCAACGAGTGCCGACGATGTCGACCACATTGAACGACCGTGGGGAGTTCTCCCGATGAAGTTTGTCGACACCATCGGGCATCCAGAAGACGAAGGGGGGTTGAGCGTTAACTTCAGCACTGAGTTCAGAGAGCAACTCGAATCCTTCCGATCAGATCGACTGTCTGGCCCGAATCCAATCAAGGATGTCCGGGAGGGGCTCAATTTGAGACCATCCGATTTTGATTTACAAGACGCGATCAAGTCTCTCAACACGCTCTGCTTCGACTCTTTCACTCCATCCGAACGCGACGATCTTCACGATGCAGCGCGGGATTATCTGCGGAAAGGTGGTACGCTACACCGAACAGCAGACACCCCTGTCAGGAACGAAATCGTCCGTTCACACTTCCTGCTCTACCTCTACAAAGGATTAGCAAAGTACGGCTCAATCCAGAATCCGGAGAATCTTCACCGACTGAGTTCGATCGCTGCCAGCCAAGCCGGCGAGGAGCTAAAATACACAGAAATAAGCGACCGAATCGGGGTCGACCGGCGAACGGTCGATAGCTACCTCGATGTTCTTGACGACGGGATCGCGGTGACTGAGTCCCATGATTATTCCTTGCGGCGCCACCGCCGAACCCGGCTCTATCTCCGCAATCCTCGCCACGTTGTACTACTCTCACAGCGTCAGGAACACTTCGGGTTCGAGGAATACACTCAGCAGAACGTTCTTAATCACGAGTTTGAGTACAAATTGGCTCGTACTGTGGCGTTCGACCACGCAATGCGTCTGTCATTCTCGGTGGGCGCATACGATGTCGAGTACTGTCCAACCGATGTGGGACTAGTTGATTACGTCCTTCACCGGGATGGGAAGGTACTGCCGCTTGTCCTGTCTTATCACCCTCATACTGAATCTGCTGAGCAGATTGCAGCAGAGTTCGACCCCAGTGACGGCCAGCATACCGAGGACGGAAGTGAGGATCTACGGGACCTCGATTATGAAGCGCCGTATCGCTTCATCATTACGGATAGTGTTCCAAGGGAGGTGCGTGAAAGCGAGTCGCTCGTTGTGGAGAGGGGCAATGTGAGCATCTGCTACCTCCCCTACTGGTTATTCCTGCTCATCTGCTAGCCAGTAGAATTTCCGTATAGGAGAACCCAGTCTGGGACTTACGTTCATTCCGCAAGCGCCGCGAATTGCGGACATATTTGAATCACCCGCGTATCAAATTCAAATCCTATGGGAACCGTCGCACTCGACATCGGCACCATCTCTCCCGGTGTGGACGAATCTACCGGAGTTGACCTCCAGAATAGCAGGCACTTTGAGCTCCTCTGTATCGGCGTCGGATATCGGGAGACACCAACCAGCGAGCCAGAGGTCGATGTTCTTTGGCGTCCAGGAGTCGACACCGGAGACGAGTATCAGCTTCTCGCTCGCCTCGCGGAGTGGTTAACCAACCACCCAATCGATCAGATACTCACCAACAACGGCGTCGACTTCGACGTACGACATATCCAAGGTCGTGCCTCAATAGTCGCCGACGAGGTACGCGATCCGTCACTCTCGGAGCTTCTCCATCTCGAATTCACTGTCCCGAATCATAGAGACTTGATGCACGACGTCATTAGCCGTCACGGCCATCGGCTTTCACTCGAAGATGCCGTTGAGACACACGTCGGAGAACAGGTTCCAAGGACACTGTGGGAGGGGAGCCCCGTCAGCAACTCTGACATCCCTCGTCTCGGTGAAGAGTGGATGAACCATCGAAGCGGTGGTGAATCCGCTCGCCGCCGTCTGCGAGGACGGGTTTCTGCCGGACGAGCTCTACGTCTTAGAGAATCCCGGCATCGACGACCAGTTCGACGAGATCACGTCCATGATGGAGCGAGTGGTCGTCAAGTACGGAGGTGACGACCCGGATCTATCCGTGACGCACCTCGACGAGGAGACCGATTTCCAGAGAATCGTCGACCACTTCCGGGGACCAATTTCCCAGGTTCGCGACGACGGTGGAACAGTGGCCGTCGATATCACGCCAGGCCGGAAATTCATGTCCGAGATCGCCTTCCAGGCTAGGATTCAGTTCAAGGCGGACAACGTCTTCTATCTCTACCTTGCCGAGAGCCAGTTCTACGGACGCATCTACGCTGGCGTTCCGAAACCAACTGTCGAACTCATCGACTTCCAGGAGGTCTTCGGATGGAACTCGCCCGCCACCGCGTGACTCACCTCCTCACGCTCTGTACACAGAGGGAGTCACGACAGTCAGTGTGAAGCACCCTTGTTCCGACATTGGTGAGCTCCTCAGCATCGACATCGCTGACCCAGTCGACACGACGGTCACGTTCACTCAGGGCGCCCTCACGTACCAGGTTACCCGTGAGGAGATCCACACGAAGTACGGCGAGCGAGCGTACAACGACCTTCCGGACGCGGAAACGTACGTCCGAGCTCTCGTCGCCGGCACGCTTGTCGACATCGAGAACCACGAGACTGTGGAGACGTTCTTCCGGCGCCACGGGTATCCAGATCTGGATGCTGGCCACCAGCCAGTCGCGCTGGGTATCGACACGAACCTGATGGCCTATTGGCTGCCGGATGCTCTCCGACTCGACCCCGAACGATACCGCGACGAGAAGGGACGCAAGCCTGTGAACGGGTTCGCCCTTACGACTGGAATCTACGAAGAACTCAACTGGCACTACAATCACTACGAAACCCGTTCGCTTCAGGACGCGTTTGGTCCCGAGTTCGCCCAGCTTGACGATCAGCCCGCAGGAGCCAACCGCGAAGGTGTCCTCGGGCTGTACGAATATCGTCGCCTCCGTGACCACCGCTACGCAGACACGATTGAGAGCGACACCGGTGACGAGGCCATCGTTGACGCGTACGCGGAGTACGAACGCTGACAGCCGCAAACGCGTCATTATTCTCAGTAACGACCACGGCTTCGTAGAGCGTGCCCGAGACCAGGGAGTACTTGCGCAGCACGTGAGTTTCCCCGTGGACATCCCGCGCAAAGTGACCGTCTCGTGGGACGAACTTCGTGACGTTCTCTATACGCTCGTTGTGCTTTTCGGCGTCCTCCAGTTGCCGAAGGTGACGCTATACGGTGTCTGGAACGGGAAGTCCGGAGAAGACTGGCAACGTCAGCGGCTCGATGTCGACTGTCGCAGCGAGAACGTCGAGGAGAAGCTCCGACGCGACCGTGCGGTTACGATGGAGTACGAAGCAACCCGATAGGGGGCGTCGCTGTTATTGGAGGCCGTCAGCCACTGATCGGATCGTTAGATCGTACGTTTGTGGGGCTCCCTCGAGGTTGACCCTGATGATGAGTACGTCCAAGTCAGGCCCGCCATCCTGAGCCAACTGGGTCATCTGTGTCCGCTGGTTTCGTTCGAAGTTGGTGGAACCGTGTTTGACTTCGGCGATGTATCGCTTCATCACCGGGCCTCCATAGCCGAAGGGGTGATCGTCAGTTCGGCGGTGAACGACGAACTCGAAGTCTGGAATCCACATCCCGTCGCCGCCGCTGAATTCGAACTGGCCGACGCTCTCGGGTGCTGGGTTTACTCGAACTCGGAACTCTTCAGGGTCGATTCCCAGGTCTTTCGCAGTGTAGTCGACGATTGGAGGTGGGTTCCACCCGTATGCGTGGAACAACGCTTCGGCGAGCGCTCCGACCTGTTGGGCTCGCATGTTGAACGCCCAGCCGTCTTCTGGAGGTACGCGTTCCGTTGGAGACGGTTCAGGATCACGAAGCTTCACCAGATATGCGTCCACCTCTGCGGGGTCGTTCGGTGCTGCTGCTTGGAATTGGAGTCCAGGACAATCGATATCGTCGATAAGTTTCCGCGCCGCTTCCCCTTCAGATTCGTACGTGATTATCTCCCCAGACTCCTCACAAAGTGCCGAAATCTCTGAGGAGGCCTCACAAGCAGAGGGCTTGAGAGCGACACTGAAAGGGCTAGAGTCCCCTTCACACTCACCATCGGGCTCCCTCTCGCGTGGTTCACCCGACCACTGCTCTCGCCACGTCATCGATTCGACTCTGGCATCCTGTCCTCTATGTCGAACTCAGCTTGTGTCTGCGCTTCGATTTCCTCACAAAGCAGCCTGTCCAGGCTGAATTTGAGCTCTCCGAGCGATCCGTCGCCACTTCCGGCGCTGAATTCGACGCCGGTGTCAGCTTCGATTTCGGTGAAATAGAGGCTCGTCGTAACCGGGCGGTCGTCGAACGCCGCGACCATCAGAGCGTACGCCTCAAGTTGCGGCTGATAGTATTCGGCCTTCTGCTCCAGTTTCGATTCGTCGACGCGACCGGTCTTGTAGTCTACTACGGTGGCCTTCTCGTCACCGAGGGCGAGGCAGTCGATAATACCGGAGATGGAACCGTGGGCCAGTTCCACGCTTGCTTTGAGTTCGCGATAGACGGCGTCGTCGCTGTCGGCCACGTGACGGACGTAGTCGTTCGCTCGTTGGGCATGTTCAGCGACGCGGTCGCGGTCGTCCTCGGTGACGGAGCCCTCGTAGTCCATCGATCTGAGCGCGTCATCGATGATATCGTCCCAGCGCTCGGGGGGATGCTGGATTTCACAGATCCGGTGGACCGCTTCGCCGAAGAACCGACCGGACAGTTCGTCCGACCCGTCTCCCTCTTCTGCGGTCGTGTCGTCGTCCTCGTCCCACTCAGTATCGTCGTCAGCTCCTCGGCGGTAGTGGACGATACGGTTCGCTTCATCGAACACCAGCTCGCCGTCTTGGTCCTCGCCCAGAACGTCCGCGACTTGGAACGGCGAGAGATGATACTGGATGGGATTGGGCTGTCGCTGCGGTATTTCGACGGTCATCGGAGGCGCCTCGACAGCCACGTCCTGCGTCTGTATCGTCGCTTGCTGTGGGAGTCGGACGGTGTACGTAGGGGAATCCTGGTCAGGGGCCTCGCTCCGAGTGAGGGAGTCGACGTGCAGCTGACCGGTCACCTGCTCGTTTGCTTCGAGGGTAGCGAGTAACTCCTCGTCGCCGAGTAGTGACTCCTGGACGAAGTCGCTCCAGCGCTTTGGTTCGTCTGTCTCCGGGTCCTCCAGCGTCGTGAGCGATTCGTCGTCTTCGGTTCCGTGCGTACCGGCCAGAATCAGATGATCACGAGCGCGCGTACAGGCGACGTACAGGGTTCGCTTCTCTTCGGCGCGGAGTTTTGCCAGACGGCGTGACTGGAGCCCTTTCTTCGCGACGGTGTCGGTGGTGTCGAAGGGGTCGTCGCTGTCAGGGACAGAGAGTCCGACCGCTGGGCGGTCGTTCACCTCTTCGAACTCGGTTCCGCCCGCGAGTGGCGGGTCGGTGTTGAACTTGTCACCAAGACTGGGCACGATGACGACAGGGAACTCCTCGCCTTTCGCAGCGTGGACGGTGAGGATCTGTACACCCGTCTCGCCGTCGGGAATCGCGGCTTCGGGGTCGTAGTTGGTGAATTCTTGGCGTTCGTCGATTCGCGTGACGAGTGCGCGCAGACTGCCGGCGTCGCTGACGGCTTCACGCAGGTACTCTTCGAACTGTTCGACGTTGGCGAGCGCTTGTTGCGGGCGTTCGTCAGCGCTGAGACTCACGAGGTAGCCGGTCGCGTCCAGCGCAATGTCGAGGAGTTCTGCCCACGAGTCAACTTGGGGCCCGGCGGCATCTCCGGAGGCACCGGCGAGCGTTCGCAACTCAGCGAGCAAGGAATGACTGCGGGCAAGCGCGGCCTCGTCCGTCTCTCCGAGCGTCTCCCAGACGTCACCACCCTCTACGACTGGGGCGAGTTCGTCGTCGGTGAAGCCGAACAGCGGGGAGCGAAGCAATCCGAACAGGCAGATGTCGTCCTCTGGGTCGGCTAGGATGCGGAACAGGTTCGTGAGCGTCTGAACCTCTGGCGTGTCGAAGTAGCCCTCTCCCTGAACGACTGTGTACGGGACCTCGTGGTCGTCGAACGCGCGCTTGAACTCGCCGAGGTGGGTCCGTTTCCGGATGATGACCGCGATATCGTCGTACGTCACCGACCGACTTTCGGGGCCGTCGTCCGGGTCTGGTTCGTAGATCTGTGTCTCGTCGTCGACGAGGCGCGTAGCGCGCGCTGCCACGGATTGGGCTTCCGACCACCGTCGTGCCGACGGGGGTGCGTCGTTCAGCGGGTGATCGGGAGCAAGGACGTTCGGCCGGAGATCGTCGTCCGGGACGAACAGGTACTCCATCGTCGGCGTTACGTCGTGAGGGTTGTCTCGCCGGGGGCGCAGGGGCTGTGGTGCTGCCTCGAAGGCATCGTCTACGTCGTCGTCGAAGACATCCTCGAAGAGACTGTTGAGGAATCGAAGCAGTGGCGGGAGCGTTCGGAAGTTGTCCTGGAGCTGGTACCCAACAACGTCGTCTCCTCCGCCTGTTGTCGAGGTGTTCTCACTCCCGTTTGCGCCGACGAGTGCGCTCCGCGCTTCTTGGAAGACGGCGACGTCGGCGTTCCGGAAGCGGTAGATCGACTGTTTCTCGTCACCGACCGCGAAAACGTTCTGCTCGCTGTACGGCGTACCGTCGGCTGCGAGGCTGGTGAGTGACTGAACGATGTCCCACTGGTTCGGGTCAGTGTCCTGAACCTCATCGATCATGACGAAGTCGAACTGGTCGGCGAGTGACTCACGAACGGCGTCGTTTCCACGCTCCGGGTGGAGGAGGTTCCGTGTCTGTTGAACCAGATCGGTGTAATCCAAGACGTTCCGATCGTGCTTCCGCGCGTCGTACCTGCGGGCGGCCTCGTCGAACAAACGAGCTAACGCGAAGTAGTACGGCGCACCCTCGCGGTCAACGGAGATGTCGAGACCATCGCCCTCCGAAGATCGGTTTGTAGCGTCCAACCGTTCGACGACTTCAGCGACGATCTCACCGATACGGTCGGCTTCTTCGTCGGTACCGTTCCAGTCGCCTTTGACCGGCGTGTAGTTCGCGTACTCGTCGTGCCCGGATTTGGTGAGTTCGTCACATACATCGTAGAGTCGTGCGCGGCGGTCGCGAACCGAGTCCAGACTGTCCAGCCCGTCTGAGCCGTCGAAGAGCTGTACCACTGTCCAGATACGCTCAGTCCGCTTTCCAAGGTCAGTGTCGTCGAGATCGGCGACAAGTTCTCGAAGTTCTTCTACGAGGAAGCGAAGTTCTTCGTCGGAGCAGAGTGCATCCACCTCGTCGGCCGGGAAGGGGTGCAGTTCTTCTTCGACGTAGGCGACGTAGTCGTCGACGGTACGAGCGGGTGCGCTCCAGATGCCGGCCCAGGATTCGCTGTCAGGACGCTCACCGAACAGGTCCTCGAGAACCTCGTGGAGAGAGTATTCCGAGAACGCGTCCAACAGGAGTTCGACCTCTCGTGATTCTTCTTCGATGAGTTCGTCGACGATGTCCCGCTGAAGTCGACTCGATTCGACATCGTCGAGGGTGTCGAATCCGGGGTCGAGTCCGGAGACCGCAGTCGCATGTTCAGACAGGATGCGCTGGCAGAATGCATGCAGCGTGTGGATGTACGCGTCGTCCAGCCCGTTGAGAACGTCGCGCCAGCGTTCGTGGTCAGCGTCTGCGGTGGCGAGTCGGTCCAAGACGCGTTCGCGGACGGTTTCTGTGAGGTCACGCGCAGCCCGTCGCGTGAACGTCGTCACGAGGACGTTCTCGGGGAGCGCGTCGGGATGATCCTCCAGAAGCGCTAGATACCGGAACGAGAGCGTCGTCGTCTTTCCGGTCCCAGCGCCGGCCGTGAGTGGATAGTTCTGTGAGAGCGCTGTGATGGCGTCGTCCTGCTGGTCGGTGAGGTCGTCTCGACGCATCAGTTCTCTCCCTCCTCGACCGTCGGAGTCCATTCTACGCCGCGAGCAATCGGTGGGACGTACGCATCCCGTCCCTTGGATTCAATATTTTCTATGAATAGTTGGCGTCGGTAGGACCGGACGTCGCAGGCATCGCGGAAGGGACAGCTCGAACACCCGGCGTCGTCGGGGTCGTTGATTGTCGGATGGAACGTTCCGGCTTCGATGCCGGAGACGATATCGCTGAGGCGTTGTGGAACGACATCGTCGAGGAATTCGCGGAAGCCTGCTCGGGTCTCGATGCTTGGCTTGTCCGAACTCTGGTAAATCATAGGCGTCCCGCCGTATCCGTCGCGGTACGAGTTACCTCGCCAGCTTGCGTTCGGTGGGTCATCGCCGACGAATCCGATCTGGCCAGCGGTGCTGCTCACTTTTCCGGGTTCCTTGAGCCGGTAGTACCCGCCCCCGACAGCTTCGGTGACCTCGTCGGCGTTCTCTTCCAGCATCTTCGCGTAAATCGGGAGCTGGAAGCTGAGTCCGTCCAGTGTGTCGCGTGCGGAGGAGGTGTATCCTGTCTTGTAGTCGCGGACGATGGCTCTCCCATCGGGCGTTGTTTCGCCGCGGTCGACGACACCGCGGATTGTGGCTCCGTCTACCTCGAAGGAGAGCTTAATCTCGAACCAGGCCGGTGCTGCCGTCAGTGGGCCGTCTTGGAGCCGATTGTCCGGGTCGACGTACAGTGCGAGCTCTTCTTCGAGAAATCGCACGAGGATACCCGCAGGTCGACCGTCGACCGCGGTCCGGTCGTAGTACTCGTTTCGATCGACATCTCCGAGGCCGGCCAGTAGTTCGAAGAGCCAGCGGTCGTCGAACTCGTCGTCGACGGCTTGGAGTTCGTCGACCGCGACACGGAGGAGGCGTGCCTCCAGGTCATCTTGATCGAATCCGACGAGCGAAACCGGAGACCCGACCTCGTCTCGGAGTTCGGTGTAGAACCGCTCTAGGACGTCATGAACGTAGTGCCCGCGATTGATTGGCCCCTCGTCGCGGTCTTCTTCCTCCAGTCCGAGGACTTCCTTCGCGTAGAAGCGGAACGGGCAGCTGGCATATCGCTCCACCTGCGTCGGCGAGAGTCGATCGAGCTGGTACGAATGGTCCTGTGCCGTCTCAGGAGTGACCCAGCCCGTACGCGCTGACGGCCGCGCAAGCCCACGATTAGACGCGGTTTGGATCCCTTCGACTACTCCTTCTCCCGGTGCTATCCCCGTACTGAGACGGTCACTACTCCCAGCTGTCTCCGCGAACAGCCCGGTCGACGACGCGGCAGTTGCGTACTCTCCGAGTGTGCCGGGACCGGCGCGAGCGCCAGCAGTCGCGAACGCTCGCTGTGCGTCAGCTCGCGCACCGATTTTGTCTCGGCGACCAGTTGGGTCCTGCCCAACGAGGTGGCCGAACTCATCTCGCGGCTGCGGTTCGGTGTCGGTGATACGACGGAATTCGGCAAGGATGCCAGCATCGATGTACTCCGTGCCGTCGAGTTGTTGTTTCGGCCGCGAGAGCGTGACTGACTCAGCGGCAGCGACGAGGCTTGCGATACGGTACTCGGCGCGTCGGGCCTGATCGGCTTCGGCGAAGTCCGGATGTGCGTCAGTGACGGCGTTCACGAGTGCGAGTCGGTTCGCAGACCTTGGGAAGTGTGACGCAGTCAGTCCGAGGACGAACACGTGGTCGAACGTCCGCATCCCAAGTTCTGCCGCTCCGAGTACCTCGACTCGCCCATCGCGAATTGTTGGATCATCGGTGACGGAGACGGCACCGAGTGCGTGCCGGGCACGTTCAAGGTCATCTCCGTCCCCTGTCCGTTCGACGGCGTCGAGGACTCGCTCGGCACTACGGTAGACGACGCGTTGGGACCCGATCGTTGTTCGATCCTCCACTGCGTCTTCGATTCCGAGGCACTCGACGAAGTAACGATAGGCTTCGACGCCTCCGTCATCTGCGACGGTTTCTGCTTTGGTGAGAAGGTCGTCGATAGCCGCTCGGTGCGGCTCCTCGACGTCACTGAGTTCTTCCACGTCCGCGATTGCGTCGTATGCCTGTTCACTATCGACGTTCTCCCAACTCGACAGCACCGGGTCTACGAGCGGATTATCGAGGAGGCTGCGAAGGTCATCAGTGAGTCCCGTCTCATCAAGCAGCTCCAGCGCGGTCGAGAGAGCAGCACCGACCGACGTTCCATCCAAGTCGTAATCCCGAGCGACAGCGTATGGAATGGATCGCGCAGAGAACTCACCGGCGAAACGGTGAGCGTACGCTGATGACGCGGTCACGACGACGCCGATGTCGTTTGGGTCGACGCCGTCACTCAGGAGTTCCTGTACTTGCCGTCCCGTATACCGTACCTCGCCCGGGAGCGAGGACGGGACGACAGTTTCGACAGTCGTCTCATCCAGGGGGACTGCGGCGGCATCAGGACGGAACGGCGCAGACGCTAACCGTCGGTTCGCAGGAGAACGGGACTCACGGGCCGTGACCGAATCTGGTTCGAACCCGAGGTCGTCGACGAAGAAGTCCCATGCGGGGGCCGTTGCGACGTCGACACCGCTCGGAGCGGCCGTTCCAGTCAACCGGGAGAAGGTCGCGGCCGTCAGCCAGGTGTCCGTAATCGTCTCGACGACGCGCGATGCCAGCACGGAGAATGTATCAAACCCTCCGATGATGACTGCATCCGTGTGCGGAAAGCACTGAGCAGGATTGGAATTCGCCACCCGTCGGTACCGCTCTGCCCAGATGGTCGTACCTGAACCGTCGGGGAGTCGCTCTCGTCCGTCATAGAACCGTTGGGTAATAGCCTCGAGCTCTGCGCTTAGGTTGACCAGTCCTTCGTCAGTCAAGCGATCGTAGACGGCTTCTGGTGAGAGCAGTCCGGCGAATTCGACGAGACTCAGGAGGCCCTCCATCTGCTCGATGAGACCGGTCGGAGGCAGTCCGTCTCCTTCCATGAGCGACCACTTGGCGGGTAAGTCCGAGAGAGCCTGTTCGACGAGTCGGAGGCGAGTTGGCTGGTCCATTCGCGAAGCTGCACCGCCGATCGCTTCGCGGTCGTAACACCGGTCGACGAACTCGTCGAGTGTGAGCACAGTGAGTTCAAGTGAGCGACCGATGTCTTTCCATTGCGCTTCGACTTCTCGAAGGCGATGAGGTTGGTTCGTAATGTAGAGGATACTTTCAGGAGTTTCTCCTGACTGCGTCGCCGCCCAGTTGAACGCTGCCCGATCAACGGCGACAGCATCTGGGCCGTAAAAAAGCCGATACATTCGTTCTAAAGATCATGTCGGCTTGAACACATAATGCTACCGGAAGATGTTAAAATGGAAGAATTTCCTTGCCAAATTGAGTCCGTGTCTTCCCTACGGGACACGGGTAGTTCGCTGGCCACAGCGTGTGTGATTTTCAGCCGCATCACGTAGGTTTGAGGACGTCGCAGAGGACATCTTCATGTCAAACCCCCGGTTGTCGCCGCCGTTGGTCACGCAGAAGGCCGGAGGATAGCAGGGGGCGGGATGCGGACCGAAACGCGATCGCACTGGTTAGCACTGGCGCGAGAAGACCATATTTCAGTACCCAACACACTCTCACTGTACTGGCACTTTTCCACCTAAGCGAGGTTATCCAAGCGAACTCGCCGTCCTACTCTGACTCCATTTTCGGAGCCGAGGCTAGTACACGAAATCAGGAGATAGAACGTAACATCAACCGCTGTCTCTCATACCTCCTCAGTTGCCTTCGCTCGTAGTACCTGAATCAAAGAGTCTATGAAGTTGTTAATTTGGGCTCTGTCGTCGGAGCGAGGAAGTCCCACTCGCGGATGGCGAAGCCGACAATCTGGATACGCCGTTGAAGGTGCTCTCACTCGCAGGCAATCTCACGGCGACGGTCTTCCTCGCCACCATCAATGGACTCATCAGCGAGCGTCCCACGAAGCTGGTTCGGTGACTCAACGCCGAACTCATCCTTCCAGTCGCGAATCTGCGTCTTCGTATTGGTGAGCCGGTCGGTAAGCTCTTCGACAGTGAGAATGCATGGGCCAATGAGTGGTGTCGAGCTCGTAGATCGACTCGTAGAACAGGGCGTCGATGAATACGATGCGATCGACGTCCTCGAACAGCAGTACGATCGCTGTGTTCGCTGTTGATTGACTATGCCGACTCCGCAGCCCTGATTGCTTCCTCTACAGTTGGGAGATCATACAACACCAGGAGCGGTCCGATCGCCAGTCCCATGAGCAACCCAAACAACGTCATTGGCTCTGCAGCAAGGACGTCAGCAAGCAAGCCGCTGTACGCTGCAACAGCAACAAGAGAGAGCACATACAGGGACATCATGCCGATCGTTGCAGTCAAGCGTTTGAGACTTGGCGTGTAGAACTTCCAGTCTGGATGGATCTTGAGTGCAGTATGTTTGGCTTTTGCATAGCCAGCTGCAGCTAAGCTCATCGCACCAGGTTCGCTCGAACCACGATCGTCATCTTCCGCTCCCATAGAGTCTGCCGCAGCTTTGTACATATGCATCCGCTCCCACAACGTATCTCCTTGACTTTTTATGAGTGGTCGAAGTCGCTCGACAACATCCAATTCATTGGCAGTTATCTTCAGATCATTCAGGATATCAAACGCCCCTCTCTTGTCGACTGTTGGATCTGCAACCTCGTGTACGAATTCTTGGACCTCTGTATCAGCTTCTGCGCCACAGCAGATACACCGACTCAGATATCTCTCAGTCATGCCTCCGCAACTGTCACATGCAACGGGTGAGATGGGTTCAGAGCTCTGAAATTGACTTCCATCACCCCCATCCGCGTATGCGATATTCGATGCGTACTGTGTAGAAAACGATTTTATGTAGTGTTGCGGAGTATCTGATTCATGCGACCACCCAAAGTGATCCCTGAGAGTTTGTTCGTTGACTGTTGGCTTACCGGATAGATATGATGCCCTCGATCGGCGGAAATGCTGTGGATTGTGGTCTTTTACGATGGCTGCTTTGTCACCGAGAACGAGGAATCTGTGATACATTGTGTTATATTTGATCGGCTCGTTCTTGTTGAGTTTAGTGAATATGTGGGTATCTGGCCCTAATTTTTCTTCTGGGTCTGCGTGTACCGGATGATCTACTTCTATCCATTGACGCAGTGCCGCTGCTCCGGGGTACAAACGAACCTCTCTTGGGCCTCCTTTACTACCTTCTGGAATGGAAATAACATAGTGATCACCATGCCACTTAATGTGCTTGTATCGCAGCGAGCAAAACTCCGATTGAGGGCGTGCACCAATCCCCCATTCTGAAAGAACCATCGCACGATCTCGACTGTTATCCGCAGCTTCTGCCATTTTTATAGCATCTTTCCATTCGAGAACATTTCCAGGCAGTGGTGTTTTTTTGACTTTCCGATGTCTCCCTGGAATAATCTCGTCGAACCTGTCTTGAACATCATCCGATCCCATCAACTCCCCGTATATTTTTATGACAATGAAATGGTTGTGTATGGTATTTTCTGAATAGTGTTGCTTTTTCGTCCACGATAGTAACGAGTTCAGGTTGTCATCCCCTCCTTTGATACAGTCCAAAAAAAGAGAAGACTCTTTTTCTAAAATGCGTGCAATGTCAATATAGAGGGCGCGTGTCCGTCCTTTTCGGTTATTCTGTTTCAGATTGATTACTTCTAATTCGCGGTCAAACTCTGTGATCCGCTCGATTTGTTCATTGGAAAGTTCCGTTGAAAATGCCAAACGCTTCCGCGCTTGGTTAAGCACGTGCTCGTCCGAACCATACTGTGCGTCAGAATCGGGATCGTAGAGGGTGAGAGCATCTGGTATAGAATCGTCATCCACGTGATTATCAAGACTCATCTTAACGATAACTATACCTTCATTTGTAATAAGGTTTAGGCCCAGAATAAAAAATCCGTAAGTAATAACCACTGTTTGAGTTCAATTCAAGGTGTTATTATATAAATGGGCGTCTATAATCCATAGTTTTATGTGTAAATATGCACTTGTCAGTAGTAGGCACAGTCGTCCGGGAAAACCGGCAGGGTGCATCAACACCCTACCAATGTGCCCCCTAGTATGAGAGCGTACTATACTACGCGCACCACGAGTCATAACTCTGGTGCCCATGACGATGAAGAATCGGTACTTGATCACTTGAAAAAGCACGACAACCGAGACATCATAAGCCGGATCATCGGCGAACTTAGAATGCCACGCCCAGCGCTCAAATCCACGCTGTGGAATCTTAAATGTAGAAGGCTAATTAGTGTGTCCACTGACTTGTGCTCTGTCGACGTTTCATCAACACAGGCTGTGCTCAAGACAGACGGTGGCGAACAATGCCGACCGATCAGCGAAGAAGAGACTATGTACTTGCTCGGCAGTTCTAGACGTCGGGACCTTTTGCTCTACATCAACGAAATCGCCAGCCAAGATGAAGAGAAAACGTACCTCAAAGTTGGAGATATTTGTGATTACATGTCTGCCGGAGAGTTGCCACCATGCGAACTAATAGACGTGTCCTCCAGAGACCGGCATCGAATTTATATTTCGCTTGTTCAAAACCACTTGGAGGTGCTTGACGATCTTGATGTGATCGAGTACCATGATCGCGTTAAAAAGATCGCAGTGGGTCCAAACTTTCAGGTCGTTGTGGACGTCCTTGAGTTCACGCGAGACCGCATTCATCAAACGGAGGTGCCATAGACGGTACGGTATTCTAAATATTCTAAAGAGCGATCGCTATTGGTAGGAGTTGAGAGCTCTCAACTAATTAAATGTGTTTGGCAGTTGATAGAAATAATTATTTGGTAGGTTTGTTAGTTGCCACTTAGGCCGATTGTGCTTTAAACACGACTGTAGGCCAATCACAGTTCAAATAAAAAGCTGCGTCAAATGGTGCTAGAGTTGTCTTCTGGCGGTCCGCCGTTGATCGCTTGTCGAATCCACTCGCTCCGGTAATCACCGTATTCAAGCTCTCTCGACCGTGGAAGCTATCGAAAAAGTATCTGATGACAAATACCGGATTAAATTCCGAAATTTGCAAGACAAACGGCGAGGTCACAAAGACGTTGTCACAGTGGAGAAAAGGTTATGAGTAAAGTCTTCAATCCATTCGAGTGGGTTTCATCAATGAGGTTATGACTATATGGTTCAAATTAAGCCCTCTTCTAAACGATTATCGCTGGCTTGGCTCGCCAGTGATTCGATCTCTTCGGCGACAACTTCCGAGAGTGAGATTCGGTTTGTATGACAGTGGTCCATCATTGCTTGCTTTTTTTCAGCCGAGAGCTTGACTGCCACTCGTGGAACGATCAGATACTGGTCGTGGTTATTTCCACTGAGAACCTCTCGTCGAACCATATCCAACGATCGGTGCTCGTCAGATACGGCCTTCTTAATGAACTCTTTTGCATCAGTCTGATCGCTGAACACAACAGCATGTGCAGCAATCGCGATCACACGATCCTGCGATACTTTTGATTGCCTCGTCGCCAAAAAATCCGCTACCTGCCACCAAAGCCCACTGTACTGCCGTACGTTCGGGTTATAATTCTTCAACACCACCCACTGCTTGTCCGTACCCTCCGGCCCGTTGCTCAACAACGGGTGGACCACCTCTGGGAGCGAAAGAACGTTGACGTACCGACGGACCGCGTTCGCATCACGATCTAATCGACTACTAACCTTTTCAGCCACTGCCATCTTTGAGTCCTCTTCTGTCTTGATTTCATTATATAACGATCGACAAAACTGTGCTCGATCGTAGATCGTCCATTCGCGTCGACCCATGCTCGCTAAGTTCGTCTCTTCGAATGCTTCAAGCAGCGTCTCACAGATTTTCACCGGGAGGACTTCCCACCCACAATCAGTTGCTGCTTGATACCGCTGCCAGCCATCGGTGATGTGATAAATATCTTCGGCTGGATCAGGACGTACAATCAGTGGACGGTTGATGCCTGAACCGCTAATCGACTGTCTAAGGCGATTTTTTGGTGGCACTCGACGAGGATTATGATCGCCATGCACTAACTTCTCTGCAGGCAGCAGTGTATGGTCCTCGTCTGGAAGCATGTCTGGATGAGGAACCACCATCTTGGTTGTCTTAGCCATTGCTCACTCCCACCCCTGTTCTTTCGCAAGTGATTCGAGGCGTTCCTGATACAACTCACGAACCAGTTCACCGTGACCACGAACATCACGCCGGTTCATTACCAGTGCATGCCACCGGCTGTGCTGCTGTGTATCTGGACCCAATACGTCGACCTTTTTGAATGGACGCGTTGGTTCTATTGTCTCATATGAAGTCTTGAGATCAGCAGCCTGTCGCTGAAGCGTCTCACCAAACACTTTTTTATGATCCGCAGATGAAACACCACCAAGTTCGCCCCGCAAAGTATGGCGGAACTCTCGGAGTGTCCGTCTCAGCTCCTGCTCAGACATTTCGTCGTATCGCAGCGAACCAACCGCCTCCAAGACCGCATTCGTCGGGTCAACCTCGTCAGCATCGGTTTCTGCCTCGATCGTTTCATGGAGTTTGACAACTTCGGCTGACGTTCCTGATTTCCCTTCGCCACTACCAAGCCGTGAGAGAACGTCTATCCCGTAGTTGTCCAGTACCATACGCTCTTGGGCAGTCCGGTCACCTGGAGTCTTGAACAATGACTGAAGAATCGGCGGTAACGTGGCTGTCTGCAAATGACCCCTAACGATCCCTATTGCTCCAGCATCGTCCCGACCAAGGAACTGTTTGGCGAGATATTCCAGAGCCTGTTTCTCGGTTGAAAACCGGTTCTCCTCGGACCCAACAGTTCCGTTAAATTCATTTTCGTCATCCTCTGTAGTTGGGTCGCGCAACTCGCAACTACCCTGTCGACAGTGGTTGAGCAGTCCTGACTCTCCCGAGAGAGACACACCACAATCCGGGCAAACTGTTGGCTCTTTTTTTGGACGAACGAGTTCGTAAATTAAGCTCAATTGCTGTGCAATCTCTTGTTCTGAAAGATCACGACGATCGGTGTTCTCGCTCAACGAAGTCCACGCCGCTCGGAGATCAGAGGACTTGACGATCTTACACGGGACAGTCTCATAGCCTGCCTCCATCGCTGCATGGTATCGCCGAGACCCCGCAATAATCGTGTACTCTGCTTCTGGCTCAGTCTCAATCTTCGGCTCTGCGTCTTGCTCGACAGCGTTGTCTGTGTTTGTGTGAGTTACCCCCAGTTCAACGTTGTCAAGCGGGCGGACGATAATATCCTGATAGAGACCTGTTGATGCAATCGACGCAGCCAATTTTTGATCGGGCTCGTCACCACTCCAAGCACGATCACGCGACTGCATCGGATCGAGCGCCAAAGCGTCAATTGGCAAATTAGTTCGCTCGATCATACGGAAGTCGACCCCTCGTCAGCCATGTCTTGGATGATCTGCTGCCAGCCGACTTGTTCGAGTGTGACTGCAACGTCCTCGTTTCCTGTGTTTTCGATGGCAACCTCTGCAAGGAAGCTTTCTCTGTCGGTTGACAGCTTCTCTTGAACTTCTTTGACGGCATCGCTGTACTCCTCGTAAATCGTGAGTTCCTCACCGACGAAGACATAAAAGCCCTCCCCAGCTGTCGGATCAACGATGAACTGCGAACCATCCGTCATTGGCTGACCTCTGTTGGAATCGTCTCGACGACTCCATCCTCTTGCAGTTTGAGAACGTGATCATCTATCACGAGATACGGTTTGAGCATCCCGTACGCGTCAGGCAGGACATGGCTGTTGATCCGAACTGCAAGACGCTGAGGCGATCGTGGCCTGACATCCCGCGGCCCACCCCAGCTCATGTACCGGCCGTCGGACTGCTGGTGATGCTTGGCTGCCGTTTCAGTGACTGATCGAAGGTTCAGATTCGTTATATTGAAGCCTAATTGACCGTAGAGACCCCGCTTGACATTGATCCGTTTCGTTTGCTCGCGAACTGCATCCTCAGCGGGATCTGCAACGAACCGAAGATCGAATTCAGGGGTCTGTGCTGGTGTAACTTCCTGCAGTCGCTCGTCAGTAATCCGAATCGTTAGCGAAGTGACCGCTAAATCTGGATCCACTGTGAGCGAATCCTGAGACAAAATCGCATCGAGCTCATTGAAGATGTTCTCTCGAACGTCGGGTGTCAGAGGATTTGCTAAGCCGTCTTTCCCGGGCAACGCCTCGTAGTTGAGGGTGATCCGGTGATGAGTTTGCTGCTCTCTTAACACACCGTACTGGCGCAAGTGCTTGAGATCTGTCCGGTTTGTCGTCTCAACACTTCCCTGTGCACTGAGTTGGATGATATCCGTTCCGAATGCTTCCAATAGTGCTCGTGCAGAGTTCGTTAACAATGAAGGAATCTGCACCGTCCGCTGCGACGCGTCGTCTGACTGTGGAGCCGAGCTCACAGGTCGACCCCCCATTTTCGAGATGTAATCTGTAGGCTATACTGGTGCCGTTCGTCAATGCCGGAATTCTCAAGTCCGGCGGTTACTTTCTGTAACATGCTTCGTTGTGTTTTGGCGAAGCACAGTCGGCGGGTGTTCCACCACCCGGCGGCATTCTACCGCTCCTGTGCTTGTTCAATACTACAAGCCACGTGTAATTAAAACCTTGCATTATAGAACAAGCTTGTTCGATTTGGCAATATGAATATTGTCGAAAGATACGGGGTATTACATATATGAGGCCAAACACTATGACATGACCATCGGGCGCGGACTGTTGACAGATGGAGAGCGTGAATATTTGCGAGGCGAGTCAGGCGATCAGAGGATGTATGAAGCTCGTTCAAGATTTCGAAAACGACTGAGTGAGTCAGTCGTAGAAGATATTAAATTGCTTGAACAGCACCAACCCGAATTACTTGATGAGTTACGTGCAATAGTGTGCGAAGAAGACTGACTTCCCATATTTAATTTCACACATCATGGTCGGTTTGACATTTTCATTCATTTGTTTGTGATACTGTTCAATACAACATCAATATATTGTGCTTTTTGAGTGGTCCCAACGGATAAGCGAGGCAATCGACGGGTGAAATATTGAATAGCTTTCTGAACTAACCAACACATGCTAGTTGCAACCCTTTTGTTGGTTAGCTACAAAACCAGATCAGTAGGAACTAAGTGATGACTGGCTCTCGTACAGGGTTTCAAGACGATCAACTGATTGAAGAACAGAGTTGATTGTCTCTGGTTCGATATTTCCGATGTTATATAGGTCGTATCGACCACCTTCCTCCCCCCTGTTTTCCCGAGTCACAGTAAGGAAGCCTTTGAGCTTCAGATCACTCAGCCGATCGCGAATAGTCCGATCAGTTTTAATTTCGATATCAATCGCTGCTGCAGCCTTCTTGTATTCTTGATAGATATCGACGCTCTTCGCGGGGAGTTCGCCCCGAGCGTGCAATTGCATCACTGCATAGAGCGTTAGGTGGCCTTGTGTCGGTAGTTTCTCCAACTCTTGCGTCACTTTGTTTTCTTTTACTAACGGCTCTGCCTTTCGAACGTGGTCTTCGGAAACGAGGGGGGCCTCTTCAGAACGAGCAAGATCACCTGCCTTATATAGAATCCGTAGAGCTTGGCGAGCACTCCCCGACTCTTGTCCGGCCATTGCTGCACAAAGTGGAATCACGTCACTTGTGAGAACACCAGGTTTGAACGCACTCTCTGCTCGATCTGCCAAGATCGTCCGTAGTTGAGTAGCATCATACGGTGGAAAATGAATCTCTTCCTCGCACAGCGTATCTTTAACACGAGCTGAAAGACTATCTCGAAACGTGAAGTCGTTCGAGATGCCAATTACACCGACATATGTCTCATCTGGTGGTACGTCCCCGTTATCGTTACACCGTGGGAGCTCGTAGAGAATGTGGTCATCGCCCCCGATCGAGTCAACCTCATCGAGAATAATCAGGACATGTGTTGCATCTTGGTTCCGAAGCTCTTGATATAACATGTTATAGATCATATCCGGCGGATATCCGGTGGTAGCAATTTGATTATCAAGATCTCGGAAGCAGTTGACGAGGTTCGCAGCAACAGAGTAACTTGTACCAAGTTTCTTGCAATTGAGGTATACAAAATCAACGTCCAGATGATCGAAGGCTTGTTGGTCAATTTCTAATCGCTCACGGATCAAACGAGACGCAACCGTCTTACCAACGCCTGTCTGTCCGACTAAGAAAATATTCTTTGGCCGTGTCCCTTTGATAACAGGCTTGAGCGCATTTTGATACTCTGAGAGTTGTTCATCACGCTCCAAAAGTTCCTCGGGTGTGTGAGTATCGCGGAGGACTTCCTCATTGGCGAAAATGTCGTCTTCAGGTGAGAACCGTTCCAACCCCATTATATTCAATCACACGA
>LFFM01000472.1_pt1 | contig 27964 bp, 23 predicted proteins | sample 643131 | NCBI WGS metagenome assembly LFFM01 (sample SAMN03777445, study PRJNA286221) | soda lake metagenome | biome: soda lake; feature: Kulunda steppe; material: water; isolation source: sample Tc-Br brine of Tanatar trona crystallizer | place: Russia: Kulunda steppe | collected 2011-07
CTTCGAGCAGTGGGTCGAAGTCTTTCACAACAGCGATGATCCGTTCGATTGCTTGGGTAACTGCGATCGGCGAAGACGCACGAAGGAAAAACCCGACACGCAAGATAATCCAGATAAGATAGATAAGACAAATAAACTAAGTAAGACAGGTAATATGTCTAAACTGTCTAAACCATATATTCCAAGATAGGCGTATTTTGGGCCTATCGATCCGCCTCGCATCTGCCATCAGCCACTGCCGATCGTTGAGGCTTGACATTGCGGTCCGCAACGTCGATCGGTCTCTGACTTGTTTCCACTTGGCACGGGGGGATGCAGAGGCAATCGCCGATCATCTGCACAAATTGCTTTACTTAGAACAAGGATATGACAACTAAACCTGTGGTTGAGATGATATGGAGTGATTATTCGTTTTCGAGTGCGTCGTAGATGTCACGGTTGCTATCACGATCAGCCGCCGCGATTCGCTGGACGAGTTCCTGACGGATGTCATCCATCACCTTGTCGAGTGGCGAAGGAGAGTCGGCTGCGTCCTCGGTTGACATAGATGAATTGATGTGCTGAATGTGGTTAATTATTTGGGTCCTCTGGATCGTCGGTCAATCGATTGATTCCGTACTGAATGAAGTCATCCCGCCAGGCCTCGATTTCGCCAGCCAAATCCAACTGATCGGTATGCGAACGAAGGTAGTTGATCGTCTCGTGTTGGTCGACAGTCGTCTCGTCAGTACCGAACTGTTTTAGCAGCGTTCTGATCTCCTTGTCGTAGGCGAATTTATACCCATTAAGAAAATAAAACACAACGGTCGTGTTCAGTGCGGTGCGTTTGTTCGCGTCGACGAACGGGTGATTAGCAACTAAAAGCCGAAGGAGATGATACGCCTTCTCGTGGATCGTCTCCGGTTTTGCCCCAAAGCTACCATGTTCGATATAGCTCAGTGCAAACTCGATGTCACCACGGTTCTGGACTCCTTGGTGGGTATCGGCGTACTCCGAAACGATATCATCGTGAATCGCAACGATATCTGCTACTGAGGGATACCATATCGAGTCGACCATTCGTATTACTGTCGAGGAGGGTCCAGTGTAACTTTTACTGTCGAGTCTAAGACCGCTTCGCTATTTGGAGAAGAGCCTCATCTGAAATGTTGTGTGCTCAATCTCCATCGAAAGGCTCGATCATTCATCGCCAGCGTATTCATACAGACCTCGAGTGAGCTGTCAAACTTTTCCTTGTCGTGAAAGACGGACAAGAGACGTATTTACATCCCCGCCATCGATGCCAGTTTGCTCTCGAATATAGCGTGGGTTCGCCCGTCCTTCCTTCAACACGTCTAACACAACTGCATCGCGATCGTTCCACAAATTGTATTGTGGTCGTGTCAGTGCTGCACTCAAGCAGCACCAATATTCAAAAGGTCGAAAAGTCAGCCGTGCAACTAAAGTGAGTGATTATACGATCGAGATAGCTAATCTTGGGTACTGTGAGCTCTGTGAAGCAATGGAAGCTGAAATCAAACGATACTAAAACAGATCTTGTGTGTCACACTATACCGTGGCCTTTATATATGTACCTCGCCAAATGGCGATTGGACACTGGTGCGGTAGAATCTTTTCTATCGCCCTTTGTAATATACGTGAGCGAAGCATACAATCAGATAATATAATATAAGGAATATTCACACATACAAATTAAAGATTTTTAACCTATTGATGTTTTGGTATGTGGTAGCACCCGGTTAGAAGCGTAAACAGGACTCGACCGCACCAGTGTCCAAATGTGGTTCGTTGAGTCTTAAACCGCACCAGTGTCCACAACGTGCAGTACACGCTTCGATCGCAGGCAAAAGACGAATCACTGGAAGCCCGCTGATCAGAGTCGCTTTCGGGGTGTGAAGGGGCGAATGTGGCTACCAGTGTGTAGGACCTCAGTAAACGAGGTGACACACAAATGGGAAACATCAACATTAGCAGGCGGAATCTCTTGCGAAAAGCAGGAGTGGGGGTAGCAAGCACGACAGCAGCTGGAGTGGGGCTCTCTGCGACAGCAAATCCAGTCGAAGCAAGTAAAGAGAAAGCATGGTGCGAAGAGACAGATGAATACAGAGCATGCGTCTACAAGCCAACACGCCGTGTTCGGCGGCCAAACGCACCAACAAATAGACGGATCTATGTTGGCAACGCAAAAGTATACAGAATTGGATCGGGTTCACCAGAATTCAATCTCCATGCTGGGAGTTGGGTAGAGCGGCGGAGAGGACGGCGCTACTACTATGTCTGGTTATGGGAGTCAAAACTCCTGCACCGCAATCAGGTAATCCGTGCACGAAGTCCTCGGCAATTGGCTCAACGAACAGGAGCCGTACTCGTACGCTGGTTCGCAGAAGCACGAAGGAGAGCTATTAACGCAAAATTAGCAGTCGCGATCGGAAAATTAGTCGCTGCTGGAATCAGTCTAATCGTATCAATAATATTAGCACCATTCCTCTCATAGGAATTTAAAGAGTGCAGCGATATTTCCATGGGTCGGGTGACCCATGGTGCTTTATTACACTATTTTCTTTAAAATACGACTAATAAAAGTAGATCAACAAAGTGTGCAGAATTAGTATTATAAAATCAGTTCCAGTACAAATACCCATCCCAAATTTCTGAACCAACACATCGTTTATACTGTGCTAGTGAGACACAACAAGTAGCGAGATCGGGACATAGAGCCCGTCTCAGTGACACATGCACGACGCACACCCCTACTCACGAGCGACCGATCTACCGATCGGTTTCCCACCGGTTGCTGGTCAACCAGTAGATATGTCAGGAATTTAATTTATCCATTGACAAACCCATTGATGAGAACGTCCTACGCCAAACAGTTAACAGATTTATCTTGTTTCCCTAAGTGGACAACCGGTTGCGTGGAGCAGGAGGGCTAGGTCCATCAGGGCGTTTGCTGTCCGCCCACGCGCCCAACATTGGACATTCGCCGTGTCTAACGTTTCTCTGAGCAGATCTTTGGGTAGCATGAACACCAAACCATTGATATGCTCGTTTCTCAAACCGGCTTATCTAGACTGTGGCATCATATGAATTACTTATCATATAAAACTGATAATTGGTATCCGTATTGATATTGCAGAAGTCTATCATTATAATCATCGTCTGATCCGTTTATACGAGAAGAATAACGATTAAACCACCAAATTATTCTGTTTAATCTATCAATGACATGACCTGGTTCACCAGTACGTGACAATTCATGTCCTTCCCGTGGATACCGAATAAATTGTGTTTCCACGTTATTTTTACACAATATCCTATAAAGGATCTCTGCATTGTGAATTGGTACTCTAAAGTCATTCTCGCTATGAATTATTAACGTCGGTGTTGAGATTTGGTCAGCATACATGACCGGTGATTTTTTTAAGAATTGTTCAGGTGACTCCCAAGGCTTACCTAATTGATATTCGGTTGAATGATATGTATCTGTAGCTCCGTATTGGGCGATTTGATCATAAACGCCTCGCTGCGCTGCTGCAGCTTTAAATTTGTCTGTTTGGCTAATTGTCCATACAGTTTGGAAGCCTCCATATGACCCACCTGTTATGAACAGGTTTTCTTCGTCAACGTAATCTTGTTCACAGAATTTCATAACGCCAGACATAATGTCCTTATGGTCTGCCATTCCCCAGTCATTTGCCATAGAAACCGAGTGTAGATCTCCATATCCTGACGAACCACGTGGATTACACCAAAAGACAGCGTATCCTTGTGCTGCCATCGATTGAAATTCATGCCACATTGACCCGCTTGTACCCCACATAATTGATGGACCACCATGGATTTCAATAATACCAGGATACTTTTTATTTTCATCAAACAGGTCTGATGGTGGTTTCAAAATCCAGCCCTGGATATCATGTCCGCTCTCCGATTCAAACCAAATTTCTTCAGGTTTAGAAATAAGACGTTCATTTAGATATTTTTCATTACATTCTGTCAACCTAACAAGTTTATTTTTATTTAATTCCGTTACGAAGAGATCGGATGGATAATCCCATTCGCTTTGTATAATTGCGCAGAAGCCATTCTGGATTGAGAAATCAGTAATCTCAACTCCAGAGTGAGCGTATACTGGTGATACAGAACCATCTATCGTTGCATGGTATACCCCGATAGATCCTTGATTAGGGGCTAAAAAGTAGACTCCTGATACATTTTCATCCCATCGAGGACTAGACGATCTATAAACACGATAATCAAATGCATCTGTAAGACAAGTAGAATTTTCGGATTCTGGAGTATACAGGTATAAATCCGTTTTATTCATTGAGGGGCCCGGAAACTCATCAGAGCTGTATCGATAGACGATTTTACCATCTATAGAAACATCGAATGAAGGGTTCCAACCAATTGTCTGTACGTGGCATTCTTCAGAATTATTTATCAAATCAAAAGATATTATATCATGAGTTAGATTATCATCTGGATTACCAGTCCGTTTAGAGGTATAATAAAGCGTATTTTTGTCTCGCCACCGTACATTGTGGTTATCAAAAGGCCCCTCGGTGATTCGAGTTACACAATCCTTTTTGTTTGATTGAAAATCTGAAATATCAATAACATATATATGTGATCGAGTATTGTCAAAATAACTTGCATCTTTTCGGTATACACTTCGATTTATGACTCTCGGATCTGGGCTATCTTTTGATTTGTTTGTATTTGAATATAGATCAGACCCATTTTGATAAGAATAAGGACTAACTTGTTGGATAAATGCAATTTTAGTACCGTCAGGCGACCAGACAGGATCAGATACATCTCCAGAAACGTAAGTTAATTGTTGTGGTCTTCCTGTTGTTGAAGTGATCCATAATTGGGTATCATTATCATTGGATGTCCGAACGAATGCTACTTCTTTTTCAGATGGGGATATTTTTGGTGAGGTGTCCTCATCATCTCCAGTAGTGAGTCTTTGTGCTTCCCCAGAAAGAGAAGAAATATAAATATTTTTACTATATGTTCGTTCAGAATTAGGTTTTGTGACGACGTACGCACATAGTTCACCCTCTTGTGAAAGGTCTAATGCAGTTATTTTTGCAATGTCTGAATAATCCTCCGGCTGGACATACATGAGAGTATCATGTTCTTTATATATTTAATTATTATCCTACATGTGCATCTACGAGTTCAGGAATCTGAAACAAAAGATTTGACAACTTGTGACCAGCGCTCTGCATGGTCTGTCATCAAGTGATGGTTAGCATTCTGCCACAAGTGAAGTTCAGCGTTTGGTATCTTTTCGAAGGTTCGAATTCCCATATCGAAACCCTCGTCGCGCTTGTGTGAATCTAGTGTCTGATAGCGCAATGTAACTAGTTTCGGTTCTGATTTGTTATCTTCAGGACTACTTTTTGGCCATCCAACGTAAGGTCGTGTGCTCCAAGTAACAAGTGTTGGACATTGGATGCTACTATGCCACTCTGTAATATGTTTATTTTTGTATGATAATGCAGAATTAAGACTTTCTGCTGATTGTTGTATCTTGTCGTTGCGTAATTGAGTGAACTCCCAATTGCGTCGTTGAAGATTATAGAACCAATCAATCTTTTCATCTGTGATTTTCCCATTCCAAAAAGGATGCTTTTCGGGGGATAGTAAATAACCGTCTGCCATCTCTTCAATTGATTTGGCTGCAGACTCGCGCGTTGGTTTCGGTGAACTGAGATCTCCTGGGATCTCACCTGGCATCAATTTCCGAGATACAGACCCAGCATTGACCAGTACTAACTTACTAATTAATTCGGGATACTCGAGTGCGAGATATGCAGCTTGGTATCCTGCTCTACTGTTTCCGACGACTGTTACATTAGATAAGTTCTTTTTTTGAATGAACTCGGCGACGAAATCAGCACGATGTTGAGGATAACAATCCTGATCTCCACGTGGTGAAGTGTAACCAAACCCTGGTTGGTCTAGGGCTATTACTCGACATGAATCAGATAGCGGCCCAAGCACAGACCCCCAATTGAGTTCGCTGCATGATGCAAGTCCACCACCATGTAACAGTACAATAGGTGAACCATTTCCTAAGTCATAATGGTGTACTTCAGTGTCATCCACAGAAATTGTTTGACTATTCGTTAACAGACCTTCCCAGTTAAGCCACGTCTCCATATACTATAACTTCGACTGTTCCCCATCTAAACCTTCTGAAATGTGGTGTGTTATCAAATACTATATTTCAATAAAAAATGAAACTGAGGAATACTTATCATAGTGCCAGATCAGTAATTTGTATGGACAGTAGCCATGCGTATGAAATTATAGAAGAATTTGGTAGTCACGTGATTAATTTAGAAAAAACAGATTTCATTTTACGCTGGGATTCAGACGTAATGATGCCTACAGAAGGCAGTGAAGCACGTGCAACCCAACGATCGACTATTTCTGCAGCCCGTCATCAATACCTTACTGATCCGAAATTGAAATCAGCTCTTGAAGCGATCGACACAGACAGCCTATCTGATGATGAACAGTCTGTGGTTCGGGAGATTCGTCGTGAACATACGATTGAATCAAATGTATCCGAAGATTTGAATAGTCGACTAAGTGGGTCATCATCGAGTGCATACGAGGCGTGGAAACAAGCCAATGCTGAGAATGATTGGAATACATTTGGTTCCAAATTAGAGAAGCAATTTGATCTAAAAAAAGAGTGGGCAAAAGAAGTTGATCCTGATTCAGATCCATACGAAGTGTTATGGGCGAACCGAACAGGGTATCTTTCTCAGCCATACATCCCACTTGAAACAGTAATAGAGATTTTTGATTCGCTTCGGAATGGTCTCATTCCGCTAATAGACGAGATTCAATCATGTGAAAAAGAACTTTCTACAGATATATTCGAAGGAGCATTTGACACGGAGATTCAAATGGATGTTGCACGAGAGGCAATATCATTACTGGGCTTTGACTGGGGTAGAGCTCGTCTAGATCTAGCGCCACATCCATTTTCATTTGGGACGCAGTTCGATGTTAGGCTTACAACACGTTTTGATGAGTCTAATGCTATTAGTGGCCTTATGAGTGTAATACATGAGTATGGTCATACAAAATATACACATGGTTTACCAAAAGAAGAGTATGGTACTCCAATTGGTGAACCACGTGGACTAGGCGTTCATGAATCACAGTCTCGATTTTTTGAAAACCATATCGGTCGATCACTTGGTTTCTGGGAAGAGTTTTTGCCGATGATGAAGTCGCATTACCCAAAACAATTGGTAAATGTTTCTCCGAGACAGGCTTATGAAGCTGTGAATCAAGTATATACTGATAATAGAATTCGTGTAAACGCTGATGAGCTTAGTTATCATATGCATATCATCCTACGAACAGAGATTGAGCAATCTATTTTTGCTGATGAAATAACTGTTGAAGATGTACCATCTGTTTGGGAAACAAAAATGGAAGAATATCTTGGCATCAAGCCACGTAGTGTTGCCGAAGGCCCATTACAGGACCCACATTGGTCACAAAATATGCCTGCATTCATTGGTTATACTATTGGGAGTGTGCTAGCCGCACAAATACACGCCGCGATGGAACGTGATATAGGACCCACAAATAACATAATTAGGGAAGGAAATATTGAACTGATTCATGAGTGGCTAAGAGAGAGTATTCATTCTCATGGTCAACGATATAAAACTGATGAACTAATAAGAAGAGCAACCGGTGAGAATCTCACAGCAGACTATTTCTTATCATACGTGGAAAAAAAGTACGGCGATTTATATGATATATCTATAAACTAATTTGAAAGCTCGGCAGCTTTTTATATTGCATGAGAAATGGTAACATAATGAAAAGAGCAACTGACATACCAAATAGTGAGTATGAAAACCGTATTAACATAGTTAGAAAGAAGATAGACGATAATAACGCTGATGCAGGAATTTGGTTTTCATCTCAGAGCATTGAATACCTAACTGGGTTTTATCATTTACAGACAGAACGTCCGGTGGTACTTATCATCACCTCTGATAAGATACAGAGTATTGTTCCAAAATTGGAGTATTCTCGTGTGAAAACAAATTCCATTATAGAAGCCAGTAAGTATTATTTTGATTATCCTGGAACGGGTCCGATGAATACAATCAAAGAAGTGTTAGATAGCTTGAATATTAGCTCAGCCGCTGCAGATATGGATGGACCCCCAAATGTAATGGGGTATGAAGGTCCAGCGTTGTCAAATTATATCACAATTCAAATGCAGTCTTGGGTTCCAGAACAACGACGTCAAAAAACCTCTGCTGAAATAGCAGTGATGCGTGAAGCATCAAAATGGGCACATTTTGGACACAAAAATCTTGTCGAAAAAATAGTCCCTGGTGCTGCACAAGGAACAATAAGTCAGCAAACAAGCTCAAAAACGTCCGAGGTCATGATAAATACACTTGGGAAATACTACATTCCACGTACTGGAATTTATTTTGATGGGCCAGTCCATACAGGAATGCACAGTGGAGCTCAAACTGCTGATCCACACCCGTTTCCTGATAATCGGGAATTAAAACGCGGAGACACAATTGTAACTGCAGCAGAAGTAAACGTCGATGGCTATCTATCGGAAATTGAGCGAACGATGTTTCTAGGAGAGCCCTCTGCAACACAGAGAGAGTATTATGAAATTATGCTTCATGCTCAACAGGTTGGTATTAATGCATGTAGTTCTGGGACACCTGTTTCAGAAGTTGCATCACTAGTTTGGGACGTGTTTGTTGAAGCAGGAGTACAAGATTATGCATACCACCATGTTGGTCACGGGTTAGGAATGGAATCTCATGAGGTTCCATACGTTGACCGTGGGTCAGATAAAATACTATCAGTTGGAGATGTCATCACAATTGAGCCAGGGATATACATTGATGGTCATGGGGGGTATCGACATTCTGATCCGGTGGTAATCCATGATGATGGAATTGAATTGCTTAATTCTTGGCCAAGAGATATCGACTCGAATATCATTCCTGTATGAATTACTTTACTAAATTGTAGATCATAGGACATATATAAACCAAAGATTCATTATCAATTCACTCAATAGACAACTTGTGAAAGAAGTAGAATTCAGCAGTGCCGACACATATGAACCAGAAGATGGCTGGAAGAGAGTATCGATGGCTGGAAGCGAGTCATTCACTTTCGAATGGTTCAATAAACGACCAGGACATAGTTCGCCGATGCATGAGCATGAAAATGAACAAGTCTGTCTCGTTCTTGAGGGAGAGCTTACAATTTATACAGAAGAAGAGGAGGTTACTCTTGAAAAGTATGATTCGGTATGGTTAGATGCTTGGGAAAGCCACCGTGTAGCGAATGAGAGTGAAGAAATGGCGGTTGGATTAGACGTTTTTTCTCCAGGGCGATCGTTTGACTTTTGGACAGATCGGTTAGATAGTGAATAGCCTGCAGACTACGAGAGATAGTGGTCAAGGATAATACGATCGTGATTAAATATTATTTATTCAAATAGACCTCAGCTATTACTCGTCATAGAGATGACAGAGAGCAACTTGCCTATCCGTAACTGGGATTTCTGAAGGTACCCGTTTGATACACGGTGTGTCGAGAAATTGTTTGATCATGGCAATGTCCTCATTGGCGATTTGTGCATGGACACCCTCACGCAACAGTTGCACATACGATTGATCAAGACTCTCATATGAATCACGAAGACCTTCTTCAAGAACCCTTTCAACAACATCGTCGTCGGTAGACGATTTGTTTTCGGCTTCAAGAGTTATCCTCGTTGAGTCGGGGTCAATTGTATTATTTTTGATTTTAAGTGCAAGTGTGAGAGCATCTTGGTACTCCTCCTGTGATCCAAGCCAATCTGCAGGAGGTATTACCTCCGGACAGCGCGTGTGAAAGCGACATCCATCCGGCGGACTTATTGGAGAGGGTACACTGCCTCTAAGCATAATCCGAGATCTATTTTGATCACGTGTGAGTCGAGGGACTGCAGAGATTAACGCTTTTGTGTAAGGGTGTTTTGGATCTTCGAAGATCTCGTCAGTAGGGGCCATCTCAACAATTTTACCAAGGTACATTACAGCAACCCGATCAGCAAGGAACTTGACGGTACTCAAGTCATGTGAGATATATAACATCGAGAGGTCAAATTCTTTTTGTAAGTCTTTAATAAGATTCAGGATTTGTGCTTGAACACTGACGTCCAATGCACTAACTGGTTCATCAGCAACAATAATGCTCGGATCAAGTGATAATGCTCGAGCAATCGCAATGCGTTGTTGTTGCCCACCACTGAATTGGTGTGGATAACGGTCGAAGTGGGATTCACTGAGACCGACACGGACAAGCAACTCTTTCGCATATTTAGTCCGCTCATCGCTATTTCCATGTATATTATGTGCACTCATTGCAGCTTTGAGAGTTTTTCCAACGGTTTTACGTGGATTAAGAGATGCGAGCGGATCTTGGAAAATTAGCTGTAACTCTTGCCGATATGACCTGATTTGAGAATCAGAGAGTTCAGTTAGGTCTACACCGTCATACATGACTGACCCTTCAGTAGCGTCGTGAAGGTTTAATACAGTATGCCCAAATGTTGTTTTTCCACATCCACTTTCACCAACAACTGCAACTGTTTCACCCCGATGAAGTGTTATGTCAACACCATCAACAGCGTGGACAACCTCATGGTTGTTTAGAAGTTTGTCCAGAAACCCATCATTCTGGACAAAGTGTTTCTTAAGACCATTGATTTCAAGGATAGGTTCACTAGATGGTTCTATTTGAGGAGATAATCGATCTTTATTCTCTGATTGTGTATTATTCATTTGGCTCACCCCAATCTATTGGTTCACGGTGAATGCAAGCAGCGGAGTGTTTATTGGGTCCAACTGTTCTAAATTGTGGGACTGATTGGACACAGTCTTCTGTCGCTTCAGGGCATCTCGGTGCAAAGAAACATGTTTCTCCTAAGTCTATGAGTTCAGGTACATTTCCTGGAATAGCATCGAGTCGATCAGGCATACTATCGATACGTGGGGTGCTTGCAAGTAAGCCTTCAGTATAAGGATGCTGTGGGTTCTCAAAGACATCTTCTGTTGTGCCTCGTTCAATAATTTTCCCAGCGTACATGACATTTACGTGACTACAGGTTTCAGCAACAACTGCTAAATCATGAGTAATGAGCAGAACAGACATATTGAACTCTTTTATGACATTCTCGAGCTCCGCTAATATCTGTGCTTGTATTGTGACGTCTAAAGCGGTAGTTGGTTCATCTGCAACGAGTAAGTCTGGCTCACCAGCGAGAGCCATTGCAATCATTGCTCGTTGTCGCATCCCACCACTAAATTGGTGTGGATAATCGTTTGCTCGGCTACTTGGGTCCGGTATTCCTCCAGCCTCCAGCATCTCAATTGCTTTACGCCAAGAATCTGAATTTTTTGATGATCCAAGTATCTTTCGTCGAACTTCCGAAGAAAGTGAAACTGGTTCACCAAGTGACTGGTGAAGACGTACACTTTCTGCAATCTGTTCACCTACGCTAATTACTGGATTCAAGCTGTTCATCGGATCTTGGAAAATCATGGCAATCTCGCCACCTCTAACGGACTGCATTTCAGCCTCCGTTTTATTTAGTAACGATTCACCATTGAATAATATATCGCCTTCGACAATCTCACCAGGGTCATTAATAAGACCCATTAATGATTTTGCAAGTACACTTTTTCCACTACCACTTTCACCTACTAGACCAACTAATTGTCCTGTCTCGATAGATAGATCAACATTGTTAACAGCTTTTACAATACCTTCTGATGTATTAAATTGGGTTTTTAATCCAGATACTTCAAGTAGAGTCATTATTCTTTACTCACCTCGCTCTCACTAATATCAAATGTATCTCGGAGAGCATCTCCGACTACATTGAATGAGAGGACCGTAAACATAATTGCAATTCCAGGGAGAATGGTGATCCACCATGCATTTCGGATAAATGGTTGACCTTCTGAGAGTTGCATTCCCCAAGAAGGTTCTCCCGGTGAAACACCAAGACCAAGGAATGATAGACTTGCTTCTGCAAGAATAGCCAGTGGAATCATAAGGGTAGCTTGAACAATAAGAGGGGCAACAGCGTTTGGAAGTATTTCTGAGATCATAATTTTTGTATCTTTCATACCAACTGCTTGTGCTGCGGTCACATATTCCTTCTCACGGATTGATAACACTTCTCCACGAACAAGCCGTGCAAAATCATCAATATAAGCAATACCAATTGCGACAATTACGTTTGTAACTCCAAGAGATCCCATATACGCGATGATTCCAAGTGCCAAAATTAAGGTTGGGAATGCCCATTGAAAATCAATGTACCGCATCAATAGGTTGTCAATCCACCCACCATAATATCCTGCAGCTAAACCGATCGCAGTTCCAACTGTGAATGAAAATGCGAGAGTTCCGAAGGCAACTAGTAGGGAGATTCTTGCCCCGAAGATGATCCGGCTCAACATATCTTGGCCATAATCATTCGTTCCAAGAAGATGAGTTACACTCCCATCGTCTGTTTCAGAAACAGACATCGGTTCTGAAAAACGATCGTAGCTGGTCCCAGGATCATACGGTGCTATGAATGGTGCAAATACGCCCGCAAAAATAAACATAATAATGAATGCACCACCGATGAGTGCTAATTTATCTTGTTTAAATATTCTAACAAACCTTTTGCTAAATGTACGATTTGTCGTTAACTCATCGTTCTGTTCTATTTTAGATCTGAGCTCTCCAATGTCTGATTCAGAACCGCCTGTAGTATTATCATTCATGTATATCACTAGTCATATCTGATTCTTGGATCAATAATTGTGTAGAGGATATCGACCACTAAATTGGTAAACACCATTACACCTGCAATAATTACAATTGCACCTTGAATGACTGTATAATCATTTCGTAACATAGAATTTACAAGAGTCCTTCCTAGTCCATTTATACTGAAAACCAGCTCAACAGTAACCGAACCAGTAATAATAACTGCAACTTGAATTGCACCAATAGTAATTACTGGTATCATGGCATTCTGAAGCGCATGTTTGTATAAACTAACCCGCTTGCTGAGTCCTTTCGCACGTGCAGTTTGCATATAAGGTTGATTCTGAACTTCCAATAACGACGATCGCGTCATCCTCATAACAATCGCGGAGTAAGGCAGCCCAACAGCTATTGCCGGGAGTATAATTGTTTGGAACCAAGGTACAATTCCATCCTGCAATGAATTGTATCCAATAATTGGCAGAAGGCCGAGCCAGACACCAAAGACGAGGGCAAGTAAGATGCCTATAAAAAACGCAGGCATAGACAATCCAGTAAATGCAAAGACAGTTGCAACATAGTCTATGGGTTCATTACGACGTGTTGCACTAATAATTCCGGTTGGAATCGCAATTGATAAGCCAATAATTACACCCACAATTCCGATCCAAAATGTTCGTGGTCCTGCCAACATGAGCATTGTCAACACATCTTGTCCAGTGCCAATGCTGGTACCAAAATCAAGCCTAATTAGATCAAACATATAGTCAGTATACTGAATATATAATGGATCGTTTAGACCCAATTGTTCCTCAAGTGCTGCAACCTGCTCAGGGCTCGCTTCTTCCCCTAATGCAGAACGTGCTGGACCTCCTGGCAACGATCGCATAGCAACAAAAACGACTGTTACCACTGCAAACATCACCGCTAACGAGTGAAGGATACGCTTGAAAATATATTTCTTCATAAAATTAATACAATTCTTTTAATTACTCGTTGAGGTAGACAGTATGGAAGTTTCGTTGTTCAGCCATCGAGACGTATCCTCCAACATCGTTTGAAAGGGCATACAAGTCGTTGTGATGTCCTAAGTAAATATCTACGACATCCTCAATTAGCATATCTTCAATTTCGTGCATCAATTCTGTACGTGTTTCTAGATCAACCTCTCTACGCTGACGTTCTAACAGATCGTCCATTTCATCAGTGCTCCATGCATTCCAGTGCGACCATGCTCCCTCAGAATGGTACAAGGTGTAAAGGAACTGATCAGGATCAAACCGTCCAAATGCTCCCGGGAAAATCGCATCGAAGTCGCCATTCGTTTGTCTTTCTGAGTATGTGCTCACTGGTACGATGGCCTCTTCAACCTCAATACCAACCTCTTCAAGCTGTATGGCCATTTCTCTAACCCACCGGTCACCACCGGTCCAAATCATAATCTCTATTGTTGCATCTTCTTGACCAATCTCTTCGAGGATTTCCATAGCTCCCTCTGGGTCATATGTTTGGGTATCTGGTTTGTCATCACGGTATGCCCATGCTATTGATGGCCCAATCGGACCACCAGAGTAATCAGCTGTGCCAAAGAACGCATCTTCAATAAATTGTTCTTCATCGATCGCCTTCGCGATTGCTAATCGGAACTGTGGATCATCAAACGGCTCCCGTTCCTGATTGAAGCCAAACGCCTGAAAGTTTGCACCCTGATCCTGGATCACTTGGGCGTTGTCAACAGAATCGATTACATCGATCGACTCTTCTGCAGGTTCTTGAATGAAATGTAGCTCTCCTGTTGCCAATCCGTTCGCTGCAGAATCAGCCTCAGGTACAAGTGTAATGTCGACACCATCTAAGTATGGGAGCTGGTTTCCGTCATCATCCATCTCGTGGTAATCTTCAAACCGGTCTAGGGTAATTGTGTTGTGTAGTTCGTGGTCAACAACTTTGAATGCGCCAGTTGATACAGGCATTAGACCATACTCTTCCTCCCCCATCTCTTCGAGTGCGTTTTGATTCAGCACACAAGCTGCACGGCCAACACCACGGGTGAGGTATGCTAATCCAGGACCAATTGGCTCTTCCCAATTAAATTCGATTGTATAATCATCAACTGCAACAGCACCATCATCATCCATTGACCGAAGGTTACCTTCCAAGTGAGCATCCCACGCAAAGTAATCTTGTTCTTCTGCATGTGCAAGCGTAAAGACCAGATCATCTGCAGTAAAGTGGTCACCATTGTGGAATGTAACATCGTCTTTTAGTTCCATAGTGTAAGTAAGACCATCATCACTGATTTCCCAATCTGTGGCGAGGTCACCAACAATTTCTGCATCAGAATTAAATTTCAGCGGGGCACTGAAAATATTGTTTGAAATCCTGTAAATACTGCGAGTAGTTTGGAATGCAGGATTGAGTGACCCAGTTTCTGATGTTGACCATCCCGCCTGAAGCCTTCCACCATGTTGATCCTCTGATGGTGTCTCTCCGCCGTTTCCATTTCCGTAACCGCCGTTTCCGTTGCCACCGTTACCGCCATTTCCGTCTTCTCCGTTTCCACCAAGGCAACCAGCAAATCCAGCCATGCCACCAGCAGCAAGGAGCTTCATAGTTGTACGTCGGTCTACTTTCGGGCCGTTAAGATCCTCAAGACTGAGGTCTAGCTTATCAAATGGGTTTGACATTGTTCTGTGCTATCAGATTGTCGTAGTTACTACTATATATAGGTGTCGTATGATGACAATTACCACAATATTACTTCTGTTTATTTAATAGAATAATAAGCCCGCATATTATGAATATAAGATATAAATGAGGTCTGAACCAGTGACATTTATTATTCCTCATTGTTAGTGGATAACAGATGTTTGCAAAGCGAATGGAGTCAATTCCATTTTCCAGTATACGGAGTATAGTTGAAAAAAGTGCGAAGCTTGATAATGCAAATAAGGACGTTGTGCATCTCGAAATTGGCAGGCCTGATTTCGATACACCAGAGCCAATAAAACATGCTGGAAGACGTGCGATCGACAATGGATATGTACACTACACTTCAAATTACGGTATTACAGCACTTCGAAAATCTCTAAGTGATAAAATTGCAACCGAGAATGGTGTCAAATATAGTGATGAAAATGAGATTATTGTCACTGCTGGTGCAACAGAAGCAATATTTATTTCGATTTTGGCCCATGTTAATTCAGGCGATGAGGTACTGATTCCAAATCCAGCGTGGACGTATTCTGCACCAATTAATGTGGCTGGTGGTACAGTGACTCAATATGAATTAGATCCAGACAATGGTTTCTTGCCGTCGATTGAGTCCATTCGAAACTCAATAACTGAAGACTCGTCGCTTTTGATTATTAATAGTCCACATAATCCAACAGGCTCAGTAATAGACACAAAGACAATAAATAATATCCGAGATATTGCAGTGGAGCATGATCTTCTCGTATTGTCTGACGAAATTTACGAGAAACTCCTCTATGACGATGTTGTACACACAAGCATTGCATCTATTCAAGACATGTATGAAAGAACAATAACAGTGAATGGCTTCTCAAAAGCATACTCAATGACTGGTTGGAGATTAGGATACCTTGCAGCCCCAAAAGAATTAATTGATCCTATAATTAGATTACGTCAATATACATCGACTTGTGCACCATCAATATCACAGCATGCAGGAATTGAGGCGCTGTCGGAGCCATACTATGAACCGATGGTAAAGGAGTTTTCTACTCGGCGTGAGTTGGTTGTTGATCGGGTTTCGCAGATTGAAGGGATGACTCTTCCAGTACCGCGTGGGGCATTCTATGCGTTTCCAACGATTCCAGAGGTGGCAGAATCGGATGAACAGTTTGTAACAGACCTATTAGATGAGGAGTATGTTGCACTTGTACATGGGAGTAGTTTTGGCTCTGTTGGTAAGGGACGAGTCCGTATCGCATATTCGAATAGTTACGAACGAATAAATGAAGCATTTGACCGTATCGAACAGTGGGTTGACAAGCAGAGCTGAGAATTACAAATATTGAATAGTGATAGAAACAATAATATAATTCGGTGTTTCTGATTTATACGATGGATTTAGAGTTAGACGGCGAAACAGCGATAATAACAGCATCAAGTAGTGGCTTGGGGAGAGCATCCGCAATCGCACTTGCTCGTGAAGGTGCGAACGTTGTAATTAATGGACGAAGCGAAGAGAGGCTTGAAAACACAAAAGAAGAAATTGAGAAAATAAGTAGAGGAAAAGTGCTTGCAGTCCAAGGAGATTTAACTAACGCAGAGGATATCAAGCGGATTGTTGAGCATACTGTCGAAACATTTGGAAAGGTAGATCATGTTGTCACATCCGCGGGTGGACCCCCAAGTGGCTCTTTTTTGGAAACCACAGACGATGAATGGTATCAAGCATTTGATTTACTAGTGATGAGCGTAGTTCGGATTGTCCAAGAGGCAGTGCCACATTTAGAAGAAGCTGGAGGATCAATTGTAATGATCACATCAAGGAGTGTTAAAGAGGCACTTGATTCCCTCGTACTATCAAACTCAGTGAGAATGTCTGTTGTCGGTCTCGAAAAAACTCTTTCAAAAGAGCTTGCACCGGGGATTCGTGTTAATGCAGTTCTGCCGGGATCGCACGAAACAAGCCGGACAGAGGATCTTGTTTCCCAAGCAGTAGATCGTGGAGATTTTGAGACATACGAGGAAGGATTACATGCAAGAGGGAAAAATATCCCAATTGGACGGATCGGTGATCCAATGGAACTGGGTGATACTGTCGCATTTCTGTGTTCAGACCGGGCGGGTAATATAAATGGACAAGCAATTGTGATTGATGGCGGTTCGGGCAGTTCAACATTGTAGCCTTTTTTATTTGTAGATTCGAATTTTTTCAACGAGTTCTGTATATTGGTGAGATAGTGGAAACGTTCATATTGGTGCAATTAAAATCGAAGTGTGATGCTCAATAGAGCTAGTACTATACAGAATGGGGGATTGTATCTCAAATGACAAGCCGACAAGAGCTATTTTCAATTGTTGATGATGCATTTTCAGCAACGTCCGCATCATCCGTGGCTGCTGAAATGACAAAGCATTACCGAGGACCAGGGACAAGCGGTTATAAGAAAGCCATGTCTCTTGTTGAGTCCGAGTTGTCAAATGGTTATCTTGATGACATCGAAGTTCGGCACCCAAAAATAGATCCCGTGTGGGAGCCAAATGATGCTTGGGTTAAGCTAGATGGTGAAACAGATCCAATTGTGTCGTTTTCTGACGCACCAGGGTCCTTATCAGGATTTTCCTCACCGACAGAGGGGGTGGAAAAATACGAATTAATTAGTGTTGGTACCGGAGAAAATAAGTCAGATTTTGCAGAAATCGATGTTGAAGGTAAGGCAGTATTTATAAGTGGCACAACACGCCGTCCAGGTTGGTGGGAAGCGGCTAAAAATGCAGTCGAAAATGGAGCGGCTGGAATCATCACTGATTATATGCTCTATCAAACGCCAGGAGTGCGAACACCCGAGCTTGTACCAGAGGCAACTCAGTGGCTTCGCCTCCGCCCGCCCGAGTTTTTTATTGATGCCGAAATATGGGCATTTAGCGTATCACATGATGCAGCCAAACAACTAAAATCGTCACTTGAAAAATCTGGTTCGGTGATGGTTGATGTTTCAATCGATGTGTCAATATATTCTGATACCATGCCAACAATCGAAGCAACAATTGAGGGCCGCGAAATACCTGAAGAGCGTGTTCTTTATTGTGGCCACGCGTCTGGTATTCGCCCAGGGGCTAATTGTGCTGAGGGTACCGGACTAGTGGTAGAGTTAGCAAAAACGATATCAAAACTCATCGATGATGGAGTAATTGAGCGACCACGTCGCTCATTAACATTTATTTTGGGTGCAGAGGGACCTGTCTCTGGTGAATATCTAGAACAATACCCGGATGCTGCAGAAGATGTGATTACAGCACTTTCATATTGTAGTACAGGTCACAAACAGTCGGAAACAGAGTCTTGTTTATTGCTCTCCCAATCACCAGACTCCGTAGATAGTTTTATCAATGACTATTTAGATGAGCTCGTGATGCTATGTCCAAAAGAGGCGGACTGGATCGGTAAGGAAGGGGGGAAAGAGCTTCCACTACTCTCATTGAAACAGCACTACTATACACCATGGTCAGATAATATGCGTTTTGCTGCTGCAGGGATACCTGCTCCATTATTCATGTCATGGCCTGATCGCTGTTTCCACAGTCAGTTATTGACTGAGAAAGTGATTGACCCTGCAGCACTTCATCGTTCAGCGCTTATTTCTGGTGTTGCCGGTATAGAACTTGCAAATGCTGCAAAACAGACCGCGAGATCCATTGCAAACCTTGTTGCTGGGAAGTCAGTTGATCGTATCCGACGCATAGGGTCACGGTATCAAACAGAGGAAGAACTTGATAGACGAGCAATAGAACATATAAAGTACGTTTCAGAGAGAGACATTGGTGCTCTTGAGAGTGTTGAAAGGCTTTCAAAAGATACCAGTGAGACAATATCTCAGCTTCATTCAGAAATAGAGAGGGTAACCGCTGATGAATTGGATAGATTAGTGCCAAGTCAGGCAACGGATGAAGTTGAAACACCGCTCTCTTCAATTGTCCCAGTTCGAGAAACAGATGAACTTGTAGGTCGATGGGCTGGTCTTGAATATCAAGATCTTCTGGACATTGCAGAGACGCTCAACGAAACTGATGAAAATTCGGGATGGAGATCTCTTCGTGTTATTTCAGACGAAACCTGGAATTTTGTCGACGGAAATAGAACTGTAGAAGATATTGCAAAATCTGTTGGGTTTGAGTTTGATCTTAAGATCGCCACAGAACCGATTTACCAGATACTCGAAGGTCATAAAGATGCAGGAAACCTTTCATTCAAAAATATAGATGAGTAATTAATCCATATTTCCCTATATCTTTTTTATCTCTCAGTTTGATCAAAAACTGCTAGCAAATGGTTTTGAAAGACAGAGTTGCAGTTGTAACTGGTGCGTCAGCAGGAATAGGTCGAGGAATAGCAATAGAGTTAGCCCGAGAAGGAGCAGACATTGTCATAGGTGACTTGACAAAAGTGCCAAAATTAGATACCGAAACAGAAACAACAGTGGAGGCGATTGAATCTCTCGGCCAATCAGCGTTGTTTGTAAAGACAGATGTTTCTCAAAGTGAGGATGCAAAACAATTGATTGAAACAGCAGTAGAAGAATTTGGTGGGATCGATATACTAGTCAATAATGCTGGGATTGCTTCAAGTGGTACAGTTGAAACTGCTAGTGAAGAAGAGTGGGAAGAAACGCTAGACGTGAACCTATCAGGAGTATTCTTATGCTCAAGGTACGCAGTTCCACATCTACGTGAGAGTTCCTGTGCACGAATTATCAACATATCATCACAGGGTGCATTTCTTGGTGGAAAAGAAAATGTCGCTTACTGCTCTTCGAAAGCGGGCGTATCACAACTAACTCGTGCGATGGCAGTTGACCATGGAGAGTCTGATGAAATTAATGTAAACGCAATCTGTCCCGGGCCAATCCAGACAGATATGATGGTAGAAACATTAGCGGACCCAACAAAGCGTGAACCATATGACGAAAGGACGTATGTTCCTTTTTTTGGTGAACCAAGAGATATTGGTCGGGCGGCGGTGTTTTTGTCTTCTGATGACGCACGGTATATTCAAGGGCATAATCTCATGGTAGATGGTGGGTGGATGGCGAGGTAACCAGATACGAATTGAAATTCGAAGAATGTAGATGTAACACGACTTAGAGCCGGGAATATAAGCATACACCTCTCGGTTTTTGTTAACATTTAACATGAAAATGTTTATTATAAGTATACATCAATCAATAAGTGATGGCTTCAAAACTAGAAGGGCGAGTAGCGATCGTTACAGGTGGTGCATCAGGTATTGGAAGAGGAATTGCAATTGAGTTTGCACGGGAAGGTGCGAATATTGTAGTTGCAGATATTTCTGAAGAGCCCAGAATGGAAGAACAATCAAAAACGACCGTTGAAAAGATTCAACAGATAGGTCAAGATGCACATTTTATTCGTGCAGATGTAAGAGATCCTGAGTCAGTACAAAATGTGATGGATACCACAGCATCAAAATTTGGAGGTATAGATATACTAGTGAATAATGCAGGCATATCTGGTCCAGGGAGCGTCGAAGATACAACGTTAGAATTTTGGAATAAAGTGCTCGAAATCAATTTGACAGGACCGTTTCTCTGTGCAAAGTATGCGATACCATATTTATATCAAAGTGATCAGGGCCGTATAATTAATATCTCTTCACAAGGCTCAGTCAGAGCCAGTGGTAAAAATACAGCATATTGTGTTTCAAAGGCTGGTGTATCCCATCTAACACGATCGCTTGCAGCAGAGTGTAGTCCCAATGGCGTAAATGTTAATTCGATTATGCCAGGCCCGATCAGAACTAGTATGATGGTCGACACACTCGACGATGAAGAAGCACGAAAGCCAGTGGACAACGCTGTGTTAACACCATACACAGGAGTACCAAAGGATATTGGACGTGTCGCTGTATTTTTAGCATCTGATGATTCACGCTTTGTCACGGGACATAATTTAGCAGCAGAAGGAGGCTGGCTGGTTAATTAATTAGGTGTAAATAAGTTTCACTTGTGGCGTAGATTGTTGGTAATCAGAGTGCTGATTCAAGAAGGATTTTAAAATTACTCCCAATTTTCAGTAGATACGACGACGAATCCAAAACTTTCAGAGATACGGGGTTAGTTTGTATTCCGAGATACCTCAATCTGGCTAGAACCGCAGCCACACCAACTATCCATTGCTCTAATAAGTATTCACATGAATGCCTCCATCAACGTGCTTAGTGTCAGTATCGACAGCCAACGACTTCTGCTGAGGGTTTCACAAAAGAGAGTCCCGACGATCAGGGATTCATCGTTAGCCTTTGCTTGGATAACGTACTTCTCATCGGTGCCGTGGCCCACCAAAATAAACGTAGGTGACTTTCATGTTATCCTTTCGCGCGCGCGTAGAGATTGTTGTGACCATTGAGTCTCACATTTGCGAACAGTTCGTCGGGGTCAACAGGATCATCAAGTTGTTACAGAGGGTGCCCAGAGCCCGATGAAAAAGCACTAGGCGCAACGATAGATTGTCTTGTAAGAAACGCCAAACGGTCTGAGAACCGTGTTGAAGTGGATGTATATGTAAACTATGGGTATCCATTTTTTGAGAGTGACAGCAGGGTGTTCGAAGACAGTGCCTGTCTAATTATTGCATGTCCGTTGAAAATTTTCATACTGATAACGCTGGAAGACTCGATAGCGCTATGCCAGATGATGGATTTGGCAGAGAAGCGTGAGACATAGACGCCGACATGCTAACGAACCAGTCATAATAGACTTGTGTCTCAGCACTCCAAGACAAACGTCTTAACTGGAAACATTGTTTCTCAGGGGGTACACATTTGTCTCATCTTTTTTTGCAGTGGCTTCCAACGACTTGTAATAGCTAATCAACGGTCACTTCCTAAACAAAAAGAAATAATAATTAGGCTCGTGTGCAGGTTATTTATCCCCCCACGTTGGGATCTCACGAGAAACAAATTGTCCGTAACCCGGTTCAGAAATGATTTTTCCATCGTCTGCCACAAGATTTCCTCTGACAAAGGTCTTTTTTACCCGCCCAGTGATTTTTCGGCCTTCATAAATGGAGAAGTCAGCAGATGATGCATTATCTGCAGGATCAATAGTATATGTCTCAGATGGGTCAAATAAAACAACATCTGCATCAGTCCCTGGATCAAGTGTACCTTTTTTTGGCATACCATACGTATCTGCAATGTTGGTGCTCATCACACGAACAACAAAAGAAGGATCATACCCACGGTTGTTGACTGCCTCATCATAAAAGACAGGGAAGCTTGTCTGTAGTTGATTTGCACCCGATGTACTGTCCCACCAATTTTCTACCTCTTTTTTATCTCTAGTGTATGAGCAGTGATCAGTGGAAACAAGATCTAGAGTTCCTTTTTCTAAGTACTCAAACATTGCCTCTACGTCATCAGCTTTCCGAAGAGGTGGGGCAATCTTCACTAGATTACCACGACGGCTAAATTCTGAATCGTCATAAATAGTGTAGTGCGTACATGTTTCTGCACGAACCAAGCTCCCATCATTACGATAGCGGTCAATTACATCAGCAGCAGCACGTGATGTCGTGTGGATACCAAAGTATTTTGCATCATGTGCTTGTGCGAGACGTAGAACTGCATCAGCAGCCATTGCCTCAGCATAATCTGGCCTTGATTCGGCCCAATAAATTGGATCACTTTTATCCTCACGTTTGAGTCGATCTGTAAGGTAGTTACAAACCGAGGAATCCTCTGTATGGAATACACCGACTCCACCAAGTTCTCCCAACTTTTCCATAATTAGGTTAATCAACCCATTGGAAACAGGAAACGTACCTCCAGTGAACATTTTAAATGAAGTGACGCCTGCCTCATGTGCCTCCTCAAGTTCATTAATTACATCGATCGTATCATGTGTAATACCACCATGAAGTGCATAATCAACAATAGCCTTATTTTCTGCTTTCTCTTGCTTTGCTTTGATACCTTCCATGAGACTTTGGGTCTCTTTGTGGGGTTGGTGGTCAACATACATCCATGAGAAATCCATATATGTTGTAATACCACCTATTGCCGCCGCAGCACCAGCTGTTTCATGGGTATCGATTGACGATCGGTCATGAACATGCGTTTGGGCATCAATCATCCCAGGCATTACATACAGATCACTAGCATCGATTATTGTCTCTGCTTGTGGCATTGTGTCTTTATCACCAACAGCCACAATCTTTTCGCCATCGATTGCAACACTTGCCTCAAATTCGGTTGAGTCAGTGACCACTGTTCCGCCAGTTATTACAGTATCAACGGGCATGAATCAAAGGAGTGCTCTACAAGTATATATATCATCTGATATGGCATGTTTGTACATGACACCTTTTTGAATAAATTGATGATAGATACAGCCGTATACCGAAGTACACAGAAACGTAGTACTGTGTTTGCCTAACTATTTGATAGCGGCAATGACGTCAATCTCGACTAGAATATCTGGGTTAGCCATTTCAGCTCTAACAGCCGTACGGGCAGGGTACGGTTCAGACATGTATTGTACATATACATCATTCATTTCTCCAAAGCTATCCATATCAGTCATGAATACACCAGCTTTAACGACATTATCAAATGAGGTGCCAGCTTCCTCAAGAATGGCGCCAATATTTTCCAATACTTGTTCCGTCTGTGGACCCACTCCACCAGTTACAAGATCTCCCGTTTCTGGATCAACGGGAACATTTCCTGAGACATAAAGTGTGTCTCCATGACGGATTGCTTGCGAGAGTGGTGCACTGCTTTCATACGCATTACTGGTACTAATTTGTTCCATACGCATTCAAAAGTTTCACCGCATGATATTGAATGTATCTGTCCCTGTTATTTTCTCATGTTGGGTCAATTCAATAGCGTGACCGGTCAAGTGACTCATGTTCTGCGAATGTTGTTTTGAAGCGATCTGCGACGGAATCAATGGTCCATCCACCTTCACGATACGCAACACGTGTAGCTTGTGGGTCACTAACTAATCCGATGAGCTCACCTGCAGCCCGTATCGAGAGTCCATTAACTCCAGCTGCAGCATCGCTAAATAGGAAACCTACAGTTGGTGCAACGTGTTTGGGTTCTGGCGGTGTTGTTTCTGTTTCACCTGATGGAAAGTGACTGTTTTGTCTACTTTTAGCACCTGGCAGAAGTGCATTAACACGAATGCCGCTACCACGAAGTTCATCAGAAGCTGAGCGAACAAACCCTAGTATTCCAGCTTTTGCAGTTGCGTAATTGAGTTGATGATGACCACCATGGGCTGCACCACTTGAAACCGCAATGAAAGATCGCTCTTTCTCGAATTCGACTTGCTCCCAGTGGTTTGATGCCGCTTGTAGAAGAGCAAAATGGCCACCAAGGTGAACTCGAATCACATCGTCCCACTGTTTTTGTGATATTTCAGTTATTGGTGCATTCCTGACAATACCTGCGAAGTTAACAACCCCATCAAGCCTTCCATGTTCATTGACAATATCAGAGACAAGTTGACTTGTATAGCCAAGATCAGACACGTCCCCGAAGTGAGGCGTTGCTCTTCCACCATTATCTATAATCTGTGCTACTGTCGTTTCAGCAGGTTCTGTGCTTTTACCAACCCCTTCTGGTGAGGTACCAAGATCATTGACAACAACTGTTGCACCGTATTTACCTAATTCAATTGCAACAGCCTCACCGATTCCGTGCCCCCCACCTGTAACAAGGACTACTTTATTTGAAAGCATATTTCATACTCATTGAGTTAGTTGATAAAACATGCGGTCGTGTGCCTCGGTTGTCAATTATTATGCATTTGCGTACTCCAATAATAGCTCAGCATGGGAAAGTTCACAGCCAATAAGCCCGGATACAGTGTTATTGCCCTCAAGTACTAAAAACTCGTCTGCTCCTTCATAATTACCACCATAGCCAAGTCCAACACCATATAGAACAGGTACATTGAACATGTTACCAATTGCAGACCACGGGACACCTCCAGCACTGTACGGCCAAAGTGTAAAATCAACGCCGTGACGATTGAAAACATTCTGTGTTGATGTAACTAAGATAGATTCTCGGTCGGTCGTTGAAGCAGGATGTTTTCCAGAGACATCGAGTGCAATGTCATCAAAACCGTTTGAATCCAAGTGTTCTCGAATTTGTGTGAGGGTAACATCTGGGTCAAAACCTCGTGGCATTCGTAGATCAAATTTAGCCGTTGCTTCACCAGGTAAAGTAAACGGTTTCGAGTTAGTTCCCGGGCCAAGATAGCCACTATATAATCCTTGAATATTGAATGACTCAGGAGAGTAAAAGTACTTAATAAATGCTTCTTCAACATCTGTATGAAGATCATCTTTCAGTTTTGTAATTTCTGCGTCACCACGTCCCAACCCCGGAAGTGATTTCCAAAGATCGTCGTCACCACCGAGAGACGCAACAAATGACTTTATTTCTTCACGTTCTTTTTCGGTTGGTGGATTGTATTGGTCATAGTAATCTTCTATTGTGATTTTAGTGCCACACTCGGACGTAAGACAATTCAGAGCGTCAATAAGTCTCCAAACAGGGCTATCAACCACCACGTTGCTCATTGCATGGATTGACCCCCCTTGAGGACCACGCCCCCATTCGGTACCGGAAGCAGTGAGTGTAAAATAGAGCGCTGCTTTATACCCTAATGATGCTGACACACTTCCATTCGAGTTTTGTCCAGCTAACGGACATAGGCAAGCATCTGCATCAGTTAATCTGTCAAAATACTGATCGACCATATCATAATAATATGGGCTTCCATTAATTTCCTCGGCTTCCAATAGGAACATAATATTCACAGGCAGTTCGCCAAGAGCTGCTTTCATGGACATTAGGGAATTGAGCCACGCTACAAATGCACCTTTAACTTTCACGGAACCCCTACCATATAGCACGGAGTCAAATTCTTCGTGCTTATCAATTGTTCCATCAAATGGTCCGTAAGTCCACTCTGACTCATCACCAACTGGCCTTGTGTCCAGCATACCGTAATTGATAATAGTTTTTTCTGCACCAGCATCATAGTAGCCCCAGACACCGGGAGCCCCATCTGTTTCTATGAGTTTTGCCTCTTGACAGCCCAATTCTTCTAAATATGAGCACATTAGTGAAGCAATCTCATCAAGTCCCTCATATTCTACACTTATGCTAGGTTGTTGGACAGCTGTTTGTATACGCTCAATATGTTCGTCATAGTCAGTTTCGATCTGTGTCTGAATTGTAGTTAGTTCGTTCATTTTTGTATTAGTGGTTATATCACGGAATTATTTTTTAGTTGCAGCAGCAGTCGATCGATTATTTTCATTGGCTTTTGGGCGGCCAACAACATTTGTAAAGTTATTATCTCCTGCTTCAAGTGTCTGCACATTCTTGCTAACAATATCTGCGAGCCGATCCCAGTGTTTTGGTGTGTGTCCACCCATATGTGGTGTGATCAAAACATTTCGCATCTTCCACAGTGGATGTCCTACTGGAAGTGGTTCAGGGTCTGTTACGTCTAGAGCTGCAGCAGCAACATCCCCTTTTTGTAGTGCGCTTACGAGGTGATTAGTGTTGACAACACCTCCCCGAGAGACATTAATAATTACTGCTCTCGGAGGAAGTGTGTCTAATTCTTGTTCACTAATCAGATTCATAGTAGTTTCTGAGAGTGGTGTCGAGAGTATGAGGTAATCTGTACGGGAGAGTGCTTCGTGGAACTCCGCTTCGTCAAACCCGATTACACTGTCCGTTGGTCCTCCCTTACTGGGTGTATATCGGACACCAATTGTATTCACATTAAATCCTTGTAAATAATCTACGATCGTGGATCCAATAGATCCTAATCCCACAATTGTAACTGTGCTCCCATTAAATTCAGATGCTTGATAATGTCGCCACTCTTCATTTCTATGTCGCTCGATACCTTCATTCAGTCTTCGAGCAAACATCAAACAATATCCAATCGCTTGTTCAGCAATACCTGGTGCGTGGATGCCCGCACCATTAATAACGGTTACATTATTGTTTTTTAATTCCTTCATCGGAAGATGATTATATCCAGATGAAGCCACGATGAATAATTTTAGCTCTTCAGCATAGGACAACAGCTCTTTTGAAATACCGGTACCAGTAGCAACTGTTGCAGTTGAGATCAGCTCTTTCTCTTGGGTTGGCGTACGTGCATGGTGAACAATATTATTGGGAAGCCTGTTTTGGATGCAATTTGCATATGAAGCAGTTGAGAGTGCTTCTGTATTTTTTCGTAGGACAACAATATCCGCAGTGCCTTTTTTTGTAGTCATATGTATTATTTTGTATAGTCAGCAGGTCTTTGTGGCTGTACTTGTATCAGTTACAAATGAGTCTCACAATGTGACC
>LFFM01000473.1_pt1 | contig 27950 bp, 22 predicted proteins | sample 643131 | NCBI WGS metagenome assembly LFFM01 (sample SAMN03777445, study PRJNA286221) | soda lake metagenome | biome: soda lake; feature: Kulunda steppe; material: water; isolation source: sample Tc-Br brine of Tanatar trona crystallizer | place: Russia: Kulunda steppe | collected 2011-07
GTTCAACTCTCCTAAATAGCAGGGTCTGGCCCGTTATATACGGAGATGTAAATTCGCCTGCTGAAGCTTCAAGAGACAGGTCTGTGCTCCTTAGCCAGCGCGAGAATTCGCAATGGACTCGCGGGGAGGGTGGGATCTCAGTTCTCTCTCCACCGCATAGTTCAGTTACGCTCATTCTTCACCTCCCGAATGATGCGACGACGAACCTCCATCCGTTCGTGCTCAGTCCGCTTGTCATAGTGCTTGTCAAGCACTTCTGCGGTCATGTCCATCCTATCAGAAACGATCTCGGTCGGGAAGCCCTCGTTAAGATCTCTTGTGATAGCGCCTTTCCGCATCGGGTGCGGAGAGTATGATGAAGGGCACTTGCTTGCGTGCTTTTGCCCTTCTAGAGCCTCACAATCTTGTTCGTCACGGTCGTGTGGACACGGCCCCCAGTGACAAGGGCGCGTCACTCTGTAGATTGTCTCACGAATCGAGCTCCGTGACAATCGGCCGAATCGGGACGTAAACAACGGATGGCGTCCGTCCTCAGTAGTCTCTTCTCGCCCCTTTTCGATGTAATCATCGAGAATCTGCGCCACTTCGGGTCGTAACGATACGTCTCGTTCGCCTCTCTTTTGATTTTTCAACGGCGTCTCATCTCGATGCCGGATTCGAATCTTTGGTACGTCAGACTCGTAATCTCCAAGATCAAGGCCGTACAGAGCGCCGGTACGCATACCAGTCTCCCATAACAACAGAAAGATCGCGTGATCGCGACTCGCGTATCGGAACTTCTCCAAGAAGGAAAGTGCATCATTCGCCTCCTCGACGGTGATGAACTCCTCGCTGACGTCCTCACCGTCTCCAACGCTGGGCGCGGGTACCGCCTCGCGAAGCCCGCTCTCAACAGCGTCAATAGTACTCCAGAAATCAAGGGCGACTCGGAGCGTAGCGAGATGGTTTTTTAGTGTAACCGGTTTTACCGTCCCCTTCTGCTGGTTGAATAACCGTAGCAAGTCGCGCCCGCCGAGATCGTTGAGATTCGTTATGTTGTTCTCGTCACAGAAGTGCAGGAACTTCTTTAGCCGATATTTGTGATTTTGAAGCGTGTGGTCAGAGAGGTTCTCACTGCGGCTCTCTAAGTACAACGTAATGCCCTCTTCGGGACACAGTGGCTCTAGTTCGCTACTCATCTGTTGCCCCCTCATCAGGCGTGAGTGTACTGTTCGGCTGTGATTCGTCGAAACGGTGTGTGATCGTCTTCATTTTGTCTGGGTGGACCGCGATACCCACAACTGACAAGTCACACCAAGTGCAATACTCGGGTGACGGCGCCGTTGCGGTGTCGTCGCGAGATAATTCAGCGTGTCGGGGTCAGGTTCCAACTTTTCCGGCACGCTGATCGGTGCAACGTTCTAATCAGATCTTTTCGTTCTTGAGGAGGTCGTCGACGGCCTCGTTGTAGTTGGAGAACCCTTCACGATCGCGATATGCTGCGAGTCGATCACGGACGTCCTCTGTTAGTGGGCCGACGGTTGTACCTCCGGTTGTCATATCTCATACTTCGGAGTGGGAACAAATATATGTTGTGTTCACTATTAATGTGAAACGAGTGCGCCAACTACATCATTGCTGGTGCAATTTAACAAGATAATGAGCGACATTCCCGGTAGCATACTCACCCCCTCACAGAGGAAATTTCTACGTGGGATTGATCTTAATGAAAAAGGGGAGTCAACAAAATCAATGGCCCGAAGCCGGATCATTGAACGGATTCAGATCTGCTACACCGACGATATGCCGCTTATTGCTCAATCAATGGTAAGTAATGACGGATATAATTCTTTAGACGTCAAAAAAATCGTGGATGTCTCAGAGAGTGAGGCGTTTGTTGAGGGACTTCGCTTACAGGTCGCCGTTATCCGAGAGTTGGCGCTGGCTGCTGGGGAAGATCCGCAAGAAATCATTGATCAGGGTCTTGAACACGGTCTGGCCTCAGCTGAGGATCGGATCGTGGCAAAAGCAAAAGACAACCCCTCGGATCTAACTCTTACAGAGGCTAAGATACTCGCTCAGTTTCTCCCCGATGAGCCAAAAGAGGGATTCTCAACCACTATGGAGGAGCTTGAGGCAGCTTTACAAGATGTCGCGGATGCTCTGGGAAAGTCAAAAGTCAGAGATACGGGCGGCCACGCAACTGTCTCCGAGGATGTGTTAACAGATATTGTTGAGGAATTGCCCGACAGTGACTCTGACGAATAGATGAATCAATACAACAATCATCAGAACACATAGAATAAGTGATAGAATAGCAGTATTAAGAGTGCTGGCGAAGATTGACCAATATGGGTTCAAAAGAAAGAACGAGAGGGATCCTCTCACCAGAAGACAGAGAATATATTCTTGACCCTGAGAAGTGGTGTAAAAATAAGAGTGCGTCCGAAATAGATCAGCGTAAAAAAGCGATAACAAACAGGGTCCGGAATGCTATACTTGATTTTGAGTATCTCTCACATGAAAACCTCCCCGAACCAATCCTTGATTCTGCTTTTCAATGTCCAGATGACTTTGATCCAGAAAAAGACGGCCCAATCAGCCTGCGGCAGGCAGGAGGAATTGATGTTGGTGGGAAAGATCCCAGCATCGAGAGAGGATTCACCGCGGCAGTGACCTTAATTTACCGTACTTTCTCAACGTATGTTGCAAGTGAGATTGTAGAGAAAGGAGTTATTAATGCTATCAGCGTTTTTTATCCTGATCACGAAATCGTTGACGCATCGTATGATCCTACTCTTCGTCCAGTCGAGGGTGTGCATGAAAGGGCAAAGAAGGCGTTAGAGGAGGGTTCAATTCTGAGCAATGCACAGGTACTACTCCTACTTAAGGAAGGGGAGGTAGATCCAGATGACGTCGCCGAAAATGTTCAAAACCATTCTGGCCCAGTGAATGACTCAAACAAAACGATGTTCAAACAAACGCGTGAGAAACGGATTGAACGTTTGTCTAGAGAAGTGAAGCCGGACGATGCCGCAGAAGATCGTGATTAATACCAGAATATTGGATTCTGTTGACATCGAGATGTGGCTTCACGCGGCCACTAATAAGATCGGCCGGTAAAGGCTATATCTCAGCTGTCTGTTCACGCGCTAGATACCACTCGCGACGGTTGAGAACGTTCTGTATCGTCGCGACCGGGACGTCTACTGTACCCGCTATCTCTCGGCGGCTTTCCCCAGCACTGTCGAGCTGGAAGATCTCTAGCACTGTGTCATACTCGTCGCTGGGTACCTGATAATGCCCAGCGTCGTCGTAGGTCATCCCGAACCGCGGCCGACCGTGGTCGTAGCCTCGCTCTTTTCGTCGCTTGATCGCTCGCCGTGACTTCTTGATCTCTTCTTCCTTAGTGTCCCGCTCAATGCGTCGCTTCAGATCAAAGGTAAGATCGTCCTCGTTGACTTCGCCCACGTAGACGATCTCAGCGTCGCCCTGCGTAGCTGCATACTGAATCACAGAGAAGTACTCGTCGCGGCAGATCCGCCGATCGTCCCACGCCACGAGGTGCGAGTACTCGCCAGCTTCAAGCCTACCAACACAGTCCTGAACACGCTCGTTCTGGTCGAGGAGGCCCGCCGGATCATCTCGAGTCATCGACGAAAAGCCCGTGTGGATCCCGAGATCGAGAACTTCCACGTGATCGGCAATGTCCTCCGCGAGATCTCGGACCAGCTCACGTTGGTCTTCAAGCCCGATGTCATCATCGTCACCCTTCGACTTCCGGATCCACGCGAGTGCTTTACTCATCGACAACTGTCACCTCTAGAGAACTCCCCGATTTGACCTTCCACTCGAGTCTCTTTCCGTCGAGCCCCATCGCCTCGGCGAGCCCTTTCGGTACGGTGACTTTGTACTGCCCATTCGCCCCCTGACTGACTCTCGTTTTGGCCATCTCTGTATAGCCCTATAGTTAGGCCTAAACTTAGTTTTAATGTGGATGTTCAGAAAACCCCCGTATTCTGTACACCTCCCTATTCTGATGAAAAAGGAGGTGCTGTTGAAAGAGTTTAGAACTAACACGTACCACATATTGAATGCGGAGCGCATATCTGACCGTGATAAAGAAGAATAGGCTACGATATTTGTGGATAAAGTATGGCCGACTTAGCATACAGATTGTCTGACCCAGTCTCAGAATACGCTCTTGACAGGATAAATGAGAAAGAGTTCAAAAGACGGGTTAAGTCAATTGAGACATCAACAGAGGGCGCAAATTGGTGGACGGTATGTACTGCTATTTTAAATGAAACGCACAAGTCAAATCACGCTGAGATCGCAGAACCTCTCTTGGAATTGTATAATAAAGAGGATGTGATGAGGGTATTCGGGGAGGAGACAATAGAAGAAATCGAATGAACATATACCAGATCAATCGTTTTTATGACGACATGAGAAAATTATATAGTAGAATCTGGATGTCTTTGGGGGCATACCTACCAAAGACTTGCGTAACTCGTCGGTTATCCACGATCAGGTGAGAGACGTATGTAGATGCTTCCGAAGATTACTATAATATTTGAGAGTTTTAACAGAGACTTATTCAGACAAGTGGCTTCAGGCACGAGAACTCACTTAGGCAGTGGATTGTCGATGTCGTCATCGCTAATTACCATCCAACAGATGAGTTGGATGTCTTTCTTCCTGATTCGGGGCTTGGGGTCCGGACTCTCGAAGGGTTCCAGCCCCAGCTCCTCGACCTTATTAACGAATAGATTCGACTTCTCGACCGGTCCGAGACCATCGTCGTTGTATATCTCACGGAATTCGCGTTGTTCGCGCCGGCTAAGTGGTGCTCCAACGGACTTGCGGGCCCGTTCCGCTCCCTCCTGATCAGTATTTCTTGGCGCGTGTTCCGCCAAGTGCTCCTCAACCTCACGGAGGACCTTTGGGACGTCCGGCTGCACGTTCCGAGGGTCGACTTGGTGCTGCCACTGACCAAAAATATCGTCCCGGGCTTCTTCCCAAGCCTCGTAGACGCCATCTCGGGCCACCTCTGGGAGATGGCGCTCAGTTCCCGGATCGCACTCGATTCGCTTCAAACACCCCAGCGTGTCACGAACTATCGGGTCGTCATCCCCGTCGTCCACTTCGCCCTCGGTAGGCTCATCATAGTCCTCGGGAATGAACCGCAAGTAGAGTTCCTCGCCGATCCGGGCACAGAAAAAGAATCCCGGGCCGTCGCCATACATCCCGGAGCCAGCCGCCCACGGAAGCGATGTCACACGCTCCTCATGATCAGCAAGTCCGTTCCGGAGCTCCTGCCGATACTCCTCGCCTGAGTACGCCGCGGCCTCACTCCCGCCCTGCTCGTAAGCATCGGGATCCTCGCTCTGTAAGGCCTCGATATCTCCCTTCTTGTCGGAGTAGTTCCGGTCGACGGTTTCCATATCCGGGAATATGCCACCGTCCTCGCCGATGGTGCGAGCCGCCTGTGTGAGTTTTTGTCGCACCCTGTGTTCGAGGCCAAGCAAGTCGTCTAGACGATCCTCCGGAAAGATACAGTGTGGAAAAATCTCGTCGTGGGGGGAATTAACCCGGTCAATCCGGCCGTTTCGCTGGACGACTCGCATTGGATTCCACGGCAGGTCGTAGTTGATAACAGTACGTGCGTCTTGGAGGTTAACCCCCTGCCCCAGCACGTCTGTCGCAATGAGGATGTCATAGTCGTCGGTCGAGCCTTCCGGTGCGTCGGTTGAGTTCGGCGCGAACCCATTGACGGCGTCTTGGCGCGTCACACCGTCGACAGAGCCATCCCCGGTCACCGCCGCGATGCGCCCTTTGTAGCACGAAAGCTCGTCGTCTTCGGAAACGGCCTCTTTCAGGTAGTCAAGCACCCACTGAACCGTGTCTTTGTAATAAGAGAACAAAATCACCTTCCGGTTCTGGCGAAAGGCAGCATCAAACATCGCCTCCTCCGTAGTGCTGGCCCGGGCATCATCTCGTGCATCAGAAACGATATCGTGGAGTGTGTCCCGGAGTGCGTGGAGTTTCTCGTCATCATCACGCGTGACACTCTCTGCACGGTCTCGCCAGTGTCGGAGGATATCGATGTCGTTCTCGAGGTCCGCCCGAAACTGCTCAGGATCCTCGTCCTTACCAGTCAAATGCCGGGCGCCAACTTGATCTTCGCTGACACTCTCGAACGCCTCCTCAAACCCCTCGTCACTGTCCATCTCGACCCACTCATCAATGGCATCCGTGTCCGGAGCGTATCCCTCCTCCAAGAGCCCGAGCGCTACTTCATTCTGCGCGACCATTCGGTCTAGTGTGTTCGCGAACGCGCGCGAGGAGGACTCGAACCGCTTCAGCAACCCCGTCCGGAGCAGTCCCACTAACGACAGCTCGGACCCATCGTCTTTCCCTTCGAGATAGTACGATGGTCGATAGCGAGCTAACTTCAATTCAGACTCGTCGATATCGTCACCCGCAGCCAATCCTCTCTTGATGTCTTGGAAGAAGTCGTCGCCGAACGTATCGTCGAAGTCATAATCAACGCGGCGCGGGCGCTGCTCGGGGAAGTCGACGTAGATATAACCGCCCTTACCGTCGGGGAGTCGTGCTTGGTCGTAGTTGTTTTTAATAAACCGGCGGGTCCGCCTGACGGTTGTCTGATCAAGTACATCGAACAGCGACTCTGGGTTCAGCTCAGAGGGATCCTCGGACTGGGCGTTCTTGAAGCGGTCACGGAGCGACCGAATACCGTCGTCGGCAAACGCCGCGTCATTCATGATGAAGTAGCGCAACAAGTAGTAGAGGTCCCACAGCGAGTTGTTCACTGGCGTCGCAGTGAGCATCACGACATCCTTTTGCGGCGTCCCGCGAAGCAGTTGCCGAAGTGCTTGAGACTGCTGCGTGTTCGGGTTCCGAAAAGCGTGAGCCTCGTCTAAAACGACCATCTGGTATTCATCAACCGGCTGCTCAAGATAGGCCGTGTCGCCGCCAAGTTGAGTCTCATTCCGGAGTTCCGCGTATGAGATGACTTCGTAGTAGAAGTTCCACTCAGACCGTACGCTGGTCCACATCCCATCCCGGAGATAGGCCGGGGCCACTACAAGCGCGCGTTGGCGGTTCTGCTGGACGGTCTGTTCCAGCAGCTTCCCGCCGATGTAGGTCTTGCCCAACCCGACCTCATCAGCAACGATGACGCCACCACGCTCATCGAGAAACCGCTGCGCCCGAAGCTTTCCATCCTCTTGGAAGTTGGCGAGTTCGATCTCACCGTCGTCGTCCTCGCTCTCAGCCTCCAGTTCCTCACCATAGCGCTCGTAAAGCACCCGGAGGTAGATGATGTATGGGTCGAACGGCTCGAACCGCTCCTCGTACAATGCGGCCAGATCATAAGGCTCGCTCTCAGCCCAGAGGGTCTCGAACCACTCTGTCACCTCGTCAGTCACCTGCGGCTGGTAGGCACCTAAGTTGAGCTCCAGATTCGAGTTCAACCCTGCACCCGTGAAATTTGATGACCCCGCGACGACACCCTGCCGACCGCCGTCGAACACGTACGCCTTCCCGTGGACGAACCCTTCCTCGTGGCGGCGCACCTCAACAGCGTCCGACCGGAGCCACCCCACCAGCTCGCGGAGTCCTTCGTCGACGTTCTCTGAAAAGCCCAGCAGGTCCCGGTCTCGTTCGAGATCCTCGTCGAGTGACTGTAGCACCTCGTCAACCTGTGCTTGGTTGTACTGCTCGTCGTCCAGCGGGTCGCCGGGCTGACGCCACTCCTCGCGGTCCTCCTCGTTGGGCTGGGCGCCGATGAGCAGGCGCACGTCGCCGACCTCGTTTAGTCCCTCGCGGACAGAAAAGTACCCTCGCGGGTTGAAATAGCCCGTAACCACGTCCAGATCGGGGGAGTCGGCGAGATCCGACCCGAGATCGTCGAGGTACTCGTTAATCGCGGTAGTGAGTGTGTTGCCGCCGCGATTGTCGACGAACTGTGGCCGTTCAGTCATCGGTCTGGTCGGGGGCAACAGATTCCGCGGATGTACCCGTCGCCAGTTCCTGAATGCGCTCTCTGAGCCCCTGTGAAGCGGCTGTCGTTGAGAAGTCACTGAGAACCGTATCTATTTCTTTCCGTTCTAGATCATAACCTTTCGCGACCAGTGATTCGATACGGGCGCGGATTTCATCCTCATCTAGCGATTCGGCCAAATCGCTCGTGGGAACTGTTTGCCCCCCGGGGAGTGTTTCGATTCCGTTACGTCGCGTTAGCTCTCCAGCGAGTCCAGCAACCTTCTGAATCTCCCCAGTATCCCACTCTGGAACCGGCAGGTTGTTTATGACCGGGGCTGTGACGTGGCGGTCAACGATGCGGCGCGCCCACCAGCCGCAAGTGAAGCTATTGAAGTAGCCGAGAAGTGCGAGTAGATCTTCCGCGGAAGCGTCCGCGTCGTGATCAACCCCGTGAACATACCCTGCACAGTAGACAAAATCAGACTCTGGAAGGACCGTCGCAATCATGGTCCGGGTGTCATCGTTCCGAGAAACGTGCCGGAAAGTAACCGTCGGATGCTTCTGCCCCAAGCGAATCCCGCCGCCATGTTTCTCCACCCCGTTCCCAACGGCGAGCAGATCCTCTGGATCAACAAACCTGCGGAACTCTTTCTCCTCATTGATCCCGTACTGATCCACGCTCCGGGTCATGAACACCCGCCAGTGGTGGGATTTGCGCTCACTGTTTGAGATGTCGCTGTGGCGCCCGGAGCCGCGGAAGTCCCATCTCGAATCGTGAATACCCGAAACCCATCCTGACTCGTCGGAGAGTCGCGAGCGTTTCTCCATCTTCGGGAACACATCTCTAGCACCATCGCTGTTAAACCAAGGAATGACGAGGCGACTTTCTGTGGTCAGGCTAGCCAGATCGTCCTGCGTGAGAAATATTGAGTTATCGAGAGAAACGGATTGTATCGCTCGTTCTTCTTCGATTGCAGGCCAAATATGTGCTCCTGCTTCCTCCGCAGGAGAGGAAGTAATGAGAACGATCATGTAACTGTGGTGGACGTTCTGAAAAATCCACCCTCCTCGGTTCCGTGCTTGTAGGACAGTTGCTTCTGAATCCTCAATGAGACGCCGTCGTAGCTGTTTCCATCCCCCTAAAACCAGACATTGGCGAGGGAGAACATAGCCTAGTTCTCCATCACCGTGGAGAAGGTCAGTCGCACGTTCGACGAACAATTTTGCGTAATCGTAGTGGCCTCGTCCTTGGTCTTCGAATGCGCCCCCGACGTATTCTTGATACTGTTCTCGCTGGGATTTTTCTTGTTCTTCTTCTTTTGCCTGTCGTGGATATCTTTCACGAAGCTCTTCGATTCGCTCATCTCTCCGTGTCTTTGGGAATGTATTAAGCCCGGGGTGGCGAGTCACCCAGAACTGCTGCGCCTCGAATATGACCTTGTCCCATGGTGGGTTCCCTACAATGGTGTCGAAGCCCGCACGGTCACCCACGAATACCTCGGGGAACGCGGTTGGGAAGTGAAATACATCGAACGCTTCCAGCACTTCTTTTACGTCTTCATAGGTCGAGAGTTCTCTTGGGTCGTCGATATTCGTATCGGTAGCGACTTTTGTGTTGATGTCCTCATTAATTTGGACAGCTGTGAGGATGTCAAGTCGTGCACGAACAGGGGCGAGCGAATCATCGATGCGGTCCCGCGTGGCACGGGCCTCCTGGACTTTCTCTGCGCTTGTATCGGAGACATTCTTTGCGTCCTGAATTTCGTCGTCCAGTTCGTCGATTACCCCGGAACTACTGCTGAAATTGCCCATCGTCACTTGGTCCTCCTCCATCCCGAGTTCGTCGCTTACCTCGCCCAGCGTGCCGACGCCAACGAGTGCATCGCCTGACTGGAGGTTGTAGTCGAGGAAAGTCAATGGCAAGCCGGGGACAAACGTGTGAACCCAGAGCGACAGCCGCGCGAGTTCAGTCGCGAGTTCGTTCAGGTCGACGCCGTAGATACAGCGACGGGCGATCTGCCGACGAAGCAGCTGGCTGCGCTCAATGTCCGGCGTGTACTCCTCGTCCGCGAACGCGGCCTCAGCGGCGTTCTTGAGGTTGTCCAGTTCCTCTTCAACGCCGGTAAGGGTGGTCTTCTGTAGGTAGTTCCGAAAAGCCTTCTCTATGCGGTCGACGGCGCCGACGAGGAAGTGTCCCGAACCCATAGCGATGTCCGCGGTGCGAAAGTCGAAGAAGGCGTCCGCGGCGGCGGCGTCGCCTTCCTCCTCGCGGATCCGGTCGACGCGGTCAAGATGGTCTTCCAGAGCGGGTTCCAGCGAGTAATCGAGGAGATGTTCAACAAATCGCGTCTTCGTGTAGTACGTACCGGTTGCCTTACGCTCGCCGGACTGGCCGTGGAGGTATACCTCACCCTCCACGATGACGATATCATCGTCCTCCTCTGCGGGAACGTACTGCTCGTCGCCGTCGTCGATTTCCACAGCGAGGTCCTGATCAGCGAGGGAAAGCTCGGATTCGAGGAGCCCCTCGTAGATGACGCCGAACTCCCGGACTCCTACGTTGCGGAAATCGACCGGACCTTCCCAGCCGTCGGGCGTCTCGTCGATGAGGAGCGCTTCGAGCGCGGGGCCGAACTCCGCGTCCGAGAGTTCGACCTGCGAGAGTTGGTGGCCGGCCTCGGTCCACTCTTCGTCATCCGAGAGGAGACGGCCGTCGTAGGCGGGCAGCCCCATCCTCGAGGAGCCCTCGTGGATAGCCGTCGTGAGCGTCATCACCTCGTTCCAGAGCGTGGTGAGATTCTCATCGAACTGCATCCCCTCATCGATGTCGCGGGCTTTCTGTTTGATCGAGTACTTGTCGTACTGGTTGTTGCGGTAGCGTGGGAGGAACCGCTCGTCCTCGGCGTAAGCGACGAAGAGCAGCCGGTAGAGGAGGACCAGCGTCATCCGGTAGGTCTCATCAAGATCGTCCTTGTCCGGGTCGTCGAGATTGCGGGCTTCCGCGAGCGCCTCGGCGAGTTGCGGCACCACGTCGTCATAGATGCGCTCGCGGAGGCGCTCGCCCAATCCGGTGGCGTACTCCTTCGAGTCCTCCATAATCTCGTGGAGGCTGCCCTCCTCTTGGAGCGCGTCACCAGAGAAGAGCAGCCAGAGATACGCCGCCTGCTCGTCGTCAAGCAGACGCGTATTCACCTCGACGTAGGTATCGGTCTGGCCCCGAGAGCCGAAGCCGGCCTCGGGGTTCGTTGTATAAAGCCGGAGCTGGTCACCCGAACTACCGATGACGTAATCGAGGTTGCGCTGCTCAGCCTGTCGGAGAGCGTATGCAACCGGTGAGTCGCCGACGAAGCGGTCCTGCTTGTGCTCGAACGATTCCTCTTCCTCGAGAAACACCGCGACCGCCGACTCACGGCCGTTCTCGGTGTGTTTCAGAACGTAGCTGTGGTCAGTATCGCGCTCGATGGTATAGTTGAGTCCCTCAAGCAACTCGCGCGGATCCTCTGTGAGGGCGCTCTGAGCTCGCTCAGCCGCGTCAGCCCAATCATCTCGCTGGGGGACCCCTTCAATCAGTTCATGCGTCGAAAGGAGTCCCTGATTGTGGAGGCCGGCGAGATCGTCGGAGAGCTGTGGGATGGTATCCTTGAGGAAACTCCGGGCTGAACTCCCACTTGGCTTATCGAGGGCTGCTTCGCAGACGCGTTGGGCTTGCCCCACATCGATATCCCGAAACACCATCGGTTCTTCACCGCTGGGGCCACAGAGGCCGACCTTGTCACGACCGTACTGCACGACAATGAGTACCGGCGAGACGCGACCGTCTCTTCGGTCAGTGTACGTCGTCTGGAGGAACTCCTTAGTAGGCTTGCTGTCTGCCTTCGTGGTAACAATTTCAAGCCTACTCCCGCTCCCGTCGCCTAGATAAACAGTACAATCTGCCCCTGTCCGTCCGGATTCCCATTCTAATCCCCCGCGATTCGGAAAGAACTCGTCCGCCATAGAAATGAGGATACTGGCAACGAACAAATAGGTGGGGGTCGGCTCCGGTGAAAATCCTCAGAAAGTGGTATATCTAATCAGGCCACGGTCAATATATGCGGACTCGCACATCAGTGTCGAACATTGACACCCCACAGCGTGTCAGACCAGAGTGCAATGCAGCAATAAATTATTAAATGCTAGCTGTATAATTAGTATATGAGCAAAATTATCTACCAATCTAAAGAGGCGGACCGAGATTACTTAATTGATCAAGATGACCAGCAAATACTAGTGTATCTCTATCTCTTTGGGCCAGCGCCTCCGAGGGAGATAGCCAGTCGGTCGGGCTATGAAAGTGAAAATGTCTTCATAGAATCGGTTGATGATGTATTATATGAAAACAAAGCTGGTCTTGTAGTTATAGAAAATGATCAACAAGCAACTTTAGACGGGCATCATGTACCTATAATATCTTTAACTGAAGATGGAAGAAAGTTCGTGGATAGGTATAAAGCAGAAATCGACACACCGCTTTCTTTTTATAATTATATTCAAGAGATGGAAAGAATAGAAAGTAGGATCGAGGAATTGCTTACCGATGTAGCAGAAAGATTAGAACTACTTGACGAAGAGGAGCACTCTCAGAAGGAGTTAGACGAAATGATGAGTATGCTGGAGGATTACTTTGATCAAGTCAGAAGCAACCAGTTCTGAGGGGCTTTCTGAGTCGTAAAAATATACCTGGTGACACCACCAGCCGTGTTAGTAGGACCCACCTGATGTTACGCGCTGTACGTCTCGGTCGCTGAAAGAGGGTAATTCCTCTCCCACAGGGAAGGTGTAGGGTGACACATAAGTCCCCCCGCCACACAACCGATTCTATGGCAAATCAGTCGATGAGCATCATCGACGCCGTCGACGACCTCAACGAGAACATCTTTCTCCCAGCAATTCAGCGCGAATTCGTGTGGGATTCGGATCAGATCATCCGGCTCTTTGACTCCATCATGCGGGAGTACCCGATCGGGTCGTTTCTGGTGTGGAAACTGAAGGGGGAGACAGCAAAAGACCAGATCAAGTATCGGTTCGTTCGCCACTACATCGAGGACAGCGTCTATCCTGACGACCCCTCATTCGAGCAGCTGGACCACCACAATCCTAAAGTCCCAAAGCATGAGGAATCGACGCTTCCGGATACACAACGACTTATTCTCGATGGGCAGCAACGGTTGACTGCGTTCTATATCGGCCTACAGGGGTCGTATACGGAGAAGCGAAAATTCGCACAGTACAAGAACCCGAATGCTTGGACCCAGAGAAAGCTCTATCTGAATCTGTTCTCGGACCCTGAGCAGGAGCTTGAGGACGAACTTGGCTTACGATACGACTTCGCGTTCAAGCAGGACCCACCGGGGCCGACGGAGAATACGCTCTGGTTCCCGGTGAGTGATATCCTCCAGTCCGAGACAGCTGTCGACGCGATGCAGTTGACCGAAGATTTCGATATGGGGCGGTTCCCGAAGGACAAGCGCTTCGACGCCCAACAGAACCTCCATACACTGTTCGCAGCCCTGAACGACGATACGCGGATCCAGTACCACGAAGAGACCACCGAGAATCAGGAACGGGTACTCGATATCTTCATTCGAACGAACGAAGGCGGTACGCCGCTCAGCAAGTCGGAGATCCTCCTCTCGATGGCTACTGCGCGGTGGACCGAAGAGGACGACGAGGCTACAGTGCTCAACGCACGAGAAGAGATCACTAGCTTCGTCGACCGTCTCAACACCCAATACGAGGAGAAAGGGTTCACCTTCAGCATCGACTTCGTGCTCAAAGCGCTTCTCGTGCTGTCCGACCTCCCTGCAGAATATCGAATCGCGAATTTCTCGAATGAGAACCTCGGTGCGATGAAACTGGAATGGCAGGACAGCAGCTTCAAAGAAGACCTCCTTTCCGCTCTCGAACTCGTTGTCGAGTTCGGACTCGATAGTCAGAGCCTCACGAGCTCGAATGCGCTGATCCCGATAGCATACTACATCCACCATCACGATCCAGAAATATCTTGGGAATCAAAAGAAGGCAGCAAGATGCGACGGCGGATCCACTATTGGCTTACCTCTGCCCTCCTCAACGGGACGTTCAACTCGCGACCGGACGAGGTGCTCCAAGACGCCCGTAGCGCGATTCAGGAATCTGATGGGGCATTCCCGCTCGAAGATATCCATCACCAGATGCGTGGTCGTGGAAAAGTCGTCGGGTTCAGTCCGGACGTCATCGAGTCGCTTCTCGACGAGACGACCTACCGCTCTCAGAAGTCCTTCCTCTTGCTCTCGCTGCTCTACTACCCCGAACCAGTGAAACAGAACGTCACCTACCAGCGAGATCATATCTTCCCGAAAAGTCTCTTTGATGTCGAGACTCTTGTTGAGGACTACGATCTCACGGTGGAGAAAGCCCAGCGGTGTGTGAACCGTCGCGATGCCGTTTCGAATCTCCAACTCCTGACACCGACTGAGAACGCAGAGAAAAGCGACATCGACTTTGAGGAGTGGATCACAACTCGTACAGAGGACTACTACACTCGTCACCTCATTCCAACGGAAGAACGCCTCCACCGCATCGAGAATTTTCCGGAGTTCGTCGACCGCCGCGAGCAACTCATCCGAGAGGATGTTTCTAAAAAGTTCAGTAATTTCGAATAACCTAATCGCAGTGTGTAGTTTCGACTGCTCGTAATTATTGCGCTAATTCCGACCACTCGGCAGCGTGATAGATGTGCAGGAAGGCCTTTCAATTGTCTTCACGAGATCTACGACTAATTCTCATGTGACAGATCAAGAATAGCCGAACCAGTTCTATATCTGTTAACCGTATAGGGATTGAACATAATTTACTTACGATTTGAAATATAACATTGTTGGTGGCGAGATGTCGGGCGGTTTTGCCGTGGTTCCGTATGCCGTCCCGGGTCAATAAAACGGGGGCGAGCCATCTTGGAAGAATTGATCTGCCGAATTCACTCACCCCGGGAGAGTCTTCGCTAACAATTTGCTTCAGAAGAGCATTACTACTATATCCCCAAATGATTATGCGAGTATAACTTATTAGAGTAACTTGATTACTGTATGGAAGGCGATCCCAGCTCAAAAAGAGGATCTGATGAACAGGCCGACGAAGGGGCTGCCAGTAAATGGAAGATGTGGTATCCATGTCCAATATGCCACGAAACAGAATTGAATATGTACATAGAGTCTGAGTTATCCGTCTCAACTACAGAACACGGCGCACGTGAGAGGACAGAATCTGTAGGAGAATACGAATATGTTGAATGCAGCAGTTGTAATGAAATACTACATGAGTTTACCGAAGGTAGTCAGCATTTATAATTACTAGCCCCACAAGTGTGAGTAGTTGAATAAGCCCTACTCACTACCAATTTTAATTTTCATACTCTGGTTGACCAGCTCTAAGATAGGAGTCAAACTAAACCGAATATGGCTGCAGAAGTTAGTTATATCTATATTATTGATGTCCACCGTAAGATTGTATAGCATAGTTATTGAGTAGATACATATGTCAAACATTACTATTGAAGACAACCGTGTGATACGTGTGCTCAACAACGCTGTTGAGTGGATGTCGAATGCTGAGAATCAAGAGCGAATGGAAGAGTTTGATCATGTAGGGTTTGAGGCAGCTGATGTTAAGGCAAACGGGTGGGAGTTCAAGAAGCTCATGCAGGCAGGGCTGATTGAACGGACACATAACGCTAACAGAGCCTCTTATTATCGAGTAACTGATACTGAGAAGGCTGAACAGATTATCAAAGCCGCTGAAGAGCCACGCCAAACGCCCGCTGAGAAGGTCGACAGCGCGGAGGAATTGGATCCAGAAGAATTGTTTGTTGACGTTGTAGGCCGAACAAAACCAAAGAAGTGGCTGCGCCGAACGATAAGCCGCCAAGAGCAGGTACACCACCTCCTTCACGGCCCCCCGGGGTCTGGAAAATCAATGATGGCCGAAGATGTTGCTGCTCTCCCGACGGCCGAACGCGTGGTTCTCTCAGGTGATGGCACAACAGCGGTTGGGATTCGTGATACCTTACGATCTAATCCACAGTATCTTATCGTTGAGGAGATAGAGAAGGGATCAAAACACGATCGTGAAGCCCTCATGACGGCGTGTGGGGAGGGTTATGTGAAAACGACACAGTCTGGGGTTAACGAGCATGTTCAGTTGGACACAATTGTAGTCGCAACCAGTAATGATCTATCTGCGATATCACCGACCTCGCTTGTTGACCGATTCATGTCTTGGGAATTTACCCAATACGATCAAGCGGAGTTCACTGAGGTGTGTTGCGAGGTGCTCCCGCGGGACCATGATGTCTCAGAAGACCTCGCCCGATACATAGCCGGTGAGGTGCATAGTAAGCTTGGGTCAACACAGGTTCGAGAGGCAACGCGCATCGGGCGGTTGGCAGACACAACCGACGAAGTTGATGAGTTAATTGTTTCAATTAAGTAATCTCAATGTCTATTTGCTTCACCAACGGCAGAATAAAGCAAAGAGTAGAGCAGAAAGCGGACCTCCTATACCTAATGTGAATAGTCCCATATCGGACAAGCTACCAACCAGATAATTAGGGGAATTGCATAGAATTTGTTTGTTTATTTTCGCACAGGCTATTCCGTACTGTTTCTAGATGGGTACTCATCATAATATATTGTCTTGGTGTTGATGAGGTTGAATTTTGGATGTTTGTCCACGAACTCTTCAACAGACCGTGGTGTAACATCATCTTCAGATATTTCCATGTCAGGCCTGCGCTTATGATGAAATGTGAATGGTTCGGAGTCGTTAAATGAGACATACGTATAGAACCAGCCATCAGCTGTTTCGAAACTCATCTCCAGCTTTGTATGCGGTCCTCTGCTGGGGACCGTGTATACATCAAATGATTTGATCCGCTTTTGCCCCATAACCATGCGATCAGTGCAATAATAATAATAATTTTCGCTGATATATGCATTCTCGTCGTCGCTGGCGTGATGGTAGGGCTCGCCGCATTAAGACATTCAAGAACACGTTGGCTGCGTATCTTAGACTGTCTCAATTTCGGCGACGAGTGTTCCAGACAACCGGGTAGAGAGACACTGAAATATCGCCCGAACCGTTCTTTGACTCACTACTCATGTGTTCCACGAGAGTGATGTATAATTATGAGATATGCTCAAATCACCTGTTATGCAGAAAGAACAGATAACATACATTACCACTAGTCAATATGTGCGAGATAAGAAACGCCGAGATACGCAAGTCCTCAGCAGGTATGCCTACAAAGACTTCCAAATTCTACTATAGCATTCACAGCATCACGTATCTATTCAGCAGCAAGAGCAATACTACTGAGAAAACTGAACAGCTGTACTTCGGGCGTGGCCGATTGATCGGCCCGATATTTTGCCTCTCCAACTTCTTCAAGCAGATGCGCCCGTGTTGTCTCAGTAAACTCACCGTGTCGTGCGATATCGTGGGCGGTTGTAAGAACAGCAGTAACATGTGTCCCCCCAGTCACTAGCTCTTCGGCTTGTTCTATACTCTCTGTGAGTTCTCCCTGAAGCGCATCCTGAAGCATCTGTTCGACAGCGTCCTGTGGAACTGCGTTAGAGATCTCGTTAACATCGTCTAATCCAATTAGACCATCAGCAGCTGCAACCGCCTGTAACGAATTGATCGCCTGTCGTAAGTCCCCACCAGCGTTTCTTGCAAGAGCCTGCATCGCTTTCGTCGTAATTGTAAGATCTTCTTCAGTAGTAATAGTGCTGAGCCGGGTGGCAATATCAGTCCGGTTGATTGGCGTCAAGTCATAGCGAGCAAACAACGACTGCAAGCGCGAAGGTACCGCCTCAGGGGCTGTCGTGCATGCGATGATCCGGCATTTCGACTCCACAGCACTCATAATGGAATGGAGAGCTGTATGCGCTGACTCGGTGAATCCATCTATCTGGTCAATTATGATAATCGGTGGTGCAGTTGAGTTGAAGTCAGTTCGTAAGAACGACCTGACTCTGTCAGTTATATGGAACCTAGCCCGTGAAACATGACCATTGAGATGCAGATGCCGCTGGGAGGGATCCGCATCAGATAGACGTTGGAGCAGCAACTCCACAAGCGTAGACTTCCCAACGCCTGTTGGACCGGTAAGCAACAAGTTTGGAAAGTCAGGGGCCTGTGAATACGCTTTTATCCGATCCACAATAGCTGGATTACCGACAACGGTATTAAATGAGTCAGGCCGGTATTTGCGCTCCCACGGCTGAAGGTCGAGATAGTTCCAGCTAGTATCGTCTGGGTCAGGGGAATCAACCATACTGTACACTCATCCCGTGTTGGGATAATGTCACTGGGTTAGATTAAATAAGAATTTCTGTACAATCAAAGGAAGGTAATACCGGAGTAGATGCTGCACTAGTCGTACTATCGCCTTCGAAGGCTATTGTAAAAATCAACGAGGGAGACCCAATAACCGAGAAACATAATCTCAAACCACTGTTCAATAGTCGGTCACCGGCCTCCTATTCAAAATGAAAGCTCCCTCACCGGTGGCGAGAAAGGCACGATTCATTGGGGTACACTCAGGGAGCATTTGCTCCCTTACGCTGCCTCTGTTCAATTTGGATAACCAACGCCGACAAACCAAGAAGAAACGTTGGAAAAACGTTCATTAAACGCTGATTCTTCGTTGGCGAACTGTTGATATACACGTAGACCGGTATTCCAACGTATGGGGCTCCTTCAAGCGGTACGTGATCGAATAGCAAGCAACAATCGGAGTGTGCAATATGAAGTCCAATTAATGACGCCCGCAGGGGGGTGGAAACGGCATCAGCCATTCCACTGGGATGGGAAGTATGGTGAGCCCGATCCTGATGATGGCTACTTGCTTACTACCCCGGGTCGCTATCGAGAAATACGTCGGGTCGAGGGGCGGATTGACGAGGTGATCTGGACCTATGAGACACCCGACGCCGAGGCACATTATCAAGCAGAAAAAGAGCGTACACGACTCTCGGAGCTCTCAATTACCGAGTTGTTATCAGAGTTAGAACAACGAGGTGAGATCACTGAACTTGATCAAAGTGAGCTTGTCCATGAGGCAAGAATGAGAGTGATCAAAGAAGAAATACGAGAAGTCAAGTCCTAATTTTCACTCTTCTATTGAGCTGTGATGCGAATGTTAAGAACAGCAAGCGATTCAATATCGATCAATGAAACGTGCTGTTCGGGGCAATCTGACCAGAATGCGGGGTGGTGCTGCGTTGAAGCGTGCAGTAGCGCCCCACCAAATCACATTTTCAGCTGATCAGTCAACTTGTAGATCGTCGTGTGAATTACAGCGTTGACTCCACCCTTCTAATCCAATGATTTGGCAAATGAGATCACTATTCAACATGGTAGAATAAGATGGCTTCAGATGGTGACGGTTCCGGTCCCGCTGCTAAGACTAGCAATTTCACTCAAAAGAGTAGGGATACATTGGAGTGACTATTCAAGAGATATGATCTGGTTGCTCATATCTGCTTGACTTTGCTCTAATTTGAACCGTGGATTGAGATTTAAATCTTCGAACTCTGATTCGATCGCGAACAGCAGGGCATGACGATCTATGCCCTGAATTACTTCCACGAGATCTTTTCGGAGGTCTCTACCGATGCGACCAAACATCGAGTCCCCGATCAGTGGGGGGGCTACAGGCATCACCTCGCCGGCGACCAGAGCTGCGGCTTGTGAGATCAGGATCTGTTGCTCCGCCGGCAAGTTGTATAGCTCTACTCGAAAGCCATTTTCGGGAGAATAGCCAACCAACCCATCCTGCCGTTTCTCAACTCTGTACCGGCCATCAATACTTTCTAGCAGGTCGTTAATCCGGCGGAGCATTTTGTTGCTGAGCTCGCAGTTGTCCGAGAAGCACTCCGGGAGATTGACTCCCCGGGCTGCGGACTGCTGTGCTGCAGCTTCACCAACGTCCTCTACGAGTTCGCTCCAACTGTTCCCATTCGATGGGTTGTCAATCCAGATGGAGGATTCGGAATCCAGTTTGCAGAACCTGAACGCTGAGAGTGGGGAAACCGTGTTCACGGCTTCTGATGAACTGACGTTTACCCAGTCTCCGTCTCTTTCTTCTTGGACTTGGAGGGAACTAACGGAATTGACTAGACCGCGTCGTGTTTTGCGTGTCTGGAATTCGCGAGAGAATTGGAACCGACGGTCGAGATCGCTGTCAGCGATTACTGTCGAAACCTTCGAAGATGCTTTTTTTCCGGAGGAGAGCTGGTCGACCAGTTCGTAGGTGACCAGCGGTGCTTCGTCCTCATATTCGCCGGTGAGGCAAAGACGGATAGAATCAGCCAAGATGGTCTTTCCTGTACCGTTATAGCCAGAGACTACGTCGATACTAGCCCCGTCGTTTTCTCCGAGGTCTAGTTGATGCTCATCGTAAAAGCATCGCAGGTTCTCTATGCTGAGAGACTCGATACGAATTACCACTGTTGTGAGAGTCAAGAGCCCGTGTTATCAATGTTTCCAGCTCATACCAGTTTACAGTTATTCTTGAGCTTTTTTTACAAGGTCTGTTCCGTGGCTTCGTCGAGGATGGTCTGGTAGCGATTGGGTCTTTTTTTGCAACGACTTATGCTCGGCCTCGTCGTACTACCGCTAGTGGTCGATAGGTAACATGCAGACGGACAAAAAGTGTCGGCATTGGCTAATAGGGAACCGCTCGCTGACCTTCGCGTGCATATCTCGGCAAGGTAGAAACACGACACGAAAACCGGGTCGTGAAGCAAGAGTTCTACGCGCTTGGCGTTGAGCCACTCATGTTACAGCTTTTTATCAAAGTCGTTGACACTCGGACATAACGCGCTCATTCAGGGGCAGAAGGCTACTCTCAGTGCTGAATGGTCGAGGATTCACACTCCACAATGAATCGATCGCTCGGTGATGCCATGCGCTCGCTGGGGTAGTACCGACAGTTCCGTGAAATTGTCCTGATGTTCGTCATAGCAAATATCGAACCACTGTGTGGGGTTAAACGCGACTCAGCATCCATTCAACACGCTAGTATAACCAGACATAGTACCACCCTTGAAATGTCCCTCTCATGACCAATGGACGCGATGTTCTGTTGTGCTGCTCGCGATTTGGGGGTGATTTTTTCTTAATCGGAACTCAATCCAATTTTGTTACTGAACAGAAATGATAAATCATCACATCGCTCCAGCAGATCCGGACACCAAGATTGTGTATGGAGCCTGTCGCCCCGGATACCCTGCAACCGACCCAGATGAAGCAGATGTCGCGTCTTGGCTAGCAGCAATGGAGGAGAACGACATCAATCGCGTCTGTTGTCTACTGCCAGCAGATGAGCTCCACTTGTATGACGATCTCCTCGCTCGATATCGGGACAGGTTCAGAGCAGAACACGTCCTCCACGCACCGGTTAAGGATTATTCAGCAATTTCTCCACGCTTATTCAGCGAACGGATTCTGCCGTTTCTCAAAGACTCTGTGAGACAGGACTTGCGGACTGTTGTACACTGCTCAGCAGGTGTCGGCCGGACTGGGCAAGTCCTCACACTGTGGTTGGCGCTTGAACACGATTACGATCTTGAGGCAGCAACTTACACCGTCCGCAGCCAGTACCGTGACCCGCTTGAGTCGGTCGACATTACCACTTTTCAGGCATTATACGAAGCGTTGCAGTGATATCCAGAATATCAGGCAATCGACTCTGTTGAAACCCTCAGCTGGTGATATGTTTTCAGCGTCCTGCTGAATACCGAAGATGTGGTGAGCACGGGGACTGAGTGATTTTCTACCTAAAATCTAAAAATAACCGATATAACGCGCGTGCAAATGCAACGGTGGACTGATGAGTCTCGTAGACTCATTACCAGCCAATGGAAGATATTCCGCAACCATCTGATGAGGCGCACTCTGTCGGCGACCAAGTACAGATATACGTCGGTTTGGGTGACCAAGACTCTCGGTTTCACGGAACGGTCTGCGAGGTTTTGGAGGTTGTTACCGACGATCTTGATTCGGAAACTGGTCGATCCACAGATACATATTCGTACACTCTCCGAGATGTCAAAACAGATGAAGAACTCCCAATCTCATTCCGACACTATGATCTAGTACCGGTGAAAAATTCTCACTAGCCCACCAGCATTGAGCGAATCACGGTGGGGTATCGCCGATATGAAAAGCTGTTCTATGACACCCTCAACTCTATTCAGTAGAGCACTCTGCACCACTGTCTAACAGCGTTATGTATTGACCCGAATTACTCCGACTCCATCCCAACCTCTCCATGATCCTCGGTTACGTATGACCGCTGTGGAGGTCAGTGTCGACGACGCAGTCACACAAAGTACACCGACCAGCGGACGTACGGCGTATCCTCGGCACCATCGCGATAGGGGCGGTGGTGAGCGTGTTGCCAGAAGATACCCACCGCTAGTCACCCCCATGCGACCAGCGGTGCGCCATGGGTTACGTTGGGGGGTCGCCGTCCGCGACCACCGCCTCGACGGTGTCAGCTGCGGGGATCGTCGCTCGCGATGGCGGCAGCATACCCTCGCCGACGTCACCGTCGGAGTCTAAAACGAAATTCCAGCTATATGTGTCTAATAGCTCGAATTTCGTTTTGGTCTGGTCGGCGCCAACAGCCTCCTCTTCCGGTAGTTCGACGTCTGCGAGCCCCGGGTCGTCGCGGTATTCGTACTCGTACTCTCGGCCTCGGCTTCCCTCGGTCTCAATGCCGAGGTATCCAGCTGACCGTAGATTGGCGAGGATGTTTTGCACCTGTCGGAGACCGACGGCGCGGTCGTCGCCGTCGATCTGCTCGGCGACGTCCGCGGCGGTGAAGCTCCGGTCGTTCATATCGGCGGCTGCGTCGGCAACAGCGAGCGCACCCTTTGAGTGAGCGGAGACGGTCGCGCCCTCGGCGACGACGGGGAGGTCGTCGCGGAGCGCGGAGGTGTGAGCGACGACCACTGAGCGGTCACTGTTCCGCCCAGCGCGGAGGATCGCCTGCATGGTGTGGTCTTCCCGCATATGCTTGAGGTGCGTATTCGCGATGCCGCTCCCGTAGTCAAGCGTCTCGCCGCTGGTGTCGCCGCGGTCGGCGCTTTCACCGGCGTACATCGCCCAGCGCTCGGGTTCGGTGTCGCCGTAGTGCTGGGACCCGAGGACGACAGCGACCTGATGATCGCCGAGTGCGTCAGAGCCCTTCATGTTCTCATAGTTGACCGTCTCGTCGGCGAAGCCCCCGAGCTCGGCGTCGAGGTACTCGAGGACCTTTAGCGTCGAGATCACCGCCGGTCCCTTTGCGTCGAGACCACCCGGGCCGGTGTATTCCTCCGCGGCGGCCTTAACGACCGCGAGGTCTTCTTGGAAGTTACGCCCAGACGGGTCACCGTGGTACGGGAGCGGCGTATTTGCCGTTTGGACGACGGTGTGTTTCATCCCCTCACGGATGTGTCGACGTCGCTCAGCGACGGTGTCGTGAATGTCGCGGACCTGCGCATCACGACCGAGGGCAATCCGCCACAGATCGCGCCGAGCCGTCGCGTCGAGACCGACGAGCGGACACGTCGCGCCCTCGGCGTCGGTGAAGCTCGGGCGGTCGAACACGACCGCGCCGTGATGGTCACGGTCGGCGTGAATGTCGGCTCCGTTGAGGGTGAGGCTCTTGTGCTGAACCCCAGCGTCGCCGTCGCCCAGCGCAAGGGTCCGCTGTCGACCGAGTGAGACGCCGTCGTCCTCGGGACGGGCTATCGCCCCAGCGAGGAATGCCCACGCGTCTGGGTGAGCGTATCCACCCACAGAGGCGATAGCGAGCGCCCGGCAACCGTCGCGCCCGCCCTCAAGAGCGTCGGCAGCGGCCTCGAGAAGCTCGCCCGGCGCTTCACCGCGGGAGGCGTCGATGGCGCTGTCGACCAGCTCGCGGAGGTCGCCTCCGATCGGGAGGTCAGCACTCGTCTCGGCGACGGCCTCGTCGAGCCGTCGATCCCCGAGGACACCAGCGGCGGCCTCAAGCGGTTCGACGATCTCCTCACGGAGTGTGTCAGCGAGCGCGTACAAACCGTCGGCGTCTCGTCCGTCGGCGTACGCACGGTCAGCGTCGGTCGCTATTTGGTTCTCCTCGCGGGCGAGGGTGTCGCGGACGTCCACGAGGTCGACACGCCCCGGTGGGGTCTCGACCGCCGTCTCAAGCGTGTCGACGACACTGCGGAGGTTCGCGGACGTGATACCGCCCGCGAGGTCGGTCGGGCCGCGCTTGAGGAGCCCCTCGGCGGCGTCGACAGCGTCGACCACCGCCGCCCCAGCGCGGAGAACGTCGATCGTTTCGCCCGCAGCGACGACGTCCGCGCCGTCACCCGCAAGCCACGAGGAAACCCACGTATTATCGGAGAGACCGGCTTCAAGCAGTTCGTCGCGGGTTTCAACGCCGACCAGCGACTCGGCGAGGCACACGGCGTGATCCATATAGCGAGCGCCGTACTCAGTTGCGTAGTAGTCGCCGGGGAATTCGTCAACGACGATGGCTCGAGGAGTAGTGACCCGCTCGCCGCCGGTTCCCTCAGCGTAATGGGTGGTCGCGGACCCGACAAATGCGTGTCCGGGACTCCCGATCAGTATGTCGGGACACGTCTCGACGTCGCGGATACGGTCCCACCCCTCGGTATAGGCACATTCGCCCTCCGAATGACACGGGAGTTCCTCGCCGAACAGTGTCTTTTCGTGTTGGTGAATCGCCGCAGGCTTGAACCCGAGCCCTCGCGCGACTTGGACGGCGACGCGCCACGCCTCGCCGTGGTCGCCCTCTGCAGTCGGACACGTCGCCCGGTCGAGCTCGACGCCGTCGTCGTCGGCCTCACCGTCGGAGTCGTCGTCGAGCGCCTCGCGAACACCGTCGGCGACGTCAAGAAGAGCCTCGCGGTCGCGAAGGTCGATCTCGCCGGCGCGGACGGCGCCGACGGAGGCCTCGAGTACCTCCTCGCGGAGAGTGTTCTCCGCGAGGATCGGGAGGTGGTACGCTGTCGATTCGGCGTCGAATTCGTCGCTTTCGCCGACCTCGCGGGTGTACTCCTCCATCTGTTTCTTCAGCTCGTTACGCGGCGCCACATACAGGATCGGGTGGTCATCGGCGACGATCGCCGTCGAGAAGGTCTTCCCACCACCGGGAACGACCGTGATTAACTGGGCGCGGTCATGTGTGGTGACCGCGTCGCGGACCAGCGCCTCGGTCTCTTTGCGCGCCTCGTCGAGGTCGAACGTCAAGCGCGCCGAATGGTCGGTGTCGATCAGACGGACCGACGGCGGGAGGACGGTCACCTCCTCGAGGACGGTCGCGCGCCACCGCGGGAGCGGCGCGTCGTACTCCTCGCGGAGGAGCCGGTACGCCCGCTTGTAGCCCTCACCCGTGGGGTATTGGGTCTCTTCGTCGATTATCCCATGCTCAAGGGCGACGAGTTGAAGCGGCGAAAAGGACACCTCGTGTTCGGCACACCAGAACCCCGAGCCGTATCCGGCGACGATCCGCTCGCCGCTGTCGGAATCTTCCCAAGCGGGATCGAGTTTTGCGATGGCGTGTCCGGACGGGTTTTCGACGGTCACCTCGGAGCGACAGGTGTCGAGAATGTGCTCGGGACCGAGGCGCTCGACGGCATCGGTGACCAGATCGAAGCGCTCCTCAAGCGTCGAATTGTCGAGATACTTCGGGAGCGGGGCGCCGTACGCGTCTCGGGCGCGGTAGTACGCCTCGGTGTATCCGTCGTCGCGGGGGAAGGTGTCCGCGTCGTCGATCACACCCTCGGCGAGGGCGACAGCAATAGCGACGTCGTCGACGTCGGCGCGCTCGAGCTCGGGGAGATCTCGGTCAAGATCGTCCGGTCGGACGGCGCGCGCCGCCCGCATGGCGTCGGCCGGCTCGATGACGACGTCAAGATTGAGAAGGTCTCGCGGGTCCTCCTCATCGTCCCCGTCGGTGACGGCCTCCGGGGGGAGGACTCCGTACGCGGCGAGTGTCTCCCACGAGGGCGCTTGTAGGCGGTCCTTAGCGGCGCGCTTGTACGCATAGTCGACACGCTCTGGCGTCCGGTGTTCACACCGTTTTTTGACGTCGGTTTTGTCGAGGTACTGACCACCGAGGTCGCGCTTCACCTCCTCGGGCGCGAGGTCGTCGCGCTCGCCCAGCGCGGCGACGAACCCTTCGAGCCGCCAGTTTTGGATGGAGGCGAACCCGCCGGCGTTACCGGCGCCGCGGTAGAACGCCTCGACGGCGACGTGATACGTGAAACTCCGGTCGTCGGGTTTCGTCGAGCGGTACTCCTCGACAGTCGGACCGGAGTAGTCGACGCTCTCGGGGTCTGGGACGTGTCCGCCGGTGTCGCCGCCGATCTGAGTCTCGCCGGCGCCCGAGCCAGTCTCGGGATCATAGACCCGGTGACCGGCGCCGACCTCGGCTGAGGCATACTCGGTTACCAACTCGTCGATCATATCCTGACCTTCGATCACGTCTCGACCAGTACCGGCGACGTGTCGACCAGTCATAGCGACGTGTCGACCGCCGTCGTAAATCTCGACTTGGGGTTCATCATCGCCGACGAACGGCTCGTCGTCGATCGGTGCGATAAACTTCCCGCGCTTTCGGAGGCCCCCCTCAACGAATTGGTGTAGCCCCTCACCTGACGTCGAGATCTCGACGTATCCACCGTAACGATTGATGAATTCGGCAGCGACCGGGTGGATCGCGCCCGTCTCCGGATCGCGGATGTCGTCCCAGTCGATCAGGGCGAGACGGCTCTCGGGGTCGTCGTCGCGATTGTGCGGGAGGATGATTCCGAGCTCAAGACCGTCACTTCTCGCGTCGTCCGGCAGCGCGAGGCCAGCGTCGGCAAGGTCGAACTCCGCCCAGCGTGACGCTGTCTCGTAATCGGTCTGAGGCTGGTCCTCCTCGTCGAGGTCACTCGACCATTTCGCGGGGTACGCGTGTCCGTTTTGCCACGGCGCGATGGGTCGCTTTCGCCCGGCACCGTCGAGTATCCACGTCACCCACACGTCGAGCTTGGTGACGCCCTCCGGGTAGAATATCTCACCGGAGAGGTGGGCCTCGCCGTTGCTGATGTCGCTTTCGCCGACCTCGTCCTCAGGGTTGCTGGTCTCAGAACCGGCCCCCCGTCTTTCTCTATCGGGCGCTTGCGCTGTTGCGTTTATTTTGGGGAGGCGGACCACAGGCAGCGCAGCATCAATGTCCTTCTCAACGAGCTCGCCCTCCTCGACAGCGGCCTCTACGACGTCATACGCCTCGGTGACGTCGGCGCTAGTCTCGTCTGCGATCGCCTCGGCGAGCACACCGACGGCGGGGTCGTCAAGCTGGTTGAGGAGGCGCGCCCAGTCGTCGCGCTCGAGCGTGAGGGTCATAGCCACACCTCCGGGGAGACGCCCTCGGGAGCGCGCTCGGGGTGGTTCCCGACAGCGCTGAGCCACGCGTCGACGTAGTGCCCGGGCCACTCTTCGACGTCTCTAGACTCGACGGGCGCGAGGTCGGCATCGGTCTCAAACTCAACCGTTGCTCGCGCGTAGACCAACTCGAGACCGTGTGCCGCGATCGCCCGCTTGAGGTACGACCGAACGGTCGACTCACCTCCGTTGATGCGGGCGGCTGCTCTGATGCACTGGCTAAGATTAGGGGTCGCCCTGTCGGTTCGATCAAAGTGACCGATTCGAGGGGTGATTTCACTACCGTGATCCTCAGCCCGCTTCGGGGTGCGCCGAAACTTTCGTTCAACTCTCCTAAATAGCAGGGTCTGGCCCGTTATATACGGAGATGTAAATTCGCCTGCTGAAGCTTCAAGAGACAGGTCTGTGCTCCTTAGCCAGCGCGAGAATTCGCAATGGACTCGCGGGGA
>LFFM01000474.1_pt1 | contig 27919 bp, 21 predicted proteins | sample 643131 | NCBI WGS metagenome assembly LFFM01 (sample SAMN03777445, study PRJNA286221) | soda lake metagenome | biome: soda lake; feature: Kulunda steppe; material: water; isolation source: sample Tc-Br brine of Tanatar trona crystallizer | place: Russia: Kulunda steppe | collected 2011-07
AAACCTCGGCGCTTACGCCGAGGAGGATGTCATTATCGGAAAATCCCGATGAAGGGCCGTGAAACGAAACGACCGGACGGTATCCGGAACCGGTCATCGAGTCGGCCCGTTCACACGTTCTCGATCTCGAAGGAGAACCCGACGTCGCGGAGCCGTTCGATCAACGGATAACCGATCCCGGATGCGGGGGTCAACACGCCCCCCGGGAGACTCCCGTCGGCGTCGGCTTCGAGCAGACAGACGGCCGCCTCGCCGAGCATCCGGGCAGTCGCACCGTAGCCGGGATCGCGGTCGGCACGGACGCGCGCGTCGACTCGGAAAGACGGCGCAGAAGCGGCCGTCCCACGACCGACGAATCGAATCTCGAAGGATCCGCTTTCGATCCGATCGCGGGAGGGCCCCTCGCCGGGCTCCGGGAAGATCCACTTTTGAAGCCCCTTCCGCACGGGCGCGACCGACATACCGGCGAGAAACAGTCCGAATCCACCGGAGAGGGCCGACGCAGTGGCCGCGCCGAGCGGTCCGGAACCGGTCGGGACCGACTCCCGACACTCGAAGGTCCGTCCCCACGGGTACCCGAGTAAGGCATTGCTGCGACGAATAACGCGTTCGTTCACCGCCGCCATCGGGGACGGGGCCGTCCACTCGTCTATGATCCGGTCCCTCCGGGGGAGCCGCTGTTCGCCGGCGTCGAGTCCGTCTCGCTCGCCGGGTGGGGCGAGCGAGTATGGGTCCGAGAGGACGTCCCGGACGGAACTGTCGGTCGCTGCCGCCTCGAAGATCGCCGCGAGACTCGCAAGCGTCCCGCCGCTGACTCCGCCTTTTCCGCCCTCGAGATAGACTGATACTTTCGAACACGGCTCACCGTAATCGGCGATCGCGCGCCGTTGAACCAGCAACGTCCCGAGATCGAACGGGACCGAATCGAACCCACAGCTGTGGACGATCCGGACGCCCTCCTCGAGCGCCGCCTCGTGATACCGGTCGATCATCTCGCGGATCCAGTGGATCTCGCCGCTGAGATCACAGTAGTCGGACCCGGTCTCGACACACGCCTCGACCAGCGGCGTCCCGTACTCGCTGTAGGGGCCAACGGTCGTACACACGACCTCTGTGCGGCTGGCGAGCCGCTGCAAACTGTCGCGGTCGTGTGCGTCCCCGGTCTCGATCGGTATCTCGGCCCAGGCGCCGTTTCGCTCGCCGAGTTCGTCCCGGAGTGTCTCGAGTCTCTCTCGGTTCCGTCCGCCGATGGCGATCGAGTACGCTTCCGGATCGTACCGTTCGGTGAGGTGTTCGACCACCAGCCGACCGGTGAATCCCGTCGCTCCCCAAACGAGGATGTCGTGTGTCGAAGCGGATCCGGCTGTATCGCTCACGCTCTTCGGTTCAACGCGAATCGGCATCAACCCCATGATCCGGGCTTTTCGACCGAATCTGTCGGCCGGAGCGTCTCCGGGGCGGCCCGAACCACCGTACGTCGGAGCCGTGGGATCCCGGGCGAAACGGGGGCCCTCAGCGTAGCTGAAGGGTGTAGCACGATATCTCACTTAATTTAGCATTCATTCAACTATACATCACTCAAAACGTCTGTGCAAACCTCGAGTTACTTATACGAAATTTTAAATTTGCATCCGTTTCGATGGGTCACACCTCCGTATTCTCTGCTGGGGTGATCCGCAATGGTTAATTGAGAGAAAATTCAAGTAACTGCCGATGGCACAAGCGACGGAACGATTACAGCGGTATCTCGACGACGAACTCGGGGAGTGTCGCAGCGAGGACGTCGAGCGCCGACTCGACGAACTCGGCACGCTCGAGGCCGGCCTCGGGACGGAACGGACCGAGGCCGAACTCGACGTGCTTTCGGCGCTGTCCAACGAGACGCGGTATACGCTCGTCCGCGTCCTCGTCGCGGCCAAAGAAGAGCTCTGCGTCTGCGAACTGAACGCCGTCGTCGACGTCACGGAAAGCGGGCTGAGTCATGCCCTCTCGGCGCTCGTCGAGGCCGGACTCGTCGAGGGATTCAAGGAGGGCCGCTGGAAAAAGTACCGGGCGACCAACCGGGCCGTCGCGCTGGTAACGGTCCTCGAAGGGAGCGTAAGCGTCGATGAGTGACGTCGATCACGAGCACGGGCCGGACTGTGGCTGTCCGGACTGCGGCGATCCGCGATCGATGGACTTCCTCGATAAGTATCTGACCGTCTGGATCTTCCTCGCGATGGGGATCGGCGTCGGACTCGGTTTTGTCGCCCCCGGCGTCGTCGACCCGATCCAGGAGTATTACCTCGTCGAGCTCGGGCTGATCGCGATGATGTACCCGCCGTTGGCGAAGGTCAACTACCGACAGCTTCCCCGCGTGTTCAGCCAGTGGCGTATCCTCTCGTTGAGCCTCATTCAGAACTGGCTCATTGGACCGACGCTGATGTTCGCGCTCGCGGTGATATTTTTCAGCGGTATCGTGCCCGCTTTTCCGACCCGTCCCGAGTACTTCCTGGGGTTGATCTTCATCGGCATGGCCAGATGTATCGCGATGGTGTTGGTCTGGAACGACCTCGCGGACGGCTCCAGCGAGTACGCCGCCGGGCTGGTCGCGTTCAACAGCGTCTTCCAGATCCTCACCTACGGTGTCTACATCTGGTTCTTCGCGCTCTTTTTGCCGCCGATCCTGGGACTCGACGCGATGGTCGCCGGGATCGGTGCTTTCGATATCACTATCGAGCAGGTGTTCTGGGCGATCGCGATCTTCCTCGGGATTCCGTTCGCCGGCGGTATCGTGACCCGCCTGGGCGGCGTCCGCTCGAAGGGCCAAGATTGGTACGAGGAGACGTTCGTTCCGAAGATCAGTCCGCTCACGCTGATCGCGCTGCTTTTCACCGTCATCGTGATGTTCGCCACGCAGGGTGACAACATCATCGCACAGCCGTTCGACGTGGTGTGGCTCGCGATCCCCCTGACGATCTACTTCGTCGTGATGTTCCTCGTCAGTTTCGCGATGGGTCGCGGCATCGGGGCCGATTACTCGACGACGACCGCCATCGGCTTTACCGCCGCCTCGAACAACTTCGAACTCGCGATCGCCGTTGCCGTCGCCGTGTTCGGCGTCGGCTCCGGCGTCGCCTTCGCGACCGTCATCGGGCCGCTGATCGAGGTCCCCGTGTTGCTCGCGTTGGTCTACGTCGCCATCTACTTCCAGGAGAAGTTCGACTGGGGCGGCTACGAAACCGGACAGCTCGAAAGCACCAAGCCCGATGGAGACGACCTAAAACCGTCGAAAGCGAACGATGACTGACACTCGATCTATGAACTTCGACACGATCCTGATCCCGACCGACGGAAGCGATCCGGCCGAAGCCGCCGCGGGACGGGGGTTCGATCTCGCGACACAGTGTGATGCGAACGTCCACATCCTTTCGGTGGCGGACAGTAGTATTGCCGCCGGGGCGGGCTACTCGGGCGATTCGCCGTCGATCCGGAAACGACTCCGGGAACTGTCGAGTCGCCGGGCGGCGTCCCTGCGTGACAGCGCCGCCGAACGGGGAATAGGTGCGACAGCGGCGGTTCGCGAAGGGATACCGGCCAAGGAGATCGTCACATACGCCGCCGAACACGACATCGATGCGATCGCGATCGGAACGTCCGGGCGTGGGAACGTGGGGCGTGCGGTCGTCGGGAGCGTCGCCGACAAGGTCGTCCGGACCGCGTCGGTTCCGGTAGTAACGATCAACTCGAAGGCGACCACTCCTGGTCCCGTCGACTCGGTTCTCGTCCCGACGGACGGCAGCGAAACCGCGGCCAAAGCCGCTCGCGCCGGCTTCGATTTCGCCGCGGAGGTCGCCGCGACGGTCCATCTGCTTTCGGTTATCGACACCGATCGCTCAATGCTGTCGGCGCTTTCCGACCGTGACGGCGCATCGGATGAATCGCTCCGTGAAACCTCGGCTGACACTCTGGACGCGCTCGCTGCGGATGCACGGAAACGCGGTCTCGACGTCGAGACAGCGATCACGGAGGGGACTCCTGCCGACGGGATCGCCGACTACGTGAAATCCGAAGCGGTCGATCTGATCGCGATGGGAACGACGGGTCGCGGTGGCTTCGATCGGCTGCTTCTCGGAAGCGTCACCGACGAGGTTGTCCGAACGGCGTCGGTCCCCGTCCTGACGATCCGTGCCGGGACGGACGAACTGTCGTAGCCGCTGGAACTCAGCGCACACCGATCGCACGACTGCTGTGCGGTCGGCGGTAAATCGCCCCAGCTTGCCACGCCGGAACACAGACGCCCGCTCGGTTAGCTCTCTGATTCTGACTCGGTATCCGTCAGCCGACATTTCAGCGAGTATGCGGCGCCACCGATGCCGACGAGTGCGCTGCCGATCCCGAACCCGGGTTGATCCTCTGGGTCATCGGTGGGCGGCTGAGAATCCGTGTCACCATCGTCTGTGTCTTCCTCTGTTGTCGGCTGGTCGTCACCTGAGTCATCGAACGAGTCGTCGTCTTCATCAGCCACAACCTCGATATCCGTGGTCGTTCGGTATTCTTCTCCACGATCCGTGACAACCATTAACTCGACAGTGAATTTCCCCTCTTCGTCGTACGCGTTTGTCGTTGTCTCTCCCGTGGCTTCCGAGCCGTTATCGAAGTCCCACTGGTATGTGACAACTTCAGCATCCCCCACGACCCTGCTGTCGCTCGCATCAAACTCGATTCCCTCGCCGGTAGATGCGGTAGTCGAGGAAACGTCGATACTGGCACCGGGGCTGATATCGTCCCCAAATTCGCTAACATCTCGGCCATCGATACTTCGTCGATGGAATTCGAGGACATCCTCACGTGCCGGTCGAGGCGTATGACCTGCGTCCGAATACACACGGAACTGTGCCTCGATTCCCGCTTCTCGATACGCCTGTTGACACGTGGGGAACCGTTCGGTGATCATGTCACTCCCGTATACATCCAATGCCAGCTCCCGAAGCTCATCACTGGTCCATGCGTCATCGTATGGAATGGTGTCGTTTCCGTCTTCTGCCCCCATATACAGGAATTGGTTCGTTTCGGAGAGGGCTTCCCGGTCCAGTGGCTCCCCAGTTAGTTGTTCGACATCGGCAATACCGACGTGGAATGGAAGCTCCCGACCATCGTACTCTTCGAGTGGCAGCAACGCCATTCCGTTCAGTCCACCGGCAGTGACGGAGATCACTTCCTCCGGGTGAAGTACGGCGAACCGATCAACGAAATTACCCGAGGCCGAGAATCCGTTCAGTAGTATTCCATCGGTAGATACGGCATATCCGTCGTCGGCAAGATACTCCTGGGCGTGATTGACCATGTTCAACAACTGGAGATCGACCCGTTCAAGCGGGCCTCCGTCGATACCCATCGTGTTATCGTCAAGCGCGTGGACGTAATGTCGCCAGTCAACCGGTTCGTCGCTCGGTCGTGGAAACACGGGAACAAGCAATGGCGTGCCCAGTTCCTCCGCTATATCACGAGTCGAGCTGCTGGTAATTGATCTCCCGGCGGCCTCGAGATGTCGCTCAAAATCATCAGTCGCAGTACCCGTATTCGTCGGCTCTACCAACAGCGGTTGGGGCTCTTCACTACCGAGCCTGGACGGCGCGAAAAGATAGTAGGGATACTCGAAGCCAGCGGCAGGATCGGCGTCGATCAGCGTCGGTTCGATCCCATCCACGAGCTCTATGTCCTCACCGGGGTAAACGATCGCTGTATCGCGGGCGAAGCCCTGTCCATCATCGTCGTGTAGACTGACGGCCAGTTCCGCTGAGTCAGCAAGCGGTGAATCGAGTTCGATTTCGTATTCCTCATACGTTCCGGCCTCGATTCCGTTCGTATGGGGCCGTACCAACGTTTCGTCGGCATCCTGATTTCTCACAGCCATCATCGCATCGATCCCCGTCGAGATTTCTGCGACGACGATGGATGACCCATCTGTAGTTTGCTCCTCGAACGTTATCGAACCGTCCGGTTCAGTAGCTGTAACCCCGGGAATTGCGCCTACCGAAACAGACCCGACGACGCCAATTCCAGCCGAGTCGCGGAGAAACTTTCTTCTTTCCATCCAGATCCGCCTTGATTTCGTTCTGAATGTTGGGTTATAAAAGAATACCGGTACAGCCATACCACCTCCGCCCCCGGTCTCTTTTTGTCACCCATGCATCCGGCGAAGGCAGTAGTGGCCGGTGTCTGAAAACGTGTATGTCTTATTTCACGTTCATCGTGTCTACGAGTGGAGACTCGACCGGTCGCGTTCTAGACGTGTATTTTGAGTATGTTATGAAAAGTATTTATAAATAATATTTAAAATATTTAAATACGGACGGAAGTCGGTTAGTCTGTGGTTATATGCGATCGTGGTCGAAAACGAGCTACTCGTGGAGCCAGCCGTACCATTCACCGGTGTCGACGAGTTCGTTATTGATGCCATCTGTACCGTACTATGAAACGCTTCATTCACTGTTCGGGATCAGTGTCAGATCGCTCCGCCAGTTCCACATCTCGGGCATGTACACCGAACGGATATGTCGCTCGTTCGACTTCGTGGCTCGATGGGCGACGGGAAGGGAAAGGAAAGAACCCTATATAAATGACGCTCGTCTTATGTGGTTTATAACTTACCCCCTCAGCCGAGTTGTTTCACTCGTTCATGTCGATGATCGGCGGGTATCGCTATCAGCACAGAGCAACCGAGTTCTGCCTTACAAACGGAGGAGAGAACGATGAGTGACTACGACATTCGGCAGTACCGGCCCAACGACAGGGCGGGATTTCTATCTCTCTACAGGACCGTTATGGGCGGTGAGAGAGGAGACGACTGGTTCGACTGGAAATATGAAGAAAACCCGTACACTGACCACGTGTCCATGATCGTCGGTGTTTCCGAGGGAGAGATCGTCGGCGCGAGGCCGCTCTTTGCGCTCCCGTTGGCTGTCGACGGAGCGTGCGAGATCGCCCTCCAACCGGGAGACACGATGGTTCATCCGGAGCACCGGCGCCAGGGGCTTTTCACCCGTATGACAGAACGGGCCATCGAACGGTATGCCGAAGACCATCCGTTCTTTTTTAATTTCCCCAATGATCAGTCCCTTCCGGGATACCTCAAACTCGGGTGGGAAGTCGTCTCTAGGCGATCGTCCTACTATCGGATCGAAAACCTCGAAAAGATAGCTGAATCTCGGAACAGCGGAGACGCGATTCGGCTCATCAGTAAGATCGCAACCCCGGTTGCGCGGGGTTACTACGGGTTTCGGGACCGTACCATATCTCCCGCTGCGGACCGGACCGTTCGGGCGGAGTCGGACACGCCCGCGGAGGAGCTTTCGGCGCTGTATCGGACCGCCGTTCCCGACGCCGTTCACGCGCTCCGCGACGATCAGTTCTATCGGTGGCGTCTGGAAAACCCCGACTGGGAGTACACGACCTACATCGCGGATCGGGAGACAGGCCCTGTAGCGGCCATCGTTGCTGGGACATCAGTCGGCCAAAATCCGACGACGACAAAGCTCAGCGACGTCGTTCCATTGGTATCCGCACCGGAACCCGCACTCGAAAGCCTGATCGGTCGGATCCTGACGGATCACCCGGAGACGGACCTGTTCGTCGCACCGTCGCAGGGGATCCCCGAAGCCGTACTGAGAAAGTTCGGGTTCCGTTCGGACACTGCTTTTCCACTCTCGTTTCTGACGTCGCGAACGACGCACGTTGTACGAAGACTTGCTGGCGACCGCGAGCGAGACGAGCGTGCCGTTAGCGACCCGGAGCGTTGGTTGATGACGTTTCTGGAAGAGGACACGAGCTGAGGCGCTGTGAAACAGGGATGCGACGTCGTTGAGCGACAACGTCTCTCGCTATCGATACGAGCTGTTCTCGACACGCTTGATCTCAGGATCGCTTCGAAACAGAGACGGATCGGGCAGGGTGATCGGGAGGCAACTCCGAGACGTTCCCGACTTCACGGATGCGGGGCATAGATTCGATGTGGGTCAACGCGTCCTCGACCGTATGCGTCCCCGTCTCGGTGCGGTGCGGTGCGACACTTACGAGCGTCCCATCGACGTGAATAGCCAGACATAGTACGGGGAGAACCAGAAACGCGTCCGTGTCGTCACTGTCCAGTGTTGACCGTCGTCGAACTTCAAACGCTGGCTCGAGAGAGACACCCTCGCCATCGGCCCACTCCCGAAATCGTTCGTAGCGATCGAGCACGAAATCAACAGGTATATCGCCTGTCAAGCAGATTTCGTGAGGCCACATGTCGATAGATAGCTCGTCTACTACGTCTTTCTGTTCGTATTCGTGTAGTGTTTCAATAACGTTCTCGACCGACTCCAAAGCCACCGGTGGGCGGACGTGGCACTCGATAGACACATGTGGATTTTCAGCCGTCATACTGTATCGGTGAGCTGGGAAGGTGATAATGTTAATTTATATATACATACCAGATGGAGATGCCACCCAACGGTTCCGACACTCGGTTATCTTGTATTTCCGCACCGCTCGGTGAACCCACCCCGGGGCAGTCGCCTTGACCGCCTACACACCTGACGATACGACCGGACGCCTATACGGGTTCGTGGAACCGCCGAGCCTGGCGTGTCACTGGAGGGCGGTTTTCCGTTCAAAAGAGTCATACCGTTCGTTCGGCGACCTCGGCCATCGTCTCGATCTTCAGATCTGTCGTGTCACGTTTGGAGGCCGCATACTCGATGATCGATCGGATCCGCCGAACGTCCCGTTCGGTCCGGATGTTGTTGGGGTGAAGCCACGCGTGGAAGACGCCGTCGTGTCGGGCGGCACGGTCGATCGCGTTCGTGGCCTGCCGGACGATCGGATCGGCTCCGAACGTCTCGATCGCGGTTCGTGGCAACCCTTCGAACCCGAAGAGGAACAGTGACGCCGGAACGTTCACGAGGCCGTACTCGTCGACTGTCGGCTCTACGAGATCGATACGTCCGGGGTCGGCAGTCGAGAGGAGTTTTTCCGCCATCCGTCGGGGGCCGCTTTTCGGGGCGTTCATCTCCCCTCGGTAACAGCTAAATCCGGTCTCCGCGAGCAGGTCTCGGTACCCGACCTCGTTCCGCGGGAAGACGAACGATTCGTACTCGATCCCGTACGGTTGTGCGACCTCGATCGCGGCCTCCAGTTCGGAACGGGCGATCTGCCGGGAGACCCGCGAGTCGTCAAACAGCGCGTGTGAAAAGGAATGGCACCCGATCTCGTGGCCCGTATCCGCTTCGACGACCGCCTCGACGAGGTCGACTCCGAACCGAAGATCCGGCCTCGAGCGCCACTCCGCCCGCTCGCGGGCGAACCAGTCGTCGGCCGATGGATGGTCGGCGTGGACGCCATCGCACTCCTCGAGCAGGAGGTGGCCGACGACGGCCCACGTGGCAGCCACGTCGTGTGTTTCGAACGCATCGAGGAGCCGTCGCCAGCCGGTTCGCCCGGCGTCGACACGACCTACCGGCGGATCGTCTTGGTCGTGAAAGCCCCACCCGAGCTCCGCATCGACCGAGAATACGATAGAGCCCACTACAACACCCTCCCGGTTATCGTTCGAAGCGGTGTCGACGGCTTCGATCCGGACGGTCCGTTATCGGCTGCGGACGAACCGATCACCACGTCGAACTCGAACCGGCGAAACGGTGACAATCTTCGACGTTTTATACACATGCTGTCAAATCTGCCCGCCGATAGATGGAGCGAACGTATTGTTATCGGTCGATTACCTCCGAAGGGCGGGAATGTGGATACCGGCACCGACAGGATATTTGCCGATAGCGGCCACCGGGAGTCGATCTCAAGACAGCGAGAGAACCTCGGTGTCGTCGGGCGTGGCCCGACTGCTTGCGGGGGCTCCGCCCTCTCCGTTTAGGTCGGGGAGGATGTCACAGGGTTCCGAAAGAAGCGATCTCCCTCGTTGCCCGATGGAGCCGGTTCGTCTCGGAGAGATGTCGATCCCGGCGATCGAGTTTGCGCTGGAGTTCCCGACAGAGGTCCGGGCGCTCATCGGAGAGGTCCGTCCGCTCGTCGGGATCGCACTCGAGATCGAATAGCAGCCTCCCGTCACGCTGTTTGATGTATTTGAAGCGCGATCCTCTGACGGTACGCTCTCTGCCGCATTCGCTGGCGGCGATCGCATAGGTATCGTCCGCGAAGTCGATGTCGGAAAATCCGTCACGGGCGATAGCCAACGTCGCGTCGTAAACCGTCGCAAGTGACGTCGGCGCGCCGACGTCCTTGTTCGTCGAAGCGTTGTGAATGAAGTACGGCACGTGGATGTTCTCCTCGTAGACCTGCCGGTGATGGTGACCGTAGTTGCCGTGTTCACCGAAGGATTCACCGTGATCGGAGTGGACGATGAGCACGGGATCGTCGGCGTCGAAGTCGGATCGAAGCTGGTCGATGAACGCGTCGCTGGCCCGGACCGTATCGCGGTAGCTTCGTTTGACCGACTCCCGGACAGACTCGGACATTTCCGCTCGGTTCCCGCGCATCGGCTCCGAGGAGCGGTAGGCACTGGAATACGCCCCGAAGAGGGATTGTTCCTGGCGGTGGGTTCGAGAGGTGATAAACGGGAAGTGGGTATCGAGGGCGAATATCCAGAGAAAATACGGCTCCGAGAGCCCCTCGCGGATCCGCAGAATCCGATCGTAGAACGTTTCCCACTGGCAGAAAAACTCGCTTCCCGAGAGCATATTCAGTACCAGTGCGACCGGTCGCGAGTCGGCGTCGATCCCCGGGAGGCGCTCGGCGAGCGTGTGGGACCACCCCTCGTTCGCCCCGTCAGAGAGGTCGAGGAAATACTCGAACCCACGGTCGAAGCCCGATGCGCCCGACGTCCAGGGGTTCGGCGAGACGCCCGCGGTGTCGTACCCGAGCTCGTTGAGCCGTTCCGGAAGCGAAGGGTACCGGCGGAGATGCTCACCGATTGCGGCCAATCGCCGTTCCCAGTGGCTGTCTTGGGGATATCTCTCGAGCGTGGTCGGCGGACGCGGACGCCCGGTGAACACGGTCGGCATCGAAGAGAACGTTTGCGGACCGGGAGCGATGGCGTTTGTGAACGACACACCTTCGTCGGCGAGGGCGTCCATCGTCGGCGTGAGCCCGTGATCGTCACTGAGGAACCCACAGTGATCGCCACGAAGGCTGTCGAACGTGACCATGACGATGTTTGAACGGCCGGAGCTCATGGGTTTTCATCGGGCAATCCATTCGTGATCGTTAACATTACTGACCGTACGTAGGTGAGCTTGGCCCATTGTTAGGCACGGACAACCGGGGATCTACCCCGTTTCGCTTTGCCGTCAGCCTCGTATGGAACGCCACTGGTGTCTATTTACTCTGGGCCTCCAACTCGAAAGGAAGTTCATCGGGATACCCCCGTTACACCCGAACCCCCTAAACCGTCTGCATGCGGGGAGATCCGTCGAATCGGCTTTCCCTCGAAGTACTATATAAGATATGTTTACTGAGAATATATCGGTACAACTCGCTGCCAGGAACGGTTATTCCACGCGAGTAAGAGACCCCTACCGACATCCGAGAGGGGGTTATGAGAGATATAACAATGTCTACAATCCTGTTACGGCAAACAAGTTGGATGGTTTGGGATAAATGATGGATCGATGCGATATCGGCCGACACGGGAGAAACGGAAATCGTAATCTCGATCCACAAATCCGGAGGATTGGACCGTCGTGAAACGACCGTTCGGGGAAATATGAGCTATCAGGGCAAACTCCAGCGGTGTCTGTCGGCCGACCGCGTCGATATCACGCTCGCGAAGATCGGTGTCGTAGCCTGTGTACTTCTATTGGGCCTTCGACTGCTGACGGCACAGGTCCTTCTCGTTATTATCCCGACCGCAACGGGAGCCGCGTGTGTCCTCTATCTCAGCGTACAGAACCGGCACTCGGCGCCTTTATCAGGGATTCGGACGGGGCTTGAATCCCCGCCGTTTCTCCGAGTAATGCGCGGGTATTTTCCTTCGATCGTGTTCGCGATCCTCACCGGAACCGTACTCCTGACACATCTCGGGGGTGGACGAACGGTACCGGTTCATCTTCTGATCGGTGTGATCGGAGTGCTCATCCTCGCGCAGATCTTGCTGGTCGACGACGACAGCTTCACTCCGGGAGCGGTGCTGGTTCAGATCGTCGTTGCCACGGTCGTAATCCGGATGAGTACGCTCTTTTTCACCCCCGGATTTATCGGCGTCGACATCTGGACGCACGTCCCGACGTTCATAGAGGGAATTGCCGAAGCGGGATCGCTGGCTGCAATCTCGGAGAGCAAGTACATTATGGCCCCGATCTATCACACTATCGGGGCGATCGCGGCGCTCGTGTTCGACTCGGCCCGCACCGGCGTCTATCTGACGGTCGGATTGTTGATGCCCTTATCGGTACTTTTCGTCTACGCCACGGCGAAGCTGCTAGTGCCGGTGCGCTGGGCGCTGCTCGCGACGGCGCTGTACGCGTTCGCGGATCAGTTCGTTCTGTGGGGACTTCACGTCATTCCAACGAGTCTCGGGCTGGTGTTCTTCCTTGGGGCACTGTACTGTGTGACCAAGCTGTTCTATACGGATGATCTGTGGGCGATCGGCTTGTTGTTCACATTCAGTCTGGCAACCGTCTTTACCCATCAGGTATCGACAGCGATCGTGCTCGTGTTTCTCCTGATCGGATCGGTCTCCGTCCTCCTGGTCCGTCTATCCGGAGAGGCGAGTGACAAGGCCCCCCTCAGGAGTGTGATCGGGCTGGTCAGTGCGTCCGTCGTGACCCTTCTGGTTACGATCGTCTCGTGGATGAACACGCCGTGGTTCGGTAATAGCCCCTTCCTTTGGCAGATGGTCGAGATTCTCGAGGGGACGTTAGCCAGTGAAGCCGGGTTTCTCAACCTCGCCGGTGGAAACGGGGCGGGAGGTGGAGCCGGAGGGGAGATGGCAGGAGACGCGAGCGGTGAAGACGTGGGGCTCTTGGCCGAGTTCGTTCCGTTTATCGACTGGTTGGGCTTTGCGCTGTTACTTTTGATCGCTGTTGTGGGTGGATTGGCCATGCTCCGCACGAGAGACACGAGTACGATTCACAGCCGTGGGTACGGAACCGACAGCGTGCTCACTTACCTCGCCACGGCGGCAACGCTTTTCGTGATCGTGTTCGGGTTCTCCCTGTTCGGAATCCGTGATATTCTTCCCGGACGCTGGATGGGGTTCATGTACGCGCTGTTCGCCATCATCGGCGCGATCGGGCTGTATCACATCTCACGGAACGCGTCTTCCCGGGTGGTTCTGGTCGTCTTCATCGTCGTGGCAGTCGGCTATCCGATGACGATGGTCGTCGCCGAGAAGGCGACAATCGACAGCCCGGCGTTCGAAGAGGAACATCCGCGGTTCTCCTACACGGATTCGGAGATCACCGCCGTCGAAACCATCAATACGATCTATTCGCCAGAAACCGACAGAGGGGTTGTCAGCGATCACCCTTATCAGTCGCTCTTCGGACGATACGGCGGGTACTCCTCGAGTACCGTGGAGTTAGACGAGGTCGGTGTAACGGAGCCGGAACCGGTCATATACCGCGACTACCAGACGCAGGGAGCAACGGTTTTTTACGGGGCCGGGGAGCCTCCGTATCGGATCTCCAGTCGGACTGTCGCTTCTGAACGGGTGTGTTCGCCCCTCCGGAACCACGTCTATGCGAACGATGCGGTCAGGATGTGCTCGTCTTCAGCGGTCGAACCGGGGGTGAACGCATGAAGTCCGCCGCCCCTAGCCGAATCGAGTGGACGGCCGATCTCCTGATCGCTACTGTGCTGACCGCAGCGGCCGCCGGAGTGCTCCTCGGTCCGGATATCGGGTGGCCGATAGAGGAGATCGCGGGCGTTTTACTCCTGGTGGTTCTCCCCGGATACGCGGTTGTCTCTGCGCTGTTTCCCGAGCAACCGTCGGAGGACCTGCACAACGTGTCTGTAGACTCTCGGGCGAGCAGTCCGGACTGGACGGTTCGGCTTATCCTCTCGTTCGTGGGGAGCCTTATCATCGTCGCCGCGGTCGGCATACTGCTGAACTTCCGGGGCGCGATCCGTCTCGCCCCTGTGATCGGTGCCCTTGCGGGCGTCACGTTCGTCGGCATCGTAATCACCGCTTTGAGACGGAGCCTGTTGCCCGGACGACGTCGTGCAAGGCCGTTCGCTGGGAGAAGGATTCGAGTCTTTCCGACGGAGACAAGGATACAGAGCGTCGTACTCGTGTTGTCGCTACTCGCACTCGTCAGTACGATCGCCGTCATCGGTGTGGCCCCATCGCAGGGGGAGACCTTTTCGGAGACGTATCTCCTGACCGAAGCGGAGAGCGGAGAACTCGTCGCCGAGGAGTATCCGACGACGTTCGTCACCGGTGAGGGCCACTCGCTAACCGTCGGTATCGAAAACCACGAGCACCGAACCGTATCCTACGAAGTGGCCGTCGTCGTACAGGAGATCGGCCCGGACGGGTCGATCGAGAACCAACAGCCGGTCGACCAGTTTAACGCAACGGTCGCTCACGATGAACGCGCTCTCTTGGACCGGCAAATAGACCCGACTGTGACCGGAGAGGGGCTCAGATTACAGTTTCTCGTGTATAAGGATACCGACCCAGAGGAGATCGATCCCAGCGAACCCGATAGCGCAGATCAGACACTACACATCTGGATCGACGTCGTCGAGCGTGGAGGCGTATGATTCGAGGCGTCCTACACACCGCCCGGAAGACGATCGATAAATACCGAGCCGACGGATTCATACCGTTACTGCGGACCGGGCTCCGGTATGGCCGATACAGGATACGGAGCAAGGCGCTACGCGGGAAACGACAGTTCAAGTGCCTGACGTCGCTTCGATATCGTGTTCACAAACGCCGATACAACGCTCCGGCCGATCCATACGAACCGATCTGGATTGACGTCGCGAACGTTGATCGTTTCGCGAACATGTCACCCGAATACGGATTAGGTCAGATACGTACCGAAGACTGGGATCTGTCAAAACACCACACCCTCCTGGAAGATCAGCCGGTGTATGAGGGCCTGAGGCAGCGGTTCGAAGACGGTCGGGATTGGGAAGAGACGGTGTATTATCAGAGCGCGAAAGAGGAGTTCGAGAGGGGCGGATCGAAGTGGGGGTATCACGATCTCGAACAGTTCCGGAACGTCCGGTGTGCGTTCGTCGACACGCTGTTTGAAACGATCCGAGACGAGGGGTACCGTCCGAACTCCGAGTTAGAGCACGAAGTTCCCGAAAACGATGTCAGGGGTAGAGGGGCGTCCTACCACAGCACGCTGGAGCCTCTCGTGACTATCGGAGGGGACGGCGAATTGTACCTATGCAGCGGTAGACACCGATATTCGATCGCGAAGATCCTCGAGATCACCTCGATCCCGGTTAACGTGTTAGCCAGACATCGCGAGTGGCAACGGGTTCGTGACGAAGTCGACCGGGCAGATAACCCATCGGAGCTGCGGCCTGGTCTCCAAGGCTACCTCGATCATCCGGACTTGGAGGACGTCGTACCTGACTCGTGGGCGTGTGGCTCGCGGGACGGATCTAGCGATAACCGATCGCTTTCGGAGGGGTATTACAATTCATTGACCCGAGATACCATCGGATAGAGTACGTTACGGATCGGATCCGGCAACCTTTCGAGGACCGGATCGAGGTCCGTTTCGTCGATAGCTCCCGTCGCCAGCGCCGCGAACCCGAAGGCAATTGCACCGACCACCGGAACCACGATGAACGCGACGATATCGTATGCGATCAACCGGTTGGTAAACCAGATGACTGGCGCCGCAAGTATCGCGGTCACGGCGATTCGAGGGGCTCGGAAGTCATCGAGCGGATCGTATCCGATCTGCCAGGCCGCCCAGACGAAGAGGAAAAACATCGATCCGTAGCTGATGCTCGTCGCGACAGCAGCGCCGTTCATGCCGAAAAGTGGGATCAAGGTCGCGTTCAAAATCAGGTTGGCCGCGGCCGCGACCGCGGTCGCAACTATCAGGACCTTCATCTTCCCGGACCCCTGGCTTATCGATTTGAGCGGGCGGGCGCCGGCGAACCCGATCGCACCGGGGAGCAACAACAGCAATGGAGTCACAGCAACACTGAACGGTTCACCGTAGTACAGCGGAACGAATCGGGTAGAAAGCACCGCAAGACCGATACCCATCAACACGGTGAGAAGGATCGTATAACGAGTGACACGCGCCGACAGTTTCGTGATCGTTTCGGAACGGTTGTTGCTCCACAGCGTCGAACTCGAGTGAAGGAGAACGGTTTTGAGTGCGATCGGAGCGATCCAGAGATATTCGGCAAGCCCGATGGCCGCCTTATAAAACCCGGTCGTCTCCGAATCCGACAGGATCCGAAGCATGATAATATCGACGTGGTACAGTGAACTGACGAGCACTACGAGAACGATGTTGAAACCGTTATAGAACAGGATCGTCCTGTGGGGAAACGAGTCGGGAACCGACTCGAGCAGCGCTTTCAGCGAGATCCGTTTGGCGATCCAGTACGTCGCCAAACAGACGACCAGCAGATTGGCGATGATATGGCCGGCGATCATCCCCTCGACGTGCAGACCGGAGAGGACGAAGAGGATACCGAGAGCGACCGTGAAGAACTTCAATATCACGGAGAGCGGTCCCGAAAGCAGTTCGAGGCTCATTCCGAGCAGGATTCGATCGCTGAGACCACGGAACTGTGCAACGACGACCAGACCACTCAACAGGTACAGATAGAGCGTGAACTCTTCGCTGAAAAAATACGCCGCCCCACCCAGAGCCGTAAAGCCGACCATCACGACAACCCCGACGAGGACGGTGGCGAACGCGAGCAGTGTATAGAACCGTATCACGTGCTCCCGCCAGTGTGGATTGTCCCGGTCCTCGGAGACGTACTTCTGGACACCCAGGGTGATCCCGGAGCTCACCGGGATCATGTACAGCGAAAAGATAGACAACACGACGGCGTAATCACCGTACCCGCTGGGATCTAGCAGGCGAACGATTATCGGTGTCGCGATGAACGCGATCACCATGGTGAGAACCCCTGCGCCGAGAATGGAGAGAAACCGCCTGTAGATGTTCTGTAGGCCCTTCATTTATTAGCAATTATATTTCATAAATGTCCGAACTATCTCGGCTTCAAGCATCGAACAGAAGATTCGAAGTTTCGGCTGTGTTCTTGAGAGCGGTCGCCTCGAAAGCCGATCGCTCCCATGATCGTGATACAACGGCCCAAAGGGCGTATGCAACGGGAAAACACTCTATGCTGTACGAATCACGAACAGTCTCGGAAACCGTACGTATCGGGTGGAAGCGATCGAATCCCATCTCTTTGATAGATCCTGCAAGTGCGAAGACATTGTTATCGTTCTCCTACTGGGAAGAATCACCGCACGGGTCCATCGAGATATCTTGCCGCCCCGCTCAGTTCGAGGTGGATACGACACTCCCAAAGGCGCGAAAATAACGAAGCGCCGGTCCCGGAAAGTCGATGTTGACACAACCTCGTCGATCACGAGGGCATCATAAACGGATCAGCAAGGATACAGCTTGACGTTCGTGACGTGCATTTCGGGATCATCCGTGAAGATGAGTAGATTGTCAGTCGAGCCACCGTCCGGATCACCCACATCAGCTCTCGGATGGCCGAACGGTGTACGGATAGTCGTCCATTCGTCCCCTACCTCGAATGTACGGGTTATCTCTTCGTCCGTACTTTCTAGGCCTGATAGGTCGTATCTGATCGATGCCGTCACCGCTGTGTCGGCCGGTGCTCTGACGTCGGCTTGCGTCATGAAGACGGGAAACATCGGGCCCGTCCGAACTCGTCGACCGCGCATTCCGCCGGCCCCGGAGCCGCCGAAATCAGCACCCATTCGCCAGTATTCCTGTGTATCGCTCACGACAGGGGTATTGCCGATGTCCGTCCAAAAGCAGTCGTCGAAATCATCGTAGTGTGGTACGCTTTCGTTGACGATATCACCGTCTTCGAGGTCCCACGGGAGTAACAGACCACCGGTCGCACTCGCGATATCGAGGTCACCGCGCTCCCGCATTTCGACGGCGTAATCCAGTATCTCGTCGATCGCGTTCCAGTCCTGAACTGAATGGGAGTGGAAAAAGAACATGGCTCGGTCGGTCGTGTGGAGCAAAGCATCGATAATCCCTTTCACTTCCTCGATTTCCGCGTCGCTCGTGACGTCATCGAGTATCGTAGCGGCGTGGGTATGCGGGGACGTAGTCGCAAACACGGAGCGTGAGGAGGCGCCTCTGAAACTACCCTGTGCGCTCCCGTGGCCGCTCCCCTGGAACAACGAGCGGATCATATACGACTTCGCCATATCCAACTCGCCGTAATTAATCGAGGAACCCTTCCGGGCGGTCATAAACGAGACCGGCGCTCCGACCGCCTGTTCGACGTGACGTTTCTGGCCGAGTAAGATCCGTTCCAAGCGCTCCAGTGTCGTCCCGTCGCCCTCCGGGTCGAGCTGTCCGGGGCCGTCACTGAGGTCCCACTCTTCGTCCTCGAGAGCGTGGTCCGACAGCTCCTGAGACAACGCTTCGACCTCGCCCGTATAGATCCCGATTTCCCCGCCGTTGAACATGATCTCACGGGCCTGTTCGGGACTGAGACGGTTCGTATCGAGTTCTGCCTGGAACGCTGTACTGTCGCCGATCCCCAACTCCCACGGAAGGTTGCGCTCGGCCATCCGGGGCATGGCCTCGTCGTACTCTTCCGGACGGCCGCCCTCCGAGTGGAAGATCAATGTGGGTTTCGTCTTATGGATCGGAAAGGATGCGATCGTCTGTTCCATCATCATCGTCCAGCTCGCATAGCGCGAATCGGCGATCCGCCCCGCCGCGAAGTCGTCGAGTTCGGTACCGTGTATAAATCCATCCCTGCTTCGCGATCGCTCGACGGTCGTCGTTTCAGCGTCAACCGGGCCGAGCCGTATCGGGACGGTCTCGTTCGTTTCCGTATCGATCGCGATCAGTTTGCCGTCCTCGTTGATAAGCCGTATTTCACCCGTCATGCGTTGTTGATATCCATCATACCGAGCGACCCTCCCCGTTCGATTCTGAGCATTCCCTGGTCCTCCCACCGGATCAGGTGATACGACTCGTGATCGTCAGCCGCGATGAGGTGTTCGTCTCCCGAAGCGATATGAAGCTCGGTGAGATCCGGTGGTAACTGCCGCTCGAGTTCCTCGTCGTCGAGTCCTCCCGAGAAGATATACGCCCCGGCAAGGACGCCGCCGCCCACGGCTCCGGAGGCGAGTATGAGCTTCCTACGGCTGACTGACCTCTCGCCTCGTTGTGTGAGCGGAGAGCTATTTGTGACCACGTCGGTCAGTACTAGCCAGTCAGATATTGTAATGAATGGCCTACTTGTTCGAGCCGTTATCGGGGACGGGGTATCGTCACTCCCGGGGCCTTTGTGGGTATTTCGACGCCGTGCCTCCGGTTCGCCATGGGGAGCCGACAACCGTCTATAGACGAACGACGTTATCGCGTTCGTATTGGCGGGTCGCGTTTCGCGTATCGAACACGAGGGGTGCGTTGTCGACGATCTCGGGGATATCAAAACAGGAGTGGTCCGTCACGAGAACCACACAGTCAGTATCGGCCAGTGTCTCGGCTGTCAGGGGAACAGACTCATAAGTCCCACCGGGTACACTCATTTCGGGGACGTGAGGGTCGTGATACGCCACAGTCGCGTCCCACTCATCGAGCCGGTCGATGATATCGATCGCGGGTGACTCACGCGTGTCCGAAACGTCACGTTTGTAGGCCACCCCGAGCACCAGTACGTCCGCGTTCGACAGCGCGGTTCCGTGGCGGTTCAGCTGTTCGACGACCCGCTGGACGACGTGGTTCGGCATCTCTCGGTTGACGGTATCGGCGAGGTCGATAAACCGGGTCTCGATCCCCTGCTCGTTGGCTTTCCAGGACAGATAGAACGGGTCGATCGGGATACAGTGTCCGCCGAGTCCCGGACCGGGGTAGAACGGCATGAACCCGAAGGGTTTGGTCGCCGCCGCATCGATCACGTTCCAGATGTTCACGTCGAGTTCGTGGGCGACCTGTGCGAGTTCGTTTATCAGCCCGATGTTGACCGCCCGAAACGTGTTCTCTAAGAGCTTCACGAGTTCGGCCTCGGTCGCGGAGTCGACGCGAACGACCTCGTCGAACACCTGCTCGTAGAGGGCGGTCGCGTGATCCCCACACGCATCCGTGACCCCGCCGACGACTTTCGGGATTTCGGTCGGACCGAACTCCGTGTTGCCCGGATCGATCCGTTCCGGCGAAAAGGCCAGATAGATGTCTTCGCCGATCACCATTCCGTTGCTGGTGAGCGTTTCACCGATGATCTCCTGTGTCGCCCCCGGATAGACCGTGCTCTCGAGGACGACCGTACAGCCGTCCGGAGTGATGGGAGCGAGCCGTTCGGCGGCGTCGACGACGAAAGAGAGGTCCGGAGTATCGGTCTTTCGAAGCGGCGTCGGAACACAGATAGAGACGGCATCGACGGCGCCCAGAGCCTCGTAGTCGGTCGTGAACGTGATTCCCTCCTCGAGTGCCGATGCAACGTCGTCGTTCGATACGTCACTTATCGTCGTGTGCCCGCTCGTTAGCTGTTCGACCGTCCGATCGTCGACATCGACGCCGATCACCCGATAGCCGGCCCGGTGCATCGCAAGTGCGAGCGGCAGACCGACATAGCCCAACCCGACGACACCGACGCGTGTCGGTCCGGAGAACGTATCGGTAGCGTCCGCTGTTTCGTGACGCTGAGTCGAAAGATCGATCGGGTGGGCGGGCTCCGCGTCCGGGGTTCGGTGATGTTCCCGGTCGGTCACAGCCGAATCACTCCTGTGGATATCGACCTGCCGATCTCGATACCCACGGTACGCTCTCTCGTCGTCTCGAAGCTCTCATCGGGGCTGACAACGTCCCGAGGGAGGCACAGTAGACAGCAGTTCATTCCAGTTCCAGCTAATCACGTCCGTATGATTAGTATGCGCTCGTTAACGACCGAAAGCTCCGAAATCCGAAGAATGCCGTCTCAAACCGATCGAGATCTATCGCCGTCTCAAACCGATCGAGACCCATACGTGTCACGCACGAACCGAACCAGCTCTTTGAGGGACTGTGTGATAAATCGGATCGGTCCGTCGACGGAGATCGCTCGATATAGATGCCTGAAAAACCCAAGCAAGCCGAACGAAAGGAGATACCGTCCGGACGTCCGCAACTCGAGGATCCGTATCCTGTATTCGATCACCTGATCCGCCGCCTCGGGGACCCGTTCTTCGACGAGGGAAATGAACTCCTTTCGGGTCGTATACGACGACCGTATGTCCCCGCTAGAAGAGAGTCCATCGGGGTGCTTTCTGATTTCGGTTACCTTGCCACAGAAACACACTCCCGCATCGGATGCAGTCTCCAATATAAACAGATGATCCTCGAGCGCCCGAAGCGACTGCTCGAACACGACATCCGTTTTTGCGGTGTCGATCACGATCGAGGGGGTCATCGATCCCGCAGATCCCAACAGCAGACCCCACATCAACTCGTCGAAGGACGATCCGTCGTATTCGACACAGAGACCGGCGCCGGTTCGTTCCATCTCCCGCAGCTGTGTTTCCAGTTTGTTATCCAGCCATAGATCGTCCGCGTCCAAAAAGGCGATAAATCGATTGGACGCGCGCTTTATCCCTTCGTTTCGCGCCCAGGCGGGGCCCCTCCGTTCAGTATCCCTGACGACGATGAGCTCCGTTTCGATACTCTGTTTTTCGACGGACGCTATCGCCTCGTCTAACATCTCTTCCGGAGTGTACTCGGAACTGTACGGGATTACCACGCTGACGGTCGTGTCGGTGTATCCGTTCATGATTTAAAATTGATCGACGGCTACGCCAGGGCCTGTTTATACACACGTATTATCCGTTTCGCGATGCGGTCCAGACGCAGGTCCTGAATACTTTCGCGGCCGTTGGATCTCTCATCGGACGAAAGAACGGAGATCAGACCGTCCACGAGCTCGGGCGTCGTCCGACCGACCTTCGAGTGGGTAACCCCATCGAGTCGCTCTCGAACGTCACCGACGTCCGTCGAAACGATCGGGGTGTTACACGCCATCGCTTCCTTGATCGTGTTCGGGGACCCCTCTCGATCGGACGTCAAGACGAGGGCGTCAGCGGCGTTCATATAGATGGGGATGCGGTCATGGGAAACACCGGAAACGACCTGAAGGTTTACCGGGACCTCGAAACGTTTCTCCGCAGCGGAGACGACGTCTTCGGCGAGCGGATAGTTCTTGACGTCCCGATCCCGGGAGTACGGAAAGAGGACGTGCTTTTGTTCGTGGCTCCAGGAAACCGCCTCGAGTGCCTGCCCCTGTGGCATCGGTCTGAATAGCTCGAAGTCGACCCCTCCGGGAACGACGTGCGCGTCACTTCCGAGCGCTTCTCTCATTTCCCGCGATCGGACGAGGACCTCGTCACATCGCTTTGCGCATGCTTTCGACAGGCTGCCGTACGGCCCCATCAGATCCGAACCCCACAGAGTGACCACGACCGGTCGTGATGGTTGGGCGAGCGCAAACGGGGTGGTCAACCCGTAGTTCGAATGTATGACGTCGTAATCGAGCGGGTTTTTTTCGAGTATCCTCTTGTAAAACAACGCGTAGTGTCGAAGAGTTCGCTCCCCGGCAGTCCCGGGGACAGTGACGGTCTCCGTTTGAACCCCCTGATCCTCCAACGAGGCGATCTGTTGAGTGAAAAACGGCGTCCGGGTCGTAACGACGTTCAGCACTCGCATCGGTTCCCCGTAGATGCAAAGCGTACATACCCCGCGTTCGGGTCCGTAACCGGATCGGTGTTCACTGGGGGTGTCACGTCATACGCTCGGCGTGGAGACGCGTCGTTCCCCATAGTACGCCGGGTGGGGACGGAGTGACGACCTGTGTCCTGGGCTCTGGACGTTTCAATCGCCATCTTCCGGGGAACCCACCCCCAGTACGTCGACGGTGTGTGCGGACAGATTCATGTAAGACCGTATCGGGTAAAACGCGCTTGAACAGTTTGTTATGGAGCGCTTTCTACCTGATATGCGAGTATTATGTCGACGATACTATCAGAGTGATCGACACGTTTTGCTGTCTGTCGAGGGTCCACCAGGTACGGAGGCGATCGATCGAACGGGAGATGTGGCTCGTACCGTCCGGAAACGAAACCGCACAAAGGGATCGGTATCGGTTCAACAGCGACGGCGGCCGGAGCGTGCGTCACGACTTCGGGTATCGCCGGATACGGATCAGCCCGAGCCGAAGGTGGTGCATACTTAATTATCCGTCTGAAGTATTCCGAACTGAAATGACAGTATTACGACTCGCGGGAGTGGTTCGACGGTGTGCTGTCGGATCTGACCGTGTTGTTCACGTATGAGAGTATTCTTCACCGTACAACACCCGGCGCACGTCCACTTCTTTCGAAACACGATCGAGAAACTGCAAGCGGACGGCCACGCTACACACGTTTTCGTTCGTGAGAGGCCGATGGCGCTTGTACTACTGGAGCACTACGGCATCGACTACGAAGTCCTGGCGGGGCGATTCGATTCGAATGTCAAGATGCTGTTTGGCCAGCTGAAATACGAAATCAACCTGTTCAGGAAAGTTCGCCGCCTCGATCCGGACCTCATCGCCACGATCGGGGAGCCGGCAGCCGCACACGCCTCGAAGCTGTTCGACGTCGAATCCCTCATATTCACCGACACGGAGCATGCGACGTTGACGAACACGTTCGCGTTCCCGTTCGCCGACCGGATCTACACGCCCGAGTGTTACGAGGACGACGTCGGACCGAAACAGATACGCTACCCGGGGTATCACGAACTCGCATACTTACATCCCGATCGGTTCGAACCGGATCCGAGTATCCTCTCGGAGGTCGGCATCGATCCGGAGGAACGGTTCGTCATTCTGCGGTTGGTGGACTGGAACGCCGTCCACGATATCGGGGATAGCGGTTTTACCGATGTTGCCAGTGTCGTCGAATCGCTCGAAGGGACGGGCGTCCGCGTTTTCATCACCGCGGAAGGTGAGTTGCCGGAAGCCGTCGAACGCTATCAGGTCCCCGTCGAGCCGCATCGGATCCACCACCTGATGTATTATGCGGACCTATTTATCGGGGAGAGTGCGACGATGGCAACCGAAAGTGCGGTACTCGGTACCCCCGGAATCTTCGTCGCGACAGGCCATCTCGGATACACCACCGAACTGGAAGAAAAGTACGAACTGCTGTATAACTTTCCGGGCCCGAAGCGTCAGACACAGGGCATAGAGAAGGCCATTTCGATCCTCGAAAACTACGATCAGAGTCTGTGGGACCGTCGTCGAGAGCGGATGCTGGACGACAAAATCGACACGACTGAGTTCATCATGTCGGAGATACTGAGCCACGAAGCGCGTAGCTGATATCCCTCAGGGCGTGAGCGGGGCAGGACCGGAGATCTCTCGGGCAGTCGAACTACGGCGACGGCCGTTGATTCAATGAATTCTGTCGGGCAGTTCCGGATCAGCGGGGTTCCAGGTTTGCCGTATTTCGGGCGCACCGGCGTCGTTCGAGGGTTTGCCGTTTCCGTAGTGGTTGCCCGACCACTCGACGTTGGTCCACTCGTCCACACCGACCTGAATAATGGCGTGTCGAGTCGTCCACCCGTCGGGGGTATCGAGTGGTTCGTCCGAGTTGTAAAACCAGTTATTGTTGATCGTCGCGACATCCCGGGGGGTGCCACGAATGGCGACCGCGGGCCTTTGATCCCCGTTTTGGGCGCTCTCTACGGCCTCGACGGTATTGTTGTAGATCTCTATCCGGGTACCACCGGGGCTGTGGACGTCCATCACGTGACTGTAAGTGATCGGGCCGAAGTGGTTGTACCGAGCGACGTAACCACCCTCGCCACTGCAGGCGACCGAGTGTCGGTTGGCGTCGAAGTAGTTCCGCTCGATGAGTGGATTACCGCCGTAATTCGCCACACCGTATCCGAGACCGTCCCACGCATTGTGGTGGATATAGTTACTGTGTATATGTGCGTTAGCTTTAGTGTAGACGCCCGTGAACGGCCATCCCGAGATTTCGTTGTTGTCGACGATTGACTCTTCTTTCGCAGTTACTCCACCGCCCGCCCGGTGTGCATGGTAGTCCCCGTCGTGTTCTTCCTCCGGATCCACGTACGCGTGATGGTGGCCCCTGAGTCGAAACCCGGTCAGTCGCGCGCCTTCATTCAGGGTGAGTTTTCGTATAAACGTCTCGGATTCAGGGGTTTTGTCGCCCTCCGGAGATCGCAACAATGCGCCGGGGACTCCCGCTCTGCGCCCTCCGGAAAGCGTTACGCCCGGAGGGACGGGGATTTCCCAGTGATCGGTGAGATCTATCGTGACGTCCGGTGGCACGGTGATGACGTCGCCTTCCGTGGCCGACTCGAGCTGTTCGATCAACCGATCGACGGAATCGATCGGCTGGCTTTCTTGCTCTGTCCCCGTTCGTCCCGGGGGGTCATCGTCTTCGTCGGTTGGAGGGTCATCGTCCGCTGTAGAACAGCCGGCTACTGCTACAGCTGTGGCAACCGCCAAATACGTCCGCCGCTTCATGGCCCACTCAACGGGCCTGGTACGGATTAGTATGCATTGCCTATCGAGTGGCGAAAAGCCGTCCGGGAGGGATACTTCGTTCCCTCCAGTTCCGAGTCGGTTCCTCGATGTTTCTTATCTTCCGTTAGATACCCCGGAGACGGTCACCTCCGCCGATCCGCGTATATCCGCGAGATCGGGATGAGAGTGATCGGTCTCGGATCCTGTCCTGACCCGATCACGTTTTCGTTGCCAACTCTCGTGTCGAACCATCACGAGTACCGGGACTTTGGAAATATTGAGCACTTTCGCCAGTGCGAGCCGGTGTCGTCCGTTCGTGTGATGTAATAACTCGCCCCCACGTCCGATATTGACCGTTATTTCATCGAGGGAAGCCGCACTGTCGCGTCCGACACCGACGCCCGGCGACGAACCGGTGTCAGTCCGCCGATATCCGTCCGACGCCATCGACTCCTTGAGTGTCGAGAGATACTCGAACCGTTCGTGGAGTTCCTCGACCGTCGAACAGCCGTATACGTTATTCCCGCGGTCGATACGGGCCACGAGATCCCCGTAGACTGACGTCTCCTCCCAGGGGATCCCCTTTCCGAAGCGTTCGTTGATAAGCGTCCACTCGGACAGCTCGGTGAACTTTACCCTGGGCACGTCCCAGTCCCCCCCGATGACGTCGCCGTAATCCGCAAATCGGAGATACCACGGCCACCGTACGTATTCCAGATGCCTTCCCGTGCCCCTCCGCTCTAGGCAAACACCGGAGACGTATTCGATGTCGTGGGGATCGACCAAAAGGAGTTTGTACGGGGACGAATCCGTCTTCGCCGTGTGCGTGCGATCATAATAGAACTGCAGTGCCCTTCTTTCGAGGACGCGATAGCTGCTCGAGACGATCCCGGAAACACCCTCGGAGCCGTACCTGTCACGTACCCGAGAGACGATATCCATCGAACGGTCCGAGAGTGAACCTATCGAAATCCGTTCCATACTACGGGTCTACGTTCCGCTGAGAACGAGTGCCGGCTTAGTAATGGAGATGATACCGGGCGGGGATCCCTAACGGGACCTTCGGGTTACCGTGGGTGACCGATGCCGTTCGCGGGTTCGCTGCTCCCGTAATGGTTGCCCGACCACTCGACGTTGGTCCACTCGTCTACACCGACCTGAATAATGGCGTGTCGGGTCGACCAGCCATCCGGGGTGTCGAGCGGTTCGTCCGGGTTGTAAAACCAGTTGTCGTAGATGGCCGCGACGTCGTCGGGAGCGCCGCGGATTGCGACCGCGGGCCTTTGATCCCCATCGTGATCACCGTCAACGGCCTCGACGGTATTGTTGTAGATCTCCACCCGAGTCCCGCCGGGGCTGTGGACGTCCATCACGTGACTGTAAGTGATCGGGCCGAAGTGGTTGTACCGAGCGACGTAGCCACCCTGGCCATCGCAGGCGACCGAGTGTCGGTTGGCGTCGAAGTAGTTCCACTCGATGAGTGGATTACCGCCGTAATTCACCACACCGTATCCGAGACCGCGGCGGGGGTTGTGATGGATGTCGTTGTGGTGGATATGCGGCTCTCCTGTACCGACGTGGACGGACGCGAGCGCGAAGCCCCACATCTCACAGTTGTCTATTTCGACGCTGTCGCCGCGAACGGTTACGCCGGCGCCGGTGGCATAAAAGTCCGGATCGAAGAAGTCGTAGTAGGGTCCCTGAACGCGAACACCGCACAGGCGAGCACCCCGGGACAGTTCGATGTAGTACATCGACGAGTCCGGCTGGTGGTCGGTGTAGAGGTGACCGCCCGGTGCGTTGTCGATTCCTCGGTCCGACGCGAGCGTGACACCCCGTGGAACGGTGTAGGTGTTCGAACCGAGATCGATGCTGGCGTCACCCGCCACGTACACGACGTCACCGGAGGATGCCGACGATAGCGCGCTGTTGAACTCGCTGCGGCTACTCACGACGACGTCGGCCTCGTCGGGGCTGATCGTGTTCTCGTACCCCTGCCCGCCACCGATGGGGCCCCCCTCGACGATCCCGTCGCCGGGGGCCTCGTGGTCGTCGTCCTGCCACGGGAATCCGGTTTTCCAGTGGTCGCCGGAGGCCATGCTGCGTGGGTAGTACTCGAGGTTCGAGTCGCTGTCGTCGACTGTCGGATTGGCCTCGCCCTCGATCGTGACGTCCGCGACCAGCGTATCGAACGCGTAGGCGT
>LFFM01000475.1_pt1 | contig 27918 bp, 29 predicted proteins | sample 643131 | NCBI WGS metagenome assembly LFFM01 (sample SAMN03777445, study PRJNA286221) | soda lake metagenome | biome: soda lake; feature: Kulunda steppe; material: water; isolation source: sample Tc-Br brine of Tanatar trona crystallizer | place: Russia: Kulunda steppe | collected 2011-07
AGCGACTCGCCTCCGAGGAGGACACCTGTGAGGTCGTTCGGGACACGCTGATCGACTTACACGGCGACCGCGACCGCTGGGAGGCGTGGCAGAACGGTGCCGACGTCTCGAAGGCGGAACGGGTCCGCCTACAAGGGTACGACCCGTGTAACGCCACGTTGGAGTCCGAGTATTACGCCGAGAAGGACGAGGACCGCTTCCAGCGTTCGAAACACCTCCAGTGGCTCTGGCGGCAGTTCGACGCCACGCCGATGGCCGACAACGTCGAGTTCGCGCTCCGGTTCCGTCAGATGCTCGGGAACCACCTGTTCGCCGAGTGCGGCGACGGCTGTCGGTTTTTCAAAGGTATCTCCGTCACCTACGGTCACAACATCGAGGTCGGCGACAACGTCGTGATCCACGACGACGTTCACCTCGACGACCGCGGCAAATTGACGATCGGCGACCGGGCATCGATCTCCGATGGCGTCCATCTGTACAGCCACGATCATGACCTCGTCGATCAGACGACGGTCCGCAACTACCACACGATCGTGGGCGACGACGCCCGCGTGACCTACGACGCGATGGTTCGTGCCGGTTGCCATGTCGGCGAGAACAGTGTCGTCGGCGCACGGTCCGTCGTCCAGGGTGACGTCCCGGACCATCACGTCGTCGTCGGGACGCCGGCGCGGAGTATCCGCGTGAAACCCGGATGGGAGGACGTCGCCGAGGAGCTGGAGGACGGCCGTCTCGTCAATCGCGGCGACCAACGCGAACTCGAGTACGAGCTCGACGACGAGTTCGAGCGCTTCGACGAGTTCCAGCGTGACCTTCGCCCCCCTAGCGCGTCGAAGTAACCGGCACACCAAACCGTGGCCCGCGCCGTCGCCGTCAACGTTGCCGCCAACACGAACGAGCCGGGGTTCCGTGGCCCCGTGTATCCCGATGGCTCGTTCGCGTACGTCCCGATCCCTGAGTCGGCGGACCTCCTCCCACGTGGGCGCATCCCCGTCGACGAACCGCTGCCGACGTACGCCGACCTCGACCTCCCGTTTTCGATCCCTGACGACCTCCGTGAGACCCCAGTCCACATGGACCCGGAGTTCCCGGGCGTCCACGGGCGAAACGCCGCGACGTACGGGGACCCGTACGCGGTCAAGGCAGGGCCGATCGCGACGCTCGAACCGGGCGACTGGCTGTTGTTCTACGCGACGCTTACGCTTCGGCCCTCGGGCTGGGACGGACCGGTCGGTGACGAATGCTCCGCGCGGCCCGATCCCGAAACGGTCGACGACGACCTCGCTTCCGAATGGGGTGCGTACCTGTTCGCCGGGCTGCGCGTCGGGAGCGTGCTCGACGGACCAGATCGTTCGACGGCCGCCGGCCTCGCCCCGACCAACGCTCACCTCAAACGCGACCCGTTCGACGCGCGGGTCGTCGTCGCCGGCGACCCCGACGCGTCCGGCTGCTTCGACCGAGTGATCCCGTTGAGCGCTTCGGAGGGGGGCGCGACGGCGAACCGTCTGGTCACCGATCTATCGAGCGATTCGGGGAAAGGACCGTGGTGGCGGCGGCCGATGCGGTTCAACAAGGAGGCGACGGCGAGGCTGCTCGATCGGATCGGCGTCGCCTGAGACGATCGTCGGCCGTCGTGTTGACTCGCGGGCCGCTACTCGTAATCCTCGTACGTCGGCCGTCCGGATTCGGGTGGGAACTCCTCGACCGGTGCGGTCGTCTCGTCCCCGCTCGCCATGTCTTTTACCGTTACCTCGTCGTTCGCGAGATCTCGCTCGCCGACGACGATCACCGTCTCGGCGTTGATCGAGTCGGCGTAGCCGAGCTGTGCCCCGAACGAGCGGTCGGCGACGTCGCTCTCAACGACGTGTCCGAGATCACGGAGGCCGGACGCGATCTCCGCGGCTTTGGCGCGCGTCTCACCGACCGACAGCACGTAGTAGTCGGTGAAAAGCGACTCCTCCGGCCAGACTCCGGCGCGCTGACACAGCAGCTGGAGCGGGGCGTGACCGGGTGCAACCCCGACCGCGGGGGTTGGCTGACCGCCAAAGCTCTCGATCAGGTCGTCGTAGCGCCCGCCACCGAAGACGGAACGGGACACCTCACCGGTAGCGTCGAAACACTCGAACACGACGCCGGTGTAGTAGTCGAGCCCTCGGGCGGTCGTGAGCGACACGTCACAGAACTCCCCCGCACCGAGGTCGTTCGCCGCGGCAAGCACGTTTCTGAGGTTCTCGACGGCTGCTTCGACGTCCGCACCGCCTGCCTCGGTGACCGCGTCGAGGTCGGCAACCGTGTCGACGCCCGTGATGAGGTCGTCGAACTCGCGGGCGCTCGCGCGGTCGAGCCCGGCGTCCGAGAGGAGCCCCAAGTACTCGCCATCATCGACTTTCGCGCGTTTGTCGACCGCGCGGATCGCGGCCTCGGTGTCGACCCTCTCCGGGTCAGCCGCCAGCGAGCGGACCAGCCCGCCGAGAATGTCGCGGTGTGAGACGCGGAACTCGAAGTCATCGGCGGTGAGCCCCAAGTCGGTCAGGGCGTCGGCGGCGACCGCGAGCACCTCGGCGTCGGCCTCGGGGGCCGACGAACCGAAAATATCGATGTTCGTCTGATAGAACTCCCGGAACCGGCCCTGTTGGACCTGCTCGTAGCGCCAGAACGGTCGGGTCGACATCCACTTGATCGGTTTCGACAGCTCCTGACCCTTCGCGACGACCATCCGGGCGACCGTCGGCGTCAGCTCCGGCGTGAGCGATACTTCCCGCCCGCCCTTGTCCTCGAAAGCGTACAGCTCGTCGACGATCTCCTCCCCGGACTTATCGACGTACATCTCCGTCCGTTCGAGCGCCGGGGTCGCTATCTCGCGGAAGCCGTACCGGCTGGCGGCGTCCTCGATCGCGTCAGTGACCTGCCGGCGGGCCGACTGCTCCTCGGGGTAGAAATCCCGGAACCCCTTGAGTCCGTCGTACATGAACACTGCTTCGGCGAGCGGCCGCTTGAAACCATCCTTTCAGGAGCGTCGGTCCGCCCCGTCGGCACCCGAGTGGGGGACGGAAACACTCGGATTAGGGGACCCTCGTGTGCGGATAGATCGGTCTGGTATCGTCGTCGCGCCGACGCTCCACGTCCGCTTCTGTCGTCGGTGTGTCCCCGCGTTCGCCATCAGGGTTCGCCGGTGGAACGCGAGTTCTCGTCGGTATCATGCTCCAGACTGCTCGCTCCCGGCGATGTTCGTCACCAGCCCGGTCGGGGTCGTCGTCTCGCGATCCACCCGTTCGTTCGTCGTCCGTCATCACATTCGATGACAACGGCTGCTGGCAGGAAGTCGTGACACCCACAACATCGTGGGTGATGTGTACGCCGAACACGTTGGCCGTCGATCGACGAGAGCCGTGTCCCCCCGTCAGTCGCTTCGCCCGCGGACGTACGTCTGGTCGTGGGCGGGAAACACGTCGGCGACCGTTTTCTCGCCGTGTTCTTCGGCGATGAGCGCGCGTAACTCGTCCTCGTAGTCGGCTTTTGGAACCTCCTCGCTCGGCCCCTGTTCGACCTCGAACGTCGCCTCGACGAGACGGTCGACCGCGTGCCGTCCGAACCCCGAGAGCGGCGAGATGTAGTCGACGTCGTGTCGGTCCTCTAAACTCTGCGCCTGCGCGCGGGAGACCGTCGGAACCCGGTCGTCGCGCCGGCTCCCATCGGCGATCGCGTCGACGTCGTGTTCGGCGATCGTCTCCAGCGCGTGCTCGTGGACGCGCTGGATCCCGTTTCTCGGGTACCCGTCGTCGAGCATTCGTTCGGCGGCCTCCTCGGCGACCGAGCGGTCGAGTTCGACGCGCTCGAACCGGAACCCGAGCTCGGTCGCAGCCCGCTCGGCGTGTTCCCAGTCGTCGGTGAGTCCGAAGCTCCCCGTGACACACCGGACGTCGTAGAATCGGTCGAGCAGGATAGCGGCGAGCGAGGAGTCCTTCCCCCCGCTGTACAGAAGCGCGAGCTCCATCTACCGCCGCCGGATGTCGAAGCTCTTCTGTTCGGGTTGAAGTTCCTTCAACAGGTCACGCATCTGATCTTCGTCGATACGCCCCTGGACTCGGCCGCTCTGGGCGAGCGACGCCACCTGCTGTTTGACTTGCTTTGCGAACTCGGGTTTCGACATCTCGACCGCGTTGAGTCGCTGGCGCGCGCCGTCAGTGAGATACTGTTTGAGGACGGCTTCTTGTTGGGCCTCCGCGCGCTGTTGGGCCTCCTCGCGAGCCTCGGCGTCGCCGTCTCCCTGCTGGCGCTCACGGAGCTCCTCCATCTTCTTTTCGCGCAGTTCTTCGAGCCGTTCGTCGTCGGGGTTCCCGCTCATACACACGCGTTCTCGGTCCGGGCGAAAAACGATTTCGGAGCGACGGGGGTTGATGTGGTGGTCGGGCGCCGTGCTTCGGGTCGTTTAAACGGCGTAGCGTCGTAGCACGTGTCATGAGCGAGTCGCGGGAGTTTTGCCCCCGGTGTGGTGACGCCGTCCCGGAACGCCGCGACCCCCTCCCAGGGGATCCGGGCGGTCGGGACGCGCTGCTGTGTGACGACTGTTACTTCGCGGACTTCGAACTCGTCGACGCGCCGGACCGGATCGAGGTGCTCGTCTGTTCGGGCTGTGGAGCGATCCACCGCGGCGACTCGTGGCGCGACGTCGGGGCACGCGACTACACTGATGTCGCCGTCGACGAAGTCGCGGAAGCGCTCGGGGTCCACGTCGATGCCGAGGACGTGGAGTGGGGCGTCGACCCCGAACAGGTCGACGAGAACACGATCCGGATGCACTGCCGGTTCTCTGGCGTCGTCCGTGGGACGCTTCGGTCGGCAGAGGTAACTGTTCCAGTCAAGATCTCGCGAGGGACCTGTGACCGTTGCGGCCGGATCGCTGGCGGCTACTATGCGGGGATCGTACAGGTGCGCGCGGACGAACGGGAGCTGCGACCCGCGGAGCGGGAGGAAGCACTCGAGATCGCTGAATCGTATGTCGCCGATCAGGAGGCCAAAGGCGACCGTGAAGCGTTCATCACCGAGGTGAAACCCACCGACGACGGGCCAAACGTGAAGCTCTCCTCGAACCGGCTCGCGAAGAACGTCGCGGGACGGATCACGGAGGAGCTCGGCGGCAGTTACGAGTCGTATCCGACGCTCGTCACCGAGGATGGCGACGGTAACGAGGTGTACCGGGTGACGTTCGCGGTTCGGCTCCCGCGATACGCCGCCGGCGAGATCCTCGACCCGAAAGACGGTGGCGGCCCCGTACTCGTTACGGGTGTCTCAGGCCGTCTTCGCGGCGTTCGACTCGCGAGCGGCGACACGTACAGCGCCCCGTTCGAGGAGGGTGCGTCCCCGGACGCGACACGACTCGGCACCCATGAGGACGCCGCAGAGACGACGGTCGTGACCGTCGAGGACGAGCACGCAATACAGGTGCTCGATCCGGAGACGTACGAGGCGCGAACTGTTCCGAACCCCTCGTTCGTCGACGACGATGCCGAGACCGTCTTGGCGTTCGAACACGGCGGTGAGGTCCACCTCGTTCCTCGGGACGAGGAGGTCGCGAAGCGAACGGCGTCCTAGAAAACAGGTGGATCGGTCGTCGTTCGGGGCTGCTCCGTCAGCTAATCGGCGCGAGCGGTGTGGTCGCCGGCCGAGATGGCCGCGCGCTCGGATTCGGTGACCTCGATACCGCGGCGCTCGAGTTGTCGGACGAACTCGTCCTCGCTGAGCCCTGCTTGCGCCGCCGCCTGTGAGAGCGTCAGCGTTCGCGCACCGTACAGCGTCAGCGCACTCGACAGCCCGTTCGTTGCCATACCCACCTATCCTCCATGAACGGTTATGAACCTTACTAATTCATTCAGGATCATGATACACCTTATATGGTAATATGTAACACGCATCTGGCGAGTGAGATATAATGACGCCACCCGATCCGAGCATCGGGCTCCACGACGATTCGCTGAAAGTAGGCGCTAAGTGGCGGGCGGACTACGAAAAATGGGAGTCGAGGTAGACCCGCAGGAATTATCAGTGCTTATAGCCCAGGTCCCGTATGGACAGACAGCAGATAATCGCCCTGTTGTTCGCGTTCCTCATGGTGAGCTCCATGGTCGCGTGGGGCGTAAGCATCATCTGAAACACCGGGACGGTTCTCTGCATCCGGTGTTCTCCCGTCGTTAGCCGTCGCCCCAGACGTCCGAGAGCGGGTGGTTCCGTTTCCGATCGGTGTCGGTCCCGGGCCTCTTCCGGTCGTCACCCGAGGTCTCGCCGCTACCACCGCTCGACGAGGACGACTCCGACCGGGATCCGGCGTCGCCGCCCGACCTGCCTGTCGACGTCGACCGGTCTCCGGGACCGACCGTTCCCCGTCCCGCACGCCTCGGTCCGGACGGCTCGGCGTCGATCCCCCCGAGCGCGGCGGCGGGATCGAACTCGGGGAGCGTCGGCGTCGTCATCGCTGCGATCTGGTCACGGAACCACGGGGGCGTGTCGGCGGCCGCCCGATCGAACAAGTCGAGTAGCGAGTCGTCAGCGAGGTACGTTGCCCCGTAGTCGTCGGGCGCACGCACGACTCGCCCACACGCTTGGATGACGGTCCGCAGCGCGGTCCGATGATACCACGCCCACTGGTCGTCGGCTAACCGCCGGGCGACCCGGGAGTCGTTCGTGTTTCGGTACGGTGCCTTACAGACGACCTGCCAGCGGCAGCGGTCGTCGCGGAGGTCCAATGCCTCCTCCATCTTCACCGAGACGAACACGTCCGGGTCCGCGCTCGCCTTCCACGCCTCCAGCTCCGCGTCGCGGTTCGACCGGTCGTGGCGACGGACGCGAGCGGCGACTCCGAACTCTCCGAGACGGTCGGCGAGCCGACCGGCGATGTCGTAGGAGTGTGCGTGTATCAGCCCTTTCTCGTCGGGGTGGTTCGCCATCAGCCGGACGATCAACCGGGCGATCTTCGGAACCGTTTTGTCCCGGTGGTCGTACGTCATCGGCCCCTGCGTCACGTCGTACAGGGGACGGTTCTCCAGTGGGAACGTGTGTTCGACGTCGACCAGCGCCACGTTCGACGGGTCGAGCCCCACTCCGCGGCAGAACGCGTCCTTCGAGAGGATCGTTGCGGACAGCAGTGCGAACCGGTTGCCACGCTCCCAAACCGTGTGCGAGAGGTACCGAGCCGGGTCGAGCGGTTTAATCGCGATCGACGAGCCCTCGCCGTCCGGTTGGTCGACCACCCACGTCGTGGGCGACTCGGGGTCCCGGTAGTCCTCGAGGAACCAGTCGAGCTCGGATCGGAGCTCTTGTAACCGATCCCGGCGAGCGACCGCTTCGCGGCTCAGCTCCGCCCGACCAACGAGCTCGTCTTTCGCTCGCTTCGTGACCCCCCGAAGCGTCTCGACAAACCGCGCGGTACGGTCGAGTGGATCCTCGTCGCCGCGGGCATCGGCCGTGACGTCCGGCACGCCGATCTCATCCCACACCGGAACTCGGTCGGGGGAAAGATCGATGGTCGCGTACATCTCCGCCCACTCGGCGAGCCCGTGTGCCTCGTCGATCACGACGACGTCGCGTTTTCGGAACACCTCCGAGCCAGCGGTGCGCATGAAGTACGCGAGCGTCATCGCGGCGTACCGGTTTCCGGAGGCGATCGCCCGGTCCGAGAAGTACGGACATCGGTGTTTGATCGAACAGTCGAACCCCTGCTGTCTGGCACACGGCGCACGGGTGACCGGCGTGTCGTGTTCGCCGGGGAGGACACAGTCGTAGTTCGATTTCCCACGGATCACCGCGAAGTCGTCGAGCAGGTCGTCCGTTTCGACATCGTCGATCTGTGACACCTGTGGGGTGGTGTAGTACGCTCCGGTCGCCTCGTTCGGCGCCGTCTCCTCGACGGTTGCTGACGAACCCATGATGGCGCGCGCGAGCAGCGACTTGCCGCTGCCGGTCGGTGCACGCACGAGAACGACATCGTTGCTGGCGGCGAACGCGTCCCGGATGTCCGCGAGCGCCTGCTCCTGTGCCCCGCGGAACGACGGGGCCGGGAACTCAGTGGGGATCCGATCGGGGTCCACACACCATCCTCGCGCGCTCCCGGAATTAAACCCTCGGGAGACACCGAAGTCGGCGTAGTATACCACCGCTCCCTATCGCGTCGATCTGAGAAGCGTCGACGTTTCGATCTCCGTTGATCGGTCTCACCGAGCTGTTGCCGCGATCCTGACCCACTCAACTACCATCCGACACCGAGGAGAGCCGTCCCTTGGAACCCACGAATACGAACGCTACGGGCCTGAATGGCGGGTAGAACCGTTCGGATCCCGGAAACAAACGAACAACCACCGGATCGTTTATGATGGTTCGGGGGTTCGCAGTCGGTATGAGTTGGCAGGAGGCCGAACGCGAGTTCGCGGACGACGTCGTCGCCCGCGAGACGCTCCCCGAGACGTTTGAGCGGTCCGCCGAGCGGAACGCGGACCGGATCGCCCAACAGTACAAAGGGGGTATCTACGACCGCTCGCTCGTCACAGCGGGCGTCATCGATCCAGCGCCGGAAGGGGCGTACGCGGACCTCACGTACGCCGAAACCCGGTCGGTCGTCAGGCGTCTCGCTGCTGGGCTCCGCGAGGTGGGGGTGGACGACGACACCCGGGTCGCGATCTACGCCGGGACCCGTATGGAGTGGGCACAGACGGATTTCGCGGCGCTCGCGGCGGGTGCGGTCGTCACGACCGTCTACGCCTCCTCCTCGTCCGATCAGCTCCGGTACCTTCTCGAGGATCCCGAAGCGACAGTCGCCGTTGCCGAGAACCGAACGCTCGTAGACGAGATCCTCGCGGTCCGTGACGACCTCGGTCACGAGTTGGACGCGATCGTCACGATGGACGACATCGACACTGACGGGCTGAAAGACGAGGAAACCGGTCTCGTGTACACGCTCGGGGAGGTCCACGCGCTCGGCGACGATGCGTTCGACGCGGACACATACCAGTCCTGGCTCGACGCGACGGCGATCGACGACCTCGCAAGCCTCATTTATACATCCGGCACCACCGGACAGCCGAAAGGCGTCCGGCTCACGCACGCGAACTTCCGCACGAACGTCAACCAGTGTTACAAGCGGTTCGGCGACCGCCCTGACCGGGACCCGGACACGCCAGGGATATCGACCGAGACGACGACGCTGTCGTTCCTCCCCCTGGCACACGTCTTCGAGCGGATGGCGGGTCACTACATGATGTTCGCGGCGGGAGCCACGGTTGGATACGCCGAAAGTCCTGATACGCTGCGCGACGACTTCCAACTGGTCCGGCCGACGACGACCACGAGCGTCCCGCGAGTGTACGAGAAGCTCTATGACGCGATCCGCGAGCAAGCGTCCGAGTCGGGCGTGAAACGGCGGATCTTCGAGTGGGCGGTCGACGTCGGCCAAACCCACCACGAGACGACGGATCCGGGGATGGTCCTGGACGCAAAGCGGAGCCTCGCCGACAAGCTCGTCTTCTCGTCGGTCCGCGAGGCGATCGGTGGCAACGTCGACTTCTTCATCTCCGGTGGCGGGTCGCTGTCGGCGGAGCTGTGCGCGCTGTATCACGCCATGGACCTTCCCATTTTGGAGGGGTACGGGCTCACGGAGACCTCGCCCGTGATCAGCGTCAACCCACCGGAGGAGCCGAAGGTGGGGACGATCGGGCCGCCGGTGGTCGACACGGAGGTCGCGATCGACGGTGGGATGGTCGGTGAGGAGGTCGCGGGCGTTCCCGGAGACGTGGGTGAACTCCTCGTTCGCGGACCGCAGGTGACAGACGGCTACTGGAACCGACCGGATGCGACCGCGGACGCGTTCACCCCAACAGATAAACTCCCCAGCGACGCCGTTATAGCAGGGACGCCCCCGGCGGACCGCGACGGCGACGCGGACGCACCGTGGTTCCGTACCGGCGATATCGTCCAACTGCGTCCCGATGGCTACATCGCGTTCCGCGAGCGCGCCAAACAGCTGCTCGTGTTATCGACCGGAAAGAACGTCGCGCCTGGCCCGATCGAGGACCGCTTCGCCGCCAACGAGTTCGTCGAGCAGTGTGTCGTCCTCGGCGACTCGCGGAAGTTCGTCTCGGCGCTGTTGGTCCCCAACTTCGAGCGAGTCGCGACGTGGGCGGAGACGCGGGGGATCGACCCCCCGGAGGAGCGAACGGCGATCTGTCGAGACGACCGGGTCCGTGAGCGGTTCCAAGCGGAGATCGATCGCGTGAACGAGGAGTTCGAACCCTACGAGCGGATCAAGAAGTTCCGGCTCGTCCCCGAGGAGTTCTCCGAGGAGAACGACCTCCTCACGCCGACGATGAAAAAGAAGCGGCGGAACATTCTCGATCGGTTCGCCGACGACGTCGAGATGATCTACGAGGAGTAGCCGGCACGAACCGACGAGCGCGTCGCTCTCGGTCCGCCGAAAACGTGGTGGCTCGGTCGGAACTGATCGTCACACGGGGCTCAGTGGGGGTAACAGCTCGTCATCGCCACCACGGCCCAAATATTCCGCTGAGGGATATAAACCACGTGGACCGAACGTTCATGCCGCTCGCCGACGAGCGCGGCGTATGAGCACCGCGGCGTCACTTTCAGAGCCCCAAGTTCTCGCACACGCGAAGCGCCGTCTCTTTCCGGATATCGATAGCTCGAACGCGTACGCCGTCACGGACACGCAGTTTGCGGCCGACGAGTGGCTCTCGGGCCGATCGATCGACGAGGAGCTCCGGTCGCGGCTCACCCCGTTCAATCACGTTCGGGTCGGCAGCGGCTACCCGGACCTCGTCGGCGTCGGTGCTCTCGAGTCCGATCTCCTCGCCGTCGACCGACTCGGCGACGATCCGCCTCTCGTTGCCGTCGAGGCGAAGGGCCACACCACGACCACGGCCGCGGACGTCGATCGCGGCGTTATCCAGGCGTACGACCGGCTCCACGAGGCGAACGCGGCGTACGTGGCCGCGCCCGTCGATGCCGTTTCGCAGTCGGACCGCACGCTCGCACGCGAACTCAACGTCGGTGTCCTCGGTGTCGACGCCGACGGGAGCGTCGCCGCGCTCGAGGTCCCTCGTGTGGTCGGCAACCGGACGTCGGACGAAGCGACAGCCATCCGGTTTCAAGCGACCGCACAGGGCGTCGCAGAGACGTCGTTCGGGCTGAATCACCCAAAGAACTACCTCGGCTACGCGCTCGCGCTGTACCACCCGGAGGACACCCGTGAGGTGCTCACGACACACGTCGTCGGGGCGGCCGACGACGCACGACGCGGGGCATCGTTCCTCGGACTGGTCGAGGACCGACCCGACCGATCGGTGTTGACCCCGCTCGGCGAGGAAGTCGTTCGGTTCGCGCTGAACCGATACGCGTCCATCGAGGCGGCGATCGAGGCGTTCGACGACTGGAAGCGCTCGCGAAAGCGGTTCATCACGGTCGCTCCCCGGTGGGGGCTGCTGACGCGTCGGGTGGTCTGGCAGTACCCGGCGACGCAGCTGCTCGTTGAGGAGCTCCAGACGATGTTCGACGACGGGATCGCCGCGCCGTCGCTCGTCGACCTCGTCGAGTGGCTCCACGTCCACCACCCGACGTTCACCGTCGAGCTGTTCGTTCGCGGCACGGGGGGCGTGCGCGAACGCGTCCTCGACCCTGACGGAGAACTGCGGCGAGACGAGCTCGCCGACGGAGCAGTGTTCCACTCGCCGACCGTGTTCCAACTAAAAGCGATGTTGTATCACGCCGGCGTGCTGGCGGAGCGTGGCGCGGAGCCCCACCGACTCGACCCGACAACGGACTCGTGGGCGTTGCGGGAACCGCTTCACAGCCATTGACCTGTCACTCGATCTCCTCGCTGTCGACCTTCGGCAACGCGATCACGGGGATATCGGCCTCCGTGACCAGCCGCAACGAGAGGTCTCCGGAGAGGAACTGCATGAGGCGGTTCCCCTCACGTGCCCGGTACGCGATCGCGGTCGCATCGATCTCGTCGGCCGCGGACAGGATCGCGTCGACAACGTCGTCGCCGTACGCGAGATGGTCGGCGGCGTCCGGAAAGACGCCCTGAAACGCGTCGAACGAATCCGCAGCTCTCTCCTCGGAGTAAGAGGGTGGTATCTTGTCCGGTGCCCCGGTCGTCGTTTCGACGACGTAAACCACCGTAGCGTGTGTGGGCGGGTATCGCCGTAGTTCGGCCGCGGTCACCCGTGCGTCTTTCCGGTTAGCGACTGGAACGAGCAGGTGGTCGAGTAGGTCCGACGGCCCATCCTCGTGAGTAGTTGGCATGCCTGTACGTCCGCGATCCGATGTAATGAAGCTGGGTGACGGTCATAGTCGAAGCGGTCACGCAAGTGTCTCTCTCCGCGATCGGTATTATCGGTCGATAGATCGTGGGGGCGAGATGGGACACAGGAGTATCAATAGCCGTCACTTACATGGCGAGCGACCCGCGAGCGGTCCTCACGGATCCGGTCCGCGAGCGACGCGACCGATGCCAACACCGGGTACCGCGGTCCGTCCATCGGTCCGTACAAGTACTCACGAAACGTCATAGCAGCCTCGTCGGCGGTCGCATCGGTATCCATCGGCGGGTTTCGGATCGTGGCCTGTCGGTCGGTGGCCATGTCGTCACACCGACTTTCGAGATCGCCAAGCCGTTCCCAGACGTCTATCGAGGCGTCGACACGTGAGCTGTTCGGAACCCCTTCGAGGTGCTCGTTCAGCCGACTCCGCTGTCGGTCAACCTCGGTGAGCGTCGCCTCCATATCGGTGAGGTCGTCGATCTCCTCGTCGATGGCGTCAGCAAGGGATGTTCGGGCTCGCGCGGCCTGTCGGCCCCGATCGACGAGCGTCGACTGTAACGCCGGGGAGAGCGTCCCGTTCGTCGCCAGCGACGTCGTGGTGTCGGGGCCGAGCTCGGCCGCGAGACTCTCCGCGACGCTCTCGTCGTACTCTTCGGTGTAGTGCGGGAGCGACATCACGGTGTCCCGGTAGGCGTCCAACACGTTTCTGAGCCTGATGTCTCCCGGTGATCTCGCGCTTCCGGTCCGGTGAGCGCCGATCACCGGGCCGTCGAAGCCGCCTCCGGTCGTGTCGACTGGAGCCGGATCGAGACCGGAGACGCGCTCGGCGAACTCTTCGAACGCGTCTCGCTCGTCGAGGACGCGGCGTCGCTCGCGCCGACAACACGTCTTCGCGTCCCTGACGTATGCGAACGCGATGAAGGCAACGAGCCCCGCGATGACGACTCCCGGTTCGGTCGCCATCGCCGACAGCTCACACGAGAGGCTGGTACAGTCGACCCCGAGCGATGATTCGCTTGGGAGCCGAAACATCACGTCCGCCCCTCGGTTCACGCTCATACAATTCGTTAACACTGTGCACACTCAAAACCGTTTTGCCCCGTGTCCGGTGTGAACGGACCGTCACTCCCGGTACCGTCAGGCTGGACCGTCGCCACCCCGACCGGAACGGTTTTGCGGATCGCCGCTCGGATCCGACCGTGCCGACCCTGCTGGACGAGCTGTCTGGGTTCGAGTTCGAGGAGCTGATGGTGGCGGTGTTCCGCCATCAGGGGTACGCGGACGTCCGCCAAGCGGTCCGGACCGCCGACGAGGGACGCGACGTGACGATGGTCGACGACTCCGGACCAGGGGAGCCGGTCGGCGTCGTCGTCGAGTGTAAACACACCGACACGGTCGGACGGCCGGTCGTCCAGAAGCTCCACTCCGCCGTCGGAACCTACGACTACGACGGTCCGGTCCGCGGGATGGTGGCGACCACCGGACGGTTCACCGGGCCGGCGGAGGAGTATGCGGAACGGGTCTCTTCGGCTCCTGAAGACGTCGATATCGACCTCCTTGATGGGCGACGACTCCGCGAGATCGGCGAGTCGATCGGGATGGACCTGTACAGCGGCCGGATCGAGGTGTTGTGTGACGAGACGCTCCCGCCGCCGGAGGGGGCCGACGACGCCGTCGCCGAGCGCGACGCGGCCGCCGCGTCAGTCGAAAACCTCTCTCTGGATATCCTCCCCGAGCCGGCCACACGGCTGTCGTTCGCGCCGAGCCTCCTCGTCGAAACGGAGGTCGATGCGACGTTCGAGACGAGTGTCGGCGTGATCCACTCCGTCTTCGAGCGTGAGCGGCTCGCAGTCTCGGCCGACCGGGACGGCCCGTCACTGCTGTCGGGGGACGTCGCTCGGCTCGTTGCCGACGGCTCGAACGGACGCACTCCGCTGCCACGGGGCCGCTTCGACGACCGGGACGACTGGGACGATCAGGACGACCGGGACGACGGCAGCAAGCCGGATGCCGGGAGCGAACCCGCCTGGACACGCGGCGACGGGGGCGACGATCAACCGGCCGAGAGGATCGGTGACGGGATCGATACCGGGTTCGACGCCGTCGACGTTCGGCGGTTCGGTCGGACCGAGTCCGAGTACGTCGACTGGGTGGTCGAGAAGCAGCGTGATCGACACGAGCGAACGGTTCGGTACACCGGAGACAACAACGTCACCTACACGAAGACCTGTACACCGAGTGCTGCCGACGTTCGGGTCCTCGACGTCGACCCCGTCTACCGCCCGGAGACGACGACGACGACCGATCTGGGCGAGTACGAGTACGACCACGCGTTCGTCACGAACGGCGATAGATGTGTGACGCTGTGCGACGAGTTCGGGTCCTGCGTCCACTGTGATGCGACAGGAGAGAAGGACGGGAGCGAGCCCGACGGACCGATCACCTACTGTGCGAACTGCGGGAGTCTCAACTGTGACGACCACGTCCGTGAAGAGCGGCTCGTCGGCGAACCGGTGTGTACCGGCTGCTCGACGACCGGCGAGTTCTTCTTCGCGACGAAACACTTCTACGACGAAGCGAACCGCGCGGCGTTCGCCGCGGAGTACGACGCGATGCCGTTCTACCGAAAGCCACTGGAAAACCCGAAACTGACCGTTGTGGTCGCAGTGGGTCTGGTGATGTTGCTCCTGCTGGTTCTCGCCGCGATCTGATTCGGCGACGTCGCGTGATCCGATCGTCGATACACGGGGGTCGTCCGCGCTGGTTCGGTAGTGCGTTCGTCGTCTCAGCGGCGCTACCGGGCGCGTCGAGTGGGCGCGGCGGATGAGAGCACCGGGCGAGAGCGGCGGGAACGGCTCTCGCCGGGAGCGACTCAGTTCTGGACGCCGTCGTCGGTGATCACGGTGTCGATCATCCCAACCGGGGTTGCGTCGTAGCTCGGGTTCTCGATCGTGACGCCCTCCACGGGTTCTCGCATCACCTCGACGGCGTCCCGGAACTCGTTCTCGAAGCGGAACTCCTCGATCGTCTTCGCGCCGGAGCCCACCGCGGTGACGGGGACGCCGAGCTCGCGCGCGGTGACAACGAGCGGGAACGTTCCGATCCGGTTGTAGTAGGTGCCGCCCGTGATACAGGTGATCCCAAGGAGGACGCGGTCACAGTCCCGGAGCGCGTACCCCATCGCGCTGTCGACCACCATGTGGGCGTCCACCCGGTCCATCCCGGCGAGCGCACGTGCGGTCTTCCGGCCGAGCGTTCGTGGCCGGGCCTCGGTCACGTACACCGTCAGGTGCGCGCCGCCCATCGCGGCCGCCTCGATGGACTCGAGCACGGTCGTCGAGTAATCGTGCACCAACAGAGTCTCGCCGTCCGTGATACGCTCCGCGGCGTTGGCGGCGGCAGCCGCTTTCGACGTCTCGATGTCATCGACGACGCGCTCGATCGTCTCCTCGAGCAGCTGTTTGGCGTCGTCTACGGAGGTCGGTTCGCCGACGATCGTCCGTTCGACCTCACGCATCGCGTTGTGTAACGCGGCGTGAGAGGGGTTCGATCGGCGCAACACGCCCGCGTTGTGTTCGAGGTCGCGCTCGAACCCGTCGACGGTTCGATAGTCGCGATCGAGCAGCTCCGCGAGCGACTCAGTCGCCTTCACGGCCACCGCCGAGGTGCTGTGGGTCCGCATCGCCCGTATCTCGGCGACCGTCTCGTCGATCATACCCTAACGGTCGCTCCCCCGATTGAAAGCGGTTCCGGGGTCGAATTCGTCGTCCCGTCCCAACGGTCGTCTTTGTCCGAACCATCGTCTTCGCCCGACTCATCGTCCTCGCCCGACTCATCGTCCTCGCCCGACTCATCGTCCTCGCCCGACTCATCGTCCTCGCCCGACTCATCGTCCCCGCCCGACTCATCGTCCCCGCCCGACTCATCGTCCCCGCCCGTGTCGTTCCGTCGCACGCGCGGCGGGCGTTTATGTTCACTCGCCGCGTGGCCGCGACATGAGTCTCGGAGTCCCGGTCGACGCGCTCGCGACGGTCGTCCTCGTGATCGTCGTGGCGGGTGCCGTCAACGGGGTCGCCGGCTTCGGCTTCGCGGTCGTCGGCACGACTGTGCTCGCGACGGTGCTCGATCCGGGCAGCGCCGTCGTGTTCATGATCCTCCCGATACTCGCAGTGAATCTCACGCTCGTGGGCGGGCTCTCCGCGGAAGAACTTCGGACGTGTGGGACGCGGTTCGCGCCGTTGCTCGTCGCCGCGGCCGCCGGGACCGTCGCCGGGATGGCGCTGCTCGACTGGCTCCCCGACGCCCCGCTCCGACTCCTCCTTGGGGTCGTCTCGCTCGGGTTCGTCTTGACGACGCAGCGAGTCCGGCCGCTTCCAACGCTTTCGCGGGCCGCGGACCGGTGTTTCGTCGAGACACCGCTCGCAATGGCGGGCGTCGGCGGGGTCTCCGGCCTCCTGTTCGGCGCAACGAACGTCGGTGTCCAGATCGTCGCGTTCGTCCGGAGCTGTGACCTCTCACACGGGTTGTTCGTCGGCGTCGTCGCGATGGTGTTCGTCGGGATCAACGGCCTTCGCGTCGGGGCCGCCGGCGCACTCGGGCTGTATCCCAGCGTCGACCTCGCGCTCGCGTCCGCCATCGCCGCGATTCCGGCCGTCGTTGGCGTGGCCGTGGGGGCGCGCCTCCGGGATCGGGTGACCGAGCGCCGCCGTCGTGGGGTCGTGCTCGGCCTCCTGACCGTCATCGGGATCCGTCTGCTGCTCGCCGGGACCGGTGTCGTCTGAAACGCCGGATCGCCGAAGCGAGCGCCTCGGTCACGGCCGTTTATAAGTATTCAAGCGGTGTTGTCGATGGCTGTTTATAAGTGGTCGAGCAATGTCGCCGGCGGCTATATAAGTAGTCGAGCGATGGTGCCGGCGGCTGTATATAAGTAGTCGAGCACACGGTCGACACGGCCGAAGACCCGTTCGCCTAGTCATATCCGTCGAACGGGGATCCCGGTGAAGCCCTGTAGAGCCCGCAACCGCTTCGCAACCGCACCTCACGCCTCCCCAGCCTCGCAGCGGTCGCTTATAAGCGACCGCTGCATCCCTCGCGCGGTGCTGCTCGCGCCCCTATCAGGGCGCTCGCAGGCACGCGCCACCGCACCGCTGTTGATACCCACCCGTCGCGCTCGCCCGGCAGGAGTTGCATACACTGTCGTCGCCCCGTATCTGCGACGCTCGCCGCGGACCGACGGGAGTGTCGCAGGCGGCGGTCGACTACCCGATCCGTTCGACGAGTCGTTCCAAGCCGCCTTCCCCGGGCTGGAAGTACGAGTAGTGATCGGCGACGAGGTCCGTCACGTCGATATCGTGATAGCCGTCGGGGAGAGAAGCCGAGCCGGCCGCTCCCCCGTGTCCGACGGCACGGACCCGGTCGGACGCACGGTACACCCAGCCGAGCACCCGGTCGTTCCGGCTGTGGAGGTTCAGTACCGGCGCGTCGAGCGCCGTGATCGCCGGACCGTACCGCCCGTCTCGGGCCACGCTTTCCCGCGGTATCGCCCCGCCGAGCAAGGAGACGGACGCGAGGACACCGTGGCGACCCCGGTCGTTGAGGACGCGAAGCGCCTCTCCAGTCACCCGCGCACCGAGCGAGTAGCCGATCACGTGGACGGGACCGCCGCCGTCGTCGGCCCGCTCGATCAGCCAGTCCGCGAGCGGGTCGGCGAGGGCGTCGGCGGTTCGCTTGGCCTCTTCCCACCCGACATCCGAACTCCAGCTGAACGCGACGACCGGCGGATCCCCCGACATCCCCGCCTCTCGCAGTCCGCGCTCGGCGGTGTACGCCTGGTCGCGAGCGGCCTGGGCGTCGGTGGCGAACCCATGGACGAACAGCACGATGGGGTCGGCGTCGTCGGCCGCCCACACGCCCGCCCGTTGCGGCCGGTCGCCCGTACCGGCCCGGTCCCGGACGTTGAGGACCGGCTGTGTCGGCGGCGCGGTGTACCCGCCGTAGTCGCCGTCCAGTGCGCGGGAGACCGCGAGGCCGCCGCCGCCGAGGAGCCCGCCGCCGACTGCCGCGCCGAGGAGAAGCCGTCGTCTGGTGAGTGTTCGTTCGGCGTCGCTGTCGCTGTTGCTGTCGCCGTTTCCGTCGCCGTCGTCGGAGGGGTCCGGTGTGATACTGCACCGAACGCGTCCGTCGATCAAGTATCTGACGCGTCGGCGCCGGCTCCAATCCGACGTCTCGCCGATGAGCGTATACGAACCGGGACCGTATCGGGAGCATGGGCTACCCGGTTACGTATCACTGTCCGGCGTGTGAGACGATCGTCGAGCTCGAACGCGACGGCTACCTCGCCGACAAGGCGGTGACGCCGTACCCGTTCGAGGGGTGGACGTACGTCGAACCGACCGCGCCGTTCGAGGACGACGCGGCCGACGGGGTACGGTTCGTCTGTGGCGTGAGCGATGGGGTCGTCTGGGACCCTGACGTGGGGATCGAGTCCACGGACGATCACGGGGACGACGAGGGCGATGCCGAAGGGGCCGACGGAACCGTCGGCTGTGGCGAGTCGTTCTACCTCTCGTTCGTTCGGTATGAGGACGGGCGCGAGGTCGACCCACGACCCGAGACGGAGCTCGTCGAGATCGACCCGGACCCACGCTCGAGCGGTCCCCGCGGCCCCTCCGGTCCCGGCGGCTTCTGGTGAATCGCGAGTTACCGGCCTGTCGAGACCGGGGGATCCGACCCTCTCGTTGCGCTCGGGCGTACCGGCCTCCTCGTTGCGCTCGGGCGTACCGGCCTCCTCGTTGCGCTCGGGCGTACCGTTATGCCCGTGCCGCCCGAACGGCGACATATGCCCGACACGAAAGCGGGGCGGGAGAAACAGGCTCGAAAAGCGGATCGCCGACGCGTCGAGCGTGACGTCTCCGAGGAACTGGCCCGTGGTGACGAACCGGAGCCGCCGGACGACACCCCGACGGAGTGTTACCGTCGCGGCTGTACGGAACCCGCGGCGTTCTCGGTCACCGAGCGGTATCAAGAAGAGACCGGGAAAGGCGCAGTAGCCGCGTCGGCGCTGCTCTGTGAGCCCCATACCGGCGAGGAGGCCCCGACGAACCTGGATCAGGCGTATCCGGACTACGTGTTCGTCGTCAGGCCGATCGACGCGACGACGGAGGAGTGACCGACAAGCCCCTTACGTGAGGGGGAGAAAGGGGGCGTATGGAGAGTATCAACCGGACCGCGATCGAGCTCGTCGACGAGGCGCTCGATTTCGCTGGCGAACTCGATATCGCGGGGTACGAGCTCGAGAACGGGGCGACGGTGGTCGACTTCGGGGTCGACTCGAACGGTGGGGTGGAAGCCGGGCTGCTCCTCACGGAGATCCAGACCGCCGGACTGGCGAGCGTCGACACGCGGATGGGCGAGGTCGACGGTGCGCCGCGCGGCTACGTCGAGCTGTCGACCGACCACCCCGCGGTCTCGCTGTTGTGCTCACAGAAAGCCGGCTGGGAGCTGGCGTTCGAGAACGGGTTCGAGGGACTCGGCTCCGGGCCCGCCCGTGCGCTCGTGGGACAAGAGACGGAGTTCGAGCGCGTTGGCTACTACGACTCCTCGGAGTTCGCCACGCTGACGATCGAGTCCACCGCGCTCCCGGACGAAACGGTGGCCGAACACGTCGCTGACTTGGCCGAGGTCGACCCGGAGGGCGTGTTCCTCCCGACGTACGCGACGGGGTCAACGGCGGGATCCGTCTCGACGGCTGCGCGTGCGGCTGAGCTCGCGGTGTTCCGTCTCTTGGAGGTCGGCTACGAGCCGACGGACGTGCTCCACGCGTCGGGCTCCGCACCGATCGCGCCGGTGACCCGTGACGAGTCGGTCGCGATGGGGCGCACGAACGACGCGCTGGCGTACGGCGGCGAGGTCCACCTCCAGGTCGCTCGCGACGACGACCGGTTCGAACGGATCGTCTCCACCGTTCGTGACGACTACGGGACCCCGTTCGTCGACGTGTTCGAGGAGGCCGACTGGGACTTCTATGAGGTTCCAGAGAGCGTGTTCGCGCCCGCACAGGTAACCGTCGACGTCGTCGACGGCCCGGTGTACACGGTGGGGGAGACGGACGAGTCCATCCTGGCGGAGTCGTTCGGCTACCGCTGACCGTTCGTCCGATGCGGCTCAAACCCCTGCCCGAACCCCCTGCCTCGCTCGACGCGCTGGGCGACCTGCAACGCGCGGTCCCGCTCGTTCCGGGGACGACCGACGACTGCTGTGCCCGTCTCAGAGCACGACAGGGGCTCCCGGATCGACAGACCGCGAACGACTGGCTCGCGTTTCTCCGTGCCCTCGGATTGGTGCGTTCGACACCCAGAGGGTTCGCCCGGACCGAAGCCGACCCGACGCCGGAGCGAGTTCGAAAGGGACTCCGCGAGGGTGTGTTGTTGGTGCCGGAGGCGCTCTCGCTGCTACGAGACGCGTCGAGAGCAGCCCCCGTGACGCCGGCGTCGCTGTTCGCCGCGACCCGCGAGTCGGTCCCACGACACGACCGCGCCCGCGACCCGGACTGGGAACGTGCGTGGCGGGACCGGGCGGATCGGCTGCTCCGCTGGCTGGCGCTCGTCGACCTCGCGGAGCCGGTCCCGGGCGCCGACGCGACCTACATCGCCGGGAGCGCGGCCTGATCGGCGGTCCCTCGAACACCCCGCAGCCCCCGTGACAAGTCTTTTACTCACCCCGGGTGAGAGACGCGTTATGGGACGATTCGAGGGACAGAACCCGCCGCGAAAGGTCAGTTACGAGCCGACCAGCGTGAAGGACCTGCTCGTGGAGATGAAAGACACCGCCGAGCTGCTCATCGATCTCTCCTACTCCGCGGTGTTACACGGGAGCCCCACGGTCGCACAGGAGGTAATCGAGCTCGAAAACCGAATGGACGTGCTCCAGATGCGCGCACGAATGAGCCTCATGCTCGCGGCGCGCAGCCCGGACGAGGCCGAGACGCTCGCGCCCGTGCTCGGCGTCGTCGCCGCGGCAGACAAAGTCTCCGACGCGGCCGGCGACATCGCGAAGATCGTGTTAGAGGAGATCGGCCTCCCGGACGCGATGCGCGGTGCGCTCTCCGAGGGCGTCGAGACCCTGGTTCGTGGCACCGTCGCGGCCGACTCCGAGTACGACGGTCGGACGTTGAAAGACATCGACCTCGAATCCGAGACCGGCGTTCGGGTCATCGCGATCCGACGCGACGACGACTGGATCCTCAACCCCGGACCGAAGACCCACCTTCGTGGGGAGGATATCGTGCTCCTCCGCGGTCCCGAAAACGGCGTTTCTACGGTGTACCCGGCGTTGACGGGTGAGGCGTTCGAGCCCAACGACCCGGTGGAACCGGCCATCGACGACCTAGAACGCGCCGTTGACTCGATCGTGTTGATGAAGAACCTCTCGGAGCTCGCGGTCGACCTCGCGTACGGCTCCGTGCTGTTCGATAACGAGGAGCTGGCCGAGGAAGTGACGAACCTGGAGATCGAGGTCGACGCGCTCCAGTCACGGTTCGAGGCGTGGACGCTTCGCGCCGCGAAGGAGGCGGACGATCCCGTCTCGCTGCGTGGGCTGATCCACCTCGGCGTGGCGACCGAGGAGATCTCCGACGCGGCCCTCGAGATCACGGAGGGCGTGCTCAGAGATATCGGCGTCCACCCAGTCGTCGAGATGGCGGTCCAAGAGTCCGACGAGATAATCACACGGACGACCGTTCGAGAGGAGAGCAGCCTCAACGGGACCGAGGTCGAATCGGGCGTGCCTGTGACCGGGATCGCGACGAGTGTCCTCGCCATCCGGCGGCCGGATGAGGGATGGCTCCTCGGGCCCGACATCGACGTGACCCTCCGCGCCGGCGACGTGATCATCTCTAAAGGGACCCGAAGCTCGGCAGCCGAGTTCGCCGAACTCGCGTCGTGACCGAAGTCGATGGCGCGGACGACCGATCTCATCGATGACCGATCGCCCGGCAACGCTCGCGCGAGAGTATTACCGGCGGACCGACGCCAAGTCGTTCGACGCGCTCGCCGAGCTGCTCGCGCCCGACTTCGTTCATCATCGACCCGATCGGACCCTTCGTGGACGAGACCGGTTCATCGCGTTCACCCGCGACGAGCGCCCGGTGACCGACACGGTCCACGTCGTCGAGGACGTGTACGATGTCGGCCCGGGCGATTCGGCCAGTGATGGATCGACCGATGACGCCGCGGTCGGGGACGTGGCGGTCCGTGGTCGCCTCTTCGACGCCGACGACACGACGCTGTTCGCGTTCCTCGACGTGTTCACCGTCCGTGACGGTCGGATACGACGTCTGGAGACGTACGTACGATCGGAGCCCGAAGCAGTGGACGGCTGACCGACGACGGTCGGCGTACCCGTCTACCGGGCGTGTCGACCCGCTCCGCTACCGCTCCTCGACGTGTCTGACTTCGCTGGCAACGCCGCGGGTCGACTCGACCATCTCCGGGCCGGACATCTCCGCGCGACCGACCGCGAACGCCTTCGGTCCCTCGATGACGACTTCGTCGCCGACGCGGATCCCTGTGTCGGCGTCGACGACGCCTGGCGCGAGCACCGAGCCGTGAGGAACGAACTCGTCGATAGCGACCCGCTTCGTCGGCGCGTCGCTCTCGACCCACCGCCGCGCGCCGGCGAGCGTGAACGAGAGCGTGCCGTACTGTGGTACCATCGTCGCGAGCTGGGTGCCCGGTTCCCCCTCGCGTCCGCCGTCGTCGTCCGCCCACACCTGGAGCTTCGGGTAGCGGCCGGTCGTCCGGATCCGCGCGTCGCGCCCGTTGTCGCCGAACACCGCGTCGCCGGCGGCGTCCCCGAGGACGTAGTCGGCGATCGCTCGGACCGTGTTGTGCTCGCGCTCGCGTTTGCTGTAGGCGGGTTCGCCCGCTAGCGCCGCGTTCAATTCGCCGAGTGACTCGTCGGTGGTCGGGTGATCGACGCAGGTGTACTCGAACGGAACGTCCACGGCGGGGTCGGACGCCACGCGCTCGCATATCTCCCGGTAGCCGTCGGCGGGGATGTGGGCGATCACCCGCGAGTACTCGTTGCGTTCGAGGTAGCGCCGCAGCACCTCCGAGACGAACGCGATTTCCGCCTCGCTCCAGTCGCCGGTAACGACCGAATCGTAGTGTTGTGCCGGGTACGTCGTCTCCAGCTCCTGTGGAACGACGCCGATCGGTGACGTCATCGAGACGGTGTGCCCCCGCCATTTGACGGCGTCGTGGAACTGACGGTGACTTTGTGAGTCGCTGTAGGGTTTCGTCGCCGAGCAAGGGACCAACACGAGCGGTTGGTCGGAAAAACGGTTCCGATACCGGCTCGTGACCCGATCGGCGAACCGCTGGATCTCGACGCGATCGAGCGTCTCGGCGGAGGCAGCCGTGAGCTCGGCGTCACGCAGGATCGGCGTCCGCTCCTCGAGATACCCCCACTGGTCGTCGAACAGTCTGAGCGTCGCAGTGAGCCACCCGTCGTGGCGGGCCTGCCCCTCAAGATAATCCCGCAGTCGACCGGCACGGATCCGTTCACGGACCCGGCGGAGCTCGGCCGCGAGGGCGTTGACGTTGTGTTCGGCACAGTCCGCACGGGTGAACGACTCCCGCGGTTTCGCACAGACCGGACAGGCACACGGGAGCTCCGCGAGGTCTTCGAGGAAGTGCTCCGCATCCGCGGTGAGATACTTTCCCTCGGTGCCTTTCGTCCGTGCGAGCGAACCGTCGACGAGGTCGACACCGGCGGCGACAAGCGTAGCGACGTTCGCGGGCGTGGCGACGCCCGAGAGCAGCAACGCGGTGTCGGCCGGCAGGGACGCTTTCGCCGAGATGATCGCGTCGCGGAACGCCTCGCCGTGGCCGACGAAGCCGGAGGCGTCGGCGAGCACGTACGCGTCCGCACCCACGTCGCGGGCATCCTCGCTGTCCACGACCGCGGCGGTAGGGGTGTCAACGTCGGGATGGTCGACACGGAACGACTCGCGAACCTCCTCTCGGGTCCCGGCCGGGAACGAACGGTGTGGAAGCACCGTGAGTGCCGTCTCGTCGGCCTCGGGGACCGCTCGCTCGGCGGTCCAGAGGCTCCCGGCGTCGATGAGAAACGGGTCCGCGAGCGCGGGCGTGGTGACGGGGTCGGCGAGGCGGACCTCCCCGATCCGGGCCGCACCGTCCCGCTCGTGGACCTCGAAGTAGTCGGTCATACGTCCCCTCGCCGGGGGACGCTCAATTCTCTTGTGTTCCGCGGTCGCCCGTTCCCTCGGCGCCGTCGTGACGGACCGTAGAACGAGAGCGCGGCGGCAGCGGTGCCGACGCCGCGGGCGCGGTCAGTAGCCGCGAGCGATGAGGTAGTCCGCGAGGTCCTCGAGCAGGCTCCGGGAGTCGCCTTCCGGGAGCGCTTCGAGGTGTTCTTTCGACCGGGCAGTGAGGTCGGCCGCCGTCTCGCGTGCGTACGCGATGGACCCCGACGCTTCGAGCGCCGCGACCGCGTCGTCGACCTCGCTCTCCGTCACTTCGGCGGGCGTCTCGGCATCGACGAGCCCGTCGACATCGACGCCCTGCTGTCGGGCGTGGAGCGTTATCAGGGTCTCTTTCCCTTCGACGAGGTCAGAGCCACGTTGTTTCCCCAGCTCCGCGGACGGGACGGTCAGGTCGAGCACGTCGTCCTGGATCTGGAACGCCCGCCCGGAGTCGATCCCGTACTGGTAGAGCGCGTCTGACACCTCGTCGTCTGCACCGAGGAGGACCGCGGGGGTGGCGGCGGCCGCCCCGTACAACACCGCGGTCTTCAGCTCGACCATCTCCAAGTACTCTTCGGGAAGGATATCGTCACGGGACTCGAAGGCGACATCGAGCGCCTGCCCCTCACAGATCTCCGTACAGGTGGACGCGAGCAGCCGCATTGCCTCCAACCCGTTGGCCGGGTTCGAGCCGGTCTCGGTCATGATCTCGAACGCCTTCGAGTACAGCGTGTCGCCGGCGAGGATCGCCGTCGAGGTGTCGTACTGCTCGTGGACGGCGGGAACCCCGCGCCGGAGGTCGTCCTCGTCCATGATGTCGTCGTGGATCAGTGTGAACGACTGGATCACCTCGATCGAAACGGCAGCTCGCATGATGTCGACCGGTTCGCCGTCGAGGGCATCGAACTCGCGGAAGTCGGCGGTCATCGGATCGGTTCCGGTGACGGCCTCGGCTGCGAGCGTCGTCACCGTCGGTCGGAGACGTTTCCCACCGGCTTCGAGGATGTAGCGAGACGCCTCATACAGGCGCTCAGGGTGTCCGATCGGTAACTCCTCGTCAATAGCGGCGTTGACCAAGTCTCGCCGCTCGCGGATGGTGTCGAGCACCCGCGCCTCCGTGGTCTCGTTGGTCATTCGACGAGCTGGATCGTGTTCCCGTTCTGCGTGACGTGGAGGTCACGGCCGAGCTTGTACCCCTGTGACGTCGCGAGGTCGACGTACGGCGAGCGACCTTTGAGGTCTTGGTGTGCCGGAAGGAGGTGCTGTGGCTGCAGTGCTTGGAGCATCTCGTAGTGACCCTCCTCGCGGAGGTGCCCGGAGACGTGGATGTCGTCGTAGATACGCGCCCCCTGCATCCGGAGCAGCTGTTCGGACTGGTACCGCTGCCCTTCGTTGGTCGGCTCGGGGATCACCGTCGCGCTGAAGACGACCTTGTCACCGTCGTCCAGCTCGTAGGGGGTCTCGCCGCGACCCATTCGCGTGAGCATCGCGCGGGGTTCGCCCTGGTGGCCCGTCACGATGGGAAGGAAGTTCCCTTTCCCTTCTTTCATGATCCGTTTGAACGTTCGGTCGACGGATTTCCGGTGGCCGTACATGCCGACGTCGCCCTGGAAGTCGACGAAGTCGAGGCGTTCGGCGGTTCCGGAGTACTTCTCCATCGAGCGACCGAGCAGCACGGGCTGGCGACCGATCTCGCGAGCGAACTCAACGAGCGACTTCACGCGGGCGATGTGCGAGGAGAACGTCGTCGCGACGATCCCCCCCGAGTAGTCCTCCATCGACGTGAGCGTGTCACGGAGGTGTTCGCGCGCGAACGACTCGGACGGGGTGCGGCCTTTCTTACCGGCGTTCGTACAGTCCTCGATGTAACACAACACGCCCTCGTCTTGGCGGCCGATCTCGCGGAACCGATCCATGTCGATCGGGTCCCCGATGACGGGACTGTGGTCCAGTCGCTTGTCGAGCCCGTAGACGATTGCCCCTTCCGGAGTGTGTAAGACAGGATTGATCGCGTCGATGATCGAGTGGGTTACGTTCACGAACTCCAGTTCGACCTGCTCGGAGTCGCCGATGGCCATGGTGCCGCCGGCTTCCATCTTCACGAGGTCGTTATCGACCTGGAACTTGCTCTCGTCGGAAATCTGCTGTTTGACGAGTTCGATCGTGTACGGCGACCCGACAACCGGCGCGTCGTAGCGGTGGGCGAGCTTCGGGATCGCCGCGATGTGGTCGAGGTGTCCGTGTGTCGGAACGATCGCCTGGACGTCTCCTTCCAGATCGCTCATGATCCGATCGTCCGGGATCGCGCCCATGTCGATCAGGTCGAGGCTGTGCATCTTCTCGGCCTCCACGTTGTCGTGGATCAGGACCTTACTCAGGTTCAGGCCCATATCGAAGATGACGATGTCCTCGCCCGCTCGGACCGCCGTCATCTGTCTGCCGACCTCTTCGTATCCGCCGATTGTCGCGATTTCTATTTCCATGGTGTGGGTCGTGTTGAGCGCCGTGAAACGGCGTCTATCACTGATACCCCGCAAAGGAGCCGTCAGCCCTGGCGTCTAACCGCGCGTCGGTGAGGGCCCCGCTACGGTCGAGCCGCGCTGGCTCACCGTGTCCCGCGGGAGTGTGGTGTTCGATGCTAGATGGGCCCGTCTTAAAAACTACGGGGTTCCATGATCGGTCGAGCACATCGGGGGACAGGGGTCGGGGTAGCCGGATGACACCGAACCCCGTGATCTCGGCCGTGTCAGTCGGTTTTCGCCGGGTCGTCCCGGTATTTTTAATAGCGCGACGGGCGGCGGTGTAGGTAATGAGTGGACGACCCCTCGACGTGCTCGAAGCGTCGCTCGAGGAGCCCGTAACGGTACACCTGAAGGACGGAACCACGTACTACGGTATCCTGGCCGGCTACGACCAGCACATGAACGTCGTCATCGAACCGGAGACCGGCGTCGACGACCGTGTCGACGGCGAGCTCGACGGCGAGTTCGCGGTCGCCATCGAAGACACAACGATTATACGCGGCGATAACGTCGTCACGATCAAAGCATGACCGGCTCCGGTACGCCCTCTCAAGGCAAAAAGAACAAGACGGTACACGTGAAGTGCCGCCGCTGTGGCGAGAAGTCCTACCACCTCACTAAGGAGCGCTGCTCCTCGTGTGGCTTCGGCAAGTCCGCGAAACGCCGCGACTACGCCTGGCAGTCGAAAGCCGGCGACAACTGACGGCCCCCGATGGTTCTCCGTGCGTTTCCGATCCCAAGACGGTAGCGGAGCGAACGCCCTGGTTGTACGTGAGGCGAGAGGAGGCCGAACGGATATATATAACTA
>LFFM01000476.1_pt1 | contig 27916 bp, 32 predicted proteins | sample 643131 | NCBI WGS metagenome assembly LFFM01 (sample SAMN03777445, study PRJNA286221) | soda lake metagenome | biome: soda lake; feature: Kulunda steppe; material: water; isolation source: sample Tc-Br brine of Tanatar trona crystallizer | place: Russia: Kulunda steppe | collected 2011-07
TATTTAAAAAAGTATCTACTATAAATTAGACAGAGTGGTGGTGGAAGTTATTCCTAGTCGAAAGTTAGCTCAGGATCCTCATCATCATACTCGACGGCGTTATCGAAGTCGATCGTCGTTTCTCGGAGAATCGAGTCGGACGGGTTTTGGATCACTCGGATGGTCACTTCTTCGGTAGTTTCCCCTTCACCAGCGAAACCTTCAGCCGACCTCGTGTCTCCGACGGTAAAGCCTGACTCGAACTCGCCCGACGCGGTAGCGATGTCACGACCTTCATCATCAATGAGGAAGATGCTCAACGCTCCGGTATCGATCCGATCGCCACCGCGGTGTTCGATACTGACTCCGTCCAGTTGGTCGTCGCCCTCTGATTCATCCTGTATATCAACATCGAACGCAAGCTGCGTATTCGGCGTCGTATCGTCGACCTGATCGCCCAATCCGAGCACGAACGTCCCGATAACTGCCGCCAGGATGACGGTGATCGCCACCATCAGGATAACCCCGATGACGGGCGAGACGGCGCGGTCGTCGTCGGTTTGAAGTAGTGTTTCGAGTTCCATAGTTTGTGTTCGCAGCCGGGCCGGTTGCGGTGGACCTTCGACTGCGTTATCACACCGTAGATCATCTACTCATATAGTCCGGTGGAGGAACTCACGTTTCGATTCGGACGGTGAGACGCCGCAGGCGACCGTACGATGCGGTTTAGCGATTTTCGGGGTTGGACCGGACGTGTCGCCGTGGCGGTGGGATCGTGGGGGCCGAAACGGAGAGCTATGGACGAATACACGAGGGCCGCCCGCCGGGTTCGGACGCCGCCTCGACGGGCGAAGACGATTACCGGTGTTAAGAAACGACCCACGGGAGCGATTCGTCGTACGCCGAGAACCGGGCTTCCCTAACCACATTTTAAATGTAACGCAAAATAGTTCGAAATAACCCCGCATTAATGTATCCGGCCGTCGAGTAGCCGACAGAACCCATGTCAGATGACATCACGGCTCGAATGGAGGCCGAACGGACCTACGAGGACGAGGTGATCGGCGACACGCCGCTCCCGCGGCTGTTCGAGGACAGCGCCGAACGGCACGCCGACAGGGACGCACAGTGGTATAAAGGCGGGGTGTACGACCGATCGATGGCTCCGGACGTGGTTCCGTCGGCGATCGCCGGCGAGTACGCCTCGATCACCTACGACGAGATGCGCTCGATCGTCCGAAATCTCGCAAGCGGCTTCCGGGAGTTGGGCGTCGAATCGGGCGATCGGACGGGCATCTACGCGAGCACCCGGATGGAGTGGGCCCAAAGCGATCTGGCGCTGTTGGCCGCCGGCGGCGTCGTCACGACGGTGTACACCGAGTCGTCGGCCGAGCAGGCGCAGTTCCTGCTCGAGGACCCCGACGCGGAGGGCGTCGTCGTCGAGAACGCCGAGCTCTTAGAGCGGGTTCTCTCCGTCGAGGACGAGTTGGACCTCTCTTTCATCGTCGTCATCGACGAGTTCGAGGGGTACGACGACCGCGAGGACGTCTACACGCTCGCGGAGGTCCACGAGTTGGGGGCCGAAGCCTTCGAGGAGTCGACCTACGAGTCGTGGATCGACGCCCAATCGAGCGACGATCTCGCCTCCCTGATATACACCTCCGGGACGACCGGCAAACCGAAAGGCGTCCAGTTGACCCACGGGAACTTCCGGGCGAACGTGAACGCGATCCGCAAGCGCTTTAGCGACCGCCCCGACAAGCCCGAGGGGACGCCGTCGATCGACGAGACCGATCTCGTCCTCTCCTTTCTCCCGCTGGCGCACGTCTTCGAGCGCGTCTCCGGGCACTTCCTGATGTTCGCCAGCGGGGCGACGGTCGCCTACGCCGAGTCCGCCGACACCGTCGCCGAGGACATCGCGGCTGTCGGGCCGACGACCGCCGCCTCGGTCCCCCGGGTGTACGAGCGCATCTACGACAGCCTGCGGGAGGAGGCCCCCGAGGCGATCTTCGAGCGCGCGGTGCCGATCGCCCGCGAGTGGGCGACGACGGAGGATCCTGGGCTGGGGCTCCGGCTCAAACACGCCGTCATGGACCGACTCGTCTACTCGTCGGTGCGCGAGAAGATGGGCGGCCGAATCGAGTTCTTCGTCAGCGGCGGCGGCAGCCTCTCGAAGCGGCTCGCACAGCTGTTCGACGGGATGGGAATCCCGATCCTCGAGGGGTACGGGCTGACCGAGACCGCCCCCGTCGTCTCCGTGAACCTCCCGGAGGATTTCCGGGCCGGGACGCTCGGGCCGCCGCTGTCGAACGTCGAGATACGCCTCGACGAGGACGTCGTCTCGGCCGAGCAGGAGGCGGCGGCCACAGGCCCGATCGGTGAACTCCAGGTAAAAGGGCCGAACGTCACACGGGGGTACTGGAATCGCCCCGGGGCGACCGAGGAGGCGTTCACCGAGGATAGCTGGTTCAGGACCGGCGACATCGTCGAGCGGGGCGCGGACGACTACCTGATATATCACGACCGTATCAAACAGTTGATCGTCCTCGATACGGGGAAGAACGTCGCCCCACAGCCGATCGAAGACGAGTTCGCGACCTCGAATCGGGTCGATCAGGCGATGGTCATCGGCGACGACCGGAAGTTCATCGCGGCGATCTTCGTCCCGAACTTCGAGGCGATCCGGCGGTGGGCCGACGGCGAGGGGATCGATCTCCCCGAGGACCCCGAGGCGATCTGTGCCGACGAACGCGTCCGCGAGTACATCGGCGAGGAGGTCGAGGAGGTCAACGCGACGCGCTCGAAGCACGAGCGCATCAGGGAGTTCCGGCTGGTCCCCTACGAGTGGACGCCCCGAAACGACCTGCTGACGCCGTCGATGAAGATCAAACGCCGGAACGTCCGCGAACAGTTCAGCGAACAGATCGAGGACATCTACGGCGGGAGATAAACGGATCGCTCGACACTCCACCGACAGTTTTTATACCGTCGTTCCCGGTGTTCGGGTACGATGCGGGGACGCTGTCCCGACACAGGCGGCTCCGAGCGCCAGCGAGCCGTTCGGGTCCGAACGCTCCCACCCCGGTGTCGGTCGCAACCGTCCCCCCGACTCTGTTTTATAAATCTCCCTAATCATGGTACTCGAAACGATCAGAGAGGACGTACGAACCGCACGCACGAAGGATCCGGCGGCGACGGGCGCGATCACCGTCGCGTTGCTGTACTCAGGCGTCCACGCCGTCTGGGGCTACCGGCTCGCTCACGCGCTGTGGGGGCGCGGCTTTCGGTTCAGCGCCCGGCTTCTCTCGCAGGTGGTCCGGTTTCTCACGGGCGTCGAGATCCACCCGGCCGCGGATATCGGTCGACGGCTGTTTATCGACCACGGTGCCGGCGTCGTGATCGGCGAAACGGCCGAAATCGGCGACGACGTGCTGTTGTATCACGGCGTCACGCTCGGCGGCGACTCGATGCGCCGCGAGAAGCGCCACCCGACGCTCGAAAGCGGCGTTACCGTCGGCGCGAACGCGACGCTGCTCGGCGACATCACGGTCGGCGAGGCCGCCACCGTCGGGGCTGGAAGCGTCGCCGTGGACGACGTCCCGCCCTCGATGACCGTTGCCGGCGTTCCCGCGGAGCCGATCGAGGGCTCGGAACCGTCCTGCCGTGCGACCTCCCGATGAGTTTTCTCCCCGCGGCTCCGACGTGTGTCCGTGACCACCCCACACGAGTTCCTCGCGGAGGACCCCTACATCGGCCCGCTGATCGACCGCCACGGCCGACTCGAAATAGGCCCGGCCGAGAGCACCTTCGAACGGCTCATCGTCTCCGTCCTCCGTCAGCAGGTCTCGATGGCCTCGGCGGAGGCGACGAGGAAGCGACTTTTCGACGCGGTCGAAATCACGCCGGCCGGGATTCTCGCCGCCGACACCGAGACACTCAAAAACTGCGGGCTCTCCCGCCAGAAGACGGGATACGTCAGGAACGTCGCCGAGGCGTTCGACTCGGGATATGAGGGCGGATGCTTCGAGCATATGGACGACGAGGCGGTTATCGACGAACTGACCACGATCACGGGCGTCGGCGAGTGGACAGCCCGGATGCAGCTTTTGTTCTCGCTCGGTCGACCGGACGTGTTCCCCGTCGGCGACCTCGGGATCCGCAAGGGGATGGAGACGGTGTTTGGCGAGGGGATGGGCCGCGAGGAGATGGTCGATCGGGCCGAGCGGTGGAAGCCGTATCGGAGCTACGCGTCGCTGTATCTGTGGCGGGTCGACGAGGACGCCGTCCGATCGGTGGCCGAGGTCGACGGCGAGTGACGGACGCGGATCCCAAGCGATTTGTCGACACTCCCCGGAGTGTGTGACGATGAGTACGACCGCCGTTCTTGCAGCCGCAGCGCTCCTGACGGGGTTCATCGCCGGCGCGGCCTTCGCCGCTGTCGGCGTTCCGATCCCCGCACCCCCCACGATCACCGGCGTTCTCGGTATCCTCGGTATCTACCTCGGCTTCAGAGCGGTCGAACACCTCGGAATCGGCATCGACCTGCTCTCGTCGCTCGGGTTGTAGCCGGATGTCGGAGCGTAGCACGCGGTGAAATCGGATCAAACGAAAAGACGCATATCAGTGCCGACGGTACCATTTAGTTGTATGACTCAAGATTTCAACGTGTACCTCGTTACCGACGGGGGGCTGTCGGGGGACCGGTCCACCGCCGAAGTCGTCCGGCGGGCGATCGACGGGGGCGTCGACGTCGTACAGCTCCGTGAGAAGGGAGCGACTGCCCGCCATCGCTACGAACTCGGGCTCGAACTCAGGGAGTTGACACGGGCGGCGGACGTGCCGCTGATCGTCAACGACCGGATCGACATCGCGGCCGCGGTCGGCGCCGACGGCGTCCACCTCGGCGACGACGACCTCCCGATCGCCGTCGCCCGCGAGCAACTCGGCCCCGAGGCGATCGTCGGCCGATCGGTCTCCACGCCCGATGCCGCCCGCGAGGCCGAGCGGGCGGGCGCGGACTATCTCGGCGTCGGAGCCGTGTACGGAACGACCTCGAAGGAGACGACGCCCGAGCAATCGAACGTCGGCCTCGATCGCGTGCGAGCGATCCGGGCCGCGAGTGACCTGCCGTTCGTCGGAATCGGTGGGGTCACCCCCGAGAACGCGGCGGGTGTCGTCGCGGCCGGAGCGGACGGCGTCGCCGTCATTTCGGCGATCACCGCGGCTGAGGACCCTGAGGCCGCGACGCGACGACTCGCCGCCGCCGTCGAGGGGGTGTCGACGGATGCCTGAAGCCGACGTTTCGGCGGCCCTCGATGCGATCGCGGCGGCGGAACCGCTCGTCAACGCCGTCACCAACAACGTGACGGTCAACGACGTCGCGAACATCACCCTCCATTGGGGTGGACTACCGGTGATGTCGGATGACGAACGTGAAGTCGCCGACATGATCGCCGCCGCCGACGGCTGTCTGTTGAACATGGGAACTGTCGACGAGGCCGGCGAGGCGACGATGCTCACCGCCGGTCGAGCGACGAACGATCGAAACCTCCCGCTCGTCGTCGATCCGGTCGGTGTCGGTGCGACGCCGACACGAACCCGCATCGCAACCCGGCTGATGGAGGAACTCGACGTGACGATCCTGAAGGGCAACCACGCCGAAATCTCGGCGCTGGCTGGCGAGGATGCGGAGGTGCGCGGCGTCGAATCGATCGGTGAATACTCGGATGTCGCGAGCGCCGCGTCGGCCTGTGCGCACGCGTACGATACCGTCGCCGTCGCCTCCGGCGAAACCGATATCGTCGCAAGCACCGACGCGGTGTATGAGATATCGGCCGGCGACGCGATGATGGGGCGGGTCGTCGGAACCGGCTGTATGCTCGGCGTGACGCTCGCGACCTTTGCGGCCGGTCTGGGCGTCGAATCACCCGCCGATGCGGCGTTGTCGGGGACGCTCGCGTTCGGGTTGGCGGGCGAACGCGCCGCGACGGACGGCGAGTACACAGGCCCCGCGAGTTACAGGATCGCATTCCTCGATGCCGTGGCCGGGATGGGCGGGTCGCCACCGGAATCGACCGCGGGCCGGATCGAACGAGTCCGTCAGGCCTGACGGGAGGCTGTGTCGCCCCGCGCCGGCGCTCGTCCACGCTTGAGGATCGCCGGGAACGACACACGAGTTCCCCCACCGGGCGTGAAACCTATCTTGGTGGCCGCCGAAGCGCCGGCATGACCACGCACAAGCGCGTCAACTACCGCGACATCGAACCGGTCTCGGGGGGCATGCATTTCCTCAGAGAGCCCCTCGATAGCGAGCGCGTCGGAGTCACGATCACCCGGTGTGAACCGAACTGGAACAGCAGGCCACACGACCACACGGAGAACGGTCACGAGGAGATTTACGTCCTCATCGAGGGATCCGCGACGGTCGTCGTCGACGGGGAGTCGGTCGAGATGAAAAGCGGTGACGCGATCTGGATCCCGCCGGAGGTGACGAGACAGATCAGAAACGACGACGAGGAGTGTGCGTTCGTGTTGATCAGCGCGCCGGCGTCGATCGAACCCGAAGGCGACGACGCGGAGTGGAGCACGGACGGGTTCATCGGGTGATGCGGCGCGAGCCATCAACGACGTCCGTGACCGGCCGACGGTCCCCCGATCGGTGTTGAAAACCAACGGGAACAGTGCTAATGGGCTCCGGCCCATGATACGGCAAATGAGACGGGCAGCCGACATCTACAACGCCACCCGGAGACGGCTTCTCCCCGGCTACGCGGCGTATTGGACGCGGCCATCGGTGGATACGCACCCAGCGATACGCCACCCGGGGAGTACGTCGCCACACTGGAGTGTTCCGAACCGGAGGCCGAATCGCTGTTGGCCTCGATCGAAACCCCGCCGTGTCGCTGAAACTGCGGGTTGACGGAAACGTCTCCGACGGCTCGTAGGTGTATCGTGAGTCGCTTCTCGCCAGCTACCAGTTACACGTGACCGTCCACCGATCCGGCGGGGGAGTGGATGCGTACGCCCACTGGGAGTGTTCGTCGATCCGACACCCGTATGCTCATTACCTCGCTCGGGGGTATAGCGCCGAAAAAGGCGTCGGGATGATGCGGTCGGCGTTGGAGGAGCGGACGGACCGACACGGGATCACGTGGAGCATCGATTCCCCGCACCGTCGATACGCGCGGTACGTCAGCCTTCTGCGGACGGTCTCGGCCCCACTGGCCCGCAGGGTCGCCGATCCTCCCGAGCGGTTCGATGGAGGGCTGACCGAGGAGACGCCGGGGCTTCTCCAACGGGTAGGATCGATCCTCCGGTGACGCGACGCCGGGCGGCCCGGACGCTCCGAAGCCGTTCCAGCCATCGGTGTCGCCGTGATCGGCGATACTCGACGCGTCGGGCGTTCTCCGGAAAACGCGCCGTTCGGTACGTTCGGGGGGGATTTCGAACGCTCTCGAGTTCGATCGCCGGTGGTGTGAACGGACACCGGAGGCTCGCCCAGACGGACTCCGGCGGACCGTCTCAGTACGACCGGACCTTCGGCTCGTACTCCTTGTTCTCGCCCTCAAGAACCACGGGCTTGTAGTAGATGTTCGGCGTGCCCTCGTCCCACGAGATCATCGTGTGTTTGAGCCACTCGTCGTCCTTTCGTTCCTGATGTTCGCGCCGCCAGTGTGCGCCGCGGAACTCGTCGCGAGCGAGCGCACCGAGCGTGATCGTCTCGGCGATGTCGATGAGGTTTCGCGTTTCGATCGTCTGGATGAGGTCCGTGTTGAACGTCCGTGAGGGGTCCGCGACGGCGACGTCCTGATACCGTTCGCGACACTCTCGGATCGTTTCGAGCGCCTTCTTGAGGTTCTCTTTCTCCCGGAACACGTTGACGTTCCGGGTCATCGCCTTCTGGAGATCCTCGCGGATCTCGGCGTGGTTGGCGCCGTCGCGTTCGAGCATATCCTCCACGCGGGCCCGCTCGAACTCGACCGCGTGGTCGACGACCTCGGCGGGTTCGACCATGGCTCCGTCGGCGGCGACGTCCCCGTCGCCGGTGTCGAGCGCGCCCGGCTCGACCGGCGTATCGAGTCCCTCCTCGGGTTCGCTCTCGGCGGAGGGTCCGGTCGGGACCTCGGCCTCGCCGAGATCCCGGCCCGCAGCGTGGTGGCCGGCGCGAGCCCCGAAGACGATCAGCTCCGGCAGGGCGTTCCCCCCGAGGCGGTTCGAGCCGTGGACCGACGCACACGCGCACTCGCCGGCGGCGTACAGCCCCGACACGCACGTCTCGCCGTGCTCGTTCGTCTCGATGCCGCCCATGTGATAGTGTTGACCGGGCTTGACGGGCATCGGTTCCTCGACGGGGTTGACGCCCTCGAAGTCCTCCGCGAGGTGGATGATGTTCTCGAGGCGATCGTAGATGCGTTCCTCGCCGAGATGACGCATGTCGAGATACACGTACTCGTCGTTGACGCCGCGGCCCTCGTTGACCTCGGTCAGCTCCGCGCGGGAAACCACGTCGCGGGAGGCGAGCTCGCCGGCGTTGTTCGCGTAGCCGTGTTCGAACATGAACCGCTCGCCCTCCCCGTTGTAGAGGATGCCGCCCTCACCGCGGACGCCCTCGGAGATGAGGACGCCGGTCGAGGGGAGCGTCGTCGGGTGGAACTGGACGAACTCCATGTCCTCGACGGGAACGCCCGCCCGATACGCCATCGCCGGACCGTCGCCGGTGTTGGCGACCGCGTTGGTGGTGTGGTCGTACACTTGGCCGTCCCCGCCCGTCGCCAGGACGACGCCGTTTCTCGCCCGGAACCCGACGACGTCACCGGATTTGATGTCGTAGGCGACACAGCCGTGACACTCGCGGTCCTCGGGGTCGTCGTGGTCCGTAACGGCGAGGCGGCTGACGTAGAACTCGTCGTAGACGGTGATACCCCGTTTGACCACCTGTTCGTACATCGTATGCAGCAGGTGGTGACCGGTTTCGGCCCCGGCGTAGGTCGTCCGGGGGAACGAGAGCCCGCCGAACGGCCGCTGGGAGACGCGGCCGTCGTCCTCGCGTGAAAACGGCATTCCCCAGTGCTCGAGTTGGATGACCTCCTCCGGTGCGTCCTGTGCGAGCGTCTCGATGGCCGGGGCATCGCCGAGGTAGTCCGACCCCTTCATGGTGTCGTAGGCGTGGAGTTCCCAATCGTCACCGTCCCGCAACGCGGCGTTGATGCCACCCTCGGCGGCACCGGTGTGTGAGCGGACCGGGTGGAGTTTCGTGACCATCGCCACGTCCGCCCCTTCCTCGTCGGCCGCGATCGCGGCCCGGAGTCCGGCTCCGCCGGCCCCGACCACGATCACGTCGTGTTCGTGTGTTGTCATTGTGTTGTGTTGGGTTTTGAACGACTTCAGGCTACTGCTACCAGAATTTCAGGTTGCTCTTGACGGCCTCTCGCTTCAATTCCTGGATGTGTTCCGTCAGGGGAATGTCCTTCGGACACACCTCGGTACAGGAGAACTGCGTCTGACACCGCCAGACGCCGTGCTCCTGTTCGATGATGTTGAGGCGGTGCTCTTTCATGTCCGCCCCCTCGCGTTCGTCCATCGCGAAGCGGTAGGCTTTGTTGATCGCGGCCGGGCCCAGATACTCGTTGTTACCGGCGGCGATGTTACACGAGGACATACACGCGGCACACCAGATACAGCGCGTCGACATCTTTACTTTCTCGCGGTTCTCGCGGCTCTGTCGCTGTTCGTCGAGTTCGTCGGAGGGGAGATCGTTCGTCTGGAAGTACGGCTCGACCGACTCCATCTGATCGTAGAAGTGCTCCATGTCGACGACCAAGTCCTTTACCACCTCGGCGTGCGGCAGCGGTTCGATCCTGACCGGCCACTCGAGGTCGACCATCTGCGTCTTACAACCGAGGCGCTGTCGGCCGTTGACGAAGAGCGCGTCGGAACCACAGATGGCCTGTCGGCAGGAATGTCGGAAGGTGAGACTCGAATCGAAGTGGTCCCGTGCGTAGATGAGCGAATCGAGGATCGTCATCCCCTTCGTGAACGGTATCTCGAAGGTGTCGAAACGGGGGTCTTTTTTCCCCTCGACCTCGGGATCGTACCGGAACACCTTGATCCGAACCGTCTCGTCGGCCTCCGAGAGGTCCGTCTCGGCGCGCTCTTTCATGTCCGCACGCTCGCGTTTCTCAGATAGCCGACGCGTCTGGTGTTCGGACTGGGTCTCGGATTCAGTCTCGGTCTCTTTCTCTTGGACTTGTGTACTCATAATTAGAACAGCCCCGTCATGGCGATCGCAACGCGGATTCCCTGAACGATCAGAAGCGTCCCCGCGACGATGAGAAGCCACTTCACGACGGTCTTTTGGGTGCCGTCGAGACCCTGGTTCACCAAGGCGTTGTACACGCCGTTGACGCCGTGAAACGCCCCCGCGATCAGGAACAGTACCATCGTCAGGAAGTAGCCGACCTGGCTCATCCGGGCCTGCGTCCCGGCGAAGGTGATGTCCGCGGCGTGGTTGACGAAGTGCAACAGCACGAAGTGATACGCCAACACGACGACGAGAAACGCGGCCGTGAGTCGTTGTATCAGCCAGCGGGTCCCCTTCGGTTCGAACGAGGAGTAGTGTTCCGCCATATCAGAACGCCCCCAAGAGGAACGTCGGGATGCTCGCGATCGTGATGGCGCCCGTTGCGATCAACGCGGCGTAGAACGCTTTGTCCTGTGAGTTCAATCCGACACCGAGGTCGACGAACAACAGGCGGACGCCGTTGAGGATGTGAAAGACGGCGACCGCGAGCAGGCCGACCTCGAGGAACCGGACGACGAGCAGGCTCTCGAGGCCCTGAAGCGTCTGGGTATACGTCGCGCCGTCCACGGTGGCGGTGCTCAACACCGCCACGTGTGTAAAGAGGTAGCCGATGAGTACCCAGCCGGTGAACTTGTGGAAGATCCAGGCCCACATGCCGGCGGAGAACTCCTGCCACCGCCCGAAGTCCTCTATCAGACCTCGGTCGTACGATTGACTCATGCAATCTGACGTGAGGACCGCGCCTGTATAGTAGTTACTACCTGCGAACGTCTCACGAACGCATCCCGCGATATCGTGGAGCGTTCACCCAGGCCGGTCGTCGGCGCGGATGTGGCGGAACGCACGGAGCGTCTGCCGGTCCAGCGCAACCAGATGACAGAGCGGGTTCCCCGGGTAGACGAGCGGGTTCTCGAGGATGCCGATGAGCACGCCGGTAAAGGGCGCTTGGACGGTCGTCGGATCCGTTTTAAACGGGTTGGTGATCGTACAGACCGCCTCGCCGGCCTCCACGAGCGACCCCCGTTCGTGGTGCATCTCGACGAGGCCACCGTCATCGGCCCGAAGCCACGTCTTTTCGTCGGAGGCGTCGATGACGGTTCGCCACCCCGGCCACTTGACGGTCTCCGTCTCCAGCATTCCGAACTCGGCCATCACCGAGAGAACACCTTCCAGCGCCGCGTCGATCAGCGGGCGCTGGAACCGATGGGCCTCGCCCAACTCCACCGTGATCGTCCGGGTCCCGGCCGCACTCGCCTCCCGGCGTAGCGACCCACTCGGCCCCTCGCTCGCGATGATGACGTTGGAGGCGAAGGCGTTCGCCACTCTGGCGACGGCGGGGTCGTCCATGTCGGCGCGGACGTGGAGCATGTTGCTTCGTCCGCGCGTCGAGGTGTGAAAATCGAGCCCGACATCGGCGGGTTCGATGAAGTTTCTGAACACCCGGTTGGCGATCCGCTTTGCGCTCGTCGTCGAGTCGTCGCCCGGAAACGACCGGTTCAGATCCCGATCGTATATCGGGAGGTACCGCTGTTGAGCGATGAACCCGGGAACGTTCAACACGGGGAGACAGACGAGGGTTCCCCGGAGGTCGGAGTGGTCCCACTCCTGGGCGACTTCACGGACGATCTCGATCCCGTTTAGTTCGTCGCCGTGGGCCGCCGCCGACAGACACAGCGTCGGCCCGGCCTGTTCGCCGTTGACGATCGTCACCGGGATCCGGACGGGATCGCCGAGATACGTTTCGCTGACGGTAAACCGGACGTTCGCAGTCTCGCCGGGATCGACCGACCCACCGTCGTACGTGAATCTCTCGGCCACACCCGAGTCACGGTGGGGGCGCGATATAAGCGCCCCGGCCGACGTCCGAACGTTCTCGCAAGACCGGCACCGTTTTCCCGAAACCGAGCGCAGTGCCGGTATGTCCGACTCGCTCACCGTTGGGGTGCTCAGCCTTCACAGTTCGAAGGAAACCAAGGCGATTCTGAACGCCGTCGACGACCTCGGTCACGAGACGGCGTGGCTCCGCGCGGAGAACACGGCCGTCGAAATAACCGACGGTGACGTCACCCTCGAACCCGACGTCGACATCGTCGTCAACCGACTGTTGCTCTCGAAGGAAGAACAGCCGGCGGAGGCACTCGGGTTGGCGACGATGCTCGACCGAATCCGACCGATACTGAACACGCCGACCGCGACGATGACCGCGATGCACAAGTTCGCCTCCGGGACCGCCCTCGCGAAAGCGGGGCTGCCGGTTCCCGACGCGCTCATGGCGCTTTCGGGCGATCTGCTCAACGCCCGTCGGGATCGGTTCGGCGAGGAAGTCGTCTACAAGACCGCGATCGGGACCCACGGCGGCGGAACCTGGAAACTCGACACCGACGACCCGGTCAACCCGATGGTCGGCGCGAGGCAGGCGTTCCTCCAGGAACTCATCGAACACAACGAGATGCGCCACCACGACCTCCGGATCTACGTCGTCGGCGAACGGATCGTCGGGGCGATGAACCGCTACGCTCCGGAGGGCGAGTGGCGGACGAACGTCGCCCTGGGCGGCGATGTCGAGAATATCACCGACGATCTGCCCGAGGAAGTCGTCACGATGGCGAAGCGCGCGACCGACGAGATCGGCCTCGACTACGCGGGCGTCGACATCGTCCAGGGCCCCGACGGCTACTACATCCTCGAAGTGAACCCGACGGCCGGGTTCCGAGGGCTGTTCAAGGCGACCGGTAGATCCGCGGCTCCACACATCGCGCGACTCGCGATCGAGCGAGCCGGCGGCGACGTCGACCCCGAGCGAGTCCACGAACTCACGGCGAACCTCGACGACTCGCGGCCGGCATGTATGCCGAAAGCCGAGGCGTCCAAACCGACGGAGACACCGGTCATCGGCTACGTCGAGGAGGTCGTCGCCATGGGAACCAGCGGCCAGCGGTCCGTGATGGCGAAATCCGACACGGGTGCGACGCGGACCAGCATCGACGCACACCTCGCCGCCGAGATCGGAACCGGACCGATCAAGGACATCGTCAAGATCAGATCCGGCAGCGTCAAATCGGGGCGCTCCCGGCCGGTCGTCGATCTGGTCGTCGGTGTCGGCGGAAGACAACACACCGTCACCGCGAGCATCGAGGACAGAGCCCACATGGAGTACCCGCTGCTTTTGGGCCGGGACATTCTCGAGCACTACCACGTCGACGTCCGGCGACAGGCCGACGAGCCCGAACCGCCGGCGCTGGACGAGATGACGCTCGAGGAGTAGCCGCCCGCGCTCCCGACCGTTTTTATTCGCGGCGGACGAGGTCGCCGGCATGGACGCAGTCATCCTCGCCGCCGGCGAGGGAACGCGGATGCGACCCCTGACCGAGACGGTGCCGAAACCGATGTTACCGGTCGCCGATCGGCCGCTCTGTGCCCACACCGCCGACGCGGCGGTCGAGGCAGGGGCGACGGAACTGATCTTCGTCGTCGGCTACGAGGCCGACGCCGTTCGCGAGCACTTCGACGACGCGTACCGTGGCGTTCCGGTCTCCTTTGCGGTCCAACGCGAGCAGCGCGGGACGGCGGACGCGGTCCGGGCAGCACGTGACCATCTCGACGGGCCTTTTGCGGTCCTCAACGGCGACAACCTCTACGATCCCGGGGGCATCGCGGCGCTTTTCGATTCGGCCCCGGCTGTCGCCGCCGTCGAGGTCGAGGATCCCCGCAGCTACGGCGTGCTCTCGACGACCCCGGCAGGGGATCGGGCGATCGGGATCGTCGAGAAGCCCGACGATCCACCCTCGAATCTGGCGAACGCCGGAGCGTACGGATTCCCCGAAGCGGCGATCGAGTGGCTCGACGTCCCCGAGAGCGAGCGGGGCGAACACGAGATCACGGACGTCCTCGCGCGTGTCATCGAGACGACGTCGGTCACGCCGGTCACACTCTCGAAGTGGCTCGACGTCGGACGGCCGTGGGAGCTACTGGCGGCCAACGAGTGGAAGATCGACGAGTCGGATCGTCGGATCGACGGCGAAGTCCGCGGGGACGCCGATCTCAGGGGGCCGGTCGTCGTGGAAGCGGGCGCGACCGTCGATCACGGCGTCGTGATCGAGGGGCCGGCGATCGTTCGCTCGGGGGCCGAGGTCGGGCCGAACGCCTACATTCGGGGAACGACGCTCATCGGGGAGGGCTGTCACGTCGGCCACGGCGTCGAGATCAAAAACAGCGTGCTCATGGCCGGATCGGCGGTGCCGCACCTCTCGTACGTCGGCGACAGCCTGCTCGGGCCGGACGTGAACGTCGGAGCCGGAACCCAGGTGGCGAACCTCCGACACGACGGCGCGGACGTCCGACAGACGGTCAAGGGCGAACGGGTTTCGACCGGTCGCCGGAAGTACGGCGTCGTCGCCGGCCCGGGCGCAAAGACGGGGGTCAACACGAGCCTCGCACCCGGCGTCGTGCTCTCGGCAGGGGCCCGAACGGGGCCGGGAGAGTCCGTCACCCGCGACCGGTGAGGGAAACTTAAAACGCGTTTTTCGATTCTCCGATCTGGTCGGGTTTTAAGTTCACCGCACCGAACCGGTAGATATGACGCTGGAGAAACCCGATCTCACCGGACAGACCGCATTCATCACCGGGACGACCAGGGGAATCGGTAAATCGATCGCGCTCGCGCTCGCAGAGCAGGGCTGCAACATCGTCTCGACGGGAAAGACGAGCGAGAACGACGACTACGGCGAGGAGAAGGATCTCGAGGGTACGATCGAAGAGACGGCCCGCGAGTGCGAGGAGCGGGGCGTCGAGGCGCTGCCGATCAAACTCAACGTCCGCGACGAGGACAGTGTCGAGCACGCCGTCGAGGCGGCGACCGATCACTTCGACGAAGTCAACATCGTCATCAACAACGCGAGCGCCATCCAACTCGCCAACGTCGAGGACCTGCCGGCGAACCGTTTCGACCTCCTGACGGAGGTGAACGTGCGCGGGACGTATCTCGTTGCCCGCGCGTTCATCGACCACCTGACGAGCGTCGAGGGCGACGCGTGGCTGCTCGCGAACGCACCGCCGGTCACCGTCGACAGCGCGCCGGGGGAAGCGCCGTACGCGTGGTCGAAGTTGGGAATGTCGTTTATCACGCTGTCGCTTGCGACCGAACTGTCCGGCGACGATGTCGGTTGTAACTCCTTTTGGCCGGTAACCGCGATCGACACGCGGGCGACGCGGTACTTCGGCCTCGGGACCGAGGACGACTGGCGCTCCCCGGAGATCGTCTCCGATACCGTCCTGGAGATCCTCAGCCGCGATCCGGCCGACTACACCGGTAACGCCGTCTACGACGAGGAGTTGCTCAGAGCGGCCGGCGTCGAGGATTTCTCGCGGTACAATCTCACCGAGGGTGACCCGCACCCGATGTCGGCACAGATGTTCGATCCCGACTACGAACGACCCAAGTAGACACACCGTCGGACGCCGCGAGTTCGATTGGCCCCCATATGCCGTTGGACACCGACCACCGCCCGGGAACATAATCGTTCATAAGTCCCCGCGGCGAGGAGTCAACAAGATGGTCGACCCGACATCGGATCTCGGCGAGGACGTAACTGAGGAGACCGCACCGCGGTGTGCGACGTGTGCGGCGGCGATCGTGAACGAACCGACCCACAGGGTCATCACGCGGATCGAGGACGGAGCCGTCTCGACGGCGCATTTTTGTGATTCGAGCTGTAAAGCCGACTGGACGGGCTGAACGCCGCGCCCACGGGAGGGGATGGTATTTTAACGGTTCCGCTGTTCTATTGGGGTATGTCCGAGGAAGATTCCAGCGTGGAGGAGTTGATGTCGTCGCCGGTCGAGACCGTCCCGGCCGGGACCACGCTGACCGAAGCCGCACAGACGCTTGCCGAAAAAAGCATCGGGTCGCTCATCGTCGGCGAGGATCGGATCGACGGTATCATCACCGAATCGGATATCGTCGGCGCAGTCGGCAAACAGGCCGATTTAGACACGCCGGTCGAACAGGTAATGTCCGATCCGGTCGTGACGGTCCGGCCGATCGAGACGGTTCAGACGGCCGCCGAGCGGATGGGACACAACGGGGTCAAGAAGCTCCCGGTCGTCGAGGACGGGCGGGCGATCGGCATCGTGACGACGACGGATCTCGCGTTGCACCTGCCGACCTACCGCGTCAATATGGCTCACCAGGCCGAAGCCGACATCGTCGACGGCGAATGGGAGTGACCCGCTGACGGATCAGTACGTGTCGCCGAGTCCGTCCTCGTAGTGGCTGTGTTCGTCGCCGGGGAACGCCCCCGATTCGACCGCATCGGCGTACGCGCCGATGGCATCCTCCATTTCCCCCCGAACGTCGCCGAACCGCTTCGAGAACGGCGCGGTTCGCTCCGAGAGTCCGATCACCTCGTCGACGACGAGCACCTGTCCGTCACAGTGCGGCCCGGCACCGATCCCGATCGTCGGGATCGACAGCTCCTCCGTGACCGTTTCGGCGAGGTTCGCCGGAACGTGCTCTAAGACGAGCGAGAACGCCCCCGCTGCTTGATGTTCGCGTGCGAGATCGAGGATTCTGCCGGCCGATCCCTCGTCGGTCCCCTGCCGGTAGAGCCCCGTTTCGTTCTCCCGCTGTGGCGTCAACCCGAGATGAGCCTGCACCGGGACGCCGAGGTCGGTGAGCCGCCGCGTCAACTCGGTCGTGTGGGGGCCGCATTCGAGCTTGACCGCGTCGGCGTCGGCCTCTTTCAACATCCGCCCGCAGTTTTCGATTCCGTCGGCGATGTCGGCTCCGAATGACAAAAACGGCATGTCGGCGACGACGAGCGCGCGTTCCGTCGCCCGGGCGACGGCCGCCGTGCGGCTCGCGATCTCGTCGACGGTGACCGGAAGCGTCGAGTCGTATCCGAGCTGGGTGTTACCGACCGAGTCGCCGACCAAGGCGATGTCGATGCCAGCGTCGTCGATCAGGCCCGCGGTCGGCGCGTCGTAGGCGGTGAGCATCGTGATCGACTCCTCGCCCGCCTTTGCTCGAATGTCCTTTGCTCGCATACATCCGAATGTGCCGCCGGTGAGGTTAAACGCTGTCACTTCGGTAGCGGGGAACCGTAACCGCTTACACGCCGACCCACCGAACCCCCACAATGGCCCCCCGTGTCGAGACGACGGATCCGAACGGCATCGATTACGGATGGGTCATGCAGACGACGTTCGTGTTGACGATCGTCGTCGGCGCACCCGTCGTCGCGTTGCTGTCGCTTTGGTTCGAGCTGTCGACGTGGGGCCAACGGGCGAACTTTGCGATCAGGGCGGGCGCGCTCGTCTGGCTCTGCATCGGAGTTCCGGTGTACCTCTATGCGAGACGGCGATCAAACGACTCCGACTGACGGGCATCTGGCACAGACAACAGGAAACGCCGGGACAGCGGCCGTCACTCGGCGAGTTCGATCCCGAGGTGTTCCTCGAGCGCTTCGATGGTCGAACCGCCGACGTTCGCACGGGCCGCCCGACCCTGCTCGATCGCGACGAGGTCGTCTTCGTCGATGTCAGCCTCGGCCGCGAGTTCCTCCAGCTGGAGGCCCGCTTCCTGTCGGGCCGTCTCGGCGAGGCCGCCGTACCCACGAACCAGATACGGAAGCGGGTCGTCTTCGTAGTCCGCACCGTCCTCCCAGTCGGTTTCGACGGACTGTGCGTCTTTGAGTTTCGCCGCGTTCTGTGCGGCCTTCCGGCGGCGGTCCTGATCGTCGGTTCCACCCGCCGCCCGCGAGTCCGTCTCGCCGTGGTGGGAACACTCGCTACAGAGTTCGAGCTGCGCGCCGGCGACGGTGGCGGTCTCCAGTGACGCTCCCTCAGCCCCACAGAGTTCGCACGCGCCGCCGGAGTCTCCCCCGGCTCCGCCAGTGGAGTATTTTGCCATACGTACATCCACTGCCGGAGCTTACTTGAACCTGCGGTAACGCTCCCGTGGAACCGGACGCGTTCTCGGGAGCCACGTGGTTGTGAGCCGTCGCCGATCGAGTGTCCCGGCGTCAGGGAACCGTCGCCGACCGGCGTCGAACGCCGCCGGAACCGCCGCCCGACGGCGGTGATCACGGCCAAAGGAAAGCGCTTTTATTTCCCCCCGGGTTACGGTCGTGTGCGGACAGATACCCCGTGCGTGGGTAGCCAAGCCAGGCCAACGGCGCAGCGTTGAGGGCGCTGTCCTGTAGAGGTCCGCCGGTTCAAATCCGGTCCCACGCACTGTTGGCGGCCCACCGCCGCCGATTCCAGTGCGGGTGCTCGCGGACAGCACCCACGCAAACTTCTCACAACACAATCCTGTCGAGCGATGCCGACGGTCGCCCGTTACAGCAGCAGCAGCGCGAAAGCCCACACGGTCGAAGCCGCGGGACGGAGCGCGTCGGCCCTGTTTGACCCCGGAACGCGAGTCGTCCCACCACGGACGAACTTCCCCGCTCGTGGTACCCCGTCGGTGACTGAAACCCTACGGCCTCCTACGAAGAGATCAGTCCCGTTGAACGCTGAGGTTTTGGAGATATCCACCGCACGAACACAGACGTCCCTCGGGGTCAGTCTGTCGGTCACCGCAGTCGATGCACTCGTACAGCGGATCGACGTCCGGTTGGGTTCCGTGCATGTGGCCTCAACTTCGACGTTATGTTACCAAATGGCATAAGCGTGCGGGTGGATCAAAAACCTATATTCGGCCGCCGCCGATACCGTCGGGTATGAGTACGCGTAAACGCGCCGGTAGGCACGTTCCGGCGTTGACTGCGGTGTTGTCAGTGGTCTCGCTCGCGCTCGTGTTCGGCGCGGCGCTGGGAGCGGTTCCGTCGACGGTTCTTCCCCGATCGGAAACGCTGTTGGCCATCGTTCCCCACGCAAACGCGGTGATCAGCGTCGCGGCGATCGGGACGATTCTCGCCGGTGTGCGTGCGATCCGACGGGGAAACGTCGGTCGCCATCGGACGCTCATGTTGATCAGTTTCGGGCTGTTTGCGGCGTTCCTCGTGTTGTATCTCTACCGGGTCTCCTTACTCGGTCCGACCCCGTTTGCGGGGCCGGACGCCGTTCGGACGTTCCTCTACCTCCCGTTTCTCGCGGTCCACATCTCGCTTGCGGTGCTCTGTGTTCCGTTCGTGTTCTACGCCCTCCTGATCGCCGGGACGCGACCCGTCCCGGAGATTCGAGACACGAACCACCGTTGGGTGGGTCGGATCGCGGCGAGCCTGTGGCTCGTCTCCTTTTCGATGGGGCTCGTCATTTACGCGTTGTTGTATCACGTGTACTGATCGTGGGGCGACAGTTTCAACGGTCAGAGCGTTTTGAGAGTCTGAAGGTCGTGTTCCGTTCGGGCGAACTCCGATAGCCGGCGGCTCGCGTGACAGTTGGGACAGTTGAAGGTTCGCGTGGGATCGGGGAGATCGGCTGGGGATTTCTGCCAGTTCTTGCCGCACTCGGGACACAAGAGTCGGGCGTACGTTTCCATACGATCAGTAACGACGGCATAGTATGAAAACCTTTGTCACGGTGACGGATCGGTCCCGTCGGGCGGAAATCCGGTGGACCGCTTACGCGGTCGCGACGTCGCCGGCCTCGAGAAGTTCCTTGTAGCGGTTGCGGATGGTGACCTCGGAGATATCCGCGACTCCGCTCACCTCGTTTTGGGTGACCTTCTCGTTGCAGAGCAACGCGGCGGCGTAGACGGCGGCGGCAGCCAATCCGACCGGCGACTTGCCCGAGAGTATTCCGTCACCACGGGCGGCCTCGATAAGCTTGCGGGCGCGCCGTTCGACCTCGTCGGAGAGGCCCAGATCGCTCACGAACCGCGGGATGTAGCTTTCGGGGTCGGCGGGTTTGACCTCGAGGTTCAACTCCCGGATGATGTAGCGGTACGTCCGGGTGAGTTCCATCCGATTCACGCGCGAGACGCGCTCGATCTCGTCGAGGCTCCGAGGGATTCCGGCCTGCCGGGCCGCAGTGTACAGCGCGGCGGTGGCGACGCCTTCGATGGAGCGTCCGGGGAGGAGGTTCTCGCTGAGAGCGCGGCGGTAGATGACACTCGCCGTCTCCCGGACGTTTTCGGGAAGCCCGAGCGCGGAGGCCATCCGCTCGATCTCGCCGAGGGCCTGTTTGAGGTTGCGCTCTTTGGAGTCGCGGGTGCGGAACCGTTCGTTCCACGTTCGGAGCCGTTGCATCTTCTGACGCTGGCGGTTCGACAGCTGCTTCCCGTAGGCGTCTTTGTCCTGCCAGCCGATGTTCGTCGAGAGCCCCTTGTCGTGCATCATGTTTGTGGTGGGGGCGCCGACGCGTGATTTTTGATCCTTCTCGGCGCTGTCGAAGGCGCGCCACTCGGGGCCGCGGTCGATCTCGTCTTCCTCGACGACCAGACCGCACTCGGTACACACCGTCTCCCCGTGCTCGGAGTCGGCCTGTAGGCGGGCGTCACACTCCGGACAGGTGGCTACGTCCTCCGCACTCTCCGTTCGTTCGGTCGCTTCGGTTCGGTTCTTCTCGGTGTAGGTTCGGATTCCAGTGTCACTCATGATGGGTGGGTTACGTCCGGCTCCGGGGGCGGAAAACCGAAGAATCCGGGCCGGTGTACTCCTAATACAATGTTAGTCCGAAACGTACTTAAACCTTTTGCTAACTCACGCACCGAAACAGCCGAATTTCGCCGATTTGAGCGATTTTGTGCGATACTATCTCTAGTATGGTATACTAAAACAATGAAGAATAGATAATAAAGATTGCTTTCCCAGAAGTCGCAGCCATCGTCCGCCGGGAGCCACGGGATACTCCCCGATCAGACCGTGAACAGATGTCCGTCCGTCGGCACGTCAAAGACACCGATGCGTGCCCCCGCGTCCATCCACCCGTGGCCGTACGAAAACGCCGCAAGGGCGTTGACTGGATCGTTCCGCTCGCGGAAATGCCGCCCGTCTTCGAGATACGACCGCGCCATCTCCCGGTAGTCGAGTGCAGCCTCGTGGAGTGGTGTCCCTTCCTGTGGTGCGATTTCGGCTTCCTCCAGCGCACGCGAAAGTAGCGTCTCGTAGCGTTCCGTCTTCTCTTCGAGTTTCGCGCCCATAGCGAACGTTCGCCCGGGGCGTACAAAACGAATCGGATCAGAGTGATCGGATCACGGCCGCTGTTTGTGAACGGGCGTCAAGTAACCGTGCGACTATCGGTTGTAGTTTAGCGAGAGAGGAAAGCAGCCGGCCGGATGAAAATAGCCGGCCGGCCGCTTGCCGCCCTGAATTGGTCCCCGCTGACGCTTCGGCCCTCCAAGCGAAGCGTCACATGATACAACTGGTCAGTGGAGTATAAATGTACCGGAGTCGGAGCCAGCGCTCCCGATCCGTGGAACTCCACGACGGTCGATCAGATGTGCTCTTCCTCGAGAACCCACCCGAGGGCACGTTTATAATAGGTGAACATTTCGCGCACCCCTTCGTGGTTCATATCCTCGTCGTCCAGTTCCGCTTTTAGAAATTCGTACTGGTCACGTATCTCCTCTTCGTCGCGCATATCGGTGTTATGTCGACCGAAGGGATGAAACTTCGTTATCCAGCGGATTTCGAAGCCTGCGTGGGGTCGTAACCGAAATCCACATCGGGCCACGGGCACAGCGACAGCTATGAACGTCCACGTCATCGCGACGGGTGGAACGATCGCATCAACTGCCGACAGGGACGACCGTGGTGCGGCCCCGGAGCTTTCCGGCGAGGAACTCGTCGAAGCGGTCCCGGGGCTCGAAGCCCACGCGAACGTCACCGTCGAGACGGTGTCCGATCGACCCGGGTTCGATATGTCCCCGGAAATCTGCGCCCGAGTCGCGGCGACCGTCGAGGAGATCGGATCGTCAGTCGACGGCGTTGTCGTCACTCACGGGACCGATACACTCGCGGAGACCGCGCGATATCTGGACCTCACGTGCGATTTCCCGGTCGTCGTGACCGGAGCACAGCGACGGCCGGACGAACAGGGGAGCGACGGGCCGACAAACCTCCTGACGTCGGTTCGAGCGGCGGCCCACGAGCGCGTCTCCCGCGGAGCGTTCGTCGCCTTCGACGAGGAGTTACACGCCGCCTCGACGGTCCGGAAAACACACACGTGCGCCCTCGATACGTTCCGGTCGCCCGAACAGGGGCCGATCGCACGGTTCACCCGCAAGCGGGTTCACTGGTATCGTGAGCCGGAGGGGTCCGCGACGACGTTCCAGGTGCCCTCCCCCGGCGAACACCCGACGGTTCCGCTCGTCGCCTCGGCGTCCGGCGTCGGACGCGCCGCATTCACGGACGCGGAAGCCCGTGCCGACGGGATCGTCGTGGCGGGGACGGGACTCGGAAACACGACGGCTGGACTCGGACGCGCGATCGCCGAAGCGTCCTGTCCGGTCGTCATCACCTCGCGCTGTCACGCCGGTCCATCCGAGCCGATCTACGGGACGGCCGGCGGTGCGGCGACCCTCGCGTCGTACGACCACGTCCGGTTCGCCCACACGACGCCGTGGGCGACACGTATCGAGCTCATGCTCGCGCTGGCGGACGACCGGGTCGAAGAGCGGTTCGACCCGTTCGACCCGGTCGGGGAGTAGCCGGGGGTGTTTTGACCCACGAATCCGTACCGGGGGCATGAGGATTCGCGGCCAGCGAAGGTGCAAGCGGTGTGAAACGAGGTGGTCGTACTACGAGACGGGATCGGTGTCGTGTCCGAGTTGCGGGAGCCACCACAGCGTCGGGACGGACGACGAACGGGCGCTTCATACGGCGACAGCGGCGTCACTCGATCTGACGCAACTCAGAGGCGCGGTCGACTCCGAGTCACTCGATCGCCTCGCCGCCCGGGCAGCCGACGACGCCGGTGAGTTCATCCGTGGCTACGGCTTCGTCGACGCCGGGCGGCTCCAACCGCTCGATGAGACGTACCTCGCGGCGATGGAACTCAGACACGCCGCGGCGGAACTCGGTCGTCGGATCGAGGTTTCCGACGACGAGGAGTGGTACTTTATCGAACTGTTGCGGGCAGACGAGGGCGTCCGGCCCGCTCCGGACGACGTCCCGGAATCGATGCGAGCCATGCGCGGGCTCGCATACGCGAACGCCGTCCGGGAGTACCGTTCGGACCTCCGGACGTATCTGGAGGAGAACCCGGACCCGACCGTCGACGGCGTTTCCGAGCGGCTCTCGGCGCACGTCAGACGGATCCGTGCGCTCGACGGCGACGTACAACCGCGTGCGGCGGAGGCACTCGTCACCGCCGCGCGCGCTGTCGGGCGGTATCTGGCCGACGGCGAGGAGGGGGAACTCGCCGAAGCCGAAGCGCGGCTTCGGTCGCTGGAGTGAACGGTGGGTGGGAAAGCGGGGGCGGAGCCTTCCCCGTGGGAGAATGGCGACCAGGCGACACCGACGAACGCTCCGCGCCCCGTGTGTCACACTTCGGCTTCGGCGGGACGCGGCCACTTCTTCAGCGCATACGGCCGGTGGTCCCGACCTTGTATTTAAATATGCGCGTCGAACAGGCGCTCGACGAGATCACGGTCGAACGTGTTCTCCGGGGGAGTCGAGAGCCAAGCGACCTCGTCGATGGACGGATCGGTAGGAGTCCCCGGAACGGTCGGGTTTGAGGCCGTCGGTGTCCCGACGAACGTGACGAACGTGAACTCATAGGAGTCACTCGATCCGCGGCGGACGAACGTCTGCTCCGCGATGGCTCCGAGCCCGGTAATGTCGATCTCGAGTTCGGTCTCCTCGCCGACTTCGCGGCGTGCACCCGCTTCGGGGGTTTCGCCCGATTCGAGCCGTCCGCCGGGAAGCAACCACGCGTCGCCCTCGCGGACGAGAAGCCCGCGACCTCCGTGGACGACGAGCGCGCCGACGCCCCATGCGCCGTCGTCGCCCCGGTCGATCCCCTTCTCGAAGCGTTCGCTGCCGATTTCGATCCGTTCGGATTTTCGATAGGGATCGTCGTACCGAGCGAGCAGTTCGTCGAGTGACGGCGGCATTCAGGGAAGAGTGACGTCGATATCGTTCTGCAAGCCCGCGGCTTTCACGGTGTTGTACAGAAGCATCGCGCGAGTCATCGGCCCGACCCCGCCCGGAACCGGGGTGATCGCCCCGGCGATCTCCGAGACGTCCTCGTAGGCGACGTCGCCGACGAGTTCGTACCCACGTTCCGTGTCGGCCTCGGCGGACTCCGCCCGACTGTCCTCCGAACGCCGATTGGGGACATCGACACGGTTGACGCCCACATCGATGACGGTCGCTCCCTCCGCCACCATCCCTGCGTCGATCAGTTCGGGGATTCCGGCCGCAGCGACCAGTATATCGGCGGTTCGGGTCTTCTCGGCGAGGGCTTCCGTTCGGGAGTGACAGACAGTCACCGTCGCGTTCCCGTCGTCGGCTTTCCTGAAAAGGAGGTTCGCGAGCGGCTTGCCGACGATGTTCGATCGGCCGACCACGACGGCGTCCGCTCCCTCGGTCTCTATATCGTACGCCTCGAGCAGCTTCTGTACCCCGTGAGGTGTACAGGGACGATACCGGTCGTTTCCGGCCACCAGGCGGCCGACGTTTTCGGGGTGGAACCCGTCGACATCCTTCATCGGATCGATGCTGCGGAGCACACGGCGCTCATCGATGCCGTCGACGAGCGGCATCTGGACCAAAATACCGTGGACGTGGGGGTCATTGTTGAGATCCTCGATCGTGTCGTACAGCTCCGCCGGCGGCGCGTCGGTGTCGATCTCGACGTGGAGCCCGTCGATGCCGACCTCTTTGCAGTCGCGCTGTTTCATCGACACGTACGTTTCGCTGGCCGGATCGTCGCTCATCAGGACGGTCGCAAGCCCCGGTTCGACGCCCTCCTCTCGCAATGCTTCGATGCTCCCTGTCAGCGACTCCCGGATGTCGGCGGCGACGGCCTCGCCGTCGATGCGTTCTGTCATTACCGGATCGAGCGCGTGCCGGACGTATCAACGGTTCGGGTTCGGGTTCGGGTTCGGGTTCGGGTGTTGCGCATCGGGAGCGCTCCCGTATTATAGGGTTCCATCGAGCACTTTCGCGGCAGTCAACACCGGATCCCACGTCGTGTTGAACGGCGGGGCGTAGGCGAGGTCGTAGTTCGAAAGCGCCGCGAGGGTGACGCCTTCGGTGACCGCCCCCACGAGCGCATGGCTCCGGTGGACCGCGCCCTCGCCGTACTCGCTGACGAGGCTGCCCCCGAGGAGCCGCCCGGAACCGCGATCGGCCGTGAGCGTCACGCCCACGGTGCCGCCTTCGGGGTAGTAGCCAGCCCGCGATTTCGCCTCGATCGTCTCCGTAACGGGGTCGAAGCCGGCCTCCCGTGCTTCCTCGTGGTCGGTGATCCCGGTCCGTGCGGCCTCGATGTCGAACGCCTTCACCGCCGCAGTACCGGCGACCCCGCCCCCCTCGGTCGGCGTTCCGGCGACTGTTCGCCCGATCGCGCGTCCGTGTCTGTTTGCGGTCAACGCGAGCGGGACGTAAGCCGGTTCGCCGGTCACGACGTGTTCGGACTCCGCGCAGTCCCCGGCGGCGTACACGCCCTCGAAGTTCGTCTCGCGGTACTCGTCGGCCGCGATCGCACCCGTCGGGCCGAGTTCGATGCCGGCGCGTTCGGCGAGCGCGGTCCGGGGGCGGACGCCGGTCCCGAGAAGCACCATCTCGACGGGGACTCGCCCGTCCGCAGTCAGGATCGCTTCGACCCTGTCCGATCCGGCAAGCGATTCGACTTCGGCGTTTAGATACACCGAGACACCCCGCGTCTCCAGGTGTTCGGCGACGGCATCGCTCGTCGCCGCGCTAAACCCTTTGAGGATTCGATCGCCGCGCTGAAACAGGTGGACCTCGAAGTCGTTCGCGGCCAGCGCTTCGGCCATCTCGACGCCGATGTAGCCGCCTCCAACGATCCCGACCGGCCCGCGACAGCGTTCGAGATGCTGACACGCCGGGCCGCTGTCGGGTTGCTCGCTCGGCGACGTTTCACGGGACCTGGCGACGAACTCGCGGAGGTCCTTCCCGTCCGTCATCGAGCCCAGCGTGTACACGCCCTCGGCATCGGTCCCGTCGATCGGTGGTTCGATCGCTTCCGATCCGGTCGCGATCAGTAGGCGATCGTACGGTTGGACCGTCTCGTCGCCGTGACTCCGCGCCGTAACGGTTCCGTCGTCGGGATCGATGTCGACGACTTCGTGGCTCGTCCGGAGGTCGATGTCGCGTTGCTCCCGGAACTCCTCGGGCGTGACGGAGACGAGGTCCTCGAGCGACTGAATTTCGCCTTTGATGTAGTAGGGAAGCCCACACGCCCCGTAGGAAACCCACTCGCCTTTCTCGAAGACGACCACATCGAGGTCCGGATCGTCACGTTTTGCTTTGCTGGCTGCCGACATGCCGGCCGCGTCGCCACCGACGATCACGAACGTAGTCATACCGGAGAGAGCGCCCCCGTTCTAATAAACACGTCCCGTAAGTGTGGGCGCGACGGGCGAGCTGTCGATCCGGGGGCTCACTGGGCTGACGCCGGCGACCGCGTGTACCAGTACGCCCAAAGGATCAACACGCCCTGCAGCGGGAGCCGTCCCCACCGGACCAGCGCCGAGGGGTCGCCGCCCCCCGGCGCGCCCTCGATAACGATCCCGTGGGTCGCCATGTACACGTTCGCGGGAAAGATCGCGACGAGGAGCGCGATCGTCGCCCACGCCGCATAACGCCTCGTCCGTGGGATCAACAACCCGATCCCGACGGCGATCTCCGCCACTCCGGACAGGTATACGAGCGCGAGCGGGGCCGGAAACATCGGCGGAACGATCTGGACGTACAGCTCCGGGACGACAAAGTGCATGACCCCCGCAACGACGTACAGCGGCCCCATAACGTAGAGCATCGGGCGTTTGAACCGGTTGAGGGTGTGTATCATACGGAAAACAAGTCGGTAACAGTTACGTTGGGCGTATGTAGGGGAGTGTCGGAGCCGGGTCGGCCGATCACTCGAAGTCGACGAGGTGGCCCTCGCGGTCGTACAGCGGGAACTCCGCACAGAGTTCCTCGACTGCCGCGGCGGCGTCAGCCTTGACGTCCTCGTCGTCGGGGCTGTCGACGACGCGGGAAATTATGTCTGCGACCTGCTCGCAGGCCGCCTCGTCGAACCCTCGGGTGGTGAGCGCCGGCGTCCCGGCGCGAATCCCGGAGGGATCGAACGGCGACCGCGTCTCGCCGGGGACGGTGTTTTTGTTGAGGACGATGCCGACCTCTTCGAGAGCTTCCTCGGCGACGGTCCCGGTCGTATCGGGGTGTGACTCGCGGAGGTCGGCCAACACGAGGTGGGTGTCCGTTCCCCCCGAGACCAAGGAGAATCCGTGTTCCTGCAGACGCGCACCGAGCGCCTCGGCGTTGTCGACGACCTGCTGGGCGTACGCCTCGAAGTCGGGAGAGAGCGCTTCCTTGAAACCGACGGCCTTGCCGGCGACGTTGTGCATCAGTGGCCCGCCCTGCGCGCCGGGGAACACCGCCGCATCGATGTCGTCGGCGTACTCCGCATCGCACATGATGATGCCGCCCCGTCCGGCCCGGATCGTCTTGTGGGTCGAGCCGGTGACGAAGTCGGCGACCCCGACCGGCGACTGGTGAA
>LFFM01000477.1_pt1 | contig 27888 bp, 25 predicted proteins | sample 643131 | NCBI WGS metagenome assembly LFFM01 (sample SAMN03777445, study PRJNA286221) | soda lake metagenome | biome: soda lake; feature: Kulunda steppe; material: water; isolation source: sample Tc-Br brine of Tanatar trona crystallizer | place: Russia: Kulunda steppe | collected 2011-07
CCGATCCCGGCGGACAAACGGGGCGGCGGCACGGGACCCGCCGCCACAGACCGGAGCGGCGAGCCTCTCTCGGAGGTCGAAGCGGCAATCAGGGACGCGGAGTTGCCCGGGTCGGGTCGGACCCTCGACGCGCGACGGGAGGCGCTCACCGCGGCCTACGAGTACCTCACCAACCACCCGAGCGCGACGAAGTCGGATTTCATCGACGAGGTGTACCCGAAATACCCCGCGAAGTTCGAGACGCCCGAGGGGTGGTGGAACGCGATCCAGCCCGCGCTGAAGGAGCTTCCGGCGGTCGATCCCCCCGAGGAACGGGGCCACCTCTGGCAGTTCCTGGGCGGCGATCGGTTCACGCCGACCCTCGGGTGACCGGGCTACTCGAGCGCCTCGGAGACCAGTTCGATGGGGTGTGCCGGCTTGCCGGCCGCACCCTCGTACTCGAGGAGCTGTGACCGACAGGACGTGCCCGGCGCCGTGATCTCCTCGCCGGGGGAGTCATCGACCAGATCGAACAGGAGGTCGGCGATCGATCTGCTCATCGAGTAGTGTTCGGCCTCGTAGCCGAACGATCCCGCCATCCCACAGCACGTCGAGTCGACCTCGTCGACATCGTAACCCGCCGCCGAGAGCACGTTGACCGCGTGGTGTTCTTTCTTGATGGCCGTCTGCTGGCAGTGGCCGTGGTACGTCAGCGTTCGACCGTCGGCCTCGAACGCGACCGCCTCGTCGAGGTCGAAGGCGTCGATGTACTCCATCACCTCGTAGGTGTTCTCCGCGACGGCCTCGACATCCTCACCGGAGAGGAGATCGAGGTAGTCGTTCTGGTACATCGTCGAATCGGAGGGTTCGACACTGACGACGTCCCACCCGTCGTCGATCCGAGGCGCGAGCGCGTCGACGTTCTCGCGGGCCGTCCGGCGGGCGTGATCCAGCATGCTCTTCGAGTGCGCCGGCCGGCCGCTGTCAGTGACATCCTCGGGGATTCGGACGTGGACTCCGGCCGCTTCCAGCGTTCGAACGGCGGCTTTCCCGATCTCCGGCTGTGTGTAGTTCGTGTAGGGGTCCGCGAGGAGCAGTACCTTCCGGTCGGCCGCCGACTCGGGCACCGCCGGGGTCCGCGAATCGTCCCACTTTCCGAGCGTGTTTCGCGTGAACTCCGGAAGATCACGCTCGCGGGCGATGCCGAGCAGCTTCTCGGAAACCACGCCGGCTCCCGGCAGCTTCGTCGCCCAGTTGGAGACGGGCGCGAACGTGCTTCCGAGCGAGTACAGCTGTTCGACGTTCGCGAACATGCGGTCCCTGAACGGGATCCCCTCGCGTTGGTGGTACTCGTGTTTCACCTCGGCTTTGAGTTTCGCCATGTCGACGCCGCTCGGGCAGTCGCGTTTGCATCCCTTACAGCCGATACACAGATCGAGCACCTCGGTCACGAACTCCTCTGAGGTCGGATCGTCCGGCAACTGCCCGTCCATCGCCCGTCGGAGCATGTTCGCCCGCCCTCTCGTCGACTGAATCTCCTCGTTTTCCGTCGCCCGGTAGGTCGGACACATGACGCTGCCGGTCGTGTCCTGGTGGCCGGTACAGCCGGCACAGCCGTGACAGAGCTCCGCCATCCCCTGGAATCCGTTCTCGTTGTCCCAGTTCATCGCCGCCTCGAAACCGGGGTCGAACTCGTAGTCCGGGTCGTACCGGAGGTTCTCGTCGGGTTCGAAGTCCCCGCAGATGTTCCCCGGGTTCAACAGCCCCTGCGGGTCGTAGGCGTCCTTGATCTCGACGAACGCGTCCCACAGCGTCCGGCCGTAGAGCTTCCGGTTCCACTTCGTCCGTGCTCGGCCGTCGCCGTGCTCGCCCGACACCGACCCGCCGTACTCGATGACGAGATCGGTGAGCCGATCCGAGATCTCCATCATCGACCGGATCCCCTCGTCGGTTTTGAGGTTCAAAAGCGGGCGGATATGCAACACGCCCGGCCCGGCGTGGGCGTAGTAGGAGGCGAACGTGTCGTACTCCTCGAAGAGCTCCTCGACGTCCGAGACGTACCCCGGGAGGTTCTCGGCCGGGATCGCCGTGTCCTCGACGAACGGCCAGTGTTTCTCGTCGCCGGTGCGCGAAAGGAGGATCGGCAGCCCGGCTTTGCGCATCTTCCAGAACTTCGCCTGCCGGGTGTCGTCGTACGCTTCGAGCGCGTCGACGGCGTAGCGCTCGCCCTCGGTCGTGACGGCGTCCTCGGAGGCGTTTCGGCCCGTCTCCGGCTCGTAGCCGGGCACCCGGTCGGCGAGTAGATCCGCGATCTTCCGCTCGCCCGCCTCGACCGTGTCGGCGTAGAACTCGACCAGAAGCGTCGAGTTCGTCCCTTCGGGCAGCGTCCCGACCAACTCGGAGAACTCCGCGGTCTCGCGGGCTAAATCGAGGAGTACGTCGTCCATTACCTCGACGGCCGAGGGGTCGTGTTCGAGGATCGGCGCGACGTCGCACATCGCATCGAGCATCTCGTCGTAGGTGAGCAACACGACCGCGGTCTCGTTCGGGATCGGCTCCAGGGAGACGGTCGCCTCGGTCACGATCCCGAGGGTGCCCTCGCTGCCCGCCATGAGCCGCCCGACGTTCACCTCGCCGCGCTCGTCGATGTCCTCGAGCAGCTTATCGAGGTTGTATCCCGAGACGTTCCGCATCATGTCGGGGTAGCGCTCCCGGATCTCGCTCTCGTTCTCCTCGAGCACCCGCGAGACCTCGGCGTAGATCCGCTCCTCGGTGTCGGGGTTCTCGCCGGCCGCCGCGGCCCGCTCGTGGAGTTCCTCGACGTCCATCCAGCCGAACGTCGTTACGGTGCCGTCGGCGAGGACGACTTCGACCTCCTCGAGGTAGCCGTCGGCCTTCTCGTATTTCAGCGAGTGGGCGCCGGTAGTGTTGTTCCCGATACAGCCGCCCAGCACGCTCTTGTCGCCCCATGCCGGGTCCGGCGCGTACTTCAGTTCGTACTGTTTGAGGTTGTTGTTGAGGCGGCCGAGCGTGATTCCCGGCTGTGCGCGGACGGTTCCGCCCTCGGGGTCGATATCGAGGACGGCGTCCATCTCCTTTTTGAAATCGAGCACCACGGCCTCGTTCACCGCCTGCCCGGCGAGGCTCGTCCCGCCGCCGCGGGGCAACACCGGAATCCCGTGTTCGGCGCAGTGCTCCATCACCGCCTGCACGTCGTCCGTCGAGGTCGGCGCAACCACGCCGATCGGCAACTGCTGGTAGGCGCTCGCGTCGGTCGCATACAGGTGTCGCGTGTAGCTGTCGAAGCGGACTTCCCCGTCGACGAGCGACTCCAGGGCGGCGAGAAGATCGGGCCGTTCGACGTCCTCGCTTCGGTAATCGTAGTTACTCCGCCTGTCTGTGGCCGGATCGACCGCCCCTGGGCTCGCCGTATCGCTCATACGACACGTGTTTGGGTGGCAGCGATAAGAAAACCCCGGTAGTGGCGGCGATTTCACAGCGCGGGATCGAGCGTCCGATCATCCGCCGACCCGCCGACCGATGCGACCTACGGCTCTCGGACGGCTCTCGTTCCTGGCAGGTAAAATAAAAAACCGCAAACGGGTTCGTCGTGCCTCAGAACAGCGCCGGGAAGAGGACGTAGCTGAACAGCATCGCGAGGATTCCGACACCGATCGCGTAGTAGACGAGCGGGATGAGGTTGAGCCGCATGACACGACCTTCCTCGCCGACGAGGCCGACGGTTGCGAGTGCTGCGACGACGTTGTGGATGGCGACGAGGTTACCGATCGCCCCGCCGACCGCTTGCGCACCGACGATGACCTGTGTCGGCAGGCCGAGCGACTGTGCGGCCTCGAACTGGAAGCCGCCGAAGGTGATGTTCGAGACGGTGTTCGACCCGGCCATCGCCGCGCCGAGCGCGCCGATCAGGGCGGCGATGAACGGGTAGGCCGGTCCGGCGACTCCCGCGGTCGTCTGTGCGAGCGCCTGGATCATGCTTCCGACCTCGGGTGCACCGGGGTGGGCACCGGACTGGAGCATGACCTGCACCATCGCGATGACGAAAATCAACGCGATGAGCGGTGCGACGAGCTTCTGTCCCGCTTCGTTGAACGCGTTCTTGACCTGATCGCCGTTCATGCCGAAAAGCGGAATGGCGATGAGCGCCGAAAGGAGCAGCCAGAAACCGGGGACGTACACCCAATCGATGCCGCCACCGAGTCCCGTTCCGAAGATATCGGCCCACGCGGTCGTCGCGGGGCCGAGCGTGAACGAACCGACTCCCGTTTCGAACTCGGCGAAAATGAGCGTCCCATCGGCTCCGGTTAGGAAGTCGACGACCGGATCGATGACGCGGGTCAACACCAACATAACGACGAGGAAGACGTACGGCGACCACGCCTTGAAAAGCGACATCGACTGGCCACCGTCCGGAGTTGCTCTTTCTTTCGCGTCAGTCGAACCGGGTTCGATCGTGCCGATCCAGTGGTCCGGCCACTCCTCCTGTGGCGGGAACTCCCAGGCGTCGTCCGGATCGAAGTAGCCCGCCCGGAGCACAGTAACGACGACCGCACCGCCGACCATCGCGCCGATAAGCGACGGGAACTCGGCGCTGACCTGTGCGGCGAGCCAGTAGGGGACCGCGAAGGCGACGCCGGCGAACAGACAGAACGGCGCGACGTTGAGGGCGGGCTTGATCGATCGCTCCTCACCGCCGAAGAAGTAGACGACCATTCCGACGGCGAAAAGCGGCATCACGAAGCCGATGAGGGCGTGATACGTCGCCGCCCAAACGGCGACCTGGATGGAGTACTCCTGGACGGTAAAGCCACCAGCCTCGATGGCCGTCTGCGTTGATTCGACCGACGCGAGCGGATCCTGAATGCCGATGATGATCGGCGTCCCGACCGCGCCGTAGGTGACGGCGATGATGTGGCCGATCAGCGCCGCGACCACGGCAGCGAGTGCCGGGAAGCCGAGGGCCAAAAGCAGCGGTGCGACGACGGCGGCGGGCGTCCCGAAGCCGGCCGCACCCTCGATGAACGTCGCGAGGAAAAAGGCGACGAGGACGATCTGGATACGGCGGTCCTCGCTAACCGCCGCGAAGCCCTGGTTGATCCGATCGAACGCGCCCGCTTCCTTGAGCGTGTACAGGAGCAACAGCGCGCCGAAGACGATCCAGAGGATCTGAATCGCGGTCATTACGCCGACGAGTGAACTCGCCGCGAGGTAATCCGGTGGCATGTTCCAGACCGCAAACCCGACAACCAATGCAACGATCCACGCGATCGGCATTGCGCGAGTCGCCGGCCACAGGAAGACAACGAGGAGTGCCCCAGCCACGAGAAGCGGCGTCGCCGCCAGAAGTAACTCCACCGCACTAACCATGGTGATCACCCCTGCCGGTGTCGGCAACGGTCGGTTCCGGAAGTGGTGCATCCATGACAGGCTGGCTTGTCGCTGTCATAGAACCCGCCTATCGGACCCGATATTTATACCTATCGACGGTTCAGGTATCCGGCCGACCGAGGGCCGGTGATCGTCGCATTTCGGCCGGATCAGTTCGGAACAATCGTGTTAGTACGGTGAGTAAATAAAAAACAATCACGGTTTTGAATCCCTCGACACGCTCTATTTATAATTATTGTCCGCTACCTTCGTCATGCGTAGCGTTATCAACGGAACTCGACCCGTTACAGTTGTGTGTTACGATGCTGTACTGCGATTTTCCGAAGCGGTTCGGCCACTACCGATCGTGGCTCCGTCGAATACGTTTCCGTGGTACTGTCCGTCTATCCCCAGTGCACACGTCTATACTGGCCGTACAGTCGAGTGAACTGGTGTTTCACCCCGACCCCGTGGGGTGGCGGCGCTCGCGCGCGGTCAGTGTCGCCCGTCAAATCGGGGTGCTGGAACGGATCGCCCCCGTCGCTACCGGGGGACGAGGCTGTATGCGCGCCCAGGTTCGTGCAACGCCTCGGGTTCGTCGTCGTCCCAGTAGCCCGAGATATCGCCGCGTTCGGCGAAGAGAATCCGATCGCCGTGGGGGACCGCCTCGCTCGTCGCGTGGCCGATCCCTTCGACACGCCAGCGTGTTTCGCCCGTCCGTTTGTCCAGGGCGTACAGATGTCTATCGTAGGAACCGACGAGGACCGTCTCGGCCGTCACCGACAGCGACCCGATCACGTTTCCCCGGACGTTCGTGGACCACAACTCCTCGCCGGTGTCCGTATCGAGTGCGTACACCCGGTTGTCGTCGCTGCCGAAGTACACGACGCCCGAATCCGGGTCGATCCCGGGGTTCGACATGATCACCCGGCCGGTTTCGAAGGACCACTCCTCCGTTCCGTCTTCGAGTTCGAGCCGGTAGAGGCGGCCGTCCCACGACCCGACGAACGCGCCGCCGTCGTACGTCGGGATCGTCCCTTTGATCTCCGCGCCGGTCTGAAACGACCAGGCGAACTCCAGGGAGGGAAACTCCCAGCAATAACACACCCCGTCGTTCGACCCCGTCACCATCCGCTCGGTCGCGGGGTCGATCGCCGTCGAGGGATGGGGCATCCCCCACAGGCGACTGTCGTGCCACAGCGGTTGCCCCGTGGCCGCGTCGAGGGCCCACATCGTCCCCGAGGGCTCCTGCCAGGGGTAGTTGTACTCGGCGACGACGTAGATCACGCCGTTCCAGTAGGCCGGACTCGACCCGATCGCGATCGCCCCGTGGAGCCGGAGATTCGAGGTCTTCCAGACACGCTCGCCCGTCTCGACGTCGTAGGCGTACATCGAGCCGTCGTAGCCGCCGATGTACGCCGTTCCGCCGACGATCAGCGGCGTTCCGTGGAAGCCGAGGTTCGTCGCTGCGGTCTGTACCGTCCAGCGTCGCTCTCCGCCGGGCGTCACCGCGTGTAACTCGCCCGTATCAGCCGGAATCAACACCGTCTCGCCGTCCGGCGTCGGTCGCGGGCTCGGCTTCGCCGCGGTGTGGCCGATCCGGTTCACCGGCATCGACCACTCCACCTCGACGCGGTCGGGGACGACCGCCTCCGGGTAGTATCCCAGCCGCCGCGATCCTTCCCTGAACATCGTCACGTCGCCGTCCGGATACGTTTCGTCGTACGGCGGAATTTCGGGATCGAAGTCGGCCTGCTCGCGGTCGTACCCACCCCGGAGTCGCGTCCAACCAACCGCTCCCCCGACCGCGACCGCACCGAGGCCCCCAAGCGTCGTTCGTCGGGTGAAGCGGGGACCGCTGGATCCCTCCGACATTACCCGCCCGGACGGCTGCCGGGGGTATATGCGTCCCGGTTGGGGTGTCGGCGTATTCGACCTTGACCCGTCGGTTCGGGACATACATATCAAAATGTATGTTAATCCCTTCGGACATGAACGAGCGTTTTCGATGAAAAAGGCGCGCGATAGTCCATCCTGGATTCGAACCAGGGTCGTCAGCCCCAGAAGCTGACAGGATTGGCCACTACCCCAATGGACTGTATGTACGCCAAAGCGAGTGCGAAACTAAACGCTATCGGTTTCGTTCCTCCCCTCTCGTTCGTGGTGTTCGATGCGGTGACAGTTCGCACAAAGCAGTACGCAGTTCGAAATCTCCCGCCGTATCTCACCGAGCGAGAAACGGTCCGAGAGCATCCTTGAAACTCCCTCAATCTTTGCCCCGGTGTGGTGAAAATCCAGACACGCCGGGGTCAGCGACAGCACAGCGGGTACACCCCTCGCTGTCTTGTTTGTACGCCTTGACCCAGTTTCGACGCCTCTCACGGACACGATTCTCCGATGGATCACGGACGACTCCCTCGGTCACGTTCGGCCTGCCGGGGTCCGAGTCCTCCGAACGCTCCGTATGCTCCTCCCGGTGGCAGTTCGCACAAAGAACGACACATCGGTCCATCTCCTCGCGAATACGACGCTTCGAATATCCGTGGCTGACCGTCTGAGAGACGCCGTTCAGCTTCGGTTCCGAATGGTGGAAATCGAGCGTAGCCGGACGGGTCTCCTCGCATCGTTCGCAGGCGAACGAGTCGCGTTTGAGCCGGAAAAACCATTCCCGGAGACGCCCCCGACGCTGTTCGTTGACCTCGATTCGATGCCGACGGTTTTTGTAGTACCACCGCTGTTGGGCGGTGAGTTCACGCCAGTCTCCGTCGTCAGGGATCGTGACGGAGTCGGGGTTCGGCTCCACTGCCGTTCCTCCCTTCTCGTCCTGTGCGTACGTCCTCAAGTTCGCCTTCGCCTTGGCGTCGTTCCAACTCCAGAAGATCCGATAGATGGTCGTCGACGCCGGCGTGATGTCCAGCCCCTCGTATTGGGCTTTCGTCGGCGATTCCCCCAACCGGTCGGCCGCCTCGCATAACGCGTCGAGACACGCCGATTCCGTCGTCGCCATACGGCCTGCTTGTCCGTGATCGTATAAACGGGCGGCCGAACAGCGGACCTGGAGCCGTTCGCCGCCCGCCGAATCGAACCGACACCGACATACTGCCGCCCACGCACCTCCCGGTATGTACGTCGGACGCTTCGTCGTCGTCGCACCGGACAGAGCGGCCTACCGCGTCTCCTCGCGGTCGTTCCCGAACAGACGGATCGTCGAGCGCGACGAGGCGCTTACTGTCGCCCCGACCGCCGACGCCCCGGAGACGGACAACCCCTACGTCTCCTACAACTGCGTACGGACCACGGACGACGACGCACACGCCGTCGTCGGCAACGGGACGCAGGTCGATCCGATCACCGAAAAGCTCGAACTCGGGTACCCGCCGCGGGACGCCCTCGTCGAGTCGTTGCTCGCGCTCGATTACGAGAAGGACGACTACGACACGCCCCGGATCGCGGGCGTCGTCGGTGCCGAAAGCTACGTCGGGATCGTCCGCCGCGACGCCGTTCTCGTCGAGTCGGTGACCGAACCGACGCTCGTCGCTACCTACGAGAAGAACGCGCCCGAACCGGCGGATCTCGAGGCGACGGCGCCCGAAGCGATGGCCGAGGAACTCTACGAGTGGCCGTTCGAACACCCCGTCTGTGCGGCCGCGGTCGCGGTCGACGGGTCGGGCTTTGCGACCGGATTCCACAACGGCGAGTGACCCGCGCTCGATTTGCCGCCCGCGATCCGCCGGTGACCGCCACCACTTAACAACGAGCGCCGTAACGGACGCGTATGCTCGTCGGTGTCGTCTCGGATATCCACGCGAACCGGATCGCCCTGGAGGCGGTGCTCGCAGACATGCCCGACGTCGACGCCGTGGTGTGTGCCGGCGACGTCGTCGGGTACAACCCCTGGCCCACCGCCTGCGTCGATTCGATCCGATCCAACGGGGTCCCGACGGTAATGGGTAACCACGACCGCGCCGTCGCGAACGGAACGGGGTTCGGAGCCAACGGGATGGCGGACGCCGGGGCGAGATACGCACACGACGCCCTCGACGCCGACCGGCTCGAGTGGCTCGCGGCGCTGCCCGACTCGCGGTACTGCTTCGACGGCCGTATCAGGCTCGTCCACGGACATCCCGACGACCCGAACCGGTACACGTACCCGTCGCTTTTTTCCTCGCGGCTGCTCGGCGACGAGGACGTCCTCGTCATGGGCCACACCCACGTGCAGGCACACGAACTGTACGACGACGGGATCGTCATGAACCCCGGTAGCGTCGGTCAACCGAGGGACGGTGACCCGGACGCCGCCTACGCGGTCGTCGATCTGGACGCGATGACGGTCTCCGAACGCCGCGTCGAGTACGACATCGAGGCCGTCCTCGAGGCCGTCGAGGCGGCCGGGCTTCCGCCCGAAACGGGAACGCGGCTCCGGAAGGGGCGGTAGCCCCGCGTTACCAGTCCATGCCGCCGTTGACGGCGAGGACCTGCCCCGTCATGTAACTCGAGTCCTCGCTCGCGACGAACCTGACGATGCCGGCGACGTCCTCAGGTCGTGCGAACCGCCCGAGCGGGATCCGGCGGAGGATCTTCTCCTGAACCCGGCCGGGGACGATCTCGAGCATCCCCGTGTCGACGAAGCCGGGGGCGACGCAGTTCGCCGTCGAGCCCTCCGCGGCCAACTCCAGCGCGAGCGTCCGGGTAAAGCCGAACAGCCCGGACTTGGTGGTCGCGTAGTTGGCCTGCCCGTAGTTGCCCTGCTGGCCGACGACGCTCGAGATGTTGATCAACCGACCCTCCTCGGCCGACCGGATATCGTCGAAAAAACAGTGTGTGCAGTTGAACGTCCCACCGAGGTTGACGTCGATAACCCGATCCCAGTCCTCGCGGGTCATCTCCTCGAACGTCCTGTCGGCGGTGATACCGGCGTTGTTGACCACCACGTCGACGCTCCCGAACCGGTTGTGGACGGCCTCCCGCATCGTTTCGACCTGTTCGTACTCGGACACGTCCGCCTGCGCCGTCATCGCTGCGCCACTCGACTCCTCGATCGTCTCGGCGGCCGCCTCCGCTTCGGCCCGTGAGGATCGGTAGTTGACAACGACGTTTGCACCGTGGCTCCCGAGTTCTTCGGCGATGGCGCGGCCGATGCCGCGTGACCCCCCGGTGACGAGGCAGGTCTTCTCTTCGAGCATGTGTCACCTGTCGATGGAAGCGGCAAAAGGGTTGTTGATAGGGTTCGTCCGTGGATGCGGGTCGTCCGGGTCCGGGGGTTCGGGCGGGCGACCGACCCGATCAATCGAGCGTGTCGTCGATCTGGGACTGGAACTCCTCGATCCACTCGGACTCGGAGAGTTCCTCCATCCGTTCGCGGAGGTGCGGCTTACAGAGGCCGACCTTGATGTGGTCCTTCTCGACCGCGACGGCGGCCTCCTCGTCACAGTAGTGACACTGCATACACCTGCGTACGTGATCGAACGGTTTGAACCCAGCGTTCGTGTCATCTACGTGTCCGACGGACGGCGGACGGCGGGCGGATTCCGCCGTTCAGAGCGCGGCCCGAAACGCCCGGTACGCGTCGGCGTCGAGCCCCGCTCTGCCGAGTTCTTCGTCGTGGGCATCGCTGCCGCCGGTCGCGACGAGATCGTACCGTTCGATCGCACGCTCGACCGCCCGCGGGTCGATCTCGCGGTCGTACGGATAGAACCGTTCGATCCCATCGAGTTCCGAACAGAGCGCGAGCGCCGCCTCGGTATCGTCGTACCGGTACGGATGCGCCAGCGAGACGAGACCACAGGCGTCCTCCAGGACGGCGATCCCCTCCTCGAACTCGGGGATGTCACGGGGGACGTAACACGGTCCGTCGTCGCCGATGAGTTCCGCGAACGCCTCCCCGTAGCTGTACGACGATGCAGCCGCGATCGCCTCCGCGATGTGGGGGCGACCGATCCCCGGACGCGGCTCGAGCGGAAGCTCCGTCCCGAGGCGCGCTTCGACGCGGGCGATGATCTCCCCGCCCCGCTCGATGCGGTCGGCCTGTAGCCGTTCGGTCAGCGATTCCAGTTCCGGCGTCCGCCGAACGCCGTATCCGAGCAGATCGACCCTGATGTCGCCGGCTTTCACCCGCAACTCGATCCCGTGGACGACGGTCACGCCGCCGACGGTTCCGACCGGCGTCGGGAGGTCGGGATGGAACCGGTCGTGATCGGTGACGGCGACCGTCGAGACGCCCGCGGCTTCGGCGGCTGCCGGGAGCGTCTCGAGGGTCAACACGCCGTCCGAGTTCGTCGTGTGGACGTGGAGATCGGCGACGATCATACGACGGGTTGGGGATCGAGTGTCAAAGCGTCGGCGCTTCCCCCGAACAGTCATGGAATATAATGATGTTATATGTCCTTGTCGATGGACAATGAATTTATAGCAAACATTCATTATGGTTACCGGGGTACGAATGTGTATGCGACTGTTTGAAACCGCCGACGAACGGATCGACGCCCACAGTTTCCCCGCGACTACTGACGAACTCATCACGGAGTACGGCGACACCGAACTCGCCCTGCCCAACGGCAAGGAAACGTTCGGCGATGCCCTGAGCCGACTCGGCGAGACGACGTTCGAGGACGCCGAAGAAGCCCGGCTCATGACCTACTCCGCGGTCTCGAAGGCGGCGATCGGCCGTCAGAACTACTCCGACCGCGACGCACCCTCGATCGGCGAGGCGGGTCCCGAACCGGTCTCGTTCTGAAAGCTCCGAGCCTTTTATACTGGGGTTTACACTCCCCCCCGACGACGTTTTCGATGTCGGACACCCGAGTGCCGGCGACGGGACCGGGTTCGGACTGAGCGTTCCCAAGCGGATCGCCGACGCACCCGGTTGGGAAATCAGCGTGGTCGACGGCAGGGCCGGCGGCACGCGTCTCGAACCGGCCGTCCTCGCGCCGGAGAACCGCCGCTGCCGTCCCGGCCGCCTCGGAGTCGGCATCGACGCGGAGTACGTGGATCACCTCCGAGTGTGGATTCATACTGGACTCCGCGTACCGGACGTTTCGACGCGTCCTATATATATGCTCGAAGAGACTCGGATTCGATAAAACGGTTTACGGGACTGCGAACGCCCATCGTCGGCGACGCTGAACCGCTTCGACGTATTGTTTCCGTGCGACGCTATTTATATACCCCGACCGATCTGCCGGTATGAGCGAACTCGACGGTGAGACGCGGGATGTCGACGTGGATGGGTTGACTGTTCGCTGCCACGTCGCCGGCCCCGAAAACGCCCCCTCGATCGTCCTCGTCCACGGCGCCGGCACGGATGCGGCGGGTGTGTCCTGGAAGCGTGCCTTCCCAGCGCTCGCCGGATCGTACCGCGTCATCGCGCCGGATCTCCCGGGCTACGGGGAGAGCGATCGTGTCCCCCAAACCGTCGCGCCGACGACTGAGTTCTACGTCGGCGTCGTCGACTCGCTCCTCGGGGAACTGGATCTCGTCGACGCGACGCTCGTCGGCATCTCGAAGGGCGGCGCGATCGCCCTCGGATACACGCTCGATCACCCGGCTCGCATCAAGAGACTCGTCCTCGTCGACAGCTTCGGCCTCGGTGACCGGATTCCGGGCGGCCGGCGAGCCGCCGTGATGCTCAAAATCCCGAAACTCCTCGAAGTGTCTTGGTGGGCGATGAAAAAGAGCCGAGCGGTGACGGAAGCGTCGCTCGGGAACGTGGCCCTCCCCGAAAACATCGACGCCGAGTTCGTCGACGACGTCCACCGGCAGGTCCGGCGGCCGAACTCCGGGGACGCCTATTTCCGATTCGCCCGCGCGGAAATGCAGCCGTCCGGTCCCCGAACGAACTACTTCGATCGACTCCCGGATCTCCCCGTCGAGACGTTGTTCGTCCACGGGACGGACGACCCCCTCATCCCGCTTGGACTCTCAAAACGGGCGGCCGACGAGGCCCCCGTCGCCGACCTGTTTACGCTCGAGCAGTGTGGCCACTGGGTGCCACGCGAGCACCCCGACGCGTTCGTCTCCCGACTCGAAGCCTGGCTTGCAAAGTGGTGACTGGTGACACGGTGTTTTGATCGCGTCCGTGACGCCGACTCCTGCGTGACGATTCTATTGTGAACCTCTCCGGGGTCAAGCCCCGGGGTAGTCGCCTCGACCGCCTGTACACCGCGTCGCGAAACGAGCGTTTGCGGGCAAACGGGAGTAATTCGGCCGGAAAATAACAGACCGCGGCAGGGGGCGTGGCAAAACGGGTCGGATACCCATCTCTTTCGAGTCGTTATCGTCCGAAATTGGGCGCCTACGGGAGTTTGGCCACCGATTTCCGACGGCCAAAGACCAATCGGAAACCGAGTGGGCCAACTCGGATTTGAACCGAGGACCTCCCGGTTATCAGCCGAGCGCTCATACCTAGCTGAGCTATTGGCCCTAGGTAGGCGCGTCTGATCGTAGCGTCGTGGTTCGTTTAAACGTTTCTTTTCGCCGCCCCTTCGGCCGGGCGTGCCACGGTCACCGATCGCGCGAGTCGTCGCCCTCGGGCGGCGATCCCGGCCCGAAATCGTCGACGCCGGTGAACCCGTCGTCGGTGTCGTCGAACTCGTACTCGTCCTCGCCCATCTCGATGGTCCCGGGGTCGGAACCGTCCGCAGGGTCGGATCCGGGACCGCCGAACCCGCCTCGGAAGCCGCCCTCCCCGTCACCGCCCGGGAAGCCGCCGACGTAAACGTTTCCGGACGCGAACCCGCCGGTTTTGTTGTCGATATACGGCTTGACGACGTAGCGTTTGACGACGACTCGGATCGGGTACCGGGTCGGCGGCAACACCAACAGGAGCCCGAGGAGGTCGGTGACGAGCCCCGGGGTGAGCATCAGCGCGCCGGCGACGAGGAGGAACGCGCCGTCGAGCAGTTCGTCCGTCGGTGGGTCGCCGCGGGCGAGTTTGCGCTGGATCTTCCGGACGGTGTGTCGCCCCTCGGCGCGGACCAGAAGCAAGCCGAGAAGCGCCGTCAGCACGACGATGGCGACCGTCGCGGCCGGCCCGATCGTGACCGGGCCCAACTCGGTCGCCAAGAGGACGAGCAACAGCACGTCCGCAAGCGGGACGAGCAACAGGAGGCCGATGAGCCGCAGGTACATACCTCCGGCTACCGGCGGCCTCGGGAAAACAGTTCCGAGAGTCGAAGCGACACCGCCTTAGGCCGCCCCCCGCTTTCTCCCCAGCATGAAAGCCGCGCTCGTGATCCTCGACGGCTGGGGGCTCGGCGACGGCGGTGACGGCGACGCCGTCGCGGCCGCCGACACGCCGACGGTCGATCGCCTCCGGGAGTCGGGGGCGTCCGGAACGCTCGAAACCCACGGCAGGCGGGTCGGCCTCCCCGATGGCCAGATGGGAAACAGCGAGGTCGGCCACCTCAACATCGGCGCCGGCCGCGTCGTCAAACAGGACTCGACGCGGGTGACGGACGACATCGCTACCGGTGCCCTCGCCGACAACGGGGCGATCAACGACGCGTTCGCCCACGCCGCCGCCGACGGTGGACGGGTCCACCTCGTCGGGCTCGTCAGCGACGGCGGCGTCCACTCCTACCAGGCCCACCTCCACGCGCTGCTCGAACTCGCCGCCGACCGGGGAGTCGAGGCGGTGACGCACGCGTTCACCGACGGCCGCGACACGGGCCCGAAAACCGGGGCTGGGTTTGTGGGTGCGTTAGAGGCGGCCGTCGAGGAGCACGGGACCGGCGACGTCGCGACGGTCTGTGGGCGTTACTACGCGATGGATCGCGACGAGAACTGGGACCGAACGAAGCGCGCCTACGACGCGATCGTCGACCGGGAGGCCACACACAGCGCCGACTCGGCGCTCGAGGCCGTCGAGAGCGCCTACGGGCGCGGCGAGACCGACGAGTACGTCGAACCGACGCTCGTCGGCGACGCGGCGGCGCTTTCCGAGGGTGACGCGGTCGTCTTTTTCAACTTCAGAGCCGACCGGGCCCGACAGCTCACGCGCATGCTGGCCGACATCGACCCCGAATGGCCGTTTGCGACCGACCCGCCCGACGTCCCGGTCACGACGCTGACGGAGTACGATGAGACGTTCGGGGTGCCGGTCGCGTACCCGTCGTTGGAACCCGAGCGGACACTCGGAGATGCGATCGCCGACGCCGGGCTCACACAGCTTCGGGCCGCCGAATCCGAAAAGTACGCCCACGTGACCTACTTTCTGAACGGCGGCCGCGAAACAGCCTCCGAGGGCGAATACCGCGAGATCGTTCCGAGCCCGGACGTGGCGACGTACGACCAGGCACCGGCGATGTCCGCCGCCGAACTGACCGACGTCGCGATCGAATCGATCGAGGGCGGCCTCGACGGGCGGGAGTCGGACGACGGCGCTTTCGCCGACCTCGACGTTCTCGTGGTGAACTACGCCAACCCGGACATGGTCGGGCACACGGGCGATTTCGACGCCGCGGTCGCGGCGGTCGAAGCCGTCGACGAACAGCTCGCCCGTCTGTCGGCGGCCGTCCTCGATGCCGGGGGCCACCTGTTCGTGACCGCCGACCACGGCAACGCCGACGAGATGGGGACCCCCGAGAACCCCCACACCGCACACACGACGAACCCGGTACCGTTCGTTTACGTCGCCCCCGACGGCACCGGCGGCGGCCACACGGTCCGGGCCGGCGGCACGCTCGCGGACATCGCGCCGACGCTGCTTTCGCGGATCGGTGTCGCGGTGCCCGCCGCGATGACCGGGGAGGAGCTGCTTCGATGAGCGAGCCGGTCGTCGTCCCGTCGGATCGGGACGTACGCGGAACGCTCGATTCCCCCGGCGGCGATCGTTGTGTGGTCGCGTGCCCGCCGCACCCACAGATGGGCGGCAGCCGGACCGACCCCCGGCTGCGGGCGGTCAGCGACGCGCTCGGGTGTGGTTGTCTTCGGTTCGACTACGGGCCGTGGGACGAGGGCCGCGGGGAGTTGGCCGACACCCGCGACGCCCTCGCGTGGGCGCGAGACAGGTTCAATCGGGTGAGCCTGTTCGGCTACAGTTTCGGCGGCTGTCTCGCCTTGGTCGCGGCGGCCCGCGAATCGACGGCCGGAACGCCCCCCGATCGGGTCGTGGCGCTATCGCCCGCCGCGAGGGTGTCGGCGGCCATCGACGCGGTCGCCGCCGTCGACGACATCGACTGCCCGATCGGGCTCGTCTACGGCGAACGCGATACGACCGTCGACGCGGCTGCGGTCGCCGACCGCGTCGGAGCTGTCGGCGGCGAGGTGGTCACGCTGAGCGCGGATCACCACTTCGTGGGGCAGGCGCCGGCGGTCGGCGAACGCGTCGCCGCGATGTTTTCGACCCGGTGATCCGGGCAGCGAACGCCGATCGGGGGGTGGCGCTCGTCGGCGTTACTTCCCACCGAACCGGTCGGTCGAAACCGTTTTGGTCGATGCTCGCGCACCGTCAGTATGCCGACGGAGCTTACTAACTACGATCCCACACTCGGGAACAAATTCGTATTCGTCACCGGTGGTGTGATGTCGGGGCTCGGGAAGGGAATCACCGCGGCGAGCACCGGCCGCCTGCTCGCGAACGCCGGCTTCGACGTGACGGCGGTGAAGATCGACCCCTACCTCAACGTCGACGCGGGGACGATGAACCCCTACCAGCACGGCGAAGTGTACGTGCTGAAAGACGGGGGCGAGGTCGACCTCGATCTCGGGAACTACGAGCGGTTCCTCGATATCGACATGACGTTCGATCACAACGTCACGACGGGCAAGACCTACCGCCACGTGATAGAAAAGGAGCGGGCGGGCGATTATCTGGGCGATACGGTCCAGATCATCCCCCACATCACGGACGACATCAAGCGCCGGATCCGGGAGGCAGCCGAGGGCCACGACGTCTGTCTCATCGAGGTCGGCGGCACCGTCGGCGACATCGAGGGGATGCCGTACCTGGAGGCGCTCAGACAGTTCGCCCACGAAGAGGACGACGAGGACATCCTGTTTACGCACGTCACGTTGGTCCCGTACTCGAAGAACGGCGAACAGAAGACCAAACCCACCCAACACTCCGTCAAGGAACTCCGTTCGATCGGCCTCCAGCCCGACATCCTCGTCGGGCGCTGTGACGACAAACTCGACCCCGAAACCAAGGAAAAGATCGCGCTCTTTTGTGACGTCCCGGTCGATGCGGTCTTTTCGAACCCCGACGTCGAGGACATCTACCACGTCCCGCTGATGGTCGAAGACGAGGGACTCGACGAGTACGTCATGTCGGAGCTCGGAATCGAGGACGAGGCGATCCCCGAGGCCGACCGGCGAAACGAGTGGCGCGACATCGTCACACAGGACGCGACCGAGACCGTCGAGATCGCCCTGGTGGGAAAGTACGCCCTCGAGGACGCCTACCTCTCGATCCACGAGTCGCTGAAACACGCCGGCTTCGAGACGAACACCGAGATCGAGGTCCTGTGGGTCGACGCCGACGAGATGGAGGACGCCCACGCCGACCGTCTCGACCGCGCCGACGGGATCATCGTCCCCGGCGGATTCGGGGCGCGCGGGATGGGCGGCAAGATCGAGGCCGCCCGGTACGCCCGCGAGAACGACGTGCCGTTCCTCGGGCTCTGTCTCGGCTTCCAGATGGCCGTCGTCGAGTTCGCCAGACACGTCTGTGGGTTCGAGGACGCCCACTCCGCGGAGATGGACGAGACGACGCCGCATCCGGTCATCGACATCCTCCCCGAGCAGTACGAGATCGAGGACATGGGCGGGACGATGCGCCTCGGTGCCCACGAGACGGAGATCGACCCCGAAACGCTCGCATACGACGTGTACGACGACACCTCCTGTACCGAACGCCACCGCCACCGCTACGAGGTCAACCCCGAGTACATCGACGACCTCGAAGCCGCCGGGATGCGGTTCTCCGGGCGGGCCGGCAACCGGATGGAGATCCTCGAACTCCCCGATCACCCGTTCTTTTTCGGGACGCAGTTTCACCCCGAGTTCCGCTCGCGTCCGGGGCGGGCGTCGCCGCCGTTCGTCCGACTTGTCGAGACGGTTCTCGAGCACGAGGCGACGGACCGCGAGGAGGTGACGGCCTGATGGTCGACCCCGAGCCGTTCATCGACGAGAAGATCGAGGAGATCGCGGCGGAGATCGGTGATGCGAACGCGATCATCGCACTCTCCGGCGGCGTCGATTCCTCGACGGCCGCCGCGCTCGCCTACGAGGCCATCGGCGATCAACTCACGCCCGTGTACGTCGACACCGGGTTAATGCGGAAGGGCGAAACCGAGGAGATCCGCGAGACGTTCGCCTACATGGGGAGTCTCCGGATCGTCGACGCCCGCGAGCGCTTTCTCGATTCGCTGTCGGGCATCACGGACCCCGAGGAGAAACGCCACGCTATCGGCGAGGGGTTCATCCGGGAGTTCGAGACGGTCGCCCGCGAGGTCGACGCCGACTATCTGGTCCAAGGGACGATCTACCCCGACCGGATCGAGAGCGAGGGGACGATCAAATCCCACCACAACGTCGGCGGGCTTCCCGAGCGGATCGACTTCGATGGCATCGTCGAACCGATGCGCGACCTCTACAAGGACGAGGTCCGCGAGGTCGCCCGCGAACTCGAACTCGAGGAGATCGTCTCCGAGCGGATGCCGTTCCCCGGGCCGGGGCTCGCCGTCCGGGTACTCGGCGAGGTGACCGAGGAGAAACTCGAAGTGGCCCGCGAGGCCAACCACGTCGTCGAGGAGGAACTCGAGGAGCACGACCCCTGGCAGGCGCTCGCGGCGGTGCTCGGCAAGGCGACCGGCGTCAAGGGCGACAACCGTGTCCACGGCTGGGTCGTGGCCGTCCGATCGGTCGAATCCCGCGACGGGATGACCGCCCGGGCACAGGAGGTCGACTGGGGGACCCTCCAGCGGATCCAATCGCGGATCACGGGCGAAAACGAGACCGTCTCCCGCGTCGTCTACGACGTGACGCACAAACCGCCGGCAACGATCGAGTATGAGTGAAGTGATCGTCGCCGGTTCCGATCCGGACGGGCTCGGCCCGGCGCTCGAAGCAGAGGGGGCGGTGGTTCGCTACGCCGAGGGAACCGCAAACCGGGCCGCCCTGGAGGCTGCGGGGGTTCTGGAGGCGGACACGCTCGTGGTGACCGATGCGGGTCTTGCGACATCCGTCACCGTCGCGTTGGACTGTAACCCGGCGCTTCGGATCGTCATTTACACCCGCGATTCGGTGCCGGAGTTCATCAAGGGCCAGGCCGGCCACATCGTCGATCCGGCCCTGCTGACCCCCGACACCGTGGCCGAGGAACTGCTCAGGTAGTCACCGACGGAGGGTGTCGGCGAGTTCCTCGAGGCGCTCTCGGCCACCGCGCTCGAACGGCGTTCCGTGTCCCATCCCCGCCGCCTCGAAGGCCGGGGCTCGATCCGCCACGCGCAGGATGCTCTCCTCGGACCCCGCCCGGTCGTAACACAGCGGCCAGGGGGCCGGGCGCAGGGACCCGTTCCACTCGATGACCAGATCGCCGAGGAACGCGGCGTTTCCGGAACTGTGGACGTAAACGGTGTGTCCCGGCGTATGTCCGGGGGCGTGAATCGCCTCGAACCCGCCGATCCGGTCCCCGTCCTCGACCCGCCGAACCCGGTCGTCCGAAACCGTGGGACAGAACGGGGTCGTGACGAGCTGTGTGAGTTCCTTGACCGAGCGCCATCCGGGCCGCTTCTCACCCACTAAAAAGGGCGCGTCGGCCGCGCCGACGTGGATCGGCGCGTCCGTGTCCAGCCGACCGAGCGTGCCGACGTGATCGAGATCGTAGTGGGTGAGAAGGATCCGATCGAGATCGGCCGGCCCGTATCCCGCGTCGCGGATCGCCGCGGCGATCCGCCCGGCGTCGAACGCCATCCCGGCATCGACGAGCGTCAGCCGCCCCTCCGATTCGAGCAGGTACGCGTTGACGCCCGTCCCGTCGATCCACCACACGCCGTCGCGAAGCTGCCTCGCCATGAGCAGTGTTGCATCGTTGAACACAAAAGTCCGAGGGCGGAGCCGGGGACCGGCCTACGGCTTCGGCGCGGCCTTCTGAAGCGCCGTCTCGGCGATGTTCCCGCCGTAGTCCGCGCTTCGGGACAGCGAGTCGACGGTCAATCCGAGCAGTTGAGCCTGCTGGGGGTCGAGCGTCCGGATCGTGTCGTCGGCGGCTCTGGCGAGTTCGTCGATGTGGGCGACGCGCTGGCGGGCGTCGTTCGCGAGTTTCGTCGCGCGGTCGGGATCGTCCTCCAACAGCGCGTCCATGCTCATTTCGATGATCTCCGTGGACCCCTCGAGCAGTTCGGCCAGCGCCTCGGAGGCGTCCTCCGGGGGCATCCCGAGCGTTCCCGCGTGCGTGGCGATCTTCGCCGCGTGGTCGCCGATCCGCTCGAGCTGCCGGGCGCTCGAGTGGTAGTCGAAACACGTCTCGCGATCGAGGCCGACCGCCGCCGCAGCCGAGGGGTCACGGAGGACGGAGCGAAACACTCTCGAAACCATCGACCAGAGCCGGTCGACGTCGTCGTCGCGCTGGACGACGTCGGCGGCGAGGTCGTCGTTGTCCTCGACGAGCGCCGTCACGGCGTCGGCGAGCATCGTCGTCGAGACGAGTCGCATCCGCGTGATCGCGTTGTGCATCGACAGCTCCGAGGAATCGAGCAGATCCTGCAACCGGACGCGCTCGGAGGTCTCGCCGATGACTTCGAGTCCGACGAGCCCCTGGGTCGCATCGCGTATCGTGCGCCGCTGTGCGGCGGTCACCTGTGCGGTCTCCAGCGTGACGATGTCGAACCCGCTGACGTACATGGTGACGACCGCCCGCATCAACTCGTCGCCCTCCAGTCCGGTGATGTCGAGTCTTCCTTCGGTCTTTTCGTCCTCGCTCCGTGGGGTCAAAAGAAGGGTGTCGCCCTCGGGGTGGAACTCGACGACGCTGCCGCCGCCCACGCCGTTGGCCGTCGCCCACTCCTTGGGGAGCGAGACCGTATACGTAGAGCCGCCCGTCACCTGGACTTTGCGCGTCTCCATAGGTTCAAAACAGGGGGCGATACATAAAGAGGTGCCGAGATATATATGTCGGTAACGGGAACTCTTGGACGGAACTGAAGCCGTTTGTATCGGTGTAACGAGCGCGGTGGGACTCCGCGTTCGTGCGGAACGGCGTACCAAACATAGATCTATATAGAACTAATAGTGGAGTACTTATGTCTACGTGTGCCGATTGTGGATAATGTCAGGAGGTCGGCAGCGACCCAGCCACACCACCACCCGTCCGTCGACGCGGCGGGGGTTTCTCGCGGCCGCCGGGGGTGCTGTCGCCTCCCTCTCCGGGTGTATCGCCCACGGAGAGGACACCAACGACCTCCGTGGCGAAGTCGTCATGGACGGCAGCAACACCGTCCTCCCACACGGCGCAGCCGTCGCCGAGGAGTTTCTGTGGCTGAACAACCGGGTGCAGATCCCGGTTCGGGGGTCCGGAACCGGTGCCGGGTTTCAACGGTTCTGCGACGGACAGACCGACATCCAGAACGCGAGCCGGTCGATCCTCGACAGCGAGGCCACGCAGTGTACCGAAAACGGCGTCGACTACGTCGAACTCGAGGCGCTTCTCGACGGGTTGGCGCTTTGGGTCCACCCCGACAACGACTGGTGTGACTGTCTCACCGTCGAGGAGATCCACCGGCTGTGGCGCAGTGGCTCCGGCATCGAGACCTGGAACGACCTTCGGCCCGACGATCCCGACTTCCCCGACGAGGAGATCGACCTGTACGGCCGCGACTCCGCCTCGGGTACGTTCGATTACTTCACCGAGGCGATCAACGGCGAGGTCGGAAACATCCGCAACGACTACTCGGCGAGTTCCGACACGAACGTCATCGTCAGGGGCGTCCGGGGGAACCGACACGCGCTCGGGTTCGGCGGCGCGGGCTACTACTACGAAAACGAGGACGACCTGAAACTGCTCGGCGTCGACGACGGGGGCGGCTGCGTCCTCCCGACGCGTGAGACGATCGAATCGGAGGAGTACACGCCGCTCACACGGGCGATGTACGTCTACATCAGCACTGCCGGCCTCGACCGTGAGACCGTCCGGGCTTTCACTCGGTTCTATTTCGAGGAGATCGACGAAGCGACTCGGACGGCCGCGGTCGAAAACGGGTTCGCGGAACCGGACGAGCGGCTGACGTGGACACAGTGGGCCGCCCGGAAAGTCGGCTACTACGCCGCGTCGGACGAGGTCGTCGCCGAAAGCCGCGAGGAACTCGAGGCGGCGATCGCGGAGGCCACCGAATGACCACGTCGGACATCACCGGCGACGCGGTGTCGGATCGCGGGACGGCGATCGCCCGCGTCGTCTTCTTTTCGTGTGCGCTCGTCACCGTGTTGACGACGTTCGGGATCGTCCTCGTCCTCGTCACCGGCTCGATCCCGTTCTTCAGGAACGTCTCCATCGTCGAGTTTCTGATCGGGACCGAGTGGTCGCCGATCATCCGCCCGCGGAGCTACGGTATCCTCCCGCTCGTGTGGGGGACGCTCTTGATCGTCGTCGGAAGCGCCGCCATTGCGCTTCCGGTCGGCGTGCTCACCGCGATCTACCTCTCGGAGTACGCGGATAACCGTGTCCGGCGAGTTATGAAACCGACCCTGGAGATCCTCGCCGGCATCCCGACGATCGTCTACGGGTTCTTTGCGATCTCCTTTATCACGCCGCAGATCCAGCGGTTCTACCCCGATACGGGGACGTTCAATGCGCTTTCGGGGGCGATCGTCGTCGGGATCATGATCATCCCGATGGTGTCGTCGCTCTCCGAGGACGCGATGTCGGCGGTCCCGGACGAACTCAGGAACGCCGGCTACGGGCTCGGGGCGACGAAGTTCGAGGTCTCGACCGGCGTCGTGTTCCCCGCCGCCGTCTCGGGGATCCTCGCGTCGTTCGTCCTCGCCATCTCGCGGGCGATCGGCGAGACGATGGCCGTGACGCTCGCGGCCGGGATGCAGCCCACGATTACGCTCAACGTCTTCGAGGAGATCCAGACGATGACCGCCTACATGGTACAGGTCGGCATCAGCGACGTTTCGGTCGGTTCGATCGGCTACCAGTCGCTTTTCGCCGTCGGGTTGCTCCTGTTCGTCATGACGCTTTCGATGAACCTGCTCAGCCAGTACGTCCGCGGGCAGTACCGGGAGGTGTACGAGTGATGGCTGCGGAGCCGTTCGATGGGTTCACGACCAGCGAGGATCTCGATAGAAAGCGGCTGTACGGGCGGATCTTCGTCGGGATCTGTATCATCTCGACGCTCGTCGGCGCCGTCGCCTTGGCCGTGCTCGTTGCGGATCTGGTCTACGAGGCCTGGGGGTGGCTCACCCTCGATTTCCTCACGTACCCGCCCTCGCGGTTCCCGGAGAACTACCTGCCGGGCGGCCGAGGGGCCGGTATCTACCCCGCGCTGGTCGGGTCGATCTTCCTGATAATCCTGACTGCGATCTTCAGCGTGTTCCTCGGCGTCGGGGCCGCGATCTATCTCGAGGAGTACGCCGCCGACAGCCGGACCACGCGGTTCATCGAGGCGAACATCTCGAATCTGGCCGGCGTCCCCTCGATCGTTTACGGGCTGCTCGGGTTGGCGATCTTCGTCCGCGCCGCGAGCCTGGGGTCGAGCCTGCTCGCCGGCGCGTTGACGCTGACGCTTCTCATCCTCCCGATCGTCATCGTCTCCGCACAGGAGGCGATCCGGGCCGTCCCCGATTCGCGCCGACAGGCCGCCTACGGCGTCGGCGCGACGAAGTGGGAAGTGACCCGCGACGTCGTGTTACCCTCGGCGATCCCGGGGATCATGACCGGGACGATCCTCTCGTTGTCCCGGGCGATCGGCGAGACCGCGCCGATCCTCATGGTCGGGGCCGCCACGTCGATGTTCGTCCCGCCGGACTCGCTTTCGAGCCCGTTCGCGGCGATGCCGATGCAGATCTTCGATTGGGCGCGGCTCCCGCAGGCGGAGTTTCAACACATCGCGGCCGCGGGAAGCATCGTGTTGTTGTCCGTCCTGCTTTTGATGAACGCGACGGCAATCCTGATACGGAACAGATACGACACTAAATAACAATGAGCTACGAGGACACCGCCGACCCGACGACGGAGACCGAATCGATCGCCGACTCCCCGGCCGCGGGGCTGGACGACGCCACCACCCGACGCGGGACGGGGCAAACCGTCATCGACGCCCGAAACGTCGACGTCTGGTACGGCGAGACGCAGGCGCTTTCGGACATCTCGATGGAGATCCCCGAGGAGATGGTGACGGCGCTCATCGGCCCCTCGGGCTGCGGTAAATCGACGTTCCTGCGGTGTATCAACCGCATGAACGATCTGATCGATTCTTGCCGCGTCGAGGGTGAACTCCGGCTGTACGACAAGAACGTCTACGACGACGACGTCGACCCCGTCGCCTTGCGCCGGAAGGTCGGTATGGTGTTCCAGAAGCCGAACCCCTTCCCCAAGAGCATCTACGACAACGTCGCCTACGGGCTGAAGATCCAGGGCTACGAGGGCGACATCGACGCCCGGGTCGAGGAGTCGCTCCGCGGGGCCGCCCTCTGGGACGAAGTGAAGGATCAACTCGACGAGTCCGGCCTCGAACTCTCCGGCGGCCAACAGCAGCGACTCTGTATCGCCCGGGCGATCGCACCCGACCCCGACGTCATCCTGATGGACGAACCGGCCTCGGCGCTCGATCCGGTGGCGACCTCGAAGATCGAGGATCTCATCGACGACATCGCCGCGGAGTACACCGTCGTCATCGTCACACACAACATGCAGCAGGCGGCCCGGATCTCCGATAAGACCGCGGTCTTCCTGACGGGTGGCGAACTCGTCGAGTTCGGTGACACCGACTCGATCTTCGAGAATCCAAACAGCGAGCGGGTCGAAAACTATATCACGGGGAAATTCGGGTAGCGAGAAACAGCGAGGATCGAGCGAAGCGAGATCCTCGAAGAACGCGAGCGGGAGGAGCGAAGCGACGACACGCGAGCAAGGGGTGAGAGCGAAGCGACACCCCTCAGATGCCCCGGAAAAGACATACCACAGAAGATACAACTGGGCTCAATGGCACGCAAGGGATTCCAACAACAGCTCGTGGAACTCCGCGAGAACGTCCTCTACATGAGCGAGATCGTTCTCGAACGGATGCGGGCGGGCCTCAGAGCCCTCGAGACGAAGGACGAATCGATCGCCCGGGAGGTCATCGAAGGGGATCACGAGATCAACGAGCTCTACCTCGAACTGGAGCAAGACTGCATCGGCCTGTTCGCGCTCCAACAGCCCGTCGCCGGCGACCTCCGGTTTATCGCCGCCTCGTTCAAGATCATCACCGACCTCGAACGCGTCGCCGACTTGGCGACCAACCTCGGGGAGTACACGCTGGAGGCCTCCCGCGATATGTACCCCGACGTCGACATCCAGGGGATCGGCAACGCGGTCATCGAGATGATCGAGGACGCGATGACGGCCTACGCCGACGAGGACGTCGACGCCTGCTTCGAGATCGACGACCGCGATGACGAGGTCGACGCGCTCTGTGAGCGGGCTTCGAGCGCTGTCGTCCGGGATCTCATCGAGCGCGAGATCGACGACGACTCCTCGGAGATCGAGATCGAGGCGCTCATGACGGAGGTCTCGCGGTTGTTGCTAACGATCCGAGATCTCGAACGCGTCGGCGACCACGCCGTCAACATCGCCGCGCGGACGCTGTACATGGTCGACAACAGCGACGAGTTGATCTACTGACCGGCGTCGTTCGGGCCGCGCGCGCCCTCCGCAAACGCCCGAACCGGGGAGCCGTCCCCGTCGGCGATCGGAAGCGGGACGGCGAACAACCGGCACCGACCGAGGCCGGCGAGGTTCCGCAGATTTTCGACGATGAACAGATCGTTACCGAGCAGCCGGCGGTGGACCGGAACCCCCGCGGGTTCCACGGGGGTGACGTTCCCGCTGGGCGTCGGGTCGGGATTCAGCGTGTCGAGTCCGATTGACCACCCGGCCTCGACGCACCGATCCGCCGCCTCGAGGGTCAGATACGGGTGATCGAGATACCGGACGGTCCCCCAGTGATCGTCCCAGCCGGTCCGGACGAGGACCATCTCACCCCCGTCATCGGACGGCAGTGCGGACGGCCCGATCGGCTCACGGGACTCGCACCCGGTGCAGTCGACGACTCTCGCGTCGAAGACGAACCGACCGGGATCGAACGAGTCGAGCGATCCATCGAGCCCGACGTGGCTCGGTGCGTCGACGTGGGTTCCGGTGTGGGTGCCACACCGGATCTCGGAGACGCGGTAGCCGTCGGCCTCGGCCGTGGCGAGCGGCTCGACGCTGACGTCGGGATCGCCGGGGAACGTCGTCATCCCCGTCTCGATGGGGTGTGTGAGGTCGCGATACATCGGGTGTCAAAAGGGCCGCGTGGACTACAGGTAGCCTTCCTTGAGCAGCAACTCGCCGTTCAGGACGCTCGCACCGGCCGCCCCACGCATCGTGTTGTGTGCCAGACAGTTGAACTGGACACCGTGGTTCGTCGACTCGATCCCGCCGGCGGCGACGGCCATCCCGCCGCCCAGGTTTCTGTCGAGGCGGGGCTGTGGCCGGTCGGGTTCCTCGAACACTTCGATCAGCTGTTCCGGTGAGGAGTGCAGATCGATCCCGGGGAACGCCTCGAACGCCTCGACGACGGCCTCGGGAGTCGGATCGTCCTCGAGATCAGCCCAGACGTTCTCGAGGTGGCCATCGAGCGTCGGGACGCGGTTACACGACGCGGAGACGTCGGCGCCGTGGAGGCTCACTTCCGCGCCGTCGAAGGAGCCGAGCAGTTTCCGCGATTCGGTCTCCATCTTCTCGGCCTCGCCGCCGATGTGGGGGATGACGTTGTCGATGATCTCCATCGACGAGACGCCGGAGTAGCCGGCCCCCGAGACCGCCTGCAGCGTCGAGACGTGGATCCGATCGAGGCCGAACTCGTCGAGGGCCGCCAGCGTCGGTACCATCGTGATCGTCGAACAGTTGGGGTTTTTAATCAACGCGCCGTCCCAGCCGCGCTCGTCGCGTTGTACTTCGATCAACCCGAGGTGATCGGCGTTTATCTCGGGGATCGTCAGCGGAACGTCCCCGTCCATCCGGCCGTTCGAGGAGTTCGAGGAGACGACGTAGCCCTCCTCGACGAATGCGGGCTCGACGGCCGCCCCCACGCTCGAGGGCAACGACGAAAAGAGCAATCCGACGTCGTCGGGGACGGCGTCGGGGTCGGTTTCGACGACGGTCATCTCGTCGACCCCGTCGGGGATCGGCGCGTCGACGCGCCATTTGGCGGCGTCGCGGTACGTCCGACCGGCGCTGTCCGACGAGGCGGTGAGCGCGGCGATTTCGAACTCCGGGTGCGGTGCGAGCAGTTGGATGAGTCGCTGTCCGACGGCGCCGGTCGCGCCGAGGACACCTAC
>LFFM01000478.1_pt1 | contig 27887 bp, 21 predicted proteins | sample 643131 | NCBI WGS metagenome assembly LFFM01 (sample SAMN03777445, study PRJNA286221) | soda lake metagenome | biome: soda lake; feature: Kulunda steppe; material: water; isolation source: sample Tc-Br brine of Tanatar trona crystallizer | place: Russia: Kulunda steppe | collected 2011-07
GCCGCCACCGCTGCTCGACCGACTGATCGACGACGCACAGAAGATCCACCAGCAACGCCCAGTATTACAAGAGACGCTCGCTACCGCTACGCAACCGAGGTGTGAGTCTTAGCTAAAGACGAATAGTTGCATGTGATTTGAACGATGCGATGAGAGGGCTTGGCCGAACAGAAGGTTAACCCCCTCATGTTCTATCGTTTTAGCTCTCTACCGTCTAACCGAACTTCTCGTTAGAATGTTTGACTCAACCCAAATGTTTAAAAACTTGTGCGGTTCCATACCAAATGATGAGTACTGTGGCAAAAAGGAAGACAAATAATCATATCGAAGCGCCGAACACAGTAAACAATACGTCAGAGGGTAGTGGGATTGACTTCGGCCCACCAAGTTCGTTCGCTCTGTTATCTACGTCGCACAAAGCAGAGTCGGATGAGCTGTTAGGATTCGGACTAACCGCTTCTTGTTTATCATAACTGATGGCGATTGATTACCAATACGCGGCGAAGCGCTGTCTGCACGCAGTCCCCACTGTGTTGCTTGTGACAGTGGTCGTCTTTCTGTTAGTCCACCTGATTCCGGGAAGCCCTGCCCGGGCTATTCTGGGAACACAGACGACACCGGAAGCTGTCGCACAGGTAGAAGCCGAACTCGGTCTCAACCAGCCATTGTACATCCAGTATTTCGATTGGCTTAGTGGGCTCCTCGTCGGAGATCTAGGCTACTCGTATCAGCTTGATCTAGAAATTACTGCACTGTTGGCTAGCCGATTCGCCGTGACGTTCCACCTCATCTTCTGGACTGCGCTACTGACTGTTCTGCTCAGCTTTCCAATTGGGATCGCCAGCGCCCTCAAAAAGAACTCGTGGTTCGACAACTCTGTTGTTGTAAGCAGTACGCTCGGAATCAGTCTTCCAGAACTGGTGGCTGGAGTGGTGTTTCTGCAGTTGTTCGCCGTACTGCTTGGGTGGTTTCCCACGACTGGGTTCGTCAGCCCTACTGAGAGTCCAATCCAATACTTCCGCCATATCACACTCCCTGTACTCGCGCTTACGATCCCTGCGGTATCCGTGGTATTACGCATGACGCGGAGTTCCTTCTGGGAATCGTCACAGCAGGATTTTGCCCGCTTCTTCCGGGCTAATGGGCTCCCGGAACGCACAATCAGGCGACGGGTATTGAAAAAGAGCCTTGTACCTATCCTGACAATATTTGGGATTCACTTTGGCTATATGCTTGCGGGCGCGGTTGTGATCGAACAACTGTTCTCCCTACCCGGCATCGGAGAACTGTTGGTTAGCGGTACCCGACAGCGTGATATCCCTGTTGTGCAGGGAACTGTACTGGTGATCGCAGTGTGGTTTATTCTCATCAATCTCGTCACCGACCTACTCGTAGAACATTACGATCCTCGAATCAAGGGTGATCACTGATGGCTACTGAATCAGTAGAGACCGACGATGTGGGCGACGAAAAGCTACAAGCATCTGTGGAGAATGGATACAGACTCACATCGGATCAGGTAATGTTGTACGCCGGTATCCTGTTACTGGCAGTCAGCGGTCTAGTTGCGTTGTTTGCACCGTATATAGCCCAATATGGTGTCAACGAGAGCAATGTCCTCAATTCGTTCGCAACACCATCGATGGCACATCCGATGGGCACTGATGCAAACGGGAGAGACATACTAACGAGAGTGATGTTCGCGTACCGTACGTATTTATGGATCTCAATCGTGGGTCTCGTGGGATCTTTTACTATCGGTGCAACAATGGGACTCGTTTCCGGTTACTACGGTGGCCGGGTTGATGACATTTTGATGCGGACCACGGACGCGATGATGGCCTTTCCGTCCCTCATTCTCGGACTGGCACTCGTCGCAGCGCTGGGCCCGTCCCAGTGGGCGCTGGCGTTAGTCATTGTCGTTGGGTTTACGCCTGGATTCTCACGGATGGGACGTAACACGGCCGTTTCGATTCGCGAGGAACTGTACATCCACGCACTGCGGATTAAGGGGGTGGGAACCCGTCGGATACTGTTTCGTCACGTTCTGCCCAACGCATCGACAGCCCTCGGTGAACAGGCCCTGCTGCGTTTCGGGACCATGGTTATCGTGATTGCTACATTATCGTTCTTGGGAGTCGGTATTCAACCGCCGCATCCCTCGCTCGGTTTGATGATCAACCAAGGCGCTGACCATGTTCAGCGTGCCTGGTGGATCAGTGCGTTCCCCGCTGGTGCGTTGTTCCTCCTCGTCCTTGGACCGACCCTCGTTGGACAGGCACTGATGGACAGGTACGACCCGCGAAATCAATAATATCATGAGTGATTTACGAATCAGCGATCTCAGTATCGAATACGAAACAGACTCGGGACCATTGCAAGCGGTTGATCAGGTTTCTTTGGAGCTTGAACCAGGTGAAATACTTGGGATTGTCGGTGAAAGTGGCTCCGGAAAGAGTACAGTTGCCGAAAGCATCATCCGTATTCTCGATGTAAACGGGCGCATCACTGCTGGCGAAATAGAGTTCGATGGAATCGAACTAACTGGCCTTTCCGAAGCTGAATTGGCCGAGACTGTCCGAGGCAGTCGAATCGGGATGATGTTTCAAGACCCTCACACAAGCTCGAGCCCAGTGAACACGGTCGGGACACAGATTGCTGATCTGTTAATGACTCACCACGATATCAGCCGCTCGGATGCTAGAGACCGGGCCATCGAATTGCTCAAAGATGTCGGAATCGCCAGTGCCGCTCAGCGATACGACGAGTATCCTCACTCGTTCTCTGGGGGCATGTTACAGCGCGTCCTGCTGGCAATGGCTATCGCGGGCGAACCGGAGGTGCTGATCGCTGACGAACCGACCACGGGACTCGACATGACCATACAAGCGCAGGTACTGTCCAAACTTGAGACACTGAACGAAGATAGTAACATGAGCATCCTGTTGATCACACACGATCTGGATGTGGTGCGTGATATCTGTGATCGAGTGGTGGTGATGTACAACGGGAATGTGGTCGAAGCAGGAACGTGTGAATCGGTTATCGACGATCCGAAACACCCCTACACTGCCGATTTAACCCGGCTATCGCTTGGGGAGGTACTTTCTGAAAGTACTGGTACGCCTGACCCGATCGAATCTGCTGCAGACACCGGCTGTCCATACCACAATACGTGCTCGGAAGCTATCGAAGGTGTATGCAACACGGGGGGGATTCCAAAATTGTACGAATCCGACGATGGCCGGCCGGTACGATGTCATCTATATGACCCACAACAGCAAGAGGGCAAACAATGAATCCGTTGCTTGAACTCCGTGGAGTCACTAAAGAATTTAGTGATGTTGGTCTGGTTGAACGGCTTCTCGGATCCACACGCTCAGTGACAGCTGTAGACGACGTGAGTCTCGAGGTATATCCCGGAGAGACCGTCGGTATCGTTGGCGAAAGTGGCGCAGGAAAATCGACGCTCGCGAACCTCATAACCCAGATACATGAGCCCACATCGGGAACGATCGTATACGACGGCGTTGACACGGAGTATTATTTAGGGGATGGGCTGAAAGAATTCCGGCAATCCGTCCAGATGGTATTCCAGACCCCATCCGGAAGTATCGATCCGCGATATCGCGTGGGAGACTGGGTTGAAGAGTCGCTGATCGTTCATACGGATATGAAAAAGAGCGAACGACACGAGCGAGTACTCGATCTGCTTGAAGACGTTGGACTGTCTGAGGAGTTTGCAGACCATTACCCCCACGAACTCTCAGGTGGACAACTCCAACGAGTTTCAATCGCATCAGCGCTCGCCGTCGAACCTGACCTCATACTCCTTGACGAACCCGTTTCAGCACTCGATAAAAGTGTACAGTTCCAAATCCTGAAACTCCTACAGACACTCCAAGAGGAGCGTAACGTCTCATATTTGCTCATATCACACGACTTGCGTGTAATCCGCGAGCTCAGCGATCGGGTCGGGGTGATGTACCTCGGGGAAATGGTTGAGCGTGGGGACACGGAGGCGCTGTTCGAAACTCCACGCCATCCGTACACTGAGTCGCTCCTGGCCTCGATTCCACCTCGAAACCCGGATCAGGACCGTTTTCAAAATAGTGGCGATCCACCGTCGGCGACCGATCCACCAAGCGGATGTTCGTTCCATCCGCGATGCCCGTACGCCACCGAACAGTGTCATACGGAATCCCCTCCACTCGAGCAGATCACCCCAAATAGGTCTACTGCTTGCCACCATTGGGATGAGATCGAGTAAGTAACCTCCAGTTGGCGTGAATTTTTAGAAGCGTTTTGGACGTTTGTAGCATAATATTACGAATTGGTATTGAACTGTGCTGATAAAGGCAGAATATACAAATACATAAATAGCATTGCAGATATCTATACACCAGATGTCCGAAGATACCAAGCGCAAAGGACCGTTTACCAAGCGTCAGATGATGAAAATGCTAGCGGGCTCGGCAACTGTCGGCCTGGCTGGCTGCACTGGAGGTGATGGTACTGAGGAAGGTGGCTCGGGTGAGTCGACCGAGCCAGCCGATGAGCCGGATGAAATCTCGCCCGGTGGGACCCTGGAACTCGGTGTCGAGACGAGTCTTCAGACGATGGACCCACGTGATTACGGTGGCCTGGTTTCAATCCAGACGTACGGGAACCTTTACAGCCAGATCCTCCAGTGGCGTCAAGTCGAGGACGGATACGTGCTCGAAGGGGACCTCGCAGTCGACTGGGGCTGGGAGGAAGATAACGAATTCGTCGTAGAACTGAACGAAGATGCGGAGTTCTCGAACGGGGATCCAGTCACGGCCGAACACGTCGAGTACACATTCCAGTCGTTACAAGACGACCCGTTTCTCTCCGTTGGAGGTGACTTCCGTCTGGATGCTATGGAAGTATCGGCGGTTGATGAACATACTGTCCTCTTCGACTGCGATGTTCACATCGGGTCGCTCGAAGCAGCGCTGGGGTACAGTCTCGGCATTGTTCACAAGGATATCGATCAAGAGCGGGATATCAGATTTGATCCGATGGGGTCGGGTCCGTTTGTTCTCGACGAGCTGACCGACAGCCAGATCGTACTTTCAGCAAACGAAAACTACTGGAAAACCGATGAGGACGGGAACCAGCTTCCATACGTCGACGAGGTAGTCTTCAACATGTTTTCCGAGCGCCAACCGACGGTCAACGCGCTCGAACAGGGAGAACTTGACTTCATCGATACGGTTCCGATTTTCGACGTCGACCGAATACAGGACAACTCCGATACGAAGGTCATTATGGGTGAACCCGGCGGACGTCGTGGAATCATCCATTTCAACGTCACAGAAGCTCCGTTCGACGATGTCCACGCCCGCAGGGCAATGCTTCACGCTATGGACTGGGACACGCTTACAGAGGGCGTCTGGGACGGCTACGCTGAAAAAGCCGGATTCCAGGCAACCCCGCCAACCCTGGGCTGGGATAATGCGGCAGAAGATCCGTACGACGGGGTGGATATCGAAGCGGCCGAGGCCGAGATCGAACAGTCACAGTACGACAAAGAGGACTTCGAGTTCACCAACATCCTGCGTAATGCGGACGACGAGGCAAACAGGGCCCAGGAAGCGATTCTGGATGGTATCCAGTCGGAACTCGGGATCGAGTACGACTTTGAGCTGCTTGACGACGAGAGCTGGCGCACTCGGAACTCCGACAACGACGACTACGGTTTCACATTGATGGACTGGTCAGGTGGGTGGGATCCGGACCACTTCATCACGATGGCATGGTCGGGGGAGTTCTTCAACTGGGGAGGATACGAGAACGAGGAAGTAGACGAACTGTTTATCGAGGCAGTGTACTCTGACAACCACGAAGAGCGTGAAGCGATGTACCAAGAGCTCAACGAACTGATCCTCGAAGACGCAGGGAAATATTTCGCGTACTGGTACCCGGACATTCAGGGCACTCGCTCGAATGTCTACGGTGTCGAGGCTGGACTTGATCTGATGACGTACTTCGAACGCGTCTGGATTGATGAGTAGCGTAGGTTAACTCCCTTCCTGAATTTTCGGGTTCTAACATATATCCCATATTTACAGGCCAAAAAATCATTATTTTGCATCGCGGCTGAGTAGCTATTATAGAAGTCCAGAACTGTCTCGGATAATTGCTGAACATGCGTCATCCATAAGCTTCATTTAGTATTCGGATCATCCCACTGTATAGGAGAAAATTGATGGAATTCCGAATAGGGACAGATATTGGCGGAACCTGTACTGACTCGACGGTGATGACTGAATCCGGTGAAATGTATATCGGAAAAGATCTTACAACGTATCCGGATTTTTCGGAGGGAATCTTCGATTCGCTTGCCGACGCGACCGAGCAGATGGATGTCGATCTGGAGGAGCTCCTCGAAAACACAGAGCTGTTTTTGCATGCAACCTCGGTTGGTGAAAACGCATTGTTCGAGCGTGAGGGGGCAGAGACCGGACTACTCACGACTGCGGGCTTCGAGGAAACACTACACGCTACCCGCGGCGGTTACGGACGGTGGTCCGGACTCCCCTTCGAGCAGATCAAGGACGTCATCAATCTAGACAAGCCGAAGCCGCTGATACCCAGTGATCGGATTGAGGGGCTATCAGAGCGCATGTACCGTGAGCAGACCATTAGTGAGCTTGACGAGGAGGAGGTACTCGAGGCAGTCGATAGCCTCGTCGAGGGTGGCGTCGAAGCCATCGGGGGGTGCCTTCTCTGGTCGTTCACTTCCCCGGAACACGAACAACGGATAAAAGAACTCATCTCCGACCGGTATCCCGATCTCTATGTCACTGTCTCAAGTGATATCTCTCCCACTATGGGTGAGTATGAACGGACCTCGACGACAGTTATGAACGCTTATCTGGGTCCTACAGCAGATGAGTATCTCACGAACCTTCGGTCGGGGCTTGAAGACTACGGCTTCGACGGTCAGGTGTTGCTCATGTTCGCTCACGGCGGCCTCGTCGGAAGAGAAGACGCGATCGAGCGGCCGATTGGGCTCATCGAGTCTGGCCCCGTTGCAGGACTACTGGGCAGTCAGTTCGTGGCAAACCAACGGTCTGCGGAGAATATCATTTCGACAGACATGGGGGGAACAACGTTCAAAGTTGGCGTGACTAACGATGGACGTATCGAATACGCCGACGAACCGATGGTCGGGCGCCATCATTACCAGTTCCCCAAACGCGATATTCACTCCATCGCGGTCGCAGGGGGGAGCATTGTTTCGATCGACCCGGAAACTGGAGTCCCAACAGTTGGGCCCGAGAGCGCTGGGTCGGATCCAGGGCCGGTTTGTTACGGCTCCGGTGGTGAGCAACCGACCGTTACGGACGTTGACCTGATTCAGGGATACTTTTCGCCGGAATACTTCCTCGGTGGCGACAAGGAGATGGATCCGGAAGCAGCGTACGAAGTATTCGATGAGAAGGTTGCGACACCGCTCGGGAAAGATGTAGAGGAGGCTGCAGCCGACATTTACAAACTAACCAACTCTATTATCGCTGACCTGATCCGAGAGATGACCGTCGAAAAAGGGATCGACCCGCGTAAATTCACCCTCGTTTCGATTGGTGGTGCGGCGGGTATGCACGCGGCGTCGTACGCCCGACAGCTCAATATCCCCGAGGTGTTGGTTCCCTACACTGCATCTGTTAATAGTGCACTTGGGTTGCTCTCAACGGACGTAAACCACGAGTACATCGAAGTGGAGCAGCTCAAGCCACCCTTTGACCTCGATCATATCAACGAAATATTCGAAGAGCTGGAGTCGACGGCTAAAGACCACCTTCAAGACGAAGGGTTCGGCGACGACCAGATCGACATCGAGCGTTCGATCAATCTCCACTACCAGCGACAGGTACACGAACTGTTAACCCCTGTCCAGGCTGCCGGGCGATTGACAGAGGATACGCTAGAGGATACTCTGGATCGGTTCGAGGAGCTATACGAGCAGCGCTACGGTGCCGGCTCCGCGTACAAGGAAGGCGGCGTCGAAATCACCGATTTCAGAGTTCGTGGAGTCGGTCCGTTGTCTACGCCGGAGCTTAGCCAGTCCGAGCTCACGGAATCCACGGTGGAGAAGGCCAAACTCGGCATGAAGGAGATGCAATTCGAGGCAGCGGACGGGCGAATAAACGCTCCTCTATACGGGTTTGAGGATCTCTCCCCTGGGGACGTTATTCACGGCCCTTGCGTAATCTTGACTCCCGTCACTACGATCGTTATCAACCCTGGTGACATCGCTCGCATCGACGAGTATCAAAACGTTCGAATTCAAATCGAGGGTGATTTCGATGAGTAATCAAGAACAGGAGGATGCTGACTCACTGGGTCTGCAGATCGACAGCATGGATCCAGTGACGTTCCAGATCATCAAGCATCGTCTCGAAAGAGTTACCGACGAGGCTGTGCAGGCGCTCAAGCGCGTCTCGGGTGCGCCCAACACGAACGAGGGCCACGACCTGATGGTTGCGTTGTATACCAAAGACGGCGCTTTACTCACCGGTGGCGTTGGGTTCTTGCATCATTACATCGGTGCCTCGGAGGCGGTGAAACACGTCCTCAAACGGTTCGAAGGGGATATAGATGAAGGGGACATGTTCCTGCTCAACGACCCGTACACGGCAGCGCTGCATGCCCCCGACGTCTACATTATCAGTCCGATCTTCTACGAGGGCGAATTGCAGGCCTTCTCCGCTAGTTTCGTCCACGTCGCCGATATCGGGGCCGCCGATGCTGGCGGCTTCTCACCGAACGCCACCTCGGTCTATCAAGAAGGCTTCCAGACCCCCGGCATCAAACTAATTGAGGAGGGCGAGCTTCAGCAGGACGTGCTCGATACGATTCGGAACATGAGTCGCGATCCGGGAATGATCGAACTAGATCTTCGGTCGGAGGTCGCTGCAAACAACGTGGCTCGTGATCGGATGCAGGAGCTGATGGAGGAATACAGTCCGCAGACTGTCGAGGACGTCGGGGAGGAGCTGATCGACCAATCAGGGAAACGGTTCAAAAAGCGCCTGCGGGAGCTCCCCGACGGACGGTGGGAGGAACGGCAGTATCTCGATTCGGCTCCCGAAGACAAACTGTTCAAAGTCCAACTCGCTCTGGAAAAGGACGGTGATTCGCTCACCTTCGATTTCTCCGGAACGAGCGAGCAAAGCGAGTATGGACTGAACTGTACCGAGATCGCAACGATCGGCGGTGTGATGGCCCCGCTGTTCCCGTTGCTCTGTCACGACATGACGTGGAACGACGGCATCATCGACGCCGTCGACATCAAGGCTCCAGAGGGAACGATCGTCAACGCTGAACGTCCCGCTCCGATCTCTATCGCAACGATCGGAACCCTCCAGATGTGCAACTCATTGTCGACGCTGGCTACCTCGAAACTGCTTGGGTCGAGCGAAAAATACGAAGATCGTGCGACTGGGGTCTGGCACGGCGCGCACTGTCACGTCACGATCGAAATCGAGTACGAGGACGAAACGCACGTCGAGGGGCTTAGCGATACGTTTGCTGGCTCTGGTGGTGCCCGTGCGTTTGATGACGGCGTCGACCTCGGTGGCGAGGTCGTCAACATCGTGGCACGCTGGGGGAACGCTGAACGCCACGAAGCCGTCTTGCCCCTAATGTATCTCTACCGACAGTTCGTCGAAGACTCGGGCGGCCCCGGTGAGTTCCGTGGTGGAGTCGGCCACGAGTACGCTGTGACGCCCGTTCATGGTGATTCGGTCGAAAACATCGACATCGTCAACATCGCTCGCGGTATCGATATCCCCAACTCGACCGGCATCTTCGGCGGCTATCCGGGGTGTAATATCGAGTATGCAACGTACAGGGATGCACAGATTCACGATACTGAGAGCTTCCCGCCACAGAAAGAGTCGATGTCGGATCCGGAGTACGCGAAGTGGGGAGTCCAGACCATCGAGGAGGACGACGTTTTCTCGGTCAGGCTCCCAGGCAGTGGCGGCTACGGTGATCCTCTCGACCGTGACCCGGAGCGCGTTTCCAACGACGTCGCGGCCGGAAAGATCGCTGCCCAGACTGCAGAGCGAGTCTACGGTGTCCCGGTCACTACTGATGGAGAGATCATCGGCGACGTTGACGCGGCACGAACCGACCGGATCCGTCGACGCCTCGAACTGGCTGCGGATCCGACCGAAACCATCGACGCTCCCGCAGGGCAGTTGACCCCGACAGAGTACGGACTCGGTGCTAGCCTTTCGATCGTCAGCGCTGCTGACGGGCATTACGTTCAGTGTGATTGCTGTGATACGGTTATCTCCTCTAGCGAAGCGAACTGGAAGTCGTATACGAGCGTCGCCGAGCGGCCTGCTACGCACGTCGGTTCACATACCTCTGCTCCCGATGGTTACGTCCTCCGCGAGTTCTACTGTCCATCGTGTGGGACGTTATTCGACACCGAACTCGCCCACGAGGCCGATCCGACTCTGGTCTCACAGGTACGTCTCTAACCGCCTGTCTTCGTTTCTGATCGCAGCCTCGTCGAGACGAGCACTCCAGCCGATTTTCGCCGAGTAGTTCGTTTCCATATTGGGAAGGCCTTGGCACTGGCAACTCACGGCCTTTTCAGGCTCGTGAAAAATGCACGTCCGAATCGAAATAAAACGATCTGTAGTACTGATTGTAGCCTGCTCTGGACTGGAAAAATCAAACCTCCGCCACTGTCTAGCTTGCGGGTTCTGCGGGGTGGTCACACACTTCACACGTACGACGGCCTCGTCATCCTCGTCTATTATTGACGAATGAGTACAATATCTGTCGCTTTGTTCTCAAACCACCTGGTGAGTCACAATTCGGGCCGAATATACTGCCGCGCGTTTCCCGTTTTGGAAAACAGATCGGCTGCCATGTGGTGACCGCTGCAATCGCCGTTCTCGCCCGGCATCGTGGGCGTTGTGCAAAATATTTTACAGCAGTACCCTTGTAAAGAGTTGGGAGTGGGCTTGCTAAATTCGTATGATGCCGAGTGGAGTCCGCCCTACCGGGCAAAAATATTCCCAATTTGGAAACCTGGATACCGTGGTCCCCCGAGGTTGCGGTTGCTCTCAATGGGTGCAGCCGCCCACGGATTTCTCTCACTACAGCTCACTGACGCTTGATACCTCGTAGCCCGCGTCCGAGATCGCCGTGACGACTCGTTTCGTCTGCGTCGCCCCAGTCGTCTCGACACGAAAGTCGAGATACGCCTCGCCAACCGAGAGGTCGGTTATGTATCGCTCGTGCCGAACGTTTCGGATATTGGCATCGTGCTGGCCGATGACTTCGGAGACCTTCGCCATCTGTCCCGGTTCGTCGACGATCCGAACCTCCATGCGGACGAGCTGTCCCCGATCCGCGAGCCCGTGTGTCAGGATTCGCTGGAGGTCCCCCAGTTCGACGTTGCCACCACTGAGGACCGGAACGACGGTTTCGCCACGAACGTCGATCCGGTCGCTCAGCAAGGCCGCCACCGTCGCCGCGCCAGCGGCCTCGACTAACTGCTTGGAACGCTCGAGCAAAAAGAGGACACTCTCCGTAATCTCGGCGTCAGAAACCTCGATAACGCTATCGACGTGTTCGTCGATCAGATCGTAGGTGAGTTGCGAGATGCCGCCGGTGGCGATACCATCTGCGATGGTCCGCACCTCGGCACATGACTGGGGCCCCCCGTTCGCTAAGCTCTGTGAAACAGTCGCGGCGCCCGCTGCTTGCACCCCGATGACGCGCGTCTCCGGTGACAGGTCGGAAAGGGCGGTGCTAACACCGCTGATGAGGCCACCGCCTCCCACTGGAAGGATTACCGTATCGACGTCCGGCACCTGCTCGGCGATCTCCAGCCCTATGGTTCCCTGTCCGGCAACGATCTCCGGATCGTCGTAGGCCGGAATAAACACGTCGTCCGGGCCCAGCAACGACCGGGCGTACTCCATCGCTTCGCGGAAGTCCTGTCCATGGATCTCCGTGTCCGCTCCGTACGATGCTGTCGCGTTTACCTTCGCCTGTGGAGCGTTTTTCGGCATTACTACTGTCGAGTCGAAGCCAGTTTTCGTCGCGGCCAGCGCGACTCCCTGTGCGTGGTTCCCGGCACTTGCTGTGACGACTCTCGTGGCTTCGCAGCCCGACTCCTTTAGCGATTTGAGCTTGTTGTACGCTCCGCGGGTCTTGAACGATCCAGTTCGCTGGAGATGCTCCATCTTGAGCGCGACTGTCGCACCCGTCTTTTCGTCTAACGACCGGTTGGTCTCGATACCGGTCCGTCTGACTACTGATTCGTCGTCGAGGCGTCTATCGGCCCGATCGATATCTGCAATTGTGACACTCATACATACCTCTCCTGTGCCAAGCTAGCGTCGCTCGCACGGGTACTACCACTCGACTTGCCCAGTATAACTCTAGTGGTTTCCGGAACAGATCCACCTGAGACGGGTGGGTTCGCAGAATGGACAAGCCGTGTCCTTTGGGGAACTGGTTTCGCACCGGTATGCCATCGATCAGTAAGAAACCGTGAGAACTCGACGCGAACTTTACAATTACGTGAATATCCTCGACAGACCAATAATTCAAAATATATGACTGTGAATTAACGACCTTTCATTTCGTATGCTGGGAACCCACGGCGTCGTGTGTCAAAATGTGCCGGGGGATGAATAATTATATGATCAAGAGAACATTAGCTCGTATGGTTCAAAATCAATCTCAAAACACCCGAAAAACTACACAAACATCGCTCTCTATACTCGATGCGGTGAACGAGGTTAATGGTGGTACCCTGACAGAAGTAGCTGAACACACGGAGTTAGCGCCGAGTACGGTTCATACTCATCTTCGGACACTGGAAAATACCGAGTACGTGATCTGTATCGACGGCGAGTACCATCTCGGAATGAAGCTATTCAACCTCGGTGAAAGCGCCAGAATGCGCGATTCGCGATACCGGTTTGCCAGACAGGTCGCAGCGGAACTCTCGGAGAAGGTCTCCGAAGAGGTGAACTTCAGTATCGAGGAGTACGGTCGCTCTATCGTGCTGTTCGACGAGATGCGTACCTCTGGAACTGAGGAGTTTCAGGTCGGTCGATATTTCCACATGCACAGTTCTGCGAGCGGGAAAGCCATGCTTGCGGAATACTCCAAAGACCGTGTTGATGAGATACTCGAACATCGTGGACTGCCCAAACACACGCCGCATACGATCACCGATATCGGCGAACTCTTCGGCGAGCTCGACCGTATTCGAAGCCAGGGGTATGCGGTCAATCGGCAGGAGGAACTCGAAGGATTACGAGCCATCGCAATGGTCGTGAACGCGCCGGACGGTTCAGTCTTTGGCACGCTCGATATTTCGGGACCAGCGTACCGACTCCCCGACAATGAGGACATCGCTGCGCAACTGCAACCGTACGTAACCGATCTGGAGACTACGCTCAAGAAACACGAACAGGAACCCACCAGACGTCGGGACGGGTAAACCGTGGTTCGTCCACAATCCGGGCGTCAGTTTATCGAATCTTGTGTCCTGTGATCGCTAGTCGTCTGAATCGATTGCACAGACCATCACGAGTTCGATACTCGCCCCGCCCGGAAGGGCCTCTACTTCGATGACATCGCGTGCAGGATACCCGTCGTCGAAGTACTCCTCGTACGCCTGATCCAGCGTCTCGAAATCGTCGATATCGGTGAAGTAGGCAGTCGTTTTGACCACGTCCGCGAAGTCCAGATCGGCCTCGTCAAGTATCCCCGCAAGGTTCTCCATGATCTGGTGGGTCTTTTCCGTGACCGTTCCCTCAACCAGTTCGCCGTCCGATGTCATCGGTACCTGGCCCGCAGTGAAAAGGAATCCGTTCGCTTCGACCGCGTGTGAGTAGGCCTGTTCTTCGGGCGGAGCAGCTGCACTGGAGTGTGTCCGTGGCATCATCAAGAGTGACCCGACGCAAACACATAGTCTTTCCGACGAACGGCGCAAATGGGGTTCATAACTGACTGCATGTATTTTGATTCCTTCGTTCGATACATATCCGGGCAGCGTACTTGACCAGAAAGAAAGATACTTGTTATGGTGCTTCTTTCCAGTACATGTGTCATTAGCCACGCCGCCTCTCCACGAGGTACACGAAGCCGCAGGTGCGGATTTCACCGACTTCGGGGGCTGGAGTATGCCAGTCACGTTCGATGGGATCCGTCAGGAGCACGACGCAGTTCGGGAGTCGGTCGGTGTCTTCGATGTCAGCCACATGAGTGAGATCGTCGTCGAGGGGCCTGATGCGACCGCTGTGATGAACGGACTGACGACAAACGACGTTGCAGAGCTAGATCACGGTGACGCACAGTACTCGTGTATTCTCAACGATGATGGCATCATCCTCGACGACACTGTCGTGTACCGATATCCGGATCAGGACGGCTATTTGTTCGTTCCCAACGCCGGTCACGGAGAGCAGATGACTGATCGATGGACCGAGTATACCGACCAGCACGGACTGGACGCAACCGTGACAGATGTCACGGACAATATCGGGTTGCTCGCGATCCAGGGGCCGGAGGCTGTCGCGGCAGTCGACCGGCGGGCCCAGGACCCGGTCGAACAGTTGGGGCGTTTTAGCTCTACGCGCACGACGATTGCTGGCGTTAGCACACTCATCGCACGGACTGGCTATACCGGTGAGGACGGCGTCGAGGTGTTCTTCGACGCGGCGGAGTCGACGGATGTCTGGGAGGCGTTCGACGAGTATCAGGCGTGTGGGCTCGGTGCCCGGGACACGCTTCGTCTCGAAGCCGGGCTGTTGCTGTCCGGTCAGGACTTCGACCCGGAGGCAGAACCGCGGACGCCGCTGGAGGCAGGGCTCGGGTTCGTGGTCGAACTCTCGAAAAGCGACTTCGAGGGTCGCGACGCGTTAGTCGAACGAGAACAGACCGGGCTGGACGAGAGGATGGTCGGTATCAAAATCGACGATCGTGCGATCGCCCGACACGGCTACACGATCACGAAAGACGGTGCAGAGATCGGTCACGTGACGAGCGGGACGATGAGTCCTACGTTCGGCATCCCCCTAGCGCTGGGGTACGTCGAGAAAAAATATGCCGACACTGGCACGAGTGGCTCCGTTCAGGTCAGAGGCACTGCCACCCCAGCGACGATCGTCAATCAGCGCTTTCTGAACACGCTCGAAGACGAGCGGATAGAGGATTGAACAATGGACTTTGAGATAGTAGACGGATTTCAATATGCAGAATCGCACGAGTGGGTCGACGAAAGAGATGACGTCGTCCGCATAGGGATTACGGACTTTGCACAGGACGAACTCGGTGATATCGTCTTCGTGGATCTTCCCGAAGAAGGCGACACCTTCGAACGAAACGAATCGTTCGGGGTGGTAGAGAGCATCAAAGCGGTTTCGGATCTCTACGTCCCGGTTGCAGGCAAAGTAACCGCAATCAACGAAGATTTATTTGGTGCGCCTGAACTCGTAAACGAAGATCCATTCGGCGACGGCTGGATCATCGAGCTAACCCCGTCGGAGCCGATAGACGAACTGCTCGACGCAACAGAATATCAACAGGTGATCTGAGTATGAGCAAACAACAGTACGGCGACAGAACGGACGGTATCACAGATACAGCCCCTTCGGGCAGCCCGTACGTGCCGAGCGCGGGCGAGGATGTCGAGGTGATGCTCGACGCCATCGGTGTAGAAAGCGTCGAAGACCTCTTTGACATCCCCGACTCGATTCGATTCGAAGACGAAATCGGGATTAATCCCTTGTCCGAGCAGCAGATCAAACGAGAGTTACAGCAGACGCTACAACAGAACGCGTCTCAGATCTCCTTTCTCGGTCGGAACCACTACTCGCATTACATCCCCTCAATCGTCGACTCCCTCTCCCTACGGTCGGAGTTCATCACATCGTATACGCAGTACCAGCCCGAAATAACGCAGGGGTTTCTACAGGTCCTCTTCGAGTATCAGTCGCTGCTCGCCGAACTTACTGGGCTTGAGATCGCGAACTCGTCGATGTACGATTCTGCGACCGCACTGGGCGAGGCAGCGAGGCTCTCGAACCGACTCCGGCAGGTGACCGGCACGCAGGTGCTAGTCCCCGAGTATATCCGGGACGAGGATCTGGCCGTCCTGCAGAACTACATTCGGGGGACCGATCTCTCGATCGAACTGGTCGAGACGCCGGACGGGATGATCACCCCGGACACCCTCGAAGAGGCCCTCTCCGAGGACGTCGTAATGCTCTATGCTGAGAACCCCACTGTCGACGGCCTTATCGAGGAGCATCTGGACGATATCGGAACGCTGGCCGACGACCACGACGCAGTGTTCTGTCTCGGTTCGGATCTCGTCGCGTTATCCTTGCTCCAGCAACCTGCAGACGTCGGTGCCGACGTCGTCATCGGTGACGCAAGCGTTCTGGGCCTGCCACCAGCGAACGGAATGGGGCTTGGGATCTTCGCGTGCAGAGAGGAGTTCCTCAGGCAGGTTCCCGGCAGACTCGTCGGAGCCTCGCAAAACGAGGACGGTGACCGGGCGTACACGCTGACGCTCCAGACCCGTGAGCAACACATCCGACGTGAACGCGCCACCAGTAATATCTGTACGAATCAGGCGTGGGTGGCGCTCCGCACGGCTATCCACGCGTCCTCGCTTGGACCGGGCGGACTCATGTCTCTCGCCGAAGAGTGTCATCAGTTGGCCGAAACGACGGCGAGTGACCTCGACGACATCGATGGGATCTCGGCTCCGGTCCGGGACGGTCATCACTTCCGTGAGTTCCGGGCGAGCGTCGACGGCGACGCGCAGGCGCTCAGTGATTCGTTGCGCGAGCGTGGCCTCTCCGTTCACGCGCCCAGCGACGACGAGATACAGGTGTGTGTGAGCGACCGCAATCGTCACGAAATCGAGACGCTTGTAGCTGCGGTCAGGGAGGTGGTACAGTAATGCAACATCACAGGCAGGCGCGGTGGAACGACACTGAGAGCGATGGGAAAGAACCCCTCCTGTCCGAGAAAGGACTGAAAACGGTCGATACGGACGACAGTGCGCTGCCAGACGAACTTACCAGAGACTCGCTGTCGCTGCCGAGCCTTTCGGAACCGGAACTGGTGCGACACTACACCCGCCTCTCCCAGATGAACTACGGGATCGATAGCGGGCCGTATCCGCTCGGCTCCTGTACGATGAAGTACAACCCGAAGTTCGTCGAAGACATCGCGGCGCTGCCAAGCGTCACAACACATCCCGATCAGGATCCGAAGAGTATCCAGGGAACGCTGCAAGTGCACCACGAGTTACAGGAGTATCTCGGGGAGATCGGCGGCATGGACGCGGTCACACTCCAGCCGCCAGCGGGGGCTGCGGGAGAGTACACCGGTATCCTGGTCGCCAAAGCCTATCACGAACAGAACGGGGAGGGCGACCAGCGAGACGAGGTTATCGTCCCAGCAAGCGCACACGGAACGAACTTTGCCAGTGCTGCGATGGCTGGCTACGACGTCATCGAGATGGAGGCGGATTCCGACGGGCGAGTCGACATCGACGCCCTCTCGGCAGCAGTCGGCGAGTCGACATCGGCGCTCATGCTGACGAACCCGAACACGCTCGGCCTCTTCGAGCGAAATATCGAAGATATCGCCGATATCGTCCACGACGCCGGTGGACTGCTCTACTACGACGGTGCAAACCTGAACGCGCTGCTCGGTCGTGCCCGCCCCGGTGACATGGGCTTTGACATAATGCACTACAACGTTCACAAGACGTTTGCGACGCCCCACGGCGGCGGTGGTCCGGGCGCCGGCCCAATCGGCGTCACCGACGAGCTAGCGCCCTTCCTCCCGCAACCACAGGTCCGCAAAGCTGACGACGACTACGAACTGTTCGATCCAACCCACTCGATCGGGAAGGTGCACGGCGCGATGGGCAACTGGCTCGTCCTGCTCAAAACGCACGCCTACATCAATCGGCTCGGGAGCGAGGGGCTGCGCGATGCCAGTGCAAAAGCCGTGCTGAACGCGAACTATCTGGCGTCACAGATAGACATGAAAATCCCGTTCCAGCCCTTCCACCACGAGTTCGTCGCGAGTGCTGGCGAACAGGACGCGATCGACTTCGCCAAGCGGATGCTCGATTTCGGTGTGCATCCCCCGACGACGAAGTGGCCCGAAATCGTTTCGGAGGCGCTGATGACGGAACCGACCGAGGCCGAGAGCAAGCATTCGCTGGACCAGCTTGCAGCGGCGTTCAACGCTGTGTCCGCCGAGGATGACGAGACGCTAGAGGCTGCGCCGAGCGAGCCGACGTCGGGGCGTATCGACGAAACAAGCGCGGCACGGAACCCCCGGCTCTCCTGGCACGCGTTGGGCGAGTAACGCACCCACTCCATTGCGCCTGTCGTGGAGTGGAGGTCAACGGAAGCTCGTCCCGCCATCCGGATGGAGCGTACTGCCGGTAACGAACGACGACTTCTCGCTGGCGAGATACTCGACTGTATCGACGATCTCTTCGGGCGTTCCGTTCTCCGGGAGACACTGGAGATCGGCGATCATATCCAGATACTCCTGATCGAGTTGCTTGCTGGCTTCGGAGGTCACAAGCCCCGGAGCGACGGCGTTGACACGAACGCCGTTCTCGCCAGCCTCGGTTGCGATTGCTCGCGTCAGCGATGGGATTGCACCCTTCGAGGTAACGTAGTGAGGATAGCCGGTTACGCCCCCGTACATCACTGCCGAGGCGACGTTTATCACACTGCCACTACCCTGCGCTTCCATGTGTGGGACGATCTCCTTGCAACAGATGAACACGCCGGTTGTGTTCACTTCGAGAACGTTACGCCACTCGTCGACCGGGATCTCGTCGTACCGCCGGTCGCGCTTCGTAACCAGCGGCTCGTAGACAGCGGCGTTGTTCACGAGTACGTCGATCGTCCCGAACCGGTCGATCGTTTTGTCGGCCAGCCGACTGACTGCTTCGGAGTCGGTTATATCGGTCTCTACGCCGAGAGCGGGGGCATCAAGTTCTGCAGCGGTCGATTCCGCGTTCTCGATATCGGCAATGACGACGTTTGCTCCGTTCGAGCCAAACCGTCTGGCCATCTGTTTGCCGATACCCTGTCCACCACCGGTAATTATCACTGTTTCGCCATCGAATCGCATGAACGGTTCGACGAAGCGTCGTGTAATATATGTTTTCGTTACCACAATTCACCCGGGGAAGCCATTGCCTGAGGTTCGCTCCCGGGTCGGTCAGATCGTCTGGCTGTCGGCGAGACCGGAGTCGTCTCTGAGCCGGGTCGCTGCGGCGGACGCCCGCTCGCGTAGCTCCGGGAACGCTGCATCGATACCTGTGACGGCACCGTTTTCGACGACGACATCGCCATTACAAACGACTGTATCGATCTCGGTTCCGAGCGACTGGTAGACGAGTCCGGAGATCACATTTGGTAGCGGCGTGAACTGTGGCTGGTCGAGATCTACCAGTGCGATATCGGCTAGCTTGCCGGTCTCGATAGAGCCGAGTTCGTCCTCCTTTCGGATGGTCCGGGCGGCCTCGATGGTGACCATGTCGAATGCTTCCTGAGCCATCAGCACGCCGGGATCCCTGTGGTTACCCTGATGTGCCATCGTTACCAGTCGGAGATCGCTGAGCGGGTTGACCGTATCACTGAGTATCGAGTTGTCGGTTCCAAGGCCGACCGACACCCCGTGGGATCGCATCGATGGGACCGGTGCGAACCCGTTGCCCAGCGCGAGATTGGAGCCGATATTGTGTGCCACCCGTGTATCGGTCCGTGCCAGGGTCCGGATGTCGGACTCGTCGATGTGGACACAGTGACCCAGCAGGGCGTGCTCGCCGAGGGAGTTGACGTTCTCCAGGTGGTCGATCGGCGAAAGCGATCCGCTCGCCTGCTCGGGCGCCTCTGCGGTGTGAATCGTCGTCATGATGTTACGCTCCTCGGCGAACTGGTAGGCGCGTTCAAGCCCCTCATCGGTCATCCCCTCGATGATGACGGGGGCGATCCAGATCTCCTGGCGTCCGTCAGCACTCCCGTGGTACTCGTCGTATAGCGAGTCGAGTTCGTCGAACCACCGATCGAGTTCCTCGACGTAACGGCTCTGGTCCGGATGGTTCACGGTCGGTTCCTTGGCCGTGATCCGGTCGATTAGCGACTGAAACTCCGGGCCAGTCGGTCTGTTGCGGATCCCCCGCGCATAGATGTTCCTGATGCCGACGGTATCGTACACCTCGAACTTCGATTGCATCGCATCGAGTGCGCCGTAGGGCACCTCGGCGTCGTTCTCGACGACAGTCGTAACGCCCGCACTCAACGCTTCCTCGGAGTAGGTCGCCGCAGCGAGTTCGTGGTCCGTCGTCGACATCACGGCCATCCCCGGCTGTTTGACGTTGAACAGCCAGTCGTAGAGGTCACGGTCGCTCCCGATCCGCCCTCTGAGAAGGATATCCGAAATATGCGTGTGGGGATTAATCAGTCCGGGGATGATCGCGTGATCGGTTGCGTCGATCACCCGGTCCGGGGCGTGCTCTCCAGCCAGCTGTTCGCTTGAACTGACTGCAGCAATCCGGTTGTTCTCGACGAGTACAGCCCCATCATCGATAATCTCCCGCTCGTGGTTTTGTGTAACGACAGTACCGCCATCGATCAGTAACGTTCCCATCAGTGTACGGTTCTAGCGGTGGAAAATATATATATCTGGTGAGTCGAGAGGTAGAGCGCAGTTATTACCAACTCCCCTCCCCGATTTTTGCCCGACCGTCGAAACCTATATCCTGCCGTAGTAGCATTGCATAGGTAGGAATGACACCGGTGACCCCAGCGTGATCTACACAGCGAGCCTTGCGAATCACCACGACCCCGAGTACGTCGTCAAGACCGTCGAACGCATCGATGTCGATTCAGGGTATGACAACTTCCTGATCGGCGATGAACGGCTAGACCGGAACACCTACGTTCTCCTCGCACTGGCGGCCGAGCACTCCGAAGAGATCGGTCTCGGGACTGGTGTAACGAACCCATACACCAGGCATCCGGCCCTGACTGCCGCAAGCATCGCGACCATCGATCGGCTCTCGGACGGTCGCGCGTGGCTCGGGCTCGGCGGTGGTTCGCCAATCGCGCTGGACCCGCTTGGCTACGATCAGGACGATCCGATCGGCACGGTCCGAGACGCAGTCAAGATCATCCGACCACTGCTAGACGGCGACACTGCAGATCTCGACCGCAAGGAGTTCTCCATCAACGACGCCGGACTGGACGTGGAGGCCGTCTCTGACGTGCCGATCTACGTTGCCGGGCGTGGGCCCGCACTGCTCGGCCTGGGCGGGTTCCGCGGCGACGGCGTGATCGCTGGCGCCGGACTCGCGAACGTCGACGGGATGCGCTACGCGATGGATCGGATCGGTGCTGGTGCAGACAAGGCCGGTCGGGACGTCGAGGAGATGGATATCGTCTGCTGGGCGTTTCTCTCGATGGCCGAGGATCGAGGCGTCGCGCTCGATGGGGTCAACCCGCTCGTGAGTCGGATCGTCCACAAGACACCGATGCCTGCGCTGGAAGCCATCGGTATCGATCCAGCCGATGCAAGGCAGGTCAAATCACTCGACGACGTCGAGTCACTGTCCCCCCAGGAGTTGCGAGACCACGTTCCACGGGAGGTCACCGAGCAGTTCGCCATCGCCGGGACACCCAAGGATTGCCGCGACCACGTCGGCCGGTTACACGAGTTCGGCATCGACCACATCGGCCTGCTCGCGTTCGACAACGACGAGCGTGACGAACTCTCGAGTCTCGAACTGTTCTCGGAGGACGTGATCGGCGCGACCGACGACTGACCGACCGCTGGAACCGATCTGGTCTGCAAGGGCCTCGGACGATGCCCGACTCGATCCGTTCGCTGTTCAATCGAGCGAGATGACGACGTTCTTCGTCTGCGTAAAGGCGTTCAGCGCCTGCTGACCCTTCGCCCGACCGAGTCCGCTCTCCTTGTAGCCGCCGGAGACTGCTGCCGGTGACAGGACCGGATAGTCGTTTATCATGACGGTGCCGCTTTCGAGACCGTCTGCGACGGTGTGTGCTGTCGAGAGATCGCTCGTCCAGACGAGGTTCGACAGTCCATAGTTCGTCGCGTTCGCGCGCTCGACAACGTGGCCCGTCGTCTCAAACTCATGGACGGTGATTACTGGCCCGAACACTTCCTCACACGAGATCGGCGCGTCGTCGCTGACCTGGTCGATAAGCGTCGGGGCATAGAAGTGACCGGTGTCACGCGGGATCTCCCCGCCAGTTAGCACTCTCGCGCCCTGCTTGCGAGCCTCCTCGACGTACTGCGAGACGGTCTGCTGAGCATCGCCGGTGATAAGTGGCCCCATATCCGCGGTCTCGGACGCAGGGCCGACCGACATCGACTCGACCCGTTCGACGGTGTGCTCGACGAACTCCTCGTACACGCCGGCCTGAACGAACAGGCGAGTCGGGGCGTAACAGATCTGTCCGGCGTTCTGGAACGTATCGACGACGCTCTGGACTGCGGCGTCGAGGTCCGCGTCCTCGAATACGATGTTTGCACCCTTGCCCCCGAGTTCGAGATGGATCTCGGTGATCCGGTCCGCGGCGGACCGCATGACCTGTTTGCCGGTCTCGACGGAGCCAGTGAACTCCACGGCGCTGACTCGTGGGTCGGAGACGAGACTATCACCAGTCGTCGATCCTCGTCCCGTCAGCGTATTCAATACGCCGTCGGGGAACCCCACGTCGTGGGCCAGTTCGGTGAGTTCAATGACTGACAACGGCGCTTTTTCGGGTGCCTTCGCGACGACCGTGTTTCCGGCAGCGAGCGCCGGCGCAAAGCTACGGGCCGCGAGCGGCAGTGCTGCGTTCCACGGGACGACGTGTGCAGTGACGCCATAGGGCTCACGGACGGTGTAATCGATATATGAATCCTCGCCGCTGATCGGGATCTGACGCCCCTCGATCTTGTCGGTGAGGCCCGCGTAGTACTCGAAGTAGCCGGCTGCGCCTTCGACCATGTACGTCGATTCGATCAGCGGGCGACCGGTATCGGCTGTTTCGATCTTCGCGAGTCGATCCGACTCCTCGCGGATCCGGTCGGCCAGATCGTTCAACAGCTGGCCGCGGTCGACGGCGTCGAAGTCGCTCCACTCCGACTCGACCGCCAGGGACGATTCGATCGCCTCGTCGGTTCCCTCGGCGCCCGCCTCCGGGACCGTCGCGATAGCTGTGTTCGTCGCCGGATCGGTTACCGTAATCTCGTCGTTCGGACGGACCCTCTCACCGTCCACTACGTATGCGTACTGACCGTGCTCCATTGTACGTATGATCATTGGCCGATGCTACCTTATATTTTGAGTTTGGCTCATTTGGGCGGATCGGCTGTTAACACCACGTCGTTTCTGCACCCATCCAAATCACTATGTTGGTTGGTTCAAGAGACACTGTATGGGACTACGAGAACCGACTGAAGAGGACGTTCGTCTCCTTGGAGACCGCCTTCATCTGGATCTCACGGACGAAGAGGTAACGGCGTTCAGAGAGCGAATCGCGGACGGGCTCAGTGCCTACCAAACGGTCCGGGACAAAGCACGCCCACCACAGGCGACGCGAGAACGCACCTACGACTCCGGATACAGAGTTCGTGAGGGCGACCCCTACAACGCGTGGATAACGAAGTGTGATATACCTGGGGCAGAGACCGGATCACTCGCTGGCTGGGACGTTGCAATCAAGGACAACGTCGCAGTCGGTGGTATCGAGATGACCTGTGGGTCGGCGGTGATGGAGGGGTACGTCCCTGCCGGGGACGCAACCATCGTGACCCGACTTCTCGACGCCGGGGCTCGAATCGTCGGCAAAACCAACATGGACGATATGGCGTTTACTGGCAACGGACATTCGAGCGCGTTCGGGCCGACGCGCAATCCGCATGATCCGGACCGCCTGTCCGGCGGATCGAGCGGCGGCAGTGCAATCGCTGTCGTCGAGGACGATGTGGAGCTCGGCATCGGCGCGGACCAGGGAGGAAGCATCCGCGTGCCCGCGGCGTGGTGTGGCGTCGTCGGCCACAAACCGACCCACGGGCTGGTGCCCTACACGGGGATCGCCGGGATCGAAAATACGATCGACCACGTCGGTCCCATCGCGGCGGACGTGGAAACGACCGCACAGGCATTGACGGTCTTGGCCGGGAAGGATCCAAACGATCCGAGACAACCGGACGCAGTCCCGCAAATCGACTACGAAACCGAACTATCGTCCGATCCAGCCGACCTATCGGTTGCCGTTCTCAAGGAGGGATTTACGCGTCCGGAGGCAGACGAGCGAGTGAATGCAGTCGTCGAGGACACGCTCGATACGATCGATGCAGCTGGTGGAACGGTCGAATACGTCTCGCTGCCTGCTCACGACGACGCCGTCGACATCTACAGTGTCGCCCTCGCCGAGGGGACGGTCGCCGCCTTCCAGGGCGAGGGCGTCGGTCGCAACTGGAAAGGCCAGTTCAACACCGACTGGGTAGAGTCCTTCGGCAAGTTCCGGCGAGCACAGGGAGGGGACTTCCCGGCCAGTTACAAGTACAACCTCCTTCTCGGTGCGTATACGAGCGAGCAGTACCACTCGAAATACTACGCCGAGGCGATGAACCTCCGAACCGAGCTGACGGAGACCTATGACGAACTCCTCGAAGCGTACGACGTGATCGCCATGCCAACCGCACCGCAACTGGCAAAAAAATACGTTCCGGAGCAAGATATCCACGCGTTCCTCGACGACGCATGGGGCAGTCTGGCGAACGCCTGTCCGTTCAACGCGACCGGGCATCCTGCAGTCTCGGTTCCCGCCGGGACGAGCGAAGAGGGCCTGCCTGTCGGACTGATGTTCGTCGGGAATCAGTTCGACGATGCGACCGTCTTGTCGGCCGCGTATACCGTCGAACAACTCGACGAGCACCCCTGACCGGTCGAGTGCTAGTCGAATACTGTCAGCTATCGTCTGGATTGCCGACAGTTCTCGGCCGCGGCAGTTCCCATACCCACGCCGTGGGCTTCGCCGATGGCGTTGGCCGCCAGAATGTCCACGATAGAGCGGACGGCCATCCTTGCGGTCACACCCGCCGGATCCATCTGGGGCGACGTTTCGACGACGTCAACTGCATCGATGCCCTCACTCGCCACGACGCCGAGTATCTGGAGCAGTTCACGAGTATAGAGTCCGCCGTTCGTGGGGACGCCTGTTCCCGGTGCCGCTCCGGCGTCTAGCACGTCGATGTCCAGCGTGAGATAGACGGCATCGCTCCCCTCGTTTGCCGCTGCAGTCGCTTCACGCGCGACCGTCACCGGCCCGCGCCGAACGACTTCGTCGAGCGAGTAGAGGTTCATTCCCTGCTCGATGGCTACTTCGAGTTCGGATCGCGGGTTTGTCGGCGCACTGAGCCCGATAATGCTGATCTTCTTGGGATCGAACCCGCCTTCGTCGACGGCACGGGCAATCGGACAGCAGTGGTTGTAACGCTCACCCGCAACGGTGTCAGCGGTATCGAAGTGCGTATCGATGAGGACGAGCCCCGGATCCTCCGCACGTTCACCCAGCGCGCGGACGCCCGATACCGTGGTCACGTGATCACCGCCGAGCATCACTGGCAAGGCCCCCGCATCGAGCACGCGACCGAGCAGATCAGCCCCCCGATCCAGACTTTTCGCGGCGTTTCCCGGGACGACGGGGATGTCCCCGCAATCCGCGATGGTGTACTCGTCGGCGAGGTCGGTGTCGTACTCGAAGTGGTACTGGCGCGTCTGCGCGCTTGCGGCTCGAATCGCCCGCGGCCCCATGTTCGTTCCCGTCCGGCTGATACAGGTGTTGTCGAACGGAAACCCGACGACGCCGACGTCGACGCCCTTCTCGTCGAGTACCATATCGTCGTACGGATCCACTTGTTGGGTGTTGAGAAACGAGGCGACACCGGTGTCCAGAAACGCCGAGGATGGTCGTTCTGTAGTCATTCGGGATGTTAGAAGTCCACAGGTAATAAAAACGTATGCGATGGCCCAATTCTCACCGAACAGACGGCTGCGGGTCGTGGCGCGACCGGGCAGTGCGTTTGGGACGCCCGTATAGGGCGGCGTTCATTCCGCTGTGTAAGTGCGCTCTTCCCAGTCGGTCGCCTGCTCGAACTCGTTGGCAACCGTGATGAGGCTCTCCTCGTCGAAGTGCGAACCGACGAGCATCAGTCCGATGGGGAGGCCCTCCTCGTTGGTCCCACATGGGATCGATATCGACGGGTGCCCGGTCATATCGAACGGCATTGTGTTCCGCGTTCGCCCTTTCTTTCCTTGGGCACGATTAACGGCCTCGATCCGCGTAAGGTCTTCTTCTAACTGAAACGCCGTCATTGGGGTGGTCGGCAGAGCAAGCACGTCGAACTCGTCGAGATACTCGTCGTACGCCTCAGTCAAGTCCGCACGGAGGTTCGATGCCTTCCCGTGGTATCGACCGTAGTACTCCTGTTTGAGATACTGCCCCAGGATGCACTTGAGTTTGACAGTCGGTGCGAACTGATCGCCGTTCGCGCGACGGGCCTGCCCGAACGCTGCAGCGAGGTCCGTGTCGTAGTGGCCATCGACGAAGTAGCCCGTGTTCTCGGCGTCCCACATAACCGCCGTCTCTTCGTTTTCGACTGCGAGCCAGACAAAAAACCCGTCGATGTGCCAGGGGATCGATATCTCCTCAGCGTGCGCGCCGAGGCTCTCCAGTTCCTCGACCGCATCGTGGACGCCGGCGTTGACGGCCGCTTCTCCGCCGTCGAACTCGAAGCCCTCGCTCAACACGCCGATCTTCATGCCCTCCGCCGATCGGTCAAGTGCGTCGAGATACTCGCCGATCTCGATCTGGCCCTGCCGCGGGTCCTGCGGGTCCTCACCAGCGATGACGTCGAGTACGCGAGCCGAGTCCTCGACACTCTGTGCAAGCGGTCCGACGTGATCGAACGACGGACCGAGTGGAGCGACACCTCGGAACGAGACCAGACCGTGTGTCGGCTTGAAACCCACACACCCGCTCCACGACGCCGGGGTGCGGAGCGACCCGGCCTGATCACTTCCGAGGGCGACATCTACCATGTCCGTCGCGACGGCGACGGCCGAGCCACCGGACGAGCCACCTGCCAGATACTCATTGTCGACGGGGTTCAGAATCGGCCCGAACGCGGACATCTCCCCGCTTCCGGAAACCGCCATCTCGTCCATATTGGTTTTGGCAGTGATGTTTGCTCCCGCCTTTAAAACCTGTTCGACAACGGGGGCATCGTATTTCGGCCGGTACCCCTCGAGCACCGATGATGCACAGGTCATCTCGACGTCCGCGACGGCGATGTTGTCTTTCACGCCGACATCGTAGCCACTCAGTGGGCCCTCCGCGTCCGACTCGACGTCACAGATAGTCACGATAGCGTTGTTCGGATCCTCCTCCCGAGTCGCACGGACTCCAGGATCACGGCGGGCCGCGAGTCGGGACCGACTCCGGTCGGATAGCTCGTCGATTCGCTTGCAAAAGCCCATCTTGTCCTCGATCAGTTCGAGATAGTCCTCGACTTCCTCCTCGCTCAGGTCGAAATAATACTGCTGGGCGATCTCCCGGATCTCATCACGCGTCGGGGGCCGCACAGTTGGTGGTAGATGCGTCACGTCTGTACTGTCGCGTTTCGAGTTGATAAAGCCACCGAGAGAACGACTTCTGCGAGAGCAAGATGAGTGTGCTGTCTGAACGAAAACAGCCTGATCAGACGAGGTTGTAACCGATCCGGAGCAGGGAATGAGA